>Ga0213823_1001860_pt1 | contig 12136 bp, 9 predicted proteins | sample MC6MC0907MG_FD_179887 | JGI IMG/M metagenome (GOLD analysis project Ga0213823, IMG submission 179887) | Enriched soil aggregate microbial communities from Iowa State University, Ames, United States - MC6-MC0907-MG | ecosystem: Environmental > Terrestrial > Soil > Unclassified | place: USA: Iowa...
CCTACAAACAGATCGTTTGCGCGGCGATGCGCAAGCTGCTGCACCTGGTTTACGGGGTGGTGAAGTCGGGGATACCGTTTGACCCCAAAATCGCTCTTGCAGGGTGAGGGTCAAGACGGTATCTACAATTGGCCAGCCTGGCCAACATGAAACTTGTTTCATGGCCGTTTTATTTACTTAGCCTGCTATCAAACTCTATAAAGGAGGTGTGCGACACAATGTCGCAACCAACCTAGCAGTGGAGTTTACCGATGACAGTCCAAGTAACCGAACGCGACGAATCGAAAATGTCCCACGAAGGCCTGGCCGCTGGCGTGCGGATCTGGGATGTGCACCAGCAGGGCCAATTGGTGGGGATGTTCCACAATGAACACGAAGCCCACCAGTACCGGGTAGAGCTTGAAGACCTGGAAAGCCAACGCACCACGCAATGACCCCATCTTTAAAAAGAAACCCCGCCTAGGCGGGGTTTTTGCTGTTTACCACATCAGATCATCAGGGATCTTGTAGGCCGCGTACGGGTCATCTTCGTCCGCTTCCTCGACATGGGTGTTGAGCAGCAGGATGCGATGCGGGTCGCGCTCCTGAATCTTCACCGCCGCCTCGCGCGGGATCACTTCATAGCCCCCGGCATGCGACACGATGGCCAGCGCGCCATTGCTCAGCTTGCTGCGCATCAGGGCGTTGACGGCCAGGCGCTTGACCTTCTTGTCATCGACGAAGTTGAAGTAGTCCTCGGTGGTGAGCTTGGGCAGGCGGGTCGCTTCGATCAACTGCTTGATCTGCGCGGCGCGGGCCTTCTGCTCGGCCTTTTCCTGCTGCTGACGGTTCAGCTCCTGGTCACGCTTGGCCTTCTCGGCCATGGCTTCCTTGGCCAGGCGCTGCTGGGTGTCGTCTACCTCGACCTGGCCCTTGTGTTCCAGGCGTTTCTGTTTTTTCTCGGCCTTGTTGGTCTGGGAAACCTGTTTCTGGTTGACCAGACCGGCCTTGAGCAGTTGATCGCGAAGGGAAAGACTCATGGATGTTCACTCACTTATGCAGCCACTCAGCCGCAGCTGGGCAGGTTCTTTTCCTGACGTTTGGCTTCCCCCCAAAGGGCATCCAGTTCGTCAAGGTTACAATCTTCTATGGGCCGGCCGCTGTCACGCAAGGCCTGTTCGATGAAGCGAAAACGCCGCTCGAACTTGCGGTTGGCGCGGCGCAGGGCGTTTTCCGGGTCGTGCTTGAGGTGGCGGGCCAGGTTGACGGTGGCAAACAGCAAGTCACCGAGTTCGTCCTCGAGGGCATCGGCATCGCCGTCAGCCATGGCCTGCAGCACTTCGTCGAGTTCTTCGCGGACCTTGTCCAGTACCGGCAAAGCGTCTGGCCAGTCGAAACCGACCGTGGCCGCACGTTTCTGCAGTTTGGCCGCCCGTGACAACGCCGGCAATGCCGACGGCACGTCATCGAGCAGCGACAGCTGTTCAGGTTCGCTTTTCTCGGCGCGCTCTTCGGCTTTGATCTCCTCCCAGCGCGACTTGACCTGGGCCTCGCTCAGGCTGGGGGTGTCCAGCGGCGCGTACAGTTCACCGGTCGGGAATACATGGGGGTGGCGGCGGATCAGCTTGCGGGTGATGGCATCGACCACGCCGCCGAACTCGAAACGCCCCTCCTCGCGGGCCAGCTGGCTGTAGTAGACCACCTGGAACAGCAGGTCGCCGAGTTCGCCCTGCAGGTGCTCGAAATCGCCGCGTTCGATGGTGTCGGCAACCTCGTAGGCTTCCTCGATGGTGTGCGGAACGATACTCGCGTAGTTCTGCTTGAGGTCCCATGGGCAGCCGTACTGCGGGTCACGCAGGCGGGCCATGAGGTGCAGCAGGTCTTCGAGGGTGTAGGTCATTCAATCAGGTCCTTCGGCGGTGCGCCGCTCGCGGGCAAGCCCGCTCCCACATACGTTGCGCCATTAGTGTGGGAGCGGGCTTGCCCGCGAAGCAGCCACCTCGGTCTCAAGGGGTACGATTACGCCGCGTCTCGATGATGTTCGGCAACTGCGAGATCCTGCCCAGCAAACGCCCCAGCGCATCCAGGCCTGGAATTTCGATGGTCAGCGACATCAGCGCGGTGTTGTCTTCCTTGTTCGAGCGGGTGTTGACCGCCAGCACGTTGATCTTCTCGTTGAGCAGCACCTGCGACACGTCACGCAGCAAGCCTGGGCGGTCATAGGCACGGATGACGATGTCGACCGGGTAGGTCTGCACCGGTATCGGGCCCCAATTGACCTGGATCATCCGCTCCGGCTCACGCCCGGACAGTTGCAGCACCGAGGCGCAGTCCTGGCGGTGAATGCTCACCCCGCGGCCCTGGGTGATATAGCCGACGATGGCATCGCCCGGCAGCGGCTGGCAGCAGCCGGCCATCTGCGTGAGCAGGTTGCCGACGCCCTGGATCTGGATGTCGCCACGCTTGCCGGTACGCGTGCCGGTTGGCTTGCGCGGCACCAGTTCGATCTGCTCGATACGGTCGGGTTCGAGCAGTTGCTGGGCAGCGTTGACCAGGTGCGCCAGGCGCAGGTCGCCCGCACCGAGCGACGCGAACATATCCTCGGCGGTCTTGACGTTGGTCTTCTCGGCCAGGCGCTCGAAGTCCACCTGCGGCAAGCCCAGGCGGCTGAGCTCGCGCTCGAGCAGGCTCTTGCCGGCGGCGACGTTCTGGTCGCGCGCCTGCAGCTTGAACCAGTGGACGATCTTGGCCCGTGCCCGCGAAGTCGTGACATAGCCCAGGTTGGAGTTCAGCCAGTCACGGCTCGGGCTGCCGTGCTTGCTGGTGATGATCTCCACCTGCTCGCCGGTCTGCAGGCTGTAGTTGAGCGGCACGATGCGCCCGTTGATCTTGGCGCCACGGCAGTTGTGGCCGATCTCGGTGTGCACGCGGTAGGCGAAGTCCAGCGGCGTAGCGCCCTTGGGCAGGTCGATGGCGTGGCCGTCAGGGGTGAAGATGTACACCCGGTCTGGCTCGATATCGACCCGCAGCTGTTCGGCCAGGCCGCCAATATCCCCCAGTTCTTCGTGCCATTCGAGCACCTGGCGCAGCCAGGAGATCTTCTCTTCATAGTGGTTGGAGCTGGGCTTGACGTCGGTGCCTTTGTAGCGCCAGTGGGCGCAGACGCCGAGCTCGGCTTCCTCGTGCATGCCGTGGGTACGGATCTGCACTTCCAGCACCTTGCCTTCGGGGCCGATGACCGCGGTGTGCAGCGAGCGGTAGCCGTTCTCCTTGGGGTTGGCGATGTAGTCGTCGAACTCTTTGGGGATGTGCCGCCAGAGGGTGTGCACGATACCCAGCGCGGTGTAGCAATCGCGCACCTCGGGTACCAGCACACGTACCGCGCGCACGTCGTAGATCTGGCTGAACTCCAGGCCTTTGCGCTGCATCTTGCGCCAGATCGAATAGATATGTTTCGCCCGGCCGCTGATGTCGGCGTTGACCCCGGTGGCCAGCAGCTCGTTCTGCAGCTGGTTCATCACGTCGCTGATGAAGCGCTCGCGGTCCAGCCGGCGCTCATGCAGCAGCTTGGCGATCTGCTTGTACTGCTCGGGCTCGAGGTAGCGGAAGGACAGGTCTTCCAGCTCCCACTTGATGTGGCCGATGCCCAGGCGATGGGCCAGCGGGGCATAGATGTCGGCCACCTCGCGCGCGACGCGCAGGCGTTTTTCGTCATCGGCGGACTTCACCGCACGGATCGCGCAGGTACGCTCGGCCAGCTTGATCAATGCCACGCGCACATCGTCGACCATCGCCACCAGCATCTTGCGAAGGTTCTCGACCTGCGCCTGGGAGCCCAGCACCAGCGACTGGCGCGGGCTGAGGCTGGCGCTGATGGCAGCCATGCGCAGCACGCCGTCAATCAGCTTGGACACCACCGGGCCGAACCGCTGCCCTACCTCGGCCAGGGTCACCTTGCCCTCACGCACCGAGCGGTAGATGACCGCCGCCACCAGGGAATCCTGGTCCAGCTTGAGGTCGGCGAGGATTTCGGCGATTTCCAGGCCTGCCTGAAAACTGGAGGTACCATCGGCCCACGAATGCTTGGCCGGGTTGCCCTTTTTCTCGATTTCCTGGGCGAACTCGCAGGCCTCTTTGAGTGCCACGCGATCCAATGCCGAATCGACGCTCACCACGTGATCCAGCCATGCTTCGAGATTGATACTGCCGTCGGTGTTGACCGGCTGGTGCACTCTCACCTGTACCATCTTTGCTTTACCTTTCCATACAGCGCACCACGCGGGTGCGCTGGCTATCACCGTGTGGCTTCCATTCCATGGAAACCGCACCAAGGGGCCAGTTGGCTAGCCCGCTTCGAATAACGCCATGGCTTCGACATGCGCCGTCTGAGGAAACATGTCGAGAATCCCGGCCCTTTTTAACCGGTACCCTTGGCCGACCAGCACCTGCGCATCTCGCGCCAGCGTGGCCGGGTTGCACGATACGTAAACCAGCCGCTTGGCCTTGAGCCGTGCGATGCCTTGCACGACCTCGAAAGCACCGTCGCGTGGTGGATCCAAGAGTACCGCAGAAAAGCCCTCGGCGGCCCATCCGGCGCCTGCCAAAGGCTGCGATAAATCGGCCTGAAAAAACTGCGCGTTATGCACATTGTTGTTTCGGGCATTGGCCGCAGCCCGATCGACCATGGCCTGCACACCCTCCACCGCCACCACCTCACGCGCCTGCCGGGCCAGCGGCAGGGCGAAGTTGCCCAGGCCGCAGAACAGGTCCAGCACGCGTTCGTCAGCCTGCGGTGCGAGCCAGGCCAGGGCCTGCTCGATCATCGCCGTATTGACCTGGGCGTTGACCTGGACGAAGTCGCCCGGGCGCCAGGCCAGCTGCAGTTGCCAGGGCTCCAGCGCGAAGCCCAGTTCAGCGTCGCTATCCACCGGCGCTGGCTCGCCCTCACCTTGCAGCCACAGCTGTGCCTTGGCCTCGCTGCAAAACGCCTGCAGCCTGGCGAGGTCTTCAGCTGGCAACGGCGCCACATGCCGCACCAGCACGGCCTCGGCGGTGCCGCTGAACAACTCGACATGGCCGATGACCTGCGGCTTGCTCAGCGAGCGCAGCGCCGTGGGCAGGTGACGCAGAATGGACTGCAAGGGCTGTACCAGCACGGCGCAGTCGTCGATGGCGACGATGGCCTGGCTGGCCTCGGCACGGAAACCGACCTCCAGCTGCCGGGCTTTCACATCCCAGCGCACCGCTACCCGCGCCCGCCGCCGGTAGCCGAACTCCGGCCCGCTCAAAGGCGCGGCCCACGCTTCAGGTTGCACGCCAGCAACCCGTTGCAGCTGTTCGGCCAGGGTGCGCTGCTTGAGCGCCAGCTGGCCCTCGTGCGGCAGGTGCTGCAGGTTGCAGCCACCGCAGCGGGCGTAGTAGCGGCACGGTGCTTCGCGGCGCTCGGGGCTGGCTTGCAGCACACGCTCAAGGCGTGCCTCCACTACCTTGCCGCGGGCATTGAGCACGCGCGCTTCTACCGCTTCGCCGGCCAGGGCACCGCTGACAAACCAGGTGCGCCCGTCGTGGAAGGCGATGCCCCGGCCGTCCCCGGCCAGGCGCTCGATATCCAGGCGCTGTTTTTTACCCACGGGTACCTGGGGTGCGCGGTCGCCGCCGGCCGGCTGGAAGCGCAGGCCGCTGTTGCTTTTCTTTCTGGACATTTAGCTCGGGTCAAACAGGCCGGTGGACAGGTAACGGTCGCCACGGTCACAAATGATCGCGACCATTACCGCGTTTTCAACTTCACGGGACAAGCGCAGCATAGCCGCCACCGCACCACCGGAAGACACACCGCAGAAAATGCCCTCTTCACGGGCAAGGCGACGGGTGGTGTCCTCAGCTTCTTGCTGGGACATGTCCACCACGCGGTCTACCCGGGTGGCATCGAAGATTTTCGGCAGGTATTCCTCGGGCCAGCGGCGAATGCCGGGGATGGCCGAGCCTTCCATCGGCTGCAGGCCAACGATCTGCACGGCCGGGTTCTGTTCCTTGAGGTACTGCGAGCACCCCATGATGGTGCCGGTGGTCCCCATGGAGCTGACGAAATGGGTAATGCTGCCTTGGGTCTGCTGCCAGATTTCCGGGCCGGTGCTGTTGTAATGGGCAATCGGGTTGTCGCCATTGGCGAACTGGTCGAGGACCAGGCCACGGCCTTCGGCCTGCAGCTTTTCGGCCAGGTCGCGGGCGCCTTCCATGCCCTCTTCCTTGGTGACCAGAATCAACTCGGCGCCGTAGGCGGTCATCGCCGCCTTGCGTTCGGCGGTGGAGTTGTCGGGCATGATCAGGATCATCTTGTAGCCCTTGATCGCCGCCGCCATGGCCAGGGCGATGCCGGTGTTGCCGGAGGTCGCTTCGATCAGGGTGTCGCCGGGCTTGATCTGGCCGCGCAACTCGGCGCGGGTGATCATCGACAGTGCCGGGCGATCTTTCACGGAGCCGGCAGGATTGTTACCTTCGAGCTTGAGCAGGAGGGTATTGCTGGTTTCGCCAGCGATGCGCTGCAGGCGAACCAGAGGCGTATTGCCGACGCAATCGGCGATGGTTGGGTACTGCAAGGTCATGGCGTATTTCACAATCCGGACGGCAGGGGCGCCTATCATACCGGCAAACCCTTCCCCGCCATATCACGCAATCTGTGGAGGATATAGCTACAAGCTATAAGCCATAGGGTTCGAGAGGTGTGCGGCGCCCGTGGGGGCGGCGTTATGGGCCGGCAAACGCATGCACAAGCGCAGCCCGCAATCACCGTTTTCAGCCCACAGCGTGCCGCCCTGGCGCTGGATCGCACTGCGGGCGATGCTCAAGCCCAAGCCGAAACCACCATCGCCGGGCCGCGAGCCATCGAGCCGGGTGAACGGCGCGAAGATTCGCTCCAGATCTTCCTCGGCCACCCCACCGCCTTCATCTTCAAGCCACAAGCGCCAATACCCCCCTTCGCGCACCCCGGCCAGGCGCACCAGGCCGTTCTTCGGCGAGTGGCGGATGGCATTGCGCAGCACGTTCTCCATGGCCTGGGCGAGGTAGTTGAGATTGCCCTGTACCCAGCAGTCGACGGGCAGTTCGCAGCGCAGCCGTTCGTGCGACCACCCGCTTTCGTAACTGGCATCCTCGGCCAGCAGGTCCCACAGCGCCTGCACCTGGATGGGCTCAAGGTTCATCGGCGCACGCTCGGCATCCTGCCAGGCCAGCTGCAAGGTGTTCTCGACCAGTTGCTGCATGCAGTCCACTTCGCGCCCCAGCCGCTCGCGCAACCGCTGCAGGTCGGTTTCGCCGTCGCAGGCCACGCGCAGGCGGCTCAGCGGCGTGCGCATCTCATGGGACAGATCCCGCAGCAACTGTTGCTGCATGGCCACCGTGCCTTGCAGCCGCTCGGCCATCTGGTCGAAGGCACGGGCCAGTTCGCCCAGCTCGTCATGCCGGGCAATGGTGCGTGAATCCAGGCGCGCCGAGAGCTGGTCGGCGCGCCAGGCATTGGCCTGCTCGCGCAACTGGTTGAGCGGCACGATCAGCATGCGGTAAAGGCCAACGCACAGCAGCAAGGTAAACAGGCCGGGGATGATGCCATTGGTCACCACTCGCCACAGCAGGCGGTGCTGGCCGGGGTTGAAACGCTCCGGCAGCTCGATCACCAGCATGCCCTGCTGCGGTGCCCCCGGGAACGGTATGCGTAACCAGGGCTGGTCGACGGTGCGCCGGCTCATGGGCCAGTCGACGCCCCGCAGGCGGGTGAGCCGCTGCATGATCTCGGGGCCGAGGGTAGCGCTGTCGAGGGGCCGCAGGTTGATGTCGAGCACGCCCACCCAACCGTGCTCCCGCTGGTGCATGGCCGCGATCCAGTGGTCCAGCCCCGCTCGCCCACCTTTTTGCCAGGCCAGCTCGGCCTCGCTGGCGTAGCCGCGCAGCACCTGGCGGGCAGGCTCGTCGAGAAAGGCGTTCTGGGTTTCCACGTGGCGGCCCCAGGTATAGCTGAGGCCAATCATCAACAGGCAAAAGCCCACCAGCAGGATGGACAGCTTCCAGAACAGCGAGTGGCGATCGAGCATCGTTTACTCCGCCTCGCCGACGCTGAGCACGTAGCCCTTGCCCCACACGGTGCGGATCTGCCGCTCGAGGTAGCCGATGCCCTTGAGCTTGCGGCGGATCTGGCTGACATGCATGTCCAGGCTGCGATCATGCCGCGAATAGCCGCGCTGCAGCACGTGCTGGTAAAGGAAGGGTTTGCTCAGCACTTCGTCAACGTTGCGGTTGAGGATGTCGAACAGGCGGTACTCGCTCGGTGTCAGGCCTGCGTGCTGGCCGCCGAGGCTGACATCGCACAGCGTTTCGTCAAAACGCAGCTCGCCGCTGGCGGCATCCAACGGCGGCTGATGGCGGCGCTCCAACGCGACGCGGCGCAGGATTGCCTCGATGCGCACCCGCAACTCGACCATGCTGAAAGGCTTGGGCAGATAGTCATCGGCACCGCGCTGGAAACCGCTGATTCGGTCGGCCTCGGCCCCCAGCGCCGACATCAGGATTACCGGAGTGGCGCTGCGCCGACGCAGCTGGGCCAATGCATCCAGGCCGTTGAGCCCGGGCAGCAGGATATCCATCAGCACCACGTCGAAGGCTTGCCGGCCTGCTGTTTCCAGGCCTTCGAGGCCGTTACGGCACAAGGTCACCTGAAAACCGCCGCGTTGCAGTTCTTCGTGCAGGTAGGCGCCCAGGACTGGATCGTCCTCGATGGCGAGGATCCTGGATGTGTTAATAGCTACGGGATTCATTGGCAACTGCCATGCATTCTCAGTTGCGTGATTATTGAGCATGCTCGGTCTACAGGCAACCGCCTGGCGACCAATGCCGGGCCGTGCCGGTAAAAACCGCTATAAAAGGGTGCATTAGACCAGCAGCCGGAGTAACTTTCCGCTTTGCGCCGTCGCCCCGGTGACGGCATCCAGGCACATCACAGGAGGCGAGTGTGCTCGATCGTTTGGGAATCAGAAGCCGGGTACTGCTGCTGGCGCTGTTGCCTGCCAGCTTGATGGCTCTGGTGCTGGGCAGCTATTTCACCTGGCTGCAGCAAGACCAGTTGCGCACCCAGCTGCTGCAGCGCGGCAAGATGCTCGCCGAGCAACTGGCACCGCTGGCTGCGCCTGCACTGGCCAGGCAGACCCCTGCCCAACTGGAGCGGATTGCCGCGCAAACGCTGGAGCAGGCCGATGTGCGCGCGGTCGCCTTCCTGGCCCCGGACCGTTCCCGCCTGGCCCACGCCGGCCCCAGCATGATCAACCAACCGCCCAGTGGCGGCACCGGCACCCAGCTGCTGCAGCGCACGGGCAACGACGCCACCCGCTACCTGATGCCGGTGTTCGGCCACCACCGCGACCTGGCCACCGATGCCGTACCTGCCGAAGCCGAACGGCTGCTGGGCTGGGTCGAGATCGAACTGTCGCACGACGGTACGCTGCTGCGCGGTTACCGCAACCTGTTCACCAGCGTGCTGCTGATTCTCGCCTGCCTGGTGCTCAGCGGCCTGTTGGCGATGCGCATGAGCCGCACCATCAACGACCCGATTGCGCGCATCAAGCACGCGGTCAACCAGTTGAAGGACGGCCACCTCGAAGAACGCCTGCCGGCCATGGGCAGCCATGAACTGGACGAGCTGGCGCGCGGTATCAACCGCATGGCCGAAACCCTGCACAGCGCCCACGAAGAACTGCAGCACAGCATCGACCAGGCCACCGAGGACGTGCGCCAGAACCTTGAAACCATCGAGATCCAGAACATCGAGCTGGACATGGCGCGCAAGGAAGCCCTGGAAGCCAGCCGCATCAAGTCGGAGTTCCTGGCCAACATGAGCCATGAGATCCGCACCCCGCTCAACGGCATCCTCGGCTTTACCCACCTGCTGCAGAAAAGCGAGCTCACCCCGCGCCAGCTGGATTACCTGAGCACCATCGAGAAGTCTGCCGACAACCTGCTGGGGATCATCAACGAAATTCTCGACTTTTCGAAGATCGAAGCCGGCAAGCTGGTGCTCGACAGCATCCCGTTCAACTTGCGCGACCTGGTCCAGGACACCCTCACCATCCTCGCCCCCGCCGCCCACGCCAAGCAGCTCGAACTGCTCAGCCTGATCTACCGCGATACCCCGTCATCGCTGGTCGGCGACCCGCTGCGGCTCAAGCAGATCCTCACCAACCTGGTGAGCAACGCCATCAAGTTCACCCGCGAAGGCACCATCGTCGTGCGTGCGATGCTCGAAGACGAACAGGAAGACAACGCGCAACTGCGCATCAGCGTGCAGGACACGGGGATCGGCCTGTCGCCCCAGGATGTGCGTACGCTGTTCCAGGCCTTCAGCCAGGCCGACAACTCGCTGGCGCGCCAGCCAGGCGGCACCGGCCTGGGGCTGGTGATTTCCAAGCGGCTGATCGAGCAGATGGGTGGCGAGATCGGTGTCGACAGCACCCCAGGTGAAGGCTCGCAGTTCTGGATCAGCCTGAGCCTGCCCAAGGCCCACGACGATATCGAACAGCAGCCGCCGCAACCGCTGCTGGGCCGCCGCGCGGCCATCGTCGACGGCCATGAGCTGGCCCGCCAGGCCCTTGAACACCAACTTGAGGACTGCGGCCTGAGCGTCAGCCTGTTCGCCTCCTTCGAGCAACTGCTGCAAGGCGTGCAGGCAGGCTTCCAGGCGGGCATGCCGTTCGATTTCGCCGTGCTCGGTGCCAACCTGGGCAACCTCTCGCCTGAGCAACTGGGGCAGTACCACCAGCAACTGGAGCGCTCCCACTGCCAGTGCGTGGTGCTGTGCCCGACCACCGAGCAGGCGCTCTACCACCCGTTCCTGCCCAATGGCCACGGCCAGCTGTTGTCCAAACCCACCTGCACACGCAAGCTGCGCCGCCTGTTGCTGGAGTTGGTGCAGCCACGCAGGCCGCTCGTCGAGACGGCGCCAGGCCTGAGCGGCCAGCGCCAGCCGAAGATCCTCTGCGTCGACGACAACGCCGCCAACCTGCTGCTGGTACAGACCCTGCTGGAAGACCTGGGCGCCGAAGTGCTTGCGGTCGACAACGGCTATGCCGCGGTGCAGGCGGTGCAAGGTGAACCTTTCGACCTGGTGCTGATGGACGTTCAGATGCCAGGCATGGACGGCCGCGCCTGCACCGAGCAGATCCGCCTGTGGGAAAACACCCAGAGCGGCAGCCCGCTGCCGATCGTCGCCCTTACCGCCCACGCCATGGCCAATGAGAAACGCGCCCTGCTGCACAGCGGCATGGATGACTACCTGACCAAACCGATCAGCGAACGCCAATTGGCCCAGGTGGTGATGAAATGGACCGGCCTGAGCCTGGGTGCAGGGCCGTTGGAACGGCTGGAGGAACAGCAGGCGGAGGGCAAGGATCTACCCGTGCTCGACCCTGAGGAAGGCTTGCGCCTGGCCGCAGGCAAGCCGGATCTGGCGGCGGACATGCTGAGCATGTTGCTGGCGTCGCTGGCGTCGGACCGGGATGCCATTCGTGCGGCGCGGGAAGCTCAGGACCGCCACAGGCTCATCGAACAGGTGCACCGTTTGAACGGCGCCTCGCGCTATTGCGGCGTGCCGCAGTTGCGCGCCGCCTGCCAGCGCAGCGAAACCCTGCTCAAGCAGGAACACCCGCAGGCGCAGCAGGCACTGGATGAGCTGGATGGCGCGATCAACCGACTGGCAGAGCAGGCGCGGCAGAGCGCCTGACCTCCATGGCCTCATCGCCGGCAAGCCGGCTCCCACAGGGTGATCACTGAGCTTGATGACTGCGGGGTATCTGTGGGAGCCGGCTTGCCGGCGATGAGGCCGGTGCAGATCAACATCCCTGACCGGCCAGGTGGCTACAATCCCCCAACCACCGCAAAGGAAGCCCGACCATGCGCGCCCTGTTGTTCAGCAGCCAGCACTACGATCAGGAAAGCTTCACCCAGGCCGCTCAAGCCAACGCCCTGGACCTGCATTTCCAGTCCGCCCGCCTCACCCTCGACACCGCCGCCCTGGCCCAGGGCTTCGAGGTGGTCTGCGCCTTCATCAACGATGAACTCGACGCCCCGGTGCTACAGCGCCTGGCCGCCGGCGGCACACGCCTGATCGCCCTGCGCTCGG
>Ga0213823_1001861_pt1 | contig 12118 bp, 10 predicted proteins | sample MC6MC0907MG_FD_179887 | JGI IMG/M metagenome (GOLD analysis project Ga0213823, IMG submission 179887) | Enriched soil aggregate microbial communities from Iowa State University, Ames, United States - MC6-MC0907-MG | ecosystem: Environmental > Terrestrial > Soil > Unclassified | place: USA: Iowa...
CGGCCGATCCAGCCCGGCGATGTCGTGGAGATCGGCGGCACGTCAGGCCAGGTAAGGGATATCGGCATGCGCGCCACCCGCATCAAGACGTTCGACGGCGCCGACGTGATCGTCCCGAACGGCACGCTGCTGTCCGACAAGCTGACCAACTGGACGATGCTGGACCGCAGCCGCAGGATCGAGATCAGCATCGGCTTGGCCTACGGCACCGACCCGCGGCAGGTGCTCGCGCTGCTGGACGACGTCGCACGGCAGACGCCGGGCGTGGTCACGGAGCCGGCGCCCATGGTGCTCTTCATGGGCTTTGGCGCCAGCACGCTGGATTTCAGCCTGCGCGCGTGGACCTACGACTTTGACCGGTGGATCGAGATCCGCAGCGACATGCTGGCGCGGATGTACGACGCGCTGCGGGACGCGGGCATCCAGATCCCCTTTCCGCAGCGGGACCTGCATTTGCGCAGTGTTTCGGAAGAAGCTGGCCGTGCGATCCAAGCGGCCTGGCCGGCCGACCCGCACAAGCCTGGCCCCGCGCGAACCGGCAGCCGGGACGGCGGCCAGCCGTCAGGGGCTTGAGCGGCCGGTTGCGCGCACGCATGAGCGCCCATGCCGCTCGGCGCGCCGGTTCACTCCCCAGCCATCACCGGCACCGTCAGCCCATTCTTCACCCGGCTCATCACCACCAGCGTCGAAAACCGCTTCACGTTGGGATTGCCCCAGAAATGGCGCTGCGCGAACACCTCATATTCCGCCATGTCGCGCATGGTGAGCGTCAGCACGAAATCGACCTCACCCGTCACCGACAGGCATTGCATGATCTCGGGCGCGGTCTGCATGGCGCGCTTGAACTGGTCGAGCTTGTCGGCGCGCTCGCTTTCCAGCGACACCAGCACAACCATCGTGATCCCGCGTCCCACGGCGGCGGGGTCCACGACGGACACGTCCGCCGTCACCACCTTGGAGTCGCGCAACCGCTTCATGCGGCGCAGGCAGGACACCGGCGACAGGTTCACGCGTTGCGCGACCTCCTGGCTGGTTCGTTGGTTGTCTTCTTGCAGGCTTCGCAGGATCTGCAGGTCGAAATCGTCTAGTTCCATGGGGCGCTCGGAACGCTTTTCAGGTGAAACATCGGGCGGGATGCGGGTATCGGCCGATTCTAATCGTGGTTACGACGCAAACCGTCGAGAATTCGACGGGAAACTTCATTTCGCGCCCGCCGGACGCAGGAATTATTCAAGCCGCTTGCTTACACTGGGAGCCCTCCGCCCGCGCCGCCGGGAATTCCACGCTGCACCCTGCAATGCCGTCACTCCAGCTTTTCCTGCTTTTCCTGGCCGCCGACGCGGCCTTGAAGCTCACGCCCGGCCCCGACATGGCCCTCACGCTATCGCGCGGCATGACGCAAGGGTTTCGGCCCGCCTTCCATAGCGTGCTGGGCAACGTGGCCGCCGGATTCATCCAGGTTCCGGCCGTGGTGCTGGGCCTGGCTTCCGTGCTGCGGACCTTTCCCACGCTTTTCGTCGGCATCAAGGCGGCGGGCGGCCTGTATCTGGGGTACCTGGGCATCAAGGCGATGATCCGGTGCGCGAACGCCGCCGAGGTATCGCTGGCGGCCCGGCCGGGCGACGCGCGCGACGCCTTCTGGCAGGGCTTCATCACCAACCTGCTCAATCCGAAGGTGCTGCTCTTCATGATCGCCTTCCTGCCGCAGTTCACCTCGCCGGACAATGGGCCGGTCTGGATCCAGATGCTGGTGCTGGGCATCACGATGAAGGCGCTCAGCCTGCCCTATGGCAGCTGCTTTGCGTACGGCGCGTCGCGCATCCGCGGCTGGGTCGCGCGCAATCCGTGGTTCCTGCGCGCGCAGCAGGGCATTCTGGGCGCGATCATGCTGGGGCTTGCGATCTACGTGCTGGTTTCCACGGCGATGAATCCGCAGCCCTGACCGTCCACGCCACATCCCTGACACAAGCGTTTTTGCACAAACCCCGCCTTCCATGACCGCCGCCACCTTGAACAACGGACACCACAGCGCCACGTCCACCCTGCTCCCCACCCTGTCGCTGATCGGCGCCATGGCCTCGCTATGCGTGGGCACGTCGTTCGCGAAGTCGCTGTTTCCGGAAGTGGGCGCACAAGGCACCACCGCGTATCGCATCGTCATCGGCGCCATCATCCTGCTGGCCTTCTGGCGGCCGTGGCGCTTTCCGCTGACGCGCGTCAACGCCGCGAAGATCGCCCTGTACGGCGTGACGCTGGCGTGCATGAACCTGCTGTTCTACATGGCGCTGAAAACGCTGCCGCTGGGCATTGCCATCGCCATCGAATTCACAGGACCGCTGACGCTGGCTGTGGTGCTGTCACGGCGCGCCATCGACTTTGTGTGGATCGCCTGCGCGCTGGCCGGCCTGATCCTGCTCATTCCCACCGGCCAGTCCGTCCACGACCTCGATCCGCAAGGCATCGCGTACGCGCTGGGGGCAGCGGTGTGCTGGGCGCTGTACATCATCTTCGGCAAGATGGCCGGCAACGTGCATGGCGGCCAGGCAACATCGCTGGGTCTGCTGGCGGCCGCGATGGTCGCCCTGCCCGTCGGCGCGGCGCACGCGGGCATGGCGCTGCTGGATCCCAAACTGATTCTGGCGGGCGTGGCCGTCGGCATCCTGTCCAGCGCTTTGCCCTATTCGCTGGAAATGGTGGCGCTGCGGCGGCTGCCGCAAAAGACGTTCGGCGTGCTGCTGAGCATGGAACCCGCGATGGGCGCGCTGGCCGGGGTCGTCGTGCTGAACGAACACCTCTCGCAGACGCAATGGCTGGCAATCTGCGGCATCATCGTCGCGTCCGCCGGCTGCGCCGCGACGGCGCAGCGCAGCCGCAAGGCGCCGATTCCTGCGCCGGATTGATCCGCCATCATCCAAAACCCGGCTCGCGCTGCGGCAGCGATAGCGGGTCGAAGTCTTCCCAGTGGTTGTTGCGCCAGCGGCCGTTGGCGTGCTCCACGTCGGCGCCTCCGGCATCGCGCAGAATGCGGCATGCCAGGATCTCGCGCTGCGGCCTGACCCGCACGGCGACCATGACGCCGGCCTGACGGATCTCGGCATGAGAGTCGGGATTGAAGTGGCCGTGCTGCGTGGTGCCATGCCCCGTCACCCAAAGCGCGCCGAACAGCGACCCGAGGTACGCGCCCACACCCGCCGCGGCCAGTATTGCGGCAGTGGAGTCGCTGAGTTCTGCCGCGACGAATCCGCCGAACACCGCAAACACGGCCCCCACGCCGCCCGCGCCCAGATAGGCGCCCATGTCGGCGCGCCCCGCGTCGGGGTCGGAACGCCGGTCGCCGCCATAGGGAAAGCGGCCGTGCTCGCCGGCGGGATTGACGTAGAAGGTATGGATATCCCAGTCGGGAAAGCCGCTGGTGGCAAGGCGGCTGGCGGCGGCCTTGGCGGCTTCAAAGCCCTCGAAGCGGGCAGCTACGATCAAAGACATGGCAGTCTCCTCGCCCGCGGTCCGGGCCGGATGCGCATCGTTTCATCGTACGCCCGCGCCGCCGCCGTGCACGCCGGCGTTACACCTTGCGGCGGCTGTTACCCGGCCCTTCGCTACCCGAACCCTTCTCACCCAGCGCCGAGTCCCGTTTACGCCTTGCCCGGCATCGCGTCACCCCGGCCCCTTATTCCGCGGAAAGCCCCTTGCCCTGAATGACCGCGCCCCAGCGTTCGTGCTCTTGCCGCGCGTACGCGCGAAAGGCATCGGGCGTGCTGCCGGTCGGCTCCAACCCCTGCAGCGTCAACTGCCTGACGACATCCGGCGATGTCAGCGCCTGCCGGATCGCCTGACTGAGCTTTTCCACGATGGGCGCAGGCGTGCCGGCCGGCGCGACCACGCCCTGCCAGGCCGCCGCCTCGAAGATCGGCCCGCCGGCCTCGGCAAACGTCGGTACGCCCGGCAGTTGCGCAGACCGTTTGGCGGACGGCACGGCAATCGCGCGCAGCCTGCCCGCCTGGATCAGCGGCCGGGCGGCGGCCAGGTCCGCCATCATCAGCGGCACCACGCCCGCGGCGACGTCCTGCAGCGCGGGCGGCGAGCCTTTGTACGGCACCGCCGTCGCGCGGCCGCCGACGGTTTCCATGAACAGTTCCATCGCCAGATGATGCGGACTGCCCACGCCCAGCGACGCATAGCTGCCCTGCGGCTCGCGCTTCAGATAGGTCTTCACGTCGTCCAGCGTGTGCAGGCCCGAATCAGGCGCCGCGACCAGCACGATGGGCAGCGCCACCAGCGTGGACACCGGCGTCAGTTGCTGCTGCGGATCGTAGGGCAGATCGTCGTACAGCCACGGGTTGAGCGCCAGCGTGCTCATGCCCGCGGTCAGCACCGTGTAGCCGTCCGGCTGGGCGCGCGCGGCCTCCTGCGCGGCGACGATGGTGGCGGCGCCCGGGCGGTTCTCCACCACCACCGGCTGCCCCAGCGTCTGGCCGACATGCCGGGCCACGATGCGGGTCGCCAGATCGCTGCCGCCTCCCGCGCTGAACGGCACCAGCCACCGGATGGGCCGATCGGGATAATCGGCCGCCCACGACGCAGCCGGCATGGCCGCGGCCAGCGCCGCCGAAAACAGCATGCGCAGCACGCCCTGGAACATGACGCTCACTCCTTTTGAACTTCAAATGCGGGATTGTGGCCGATCAGGCGCGCGCGGCGCTCAGCCAGCGCAGTCCGGCCGACGTGGAACCTGCAGGACGGTACTCGCAGCCGATCCAGCCGGTGTACTGCAACTCGCGCAGCACGCCGAAAACCCAGCCGTAATCGAGTTCGCCCCGGTCCGGCTCCTGGCGCAGCGGCACGCCGGCAATCTGCAGGTGACCAACGCGCCCGGTGGGCAGGTACTCGCGCAGCTTGGCGGTGACATCGCCCTCGACGATCTGGCAGTGGTACAGGTCCATCTGCACTTTCAGGTTGGGCGCATTGACGGCCTGCACGACGGCATGTGCGTCTTCCTGGCGGTTCAGGAAATAGCCGGGGATGTCGCGCGTGTTGATCGGCTCGATCAGCAGCGTGACGCCGGCCGAGCGCGCCTCGCGCGCGGCCCAGTCGAGATTGGCGTGATAGTAGTCCAGCATCGCCTCGCGCGAGGCATCAGGCGGCGCCACGCCCGCCATCACATGCACGTTGGAACAAGACAACGCCGTGGCATACGAAAGCGCCTGCTCGATGCCGGCCTGGAACTCGGCCTGCCGGCCCGGCAGGGCCGCCAGCCCGCGATCGCCTTGCGCGGTGATGCCGGGCGGCGCATTGAACAGCACCTGCGCCACCCCGGCGGCGTCCATGCGCTCGCGCACGAACGCGGCGGGCGCTTCATAGGGAAACATGCACTCCACGCCCGCGTAGCCGTCGGCGGCGGCCGCCGCATAGCGGTCCAGGAACGCATGTTCCGTGTACATCATCGACAGATTGGCGGCGAACTTCAGCATGGCGGGCTCCTGGCGCAGGATGCCGCCGCGGACAGCGGCACCCGCCGAAAATAGCACAGCCCGCCGCCGCACCCAACCGGGTCAGTACGTCATGCGCACGCCCAGCAGCACGCTGCGGCCGGGCAGCGGCGCAACCGTCGAGATGAACGAGGCGTGGTTGTAAGCCAGCTTGTTCAGCAGGTTGGTGCCGCGCAGGAAGACCTCGTAGCCCGTGGCGCCGTACTGGCCGCGATAGGCCACCACCGCGTTGACCATGTTGTAGCCCGGCGTGGTGTCTTCATAGGCCGCAATGTCCTTCTGCGCGAACACGCGTGCGTATTCGACGCCGCCCGACCACTCTTGCCACTTGAAGTTGCCGCGCACGCCCGCGCGTCCGGCCGGAATGCGCGGCAGATTGCCGTCGCCGCCCGTGAGCTTGCCGCGCACGTAGTCGCCGAACACCGCCGCCGAGAAGATCGGCGTGAACTGGTGCCGCAGTTCGCCTTCCACGCCCGTGAATTCCGCATCCTGCTGCGTGTATTCGATCAGGCGGAAGTCCTCGTAGCGATCCAGCGTGTTGGCGTAGATGTAGTTCTTCACGCGGTTGTGGAACACGCTGGCCGAGAACGTCGTGTCGCCCGAATGCTTGCGCAGCGTCAAGTCGATGTTGTGCGACGTTTCGCGCGTCAGGTCCGGATTGCCCAGTTCATACGTATTGGTGGCGATGTGGATGCCATCCGCATACAGCTCTTGCGCGTTGGGCAGGCGTTGCGAGCGCGACAGCGACAGCGCCACGGAATACTGCGGCGCAAAGTCCCAGATCGCCGCGGCCGACAGCGACGTGCCCGACAGGCTGCTGCGCGGCGCGCCGCCCGACGGCGACACGCGCTGCCAGTCCTGACGCGCGCCCAGCTCGAAGCGCCAGTCGTTCAACTGGTATTCCTCCAGCAGGAACACGCCGTTCGAACGCGTCTTGCTCGGCGGCAGGAATGCTTCTTCGCCTTCGGCGCTGAAATCGCTGTATGCGTTCTGCAGGCCGATCACGCCGCGCCAGCCGGCGATGGGCTTGTGCTGCAGTTCCACCCGCATGTCGTAGCCCTTGTTCTTGAAACGCGTGCCGACCTCGCCGCCCTCGATCTCGTCGTGCTGGTAATCCGTCAGGCCACCGCGGAATCGGATCTTCTCGAAGCCTGCGAACGGATCCTGGTATTCGGCGCGCAGGTCCATCCGGTTGCTGCGCAGCTTCACGTAGGGCACGCCGCCATGTTCGTGATCATGGTCGTGGTCGTGACCTTCCTCGCCTTCGTCCCCATGGTCGTGGTCATGGCCGCCGCAATGCAGATGCGTGCCGTGCGGATGGCAGCCTTCGTATTCGTGGTTGTGGCCGGGCAGGCCGTATTCGCTTTGCAGGTGCGTGAACGCCACGCCCACGTAGCCGCGCGGCGTGATCCACGACATGCCGACCGAGCCCTGCGTCGACTCGCTGTACGAGCCTTCCAGCTTGCCGCCGGGCCAGTCCGGCACGTCGTAGTCGCTGGTGCGACGCTTCATGCCTTCGACGCGCACCGCGAACTGGCCCTCGCCCGCCGTGATGCCGACCGCGCCGGCGCGTTCCTTGGTGCCGGTGGCGCCGCGCAGTTCCGCTTCGGCCGCGATGCCCTTTTCCGGCACTTCGGTCGGAATCTTCTTGTCGATCACGTTCACCACGCCGCCGATCGCGCCGCCGCCGTACAGCAGCGTGGCCGGGCCGCGCAGCACTTCGATGCGGTCGGCCAGCAGCGGCTCGACGGTCACCGCATGGTCGGGCGAGATGGCCGAGGCATCCATCACTTCGGACCCATCGGACAGCACCTTCACGCGCGGCGCGGTCTGTCCGCGGATCACCGGACGGCTGGCGCCGCCGCCGAACGTGTCGCTGTTGACGCCCGGCAGGTTCTTGAGCGTTTCGCCCAGCGTGCCGTTGCGCTGCTCGATCAACGCATCGCCTTCCAGCACCGAGGCCGGCAGCGTGGTGCTGTTCAGGTCCAGCCCCAGCGGATTCGCGGAGACCGTGATCGGCGCCACGGTCTGCGTGCGGGTCTCGCCTTCGGTCTGCGCCTGGGCGACGGGCGCCATCAGCATCAGCGAGCACACCAGCGGCTTCAAGGGCGCCCGGCCAACCGCTCGAACGCGCGATGCTTTGCCGCGCGCTTTCCCCATCCCCAGCTTCTTACCGTTCATCTTTACTCTCTCGGATGTTATATCATTACAAACCAGCAGGCGGATGATATAACATTTCACTACGCATGCAGCGGCGTCCGGAAACGAAAAAGCGCGATTCCGCTGCAGGAATCGCGCTTCGAAGAAGCGGTCAGTGGCGCAAACGCGGGGAACGACGCCCCGCGCCCTATCAACCCGCCTTGAACTCCTTGTTCCAGAACTCCAGCATCTCCGCCTTCTTCTCGGTCAATCCCTTCAGGTCGTACGCGTGCAGCAGCTTGACCTCGGCATCCGAGAAGCCCACGCGCTTCAATGCCTCGGGCAGCGACGCGTTGGTGACGGTGGGCGCGTAGCCCATCTTTTCCGCAAAGCCGATCTGGCCCTGCGGATCCAGCATGGCGTTCAGGTACGCCCACGCCGCGTCCTTGTTGCGGCTGTTCTTGGCGACGGCGGCTTCAAACGACACCGGCACCGATCCTTCCTTCGGAATCACGAAGCCCAGCGGCAGTCCGCTGTCCTTCCATTGCAGCGCACGCGCCTTCCACATGACGGCGATCGCGATTTCGCCGGACTTGAAGGCGGCCGCGACGGCTTCATTGGACGGGTAGATGCGCGGCGCGTTCGGCTTGAGCTTGGCCAGGAACCGCTTGCCGCCCTCGTAGTCCTTGGTGGTGCCGTCCGCGCCCAGTCCCACGAAGACCGAGTTGTAGAGATAAAGAATGTCGGAGAAGCCGACCTGGCCCTTCCACTTGGGATCCAGCAGCACCTGCAGCGAATCGGGCGGCGTGGGGAATTTCTCGGTGTTGTACACCAGCGTCATCGCGCTGAAGATGTGCGGAATCGAGTACGGCGTCTTCAGCGTGTCGATCGCGTTGGCCAGGTTGGGTAGCTTCTTGACGTCCAGGGGCTCCAGCGTGCCGGAGCGCTCGGCGTCGTACATATCGACTTCACCCAGCAGCGCCACGTCCATGCTGCCGCGGCGCGAGTTCTTTTCGGCGCGCAGCTTGGTGACGCGGCCCACGGCGTTGCCCGTGTCGTAGACCACCTTCACGTCCTGCTTGGCGACGATGGGATTGATGATCTGCTGCAGCAGGTTCTGGTAGTCGCCGCCCCAGGTGCCGACCACGATTTCCTTTTCGGCGGCGTGGGCCATGCCGGGCAGCCAGCCCAGGGCGGGCGCAAGCGCCAAGCCGGAGGCGGTCTTGATGAAGCCACGGCGATTCAGGTTTTTCTCTTGCATGACAACCTCGTATCGAAAAGAACTGACGACTAGCTACGAAGCATCGCGCGGCACGCCAGTCTGGCCGCGCGGCCTTGGATTCAACGGTGTTCAGACCAGCATGTCGACCGGCGCATGCGGCGCGGAGGCACGGATTTCCTCGGCCTCGATGTCGCGCGCAATCACGATGATCGCGTCGCGCGCATCCGGCTGCCGCGTCAGCCGCTGCGGCAGGCTGAAGGTCGATCCGACCGACTGGATCAGGATGGGTTCTTCGCAATCGCTGACGCGCACCACGGCCTTCACCCGCAGCAGGCGGTCGCCGCACAGCCCGGCCAGGTTGTCCAGCCATTCGGAAAAATCGGTCCAGCTGATGCCGGGCTGCGCGCGCGCCGCCATCACGCGAATGCGCGGATGCGCCGCGCCCTGCCCGCCTGCCCACAGCATCCGCGCCGCCAGCCCCGCCAGGTCGGACGTGCCTTGCGACGGCGCAAACGCGGCCTGCACGGCGCGGGTGCGATCGGGCTCCGCGACGATGGCGGCCAGCGGATTCAGGGCCTCGGCGCGCGCGGCGCGAGCGCCCAGCGCACCGGGCACGGCCGGCAGCAGATCGGTCTTGGTCAGCACGATGCGATGCGCGGCGCCAAACTGCGCCATGGCCTCGTCCATCTCGGCCAGCGCGTCGGGGTCGCGCGCGCAATCGTCGGTGCAGACCACCGTCAGCCGCAGGCCGCGGCTGGCCAACTCGGGATCCGCGAGCGACGCGATGATCGGGCCGGGCCGCGACAGCCCGCTGCATTCCAGGATGACGCGTTGCAATGGGCCTTCGCCTTCGGGGCGGGGCGCGTCCAGCAGCGCGCTCAGCGTGTAGACCAGGTCGCTACGCAGCGAGCAGCACACGCAGCCGTTGGCCATCAGCGTCATCGGCACGTTGTCGCTGTCATTGGCCACGATGGCTCCGTCCACGCCGACCTCGCCGGCCTCGTTGACGATCACGCCGGTGTCACGCGATTCCGGATCGCGCAGGTAGTCCACCAGCAGCGTGGTCTTGCCGCTGCCCAGAAACCCGCACAACAGGAACAGGTCGATGGCCATCAGGGTGCGTCCTCGCCCGTGTCGCACGGCGATCCCGACGGTGCGCCGCCGGCCGGCGGACGCTCGCCGTCCGGATCGTCGGCCCAGCTGTCGCGGACCATCGCGCGCACGTCGGCCAGCAGCTCGGCGGTGTCGTACACCACGCCCGACTTGATGGTGGTCTGCAGGCAGCGCTGCCATTCGACCTTGGCGGTGTCGTCGTTCAGCCGCATGGCGCCCGTGCCAAACAGCAGCTTGAAGTCGGTCAGCGGGTTCTGGTCGTGGATCAGCAGGTCGGCGCGCTTTTGCACGTCGATGGAGCCGGTGTCGTCATCGATGCCCAGCAGCGCCGCGCTGTGCGACGTGGCCGCGCGCAAGACCTCGATGGGATGAAAGCCCGCTTCCTGCAGCAGCTCAAGTTCGCGGACGAAGCCGAATCCATAGATCTGGTAGATGAAGCCCGAATCGCTGCCCGCGCAGACGCGTCCGCCCAGGTTCTTGTATTCGTTGATGAACTGCATCCACAGCCGGTAATTCTGCTTCCACTCGATCTCGTTGGTGGTGCTCCAGCGATACCAGTAGGCGCCGTGGCCCCCGCGCTGCGGCTGGAAGTAGCGCCACACCGCCTTCCACGTGTATTCGTCGTGCCAGTCGGCCCGGCGAGCGCGCATCAGGTCGCGGTTGGCGTCGTAGATGTTGAAGGTGGGCACAAAGGTGTGACCCAGTTCCAGGAACTCGTCCATGACCTGCCGCCACTTGGCCGAGCCGGGCTGCGCGGCCTGCATGAAGGTCTGGCCGGCCACCGCAAAGCGGTAATACTCGTCGCTGTAGTTGTAGTCCGTCGGAAACGACTGCACGACGCGGTCTTCGAACAGCGCCTCGGGCAGGCCGTAATAGTGTTCGGAACTGGTCAGCCCCCAGCGCGCGGACTTCATCGCGTTCACGCGCGTCACTGCCATCTGCGCGTGATGGCAGCCCGAGCGCAGGCCCACCTTGGCCGCCTCGTCCAGCGCAGCTTCCATGATGGCGGGCGGGGCGCCGAAGAACTTGATGCCGTCCGCGCCGCGCGCGGCCAGCTTGCGCACCCATTCGCGGCCCTGTTCGGGCGTGTGGATGGTCTTGACGCGATCGTTCACCGCCGGGAACACGGAATGCACGATCATGCGCGGCGCGGCGATCTGGTTGGCCGCGGACAGCTCGCGCTGCTCCATTGTCCAGCCCAGGCCGCCCATCGCGCCCATCTCGCGCACGGTGGTGACGCCGTGCGCCAGCCAAAGCTTGTAGATGTAATCTGCGGGCGGCACGATGCCGCTCATGGCGTGATACGGCGTGCCGATGTGCGCGTGCGCGTCCACAAAGCCCGGCGTGACGAACTTGCCGTGGCAGTCGATCTCGTGGTCGCCCGGACCGGGCCGGCGCTTGGGATCGATGGCCTTGTGCGGCGTGCCCACATTGACCAGCGCCGTGATGCGATCGTTCTCGATCACGATGTCCACCGGCCCCCAGGGCGGCGCGCCGGTGCCGTCGATGATCGTGGCCCCGCGCAGGATCAGCCGCGGAAACGGTCCCAGGCCGCGGTCGCGCGGCGCGGGCGCCGAAGGCGGATGCCAGCCCTTGGCCGCGTTGACGTCGCGCGACTCTTCGCCGACTTCCGACTGCGAAAACGTGGGATCGCTCATGGCTCCTAGACTCCCAGCTCGTTGTGTTCGATGACGCCGCCCTTCATGATCAGGCCGATGTGCTCGCCCTGTCCCAGCAGGCACGACAGGTCCCGGTACGGATTGCCGTCCACCAGCAGCACGTCCGCCAGTGCCCCTTCCTGGATGCGGCCCAGCTGGCCGACCTGGTTCAGCACTTCGGCGGCGGTCGTGGTAGCGCACTGGATGACCTCCTGCGCGGACAGCACCTCGCGGCGGATGCGGAATTCGTCGCTTTGCAGGCGTTGGGAGGGGCCCAGCAGGTCGGACCCGTAGCCGATCTTCACGCCCGCCTTCTTGTAGATCTCAAGTGAATGCAGGCCTGCGGTGCGCACCGTCGCGATCTTGGCGACAGAGTCCGCCGGCAGGCCGTAATCGGCGCCTTCGTTTGCCAGGGCCTCGTAGGTCACCAGCGTCGGCACCACGAACGCGCCCTTCTCGGCCATGAAGCGCGCCACGCGTTCGTCGACCAGATTGCCGTG
>Ga0213823_1001870_pt1 | contig 12047 bp, 14 predicted proteins | sample MC6MC0907MG_FD_179887 | JGI IMG/M metagenome (GOLD analysis project Ga0213823, IMG submission 179887) | Enriched soil aggregate microbial communities from Iowa State University, Ames, United States - MC6-MC0907-MG | ecosystem: Environmental > Terrestrial > Soil > Unclassified | place: USA: Iowa...
GCCGGCAAGGCCTTGCGCCGCTACGACATCGCGATCGCTCGCCTTGGCGTGAAACAGGAGTAGAGCGGGATGGCGGACGATAGATATTCGCTCAAATACGCAGCCTTCAACGAGAATGGGGTGGCGTTCGGTAATGCCAGCCTCACCAGTGGCGTGTCGGCGCAAGGCGCGTTCGCCAGGGATCAACTGGCGAGCCTCGATCTGGCGCTGGAAACACTCGGGCTCAAGCTCGGCCTGCTGACAACGGCAATCGAGTCGCTGACCGTGAAGCTGTCGGCGCAACGATTGTTCTCCCAAACGATGGGCGCCGACGCCAAGGGCGAGTCGGCCAGTGAGCCAAAGGGCAAGCCGAGTGGCGGTATCGAACCACCGGCGCTGCTCAAGCCCGCGATAGCGATGGATTCGGCCATGGCCGATCTGAAAAAGGCCACCCAATTCGGGCCGCGCCAGATTCAACAGGTGGCTGAGTCAACCCAGCAGATCGCCACCGCACCGTTGGTGGCGGCCAGGGGCACCACGGCGGTTGAAGTGGTGAGGATGCAAAGCCTGGCGGCGGGGAAGGGCATCGGTAGCGATGTGCTCGATGCCTCTGACCGACAGTTGGCGCTGTCGCGTTTTGCCTCGGATGCTGGCGTCACTGCGACGGCGTTCGAGATGCCGGCCATGAAGGCCGCCGAAATGCTGGCCGACTGGCGCATTTCCATGAAGCTCAGCGGCGCCGAAGCCTTTGACTTGGCGGATGCCGCCAACCAATTGGGCAAGCTACCCAATGGTGCGAAACCGGCTGAGATCGGTGCGGTCTTGCAGCGTGACGGTGCGGCGGCGACGACGGCAGGCCTGGCCCCTGCACAAGCCGCAGCGTTGACGGCGGCGTTGCTCAATACCGGTACCCAACAAGCTGAAGCCGGCGTGGCGCTGGATGGTTTCACGACGGCCCTGGGCAAGGCTGACCAGACCTCCGCCACCGAGCAAACGGCCTGGAAACAGCTGGGCCTGGAGCCCAAGGCGGTGGCGAGCGGTTTGCGTGACAAGGACACCGCGCCTGGCACGGTGATGACGGTGCTGGCGGCCTTGAACGCGCAACCGGCCGAAAATCGCTCGACCCTTGCCGCCACGCTATTCGGCAATGGCGATGAGGCGGTGCTGCGCATGGCGCAGAAGCTGCCCGATGTGAACGCCGCCTTCTTGCAGGTGAAAGACCCAGGCCAATACGCCACGTCGCAATTGGGCAACGACGGCTCGGTGCGGCAGGACGCGTTGGCGCTGTCGAACACCCGGCAAGGCCAGTTGAACATCCTCAACGCCCGCAACGAGCGTTTGTCGATGGCCACGGGAAACGCCCTGATGCCTGTGGCGGATAGCTCGTTTCAGTGGCTGGGTTCGTTGACCGATGGCATGAGTGAGTTGGCTGAGTCCTCCCCTAAAGCCACCGCGGCCATCGTGCTGCTGGGGGCGGCGATCAAACCGCTGGTGGGGGCGCTGCTCAAAGCCGTAGCGGATGAGATGTCCAATCAGGTGGCCAAGCGGGTGTTGGGTAGGGCCGCTCCGCACCTTCCCGGCCGACTGGGCGAGGTGATCTCCGAAGACTTCAGGAAAAATCCTCCTGGGGACAAGCTGGATACAAGCAATGCCAGCCAGCGTCCCGAATCCACGAGAGGACCGAAAATACGCGTCAGTACACGAGGCTCGCGGGGGACCGCAGGGCGTTTTTCACTCGGGCCAACGGCCTCATTACGCTCGATGACGCGCAAGGCGCCCGGCCCATTGAAAGTGGTCGGCGCCGTCGCTGATGTGGCCGAGGGTGTGCTGACCGGCGACAAACAGATGATGGGCGCAGGCCTGGGAGCCGCGGGTGGCGGCTGGGCAGGCGCGGCTGCGGGGTCTGCGGCCGGTGCCGCTTTGGGCAGTGTCGTTCCGGTGATCGGCACTGCCATTGGGGGGCTGGTTGGCGGACTGCTGGGCGGCTGGCTGGGGAGTGATGCCGGCGCCTCCCTGGGGGAAAAACTCGTCGCCCCCGCCGACAGGCTCGCTGCTCCAGACCAGGTCAGCAAAGACCTGGCCAGCACCCAGACAACCACACAGCAGAACACCATGACCGCGAACATCTACATCAACGGCCAGGACCAGGCCAGTGCCAGTCAGTTGGCCAACCTGGTCGTGCAGCAGCTCTCGGGCCAATTCGGCTTGACGACCATGCCCAGCTCACTGGCCATGCGCAGTGACGCTGCCTTGACCGACGGAGGTACGTGATGCGTCAACAAATGGCACTCGGCAGTTTCATCTTTGGGCTGTCGAGAAAGTTTGCGTACCACCAGTTGGTACACACGTCGGACGGTGGCTGGAAAAGCATCGACATTCTCACCAGCAAACCCAAGTCCAGCCAGATCGGCCAGGGGCTGCAAGGGCTGACGATCACGGGCAAGTCGATGTACGCGACCGCCATGGATCGTCTCGATGAGCTGCGCGCATTGCAGGCGCAGCGCATCCCTCTGCCGTTGGTCGATGGCATCGGCCGCAACTGGGGCCTGTGGCAGATCAACAAGGTCACGGAAACCCAGACCGAAATCATCGATGACGGCACGGCGATGGTGGTCGGCTGGGTGGTTGAATTGATGGAGTTCGCCAATGCGTAGGGTTCGAAGTATCGCCGGTGATTCGGTGAATCTGCTGCTGTACCGCGAGCTGGAGCGTTGTGACGATATCGTCGAGGAGGCGCTCTGGTTGCTCAATCCGGGGTTGGCTGAATGGGGCCCGGTATTGCCGGCGGGCGTATGGGTTGTCTTGCCGGAAGTGGACCTCAAGCCCGTGGCAACCCCACCGGTTTCGGCCTGGGATTAAGGAGGCGACATGTCATTGGGTTTCACGCCTGCGGTGGAAATTTATGGTGCGAACGCCGCGCTGCTCAACGAACGCCTGCTCAAGTGGGTGCATGTCGATGCGGCGGGTATCGAGTCCGATCAATTGACCCTCACCATCAGCCTGGACGGGCTTGAAGGGTTGCCCAGCCTGGGTGGCAAGATTGGCCTGCGGGTCGGCTATCTGGAGTCGGGTCTGGTGGACAAAGGCGAGTTCGTCATCACCCGGCGCATGCCGCTCCTGTTTCCCCTGCAACTCGTGCTGGTGGCCATGGCAGCGCCGTTCAGCGCGGCGGACCAGACCGGGTTCAAGCAACGCCGATCCGTCAGCCATGGCCCGACGACCCTGGGAGCGCTGTTTCGTCAGTTGACCTCCAGGCACGGGTTTTCCCCGCGGGTGGCGCCGGACCTGTCGCTGATCAAGATCGAGCACATCGATCAGTCCAATGAAACCGACATGGTTTCCTTACGCGTCTGGCCCACCGGTATGACGCCGTCGCCAAGCCGGTCAACGAACTGTATGTGCTGGCCCGGCGCGGCCAGGCGAAGTCGTTGTCGGGCAAAGTTTTGCCCGAAATGAAACTGTCGGTGACGACCAACAACCGCCCGGGCGACCACGCCTTCATTTCGGCCAAGCTGGATGAAGGCACCCGGGCCAAGTACCAAGGTTGCAAGACCCGTTGGTGGGATGCAGCGGCGGGCAAGCTGCAGGTCGAGGAGAGCGGCATCGCGCCGTTCAAGACCCTGCGCCAGCGCTTCCAGAGCGCCGACGATGCCCGCGCCGCCGGTGAAGGCGAGGTACGTCGGATGCTGCGCGAAGCGCTCAAGGTGACGATCGAGTGCCCGGGTAACCCGGGGCTGTCTGCCGAGGGCATCGTCCTGCTGGATCCCTCCTGGCCGGATTTCATGCGCGGTCGCTGGTCGATCGACAAGGTCACCGCCAGTGGCGACCGGGAAAAAAGCTATCGCTGCTTGATTGATGCAACCTGCCTGGATGCCAAGGCCTGATCCCCCTGTGGGAGCGAGCTTGCTCGCGATAGCGCCCCGACATTCAACATTTGCACTGACTGACACGCCGCCATCGCGAGCTAGCTCCCACAGTTTTGTTCAGCGTTGCACATACCCCCTGCGCCCAACCGAGTCCCTCTGTGGGAGCGGGCTTGCTCGCGAAGACGACAGCACATCCGACATCAATGCTGCCTGCCCCACCGCTTTCGCGAGCAAGCCCGCTCCCACAGGGGAGATTCGCACCTTCAGATACTGGAGTCTCCCCATGAAGATCACACCGATCCTCACGCAGTTGCGTGAGCAATGTCCGACGCTTGCCCAGCGTGTGGTCGCAGGTTTTGACCTCGCCGCGCTGCAAGCCGAGACCCCGCTGCAAACCCCCTGCGCCTATGTATTGCCCACCGCCGACATCGCCAGCAAGAACGCGGCTCAGAACGTCACGCTGCAAGCGGTGCGTGATCGCTTCGATGCCGTGCTGGTGCTCGACGCCACTGACGCGACAAAAGCGCTGGATCTGTTGCACGACCTGCGGGCCGAACTGTGGCGTGCGCTGGTGGGGTTCAAGCCGGGCGCTGAGTACACCGGCGTCGAGTATGACGGCAGCGAACTGGTTTCCATCAACAGCAGCCGGGTGTTGTACCGGCTGCGCTTTTTCGCCGAGTTCCAGCTGGGCCGCAATCTGGCGAGCCAGCCTGCCGAAAGCTGGCACGAGCGTGAACTGGACGGCTTGTCGTCCTTTACCGGGGCCACCGTGCGGGTCGATGCCATCGACCCGGCGGACCCCAACCTGAAACGTCCCGGCCCCGACGGGCGCGTGGAACTGACTTTCTCTGGAGACGTAACCCCATGAGCAAACGCATCACCGTGCTGCCGGCCCCGGGCCGTGCCGTACCGGACCCGGAAGCGGGCGATCTGTTGCCCCTCGAGGGCCGTGAAGTGCCGGACAACGCCTGGTGGCGTCGACGTCTGGCCGATGGCGATATCACTACCAAAGCCGTGAAAGCGGCCAAACCACAGGGAGCCAAATAATGGCGATCGGATTCAGCAACATTCCCGCGGACATTCGTGTTCCGCTGTTCTACGCCGAAATGGACAACTCGGCCGCCAATAGCGCGTCATCGGCCATGCGCCGGTTGATCGTCGCCCAGGTCAACGACAATGTCGCCCCGGCCGATGTCGGCAAACTGGTGCTGGTGTCCAGCGTCGCGCTGGCCAAGAACATCGGCGGGCAAGGCTCGATGCTAGCCTCGATGTACGAAACCTGGCGCAAGACCGACCCGCTCGGCGAAATCTGGTGCCTGCCGCTGCACAATGTCGAAGGCGCCATCGCCAAGGGCGTGCTGACCTTCACCGGCACCGCGACTGAAAGCGGTGTGCTCAACCTGTACGTCGGCGGTGTGCGCGTCCAGGCCGCCATCGTCAACGGTGCCACGGCGGCCCAGGCCGCCACTGCGCTGGCCTTGAAAATCAACGCCGCCGCCGACCTGTCGGTGACCGCTGCGGCCGCCGAAGGCGTCGTGACCCTCAGCGCCAAATGGACCGGCGACAGTGGCAACGACATCAGCTTGCAGTTCAATCGCCTGGGCAAGAGCAATGGCGAAGACACCCCGGCGGGACTGACCACCGCCATCACCGCGATGACCGGTGGCGCCGGCGTGCCGGACCAGACCGCTGCCGTCGCGGCCCTGGGCGACGAGCCTTTCGAATTCATCGCCATGCCCTGGTCCGACGTGGCGAGCCTCAACACCTGGCAAGCGGTCATGGACGACAACACCGGCCGCTGGTCCTGGGCCAAGCAGTTGTTCGGCCATGTCTACAGCGCCAAGCGCGGCACCATTGGCACCCTGGTCGCCGCCGGACAGGCGCGCAACGACCAGCACGTGACCCTCCAGGCGCTGGAGCTGGGCGTGCCGCAACCGTTCTGGGTCCAGGCCGCGGCCTTGGCGGCTCGCACGGCGGTGTTCATCTCCGCCGACGCCAGCCGTCCGACCCAGAGCGGCAGCCTGCCAGGCTTGGACCCGGCACCGGCCAGCGAGCGTTTCACCCTGACCGAGCGCCAGTCGCTGCTCAACTACGGCATCGCCACGGCGTATTACGAAGGTGGCTACGTACGCATCCAGCGTTCCATCACCACGTATCAGAAGAATGCCTTCGGCCAGGCTGACAACTCCTACCTGGACAGCGAAACCATGCACCAGTCGGCGTTCATCGTCCGTCGTCTGCAAAGCGTGATCACCAGCAAGTACGGTCGCCACAAACTGGCCTCCGACGGCACCCGTTTCGGCGCCGGCCAGCCCATCGTGACCCCGAGCACCATCCGCGGCGAGCTGATCGCGCAATACGCCAAGCTCGAACTGGAAGGCCACGTGGAAAACGCCGAGCTGTTCGCCGAACACCTGGTTGTGGAGCGTGACAGCCAGGACCCGAGCCGGGTCAATGTGCTGTTCCCACCGGACTACATCAACGGCCTGCGGGTGTTCGCGCTGCTCAACCAATTCCGCCTGCAATACGACGCCGCCGCCTGACGGTAGCACTCAGTCGCATGCATTCAGCCCACCTTGCGTGGGCTTTTTATTTGAAGGGAGAAACACCATGGGTCAACTGATTGCGGGCACCTGCTACGTCAAAGTGGACGGCGCTCAACTGACCATCAATGGCGGCTGCGAAGCGCCACTGATGTTCACCAAACGCGAAACCGTCGTACCGGGTTTCTACAAGGAAACCGACATCGCCCCGTCCTTCAAGGTGACGGCCCTGCACACCGCGGACTTCCCGCTCAAGCAGCTGGTCGCCGGCACTGATATGACCGTCACTTGCGAATTCAACAACGGCAAGGTCTACGTGCTGGCTGGCGCCTACCTGGTGGAAGAGCCGGTGTCCAAGGGCGACGACGCCACCATCGAGCTGAAATTCGAAGGCATCAAGGGGACCTGGCAATGACTGATGTCGTGACGCTGCGCGTGGCCATCGAGGCCCACGGCGAGCCCCTGAGCGAACTGACCCTGCGCCGTCCGACGGTGCAAGAGGTCCGGGCGATCAAGGCGCTGCCCTACAAGATCGACAAGAGCGAGGAGGTGAGCCTGGACATGGACGTCGCGGCCAAATACATCGCGGTGTGCGCCGGCATCCCGCCGTCGTCGGTCAACCAGTTGGACCTGGCTGACCTCAACGCCCTGAGCTGGGCCGTCGCGAGTTTTTTCATGAGTGCGGCGTCGCAGCCATCGGCGACCTGATCGCCGCCGCCTATGACCTGGCCTGGTTCTGGAAGGTTGACCCCGAACAGATGATGGCCAGGCCACTGGATGTGCTCCGCGAATCCTTGGAGCACGCGCAACGGATCAATGCGATGCAGCAGGTGCAGTGATGGCAGACACACAAAAGGTAGAGAGAAAGGCGGTGCTGCTGACGGGCATCGACGAGCTGTCACCCAAGCTCGCCGGCCTCCGTGCGAAGGTCGCGAGTTTCAAGCAGAACCTCGACGCCACGGGCCTGGGCAGCCTGGATATTTCCGGTCTGCTGCCCAGCGGCGGCCTGGCCCAGCCCTTTATGGACGGGCTCAAGTCGGCGCTGGCCTTCAAGGACGAAGCGGGCGCCGCGAGCGCGGCGGCCAGCGCCGTCCAGGCCCCTGACGCGCCCCGTATGGCGGCACAGAACCTGGATGGATTGAAGACTTCCATCAGTAACGTGTCGGTGCAGTTCGGCTCGGCCTTGGGACCTGCGGTCAACGCGGTGGCGGTGAGTTTGCAGCCCATGGTCAGCGGCGTGGCCCAGGTGCTGCAGGACAACCCGCAACTGGTACAGGGCCTGGCGAATGGCGTCGTGGCGTTCAACGCGATTCAGATGGCGGTCAGCGGCGCGAGCCAGGCGTTCGAAGTGGTGAACCTGGCCTTGAAGATGAACCCCATCGGCTTGATTGCCATGGGCATCGCCTTGGCGGCAGGGATGATCATCGCCCACTGGGCGCCGATTTCAGCGTTCTTCGCCGGACTCTGGCAGAGGCTTGCGCCGATCGTCCTGCCGATGGTCGAGTTCTTCAAGACGATGTTCGCCTTTACCCCGATGGGGCAGGTGATCAGCAACTGGGGGCCGATCAGCAGCTTTTTTGGCGCCCTCTGGAATGTGATCGTGGCGGCGGCAACGCCGGTCATCGGTTTCATGCAGACGCTGTTTGCCTGGTCGCCCTTGGGCTTGATCGTTGCCAATTGGGCGCCCCTGACCGGGTTGTTCGCGGCGATCTGGGACCTGCTCAGGGCCTTGACCGTGCCGGTGATGGACGCCTTGAAAGGCCTGTTCGACTGGACGCCGTTGGGGCTGATCATGGCCAACTGGGGCACGATCGGTGAAGTCTTCGCCGGGATCTGGGAGGGCGTGCGCAACCAGGTGTCAATCATGCTGGCGGTGTTCAGCGGCCTGTTCGACTGGTCACCCATCGAGGGTCTCGTCAAGCAGTGGGGGCCGGTGGGCGAGTGGTTCAGCCAGTGGTGGGACGAGTTGCAGGCGGTGATCGCGCCGATCAAGGCATTTTTCAACGGCGGCTTCGGCGAGATGATCACCTCGTTCACCGCTAAGGTCGAGGGTTTGACCGAGGCGCAGCGCGCCACCAACGCCGAAGGCAAAGGTGAGCTGGCGCCGGCGTTTTTTGGCGCGGCCAGCGAGCAGCCTCCGGGCCTGTCGTCCAGCCTGGCGCCAGCCTCCGCCAACGTTCCGGCGAAGACCTCGCTGGCGCCGGGTACGTTGCCACAAACCTCCAGCGCCCTGGTGCAACAAAGCGCCGCCAATAACCGCACGCAACTCGAAGGCGGCCTGACCGTGCGCTTCGAAAATGCGCCGGCCGGGTTGCGCGCCGATCCGCCCCAGACCAATCAACCGGCCCTGGCGGTGAGTTCGCGCATCGGCTATCGCTCACTGTCCACAGGAGGCTCCAATGAGCTGGCGTGATCGTTTGTTGCCGGCGTCGTTTCGTGGCGTCGGGTTCTGGGTCGACCAGGCGAAAACCCCGGTCGGCCACAAAGGCCAACTGCATGAATATCCCCAGCGTGACCAGCCGTTTTTCGAGGGGCTCGGCCAGCAGGCGAAGATTCATGAGCTGACGGCGTTCATCGTCGGCCCCGATTGCCTGGAGCAGCGCGACAAGCTGCTCAAGGCCTTGGAGCAGGGCAGCGGTGAACTGGTGCACCCGTGGCTGGGGCGCCTGCAGGTCAAGGTCGGCGAGTGCGACATGACCCAGACCCGTCAGGACGGCGGGTTGGTGACGTTCGCCCTGAAGTTCTATCCCGACCAGCCGCTGCAATTCCCTTCGGCCACGATCAACAGCCAGAAACTGCTGCTGGTCTCGGCCGACAGCTTCCTCGGTTCGGCGGTGCGGCGCTTCGAAGACGCCATGACCTTGATCAAGGCCGCACGGATCGGCATCGCTGACCTGCGCAACAGCCTCAAGGAAATCTACGGCGTGATCGAGCAGGAGCTCAAGCCGTTGATCGAGACCTATCGGCAACTCAGCGATCTGGTCAAGGCGGTGAAAGCGTTGCCCAAGGAGGTGGTGGCCGAGTTCAAGGGGTTGCTGGGCGATATTCGGGAACTGAAGGACTTTGCCCGTGACGGCTATCGCGGCGTGATTGCCAGCGTGTCGCAACAGGTGGAGGCCATTCGCAAGGCCGACGCGCCCAAACTCACGACGGGCAAGGACACCACGGCGGCGGCCCAGGCCGTGGCCGACCTGGTGCAGGACACGCTGTTGGTGCAGGCCGCGCAATGGATTGCGGCGATGCCGGTAGCAGCGCCTGCGGTCAAGTTGGGCGCCACGCCATCGGTGGCGCAACAGGCCGTGCAACCGGTCCAGCGCCGGGACGTGCCGGTGGCCGACGATGTATTGGCCCTGCGCGATGCCCTCAACGATGTCATCTGGCAGGCCTCCCTCAAGGCTGATCCGGAGCACTACCAGGCGATGAACAACCTGCGCCAGCAAATGGCCGCGCACCTGACGGCGGTGGCGTCTTCGGGTGTCAGGCTGATCAACCTGTCGTTCAAGCAAAGCCTGCCGGCGCTGGTGGTGGCGTATCAGCAATTCGCCGATGCCACCCGGGTGACGGAGGTGACCCAGCGTAACGGCGTCGCCCATCCTGGTTTCCTGCCGCCCAATGACCTGAAAGTCTCGGGGGAATAAGCCATGAACGAGCTCGACAACGCTGTCTCGCTTACTGTCGGCGGGTTGGATTACGGCGGCTGGAAAAGCGTGGAAATCAGTGCGGACCTGGAGCGCCAGTTTCGCACCTTCAAACTCGACATCACTTGGCAATGGCCGGGGCAGACCCAAGCCGTGCCGATCCGTCCGGGCGATGAATGCCAGGTGCGCATTGGTGCCGATCTGGTCCTCAGCGGTTATGTGTTCAAGGCACCGGTCAGCTATGACGGTCGACAGATCAGCCTGAGCATTGAAGGCGGTTCCAAGACCCAGGACCTGGTGGACTGCGCCGCGATCAACCGCCCGACCCAATGGCGCGGGCAAACGCTGCTGAGCATCGTCCAGGCCCTGGCATCGCAATACGGCGTGGGAGTCATCAGCGAGATCCCTGAAACCGCGCGGTTGAGCGAACACAGCATCGTGCCGGGGGAAACGGTCTTTCAATCCATCGACCGTTTGCTGACGTTGTTCCGAGTGTTCTCCACCGACGACGCACAAGGACGTGTGTTGCTGGCCAAACCCGGCAGCGGTGGGCGGGCCAGTGATGTATTGGAGCTGGGCAAGAACATTCTGTCGGGCAACGCACCGATGGACTATAGCCAGGTGTTCTCCGAATACCGGGTCATCGGCCAGCACAAGGGCAATGATCAACAGAGCGGGGCGGTGGTAAGTGAAGTCTCTGGCATCGCCACCGATCTGGGCTTCAAGCGCAAGCGGGTGACGGTGATCAGCGAGAGCGCGCAATTGACCTTCGAACTGGCCCAGCAACGGGCCGATTGGGAAAGCGCCATCCGCACCGGCAAGGCCCTGACCACCACCTACCGCGTGCAAGGCTGGCGCCAGGCCAATGGCGACTTGTGGCGGCACAACACTTTGGTAAGGGTGATCGACCCGGTGCTGGGGTTCGACGCAGACATGCTGATTTCCAAAGTGACGTACTCGCTGTCGGCACAGGGCTCCGTCACCACCCTGCAAGTCGCGCCGCCGCATACCTTCGACGCCAACCCGGTACCGCCAAAACCCTGAGCCCCGCCGATGCCTGCCCACCACAGATTCCCTGTGGGAGCGAGAGCGCCCCAAAAGTGTCCGCCCACCACAAATCCCTTGTGGGAGTGAGCTTGCTCGCGATGGCGGCAGTGCAGCCAACAGAGATGTTGATCCAAACACCGCGTTCAAGTCCCCGATTCTCAAGGAAACCTCAATGAGCCTACTGACCCGCCTCCTGGCGCGCGGCACTGTCGTGCTCGCCCATTCGGCCACCAAGCTGCAGTCGCTGCAAATGCGCCTCACCGCCGGCGAAGTGAACGACGACATGGAGCACTTCGAACCCTACGGCTTCACCAGCAACCCGCTGGCCGGTGCCGAGGGCATTGCCACGTTCCTGGGGGGCGATCGCTCCCATGCCGTGGTCCTGGTGGTCGCCGATCGCCGCTTCCGTCTCCAGGCCCTGGCCCCCGGCGAAGTGGCGCTCTACACCGACGAAGGCGACAAGCTCCACTTCAAGCGCGGTCGTGTCATCGACATCGAGACTGCAACCCTGAACATCCGCGCCAGTAGCGCGGTGAACATCGACAGCCCGGTCATCAACCACACCGGCAAGATCGTCTCCCAAGGCGACCAGATCGCCGGCGGCATCAGCCAGATCAAACATGTGCATGGCGGCGTACAGGCCGGCAGCGGCCAGACCGGTGCGCCGGCGGGAGGTCAATGATGTTCATCAGCCAGAACCTGCACGCCGCGCTGACCCGCTCGGTGCTGATCAGCCTGTTCACCTGGCGCCGCGCTGCTGACGACGATGCCGTCGATGATGACGAACGTTTCGGCTGGTGGGGCGACACCTTTCCCACCGTTGCCGACGACCGCATCGGCTCGCGGCTGTGGCTGTTGCGCCGGGTCAAGCTGACCCGCCAGACCCAGCTCGACGCCGAATTCTATGCCCGCGAAGCCTTGCAATGGCTGATCGATGACGGCCACTGCAGCGCCATCGACATCATCAGCGAACG
>Ga0213823_1001872_pt1 | contig 12034 bp, 12 predicted proteins | sample MC6MC0907MG_FD_179887 | JGI IMG/M metagenome (GOLD analysis project Ga0213823, IMG submission 179887) | Enriched soil aggregate microbial communities from Iowa State University, Ames, United States - MC6-MC0907-MG | ecosystem: Environmental > Terrestrial > Soil > Unclassified | place: USA: Iowa...
ATCGCCCGAATCGACTTGAACTTGCAGATCGTCACGGCAGGTAAGAAGATCTAAAACCGTCCACCATGTCTCCGAACATGTGTCCACCATGTCTCCGGTACATACAGGGAGAGGGTTAGGGTGAGGGACTTTTGAAGGCGAAACTCAAACCGAAAATTTCGCCACCATGCTGTTCAGATCCACCGCCAACCGCGACAACTCCTGACTCGCCGCACTGGTCTGATTGGCCCCCGCCGAAGTCTGCATCGCCAGATCACGAATGTTCATCAGATTACGATCCACCTCCCGAGCCACCGCCGCCTGCTCCTCCGAAGCACTGGCGATCACCAGATTACGCTCGTTGATCAGCGTGAATGCGGAGGCGATCTCCTCAAGTGCAGTCCCGGCAGCCTTGGCCAACTCCAGCGTCGAACGCGCACGCACATTGCTTTGCTGCATCGAACTGACCGCCGAATCGGTGCCCTGCTGAATGCCGCCAATCATCTGCTCGATTTCTTGCGTCGATTGCTGCGTACGATGCGCCAGCGCCCGCACCTCGTCGGCTACCACCGCAAACCCGCGCCCGGCATCACCGGCTCGCGCCGCCTCGATCGCAGCATTCAAAGCGAGCAGATTGGTCTGCTCGGCAATCGAACGAATCACGTCCAGCACTTTGCTGATGCTGTAGACCTTCTGCGCCAGATCTTCCACCTGACTCGCATTGGCGGTCACATCATCGGCAAGCGATTCGATGGACAACACTGTCTGATGCACCTGTTCACGGCCATGCTGGGCAATACGGTCGGATTCCCGCGACGCCTCTGACGTTGCCACCGCATTGCTGGCAACCTCTTCCACCGCAGCCGTCATCTGATTGACCGCCGTGGCCGCCTGTTCAATTTCCAGGCTTTGCTGGTGCAACCCGCGCGTAGCGTCTTCCGTGACGCAACTCAGCTCTTCCGACGCCGAGGCCAATTGACTGGAGGACTCCGAAATTTGCCGAATCGTGTCGCGCAGGTTGTGCTGCATGCTCTTGAGCGCCTGCAGCAGTCGCGCCGGCTCGTCCTTGCCGCTGATGTTGATATCGCCGGTCAGATCACCACCGGCCACCACTTCGGCGACACCCAACGATTGCGCCAGCGGCAGCACGATGCTGCGCGTCAGCAGGAGGGCCAGGCCGATGGTGATCAGCGCGGTAACGCCGATCATCACCCCGACCCACACCCGCGAACTGGTAAACACCAGCCGCGCTGCTTCGGTGGCGAGATTGGCATTGTGTTTATTCAGCTCAACCAGCTCGCGCAAAAGCACTGCGATTTCATCGGCCAAGGGACTCATCTGACCGTTGAGAATGGTCGCGGCCTCCTCGACCCGATTCTGCGCAGACAATTGCATGACCTGCGCCTGAAACTCCAGGTACTGGTGCTCGGCAACCTTGAAGCGATCAAACAGCTTGCGCTCTTCGGGCAACACGATCAGCACGTCATAACGCTGCTGGGCTTCACTGAGTACATCGCGCAATTCATTGAGCTTTGCCACGTTCTGCTCAAGCGCCTGCGGATCACGGTTGAGCAACAGGCGCATGGTCAGCGCCCGCAGGCGCAGCATGTCCTGACTCATCTCACCGACCGCCATGACACTCGGCAGCCAATTGTTATCAACCTCGTCTGACTGCGCGCGCATGTTCGACATTTGCAGCAGGGCGAACGCGCCCAAAGCAAATACCATCAACGCCAACAAGCCAAAACCGAGGCCGGCGCGCGGGGCAATATTGAGACTACGGATACTCATTGCTCTGGTTCCTTCCAAAAGCGCTGCATCAACCCTGCAGCTGGTTGCTTTAGAAGGTATCGGCCCGGTGAAAATTTGCGTAAGACGAAAAGGCGATATCAAAAGGCCTTGATCCTTCGAACCGTTGGCATTAACGATTCAGCGTGCTTTGGGCGGACTTGAGCACCGTTCGCGGCAGGATCGCCAGGAAGTTATCTCTCGCGACCTTTCGCGCAATGTTCTCCGGCAGCGCATCGAGGAATGGCTTGAAGCTGTGCATTTCCTGACCGAGCTTATTGAAACGTCCCACCACATCGGAGCCAAGCATGAAGCGTTCGGGATATTTCTCGACCAACGCCAGCCATTCCGGTCGCGGTTTACCCTGCTCATCCAGCAGATACGGTGTGAGCATGCTCCATGACAGATCGATAAACAGGTTGGGATACGCCTCAAGCATGCGCGTCAGCGTGGGCAGCAAGAAACTCAGTTGCGTCTGATGCCGATGGATTTCAGCGCTGGTGCCGGCGTGGGCCCAGATGAATCGGGTGTGCGGGTGATTACGCAGCGGCTCTTCGATTTCCTTCAGGTACAGCGGATTCTTCTCACGCTTGGAAGTGATGTTGGAATGCAGCATCACCGGCAGATCGTTCTCGGCGGCCAGGTGATAGATCTTGATCATGGCTTCGTTGTTGGCGCGCGGTGTGTCGCCAGACGTCAGTGCTGTGAGGTCGTCATGGCGCGTGAACACTTCGCCGATGCCCTGCCATAGCCCCGGATACAGATCGAGCATGCGCTGGATGTGTGCGGCGGAGTTCTTGTCGTTGGGGTTGAAGCCCGAGAGGAACGGATGAAAGTACGGGTGCTGCTCGGGCGAAAGCTTTTGTACGGCGTCAGCGACGATCACGTCAGTGGCGCTATACCAATAAGCGTCGGCGTCGTCGCCAGCGTAATAGCGTGGGCGTTTCGGTTCGTCTTCGTGCCACTTCTTGGCGACCGGAATGCCGGAAATCATCACATGCTCGATGGAATTGTCCTGCATGGCCGTCAGCAGTTTCGCCATGCCTGCGCTTTCCTGGAAAAAATCCACGTAATGCAGGTGCGCATCGCTGTAGGTGTAATCGCGGGCGCTCGCGCTTCCGGCAAGCAGCAGAAGACAGGCAAGACTCAGACGATACAGGGACACAAGTAATCTCCGGGAAGTAGGCATAGCCTAGACCGCACCCTGACGACAAGGGTTCATCCCGCAGGAAAGTGGAACGCGTACCGGTGGGAATGCTCTATAACTGCAAGGTCTTTTTTTGATCGAACGACTTTTCCTACTGCCTGTGAGGTTCCCATGACTGTTACCGTCAATACCGTCTCCGCTGAAGGTTTTCGTCACACCGTACAGATTGATGATCACGAACTGTTTGCCGACGTGCCGAAGACCGCTGGCGGTGAAGGCACCGCGCCTGAGCCGCACGATTACTTCGATGCGGCCCTCGGCGCGTGCAAAGCCCTGACCTTGAAGATGTACGCGAAGAAGAAAGACATCCCGCTGACCGGCATCGGTGTCGAGGTCAAACGCGACAACAGTGAAGAGCAGAAAGGCAAATACGCGCTGCACGTCACCCTCACCCTTAAAGGCGTACTGACCGACGCCCAGCGTGAGGAATTGCTGCGCGTTGCCGATCGCTGCCCGATTCACAAACTGATGACCACCACCGACGTCAGCATCGAAACCCACGCCCCGCAAGGCTTCGATAGCCAGTAACCCTCCTCATGCCAGCGGCGGGTTATGCTTCTGGCATCACCCGCTCAGCCTGGAATGCACCATGGACACGCAACCTCTGATCATCCGCCCGCGCGCCGAAGACGTCGAAGGCCAGCCGATTCTGCGCCCGCTGCCGTCAGCCAAATGCCGCAGCGTCGGACCTTTCGTGTTTTTCGACCACATGCTCGAAACGGTTTATCCGACGGGCAAGGGCATGAACATCCGACAGCACCCGCACATCGGTCTGTCGACGCTCACGTACCTTTTTGAAGGACAACTCCAGCATAAGGACAGCCTTGGTTCGGATCAGGTGGTCGGCGCTGGCGATGTCAGCTGGATGACCGCTGGCAGCGCGATTGCTCACGTCGAACGCACACCTGAGCCGTTGTGGGACCAGAGTTTCACGATGCATGGCCTGCAGATCTGGCTGGCCTCGCCCAAGGATCACGAGCAGGGTCCAGGGCATTACAGCCATCACCCGGCAGCGACGTTACCGGTCAGCGATAACCTTGGCGTACAGATCCGCATGATTGCCGGGTCAGGCTTTTGCCTGGAATCGCCAGTGCCGGTGCTTTCTCCTACGTTGTATGCCGAAGTGAAGATGCAAACGGCGACCACCCTGCTGATTCCGACCGAGCATGAAGAACGGGCGGTTTATGTGCTGAGTGGGGATGCGCAGTTGAATGGCGAGGCGATTGAGCCGCATGCGCTGGTGGTGTTGCCGGCCGGGGAAGAAATGAGTCTGTTTGCCGAAGGCGATGTGCACGCGGTGGTGTTCGGCGGCGCGCCGCTGGACGGGCCGCGGCGGATCAACTGGAATTTTGTCGCGAGCGACCCGGCGGCGATTGATGAGGCACGGCGTAAATGGGCGGCCGGGGACTGGCCGACGGTGCCGGGGGAAGTTGAGCGGATCGAGTTACCGCGCTGAAAAGCACCCTCACCCCAGCCCTCTCCCAGAGGGAGAGGGAGCCGACCGAGGTGTCTTCAGTCATCCATCGACCTGAAATATAGCGTCGATTATGGGTTCAGCTAAACACAGCAGACGATTTCGGATTCACATAAGCATTTTCAGGTCGGCGGACCTCTGAAATATCCCTCAATCAGTCCCCTCTCCCTCTGGGAGAGGGTTAGGGTGAGGGGCTTTTCGCTTTTCAGCCCTTGAACACTTCATCCAGCAAATCATGCATCGACTTGAACGCACGCTTGGCGGTCTTCGCGTCGTACATCATCTTGCCCGGCACATTCGCATGCGGATCAGTAAACGAATGCACCGCACCGCCATAGCTCAACAGCTGCCAATCCACGTTCGCCGCATTCATCTCGTCTTCAAACGCCGGCAATTGCTCCTTCGGCACCAATGGATCAGAAGCACCGTGCAGCACCAGCACCGAGCCCTTGATGTTTTGCGCATCAGCCGGATTCGGCGAATCCAGCGTGCCGTGGAACGACACCGCTGCCTTCACCGGCGCGCCAGTGCGCGCCAGATCCAGCGCACAGCAACCGCCGAAGCAGAAACCGAATACTGCCAGTTTCGAAGTATCAACCGCCGCGTCACCCTGCTTCTGTAACTGCTCGAACGCCGCCTGCATACGCTTGCGCAGCAGCGCACGGTCATCCTTCAACGGCATCATCGCCGCGCCCGCCTGATCAGCGTTCTGCGGACGCACGGCCTGGCCATAAACGTCAGCGATCAACACCACGTAACCCTCGGCGGCCACCGACCTGGCGATTTCTTCTGCACCGGCACTGACGCCCATCCAGTTCGGCGCCATCAACAAACCCGGGCGCGCGCCTTTGTGCTCGGCGTCGAACGCCAGACGACCTTCATATGGTTGGCCGTCGATCTGATAGACCACGGAACGTACAGTGACTTGGCTCATTTCTGACTCCTGATTTGTTAAACACCAGAATGAAAAAACCCGCCGAAGCGGGTTTTTCTACGACTTGGTTAAACCGACAGTTCAACCAGCAGCTTGTTCAGACGGCGCACATAAGCGGCCGGATCCTTCAAGCTGTCACCAGCCGCCAATGCTGCCTGATCGAAGAGGATGTGCGACAGGTCGCCAAAACGCTCTTCGCTCTGCTCGCCGTCGAGCTTCTCGATCAGCGGGTGGCTTGGGTTGAATTCGAAGATCGGCTTCGAATCCGGAACCTTCTGACCGCTGGCTTCAAGGATCTGACGCATTTGCAGACCCAGATCCTGCTCGCCGATGGCCAGAATGGCCGGCGAATCGGTCAGACGATGGGATACGCGGACTTCAGCCACGGAATCGCCCAGCGCGGTTTTCAGACGCTCAACCAAACCTTCTTTGGATTTGGCGACTTCTTCTGCGGCTTTCTTGTCCTCTTCCGAGTCCAGGTTGCCCAGATCGAGATCACCACGTGCCACGTCGACAAAAGTCTTGCCGTCGAACTCGCTGAGGTAGCTCATCAGCCATTCGTCGATACGGTCGGTCAGCAGCAGCACTTCGATGCCTTTCTTGCGGAAGACTTCCAGATGCGGGCTGTTCTTGACCTGCGCGTAGGTTTCGCCGGTGAGGTAGTAGATCTTGTCCTGACCTTCCTTGGCGCGCGCCAGGTAGTCGGCCAGACCAACGATCTGCTCGCCGTCGTCGCCTTGGGTCGATGCGAAACGCAGCAGACCGGCAATTTTTTCCTTGTTGGCGAAGTCTTCTGCCGGGCCTTCTTTCATGACCTGACCGAAGTTCTTCCAGAAGCCCTTGTATTGCTCAGGCTCGTTCTTCGCCAGTTTTTCCAGCATGTCGAGCACGCGCTTGGTCAGCGCGGTCTTCATCGAATCGATGATCGGGTCTTTCTGCAGGATTTCCCGCGACACGTTCAGCGACAAGTCGTTGGAATCGACCACGCCTTTGATAAAGCGCAGGTACAACGGCAGGAACGACTCGGCCTGATCCATTACAAACACACGCTGCACGTACAGCTTCAGGCCTTTCGGCGCTTCACGCTGGTACAGGTCGAACGGTGCGCGGGCCGGCACGTACAGCAGCGAGCTGTACTCAAGCTTGCCTTCGACTTTGTTGTGGCTCCAGGCCAGCGGGTTTTCAAAGTCGTGAGCGATGTGCTTGTAGAACTCTTGGTATTCCTCGTCCTTCACTTCAGTGCGCGGACGGGTCCACAGGGCGCTGGCGCGGTTGACGGTTTCCCATTCAACGGCCGGGGCTTCTTCGCCTTCGGCAGCTGCAGCTTCTTTCGGCAGCTCGATCGGCAAAGCGATGTGGTCGGAATACTTCTTGATGATGTTGCGCAGACGCCAGCCATCAGCGAATTCGTCTTCGGCGGCTTTCAGGTGCAGGACGATACGGGTGCCGCGCTCTGGTTTGTCGATGGTGGCGACTTCGAACTCGCCCTCGCCTTTCGACGACCAGTGCACGCCTTCGCTGGCTGGAGTGCCGGCGCGACGGCTGTACACGTCAACCTGGTCGGCAACGATGAAGGCAGAGTAGAAGCCCACACCGAACTGGCCGATCAGGTGCGAATCTTTCTTCTGATCGCCCGAGAGATTCTTCATGAAATCGGCGGTGCCGGATTTGGCGATGGTCCCCAGGTGGGTGATCACATCGTCACGGTTCATGCCGATACCGTTGTCTTCGAGGGTGACGGTCTTGGCGTCCTTGTCGAAGCTCACCCGGATTTTCAGATCTGCGCCACCTTCGAGCAACTCTGGCTTGGCCAGGGCTTCGAAGCGCAGCTTGTCGACAGCGTCAGAGGCGTTCGAGATCAATTCGCGAAGGAAGATTTCCTTGTTGGAATACAGCGAATGGATCATGAGGTGCAGCAGTTGCTTCACCTCGGTCTGGAAGCCCAGGGTTTCCTTTTGAGTTTCCACACTCATGGTCATCAAACTCCAATCAGATGGCAGTGGCCGCGACCCGAAATGGTCGGCGGCGGGTTGTCTTGTGAGTTTGGGGCGCTGTTCAGGATTTCAAGGGCTCATCAATTTTGAAGTGCGCACGCGCTGTGGCAATCGGTTCGCCTTCGGTACTTTGCCAGGCGGTGATCGCGACGTTGGCGACGCGCCTGCCCTGGCGGCAGACCTGACATCTGGCCCAGGTGTCGCGAAACTGCCCGGCGCGCAGGTAATCGAGGGAGAAATCGATAATCTTCGGCACGCCCGGGGTCTCGGTGAAAATCAACAAATGCAGCGCGGCTGCCAACTCCATGAACCCGGCAATCACCCCGCCGTGGATCGCCGGCAATAAAGGGTTACCAATGTTGTCCTTGTTCGCAGGGAGTTTGAACAGCAATTCATCACCAACACGTGAGCATTCGATACCGATCAGCCCGGCGTAGGGAATCAACTGCAAGAGCGGCGCGTAGTCGCCCTGAGCGTGAGCCTGCTGCAACTGCTGCTTCAGGTCGTCGCTCATTGCCCTTCTCCTTTGATTACGCCGCCAAAGCCTTTGGTGCCTTTGAGGCCCTTGCCCATGCGCATGAACGTCCCGACCACATGGGCGATCGGCCGCTCAGGGTCATCCTGATAAGCGAAACCGCGGGCGAAGATCACATCGGTGGTCACCCGGTAGCATTGAGCGAAGCCATACACATCTTTATCGGGTTCGGCGGCATGCATGTAGTCGATGCGCAGGTCGAGCGTCGGGCACACCTCGAACTCCGGCAAAACGCACAGGGTCGACATTCCGCAGGCGGTGTCCATCAACGAAGTAATTGCGCCGCCGTGGATCACGCCGGTCTGTGGGTTACCTACGATTTTCGCGCTGTACGGAAGGATCACCGTAAGCCCTTCGCTGGACGCGCTGTGCACGCGCAACCCGAGTACCTGACAGTGACGCAACGCCGATAGAAATCGCGCCGCACGCTCAAAAACGGGGTTTCCGGCCATATGATAATTACTCTCGTTAGAGCCTTTTGCCAGTAGTAAGCAATACAGCAAAAGTTCCGTGTAAAAACAAACTTATATATCTGAAAGAAATGAGGAACTTAACCTGTAGCGCCGAGTTCTTAAGGCCAGTAGTTATTTTCCATAAGGAGAAACACCCCATGCGTAAGACTTTTGCTATTGCCTTGATGTTGACCGCTTCCCTCGGTCTCGCTGCCTGCGATAAAAAATCCGAGGACAAAGCTCAAGATGCCAACCAACATGCTGAACAAGCTCAGCAAGACATGAACAAAGCTCAGGATAAAGTGAACGACGCTGCGAAAGAAAACGCCGAAGCTGCCAAAGCTCAGGCTGAATCGAACGCTGCTGCACAAGAAGAAGCTGCCAAGAAGCAATAATTCGCTTTTTGCTGCAGAAAAAAGAAAACCCGCCAAGTGCGGGTTTTCTTTTGCCTGTCATTTAGCGTCACGCTCGGCTTAGAGCAAGACAGTTCTAAAAGTCGGACTAATCATCAGTAACAGCGAGCACACTATGCCAACTGTCCAGGCCAGACTGCGCAGCTTGGGAAGATCGGCCAGGTAGAACCACAAGTAGAGGATTCGCGCGATCACGAAGACGATCGCCAATGTATCGATCAGCCAGCCTGCCGTTTGCGTGGTATGCGCCATCAACACGCCGACCGCGAACAACATGAACGCTTCAATCGTATTCTGATGCGCTGCCAGCGCTCGCGCGCCGTAGCCGGTCAGTTGCGCCTGTTGCTGGCGCGGCAAGTGGTTGTTGTAACCACCCTGCTCTTTCATCGCTTTGCCCACCGGCATACGCGCGATATAAATCAACAGCGCAGTGATAAACACACACCAGAACGGAATACTCATCAAGCGACCTCTTTGTTTGTCTCGGGAACGGGAGCCTCTGTAGGGGTATAGACCATGACATCGAGAACGTCGGAATGAAACTCGCGACGGTACAAGACCAATACCACCCCGGCGCTCATCAGCATGAACAGCCACGGGCTGACGAACCACGCCAGCATGGTCATGCCGAAGTAGTAAGAGCGCAGCCCGAAGTTGAACTGGTTGGCCGCCATCGAAATCACCCGCGCCGCCCGCGCAGCGAAGGCCTTGCGCTCCTGTTCGGAAACATGTCGTTCACCGATCATCGGCGCCGATCCCACCAACACGGCCGCGAAGTTGTACTGCCGCATACACCAACTGAAGGTGAAAAACGCGTAGACGAACACCATCGCCAGACACAGCAACTTGATTTCCGACATGCCCTGTGACGCCTGTTGCACCATCGGAATGTCTGCCAGCAACGACACTGCCCGCTCGGACGCGCCAAGCACGGTGAGAATACCGGCGAGAATAATCAGCGTGCTCGAAGCGAAGAACGAGGCATTACGCTCAAGGTTACCGATCACGCTGGCATCGGCGATACGGTTGTCACGCAGGAGCATGCGGCGCATCCAGTCTTCGCGGTACAGGTGCAGCACACTGGCCAGGCACGCTGTGTCGCGGCCCTTCCAGGAGGCATAACGGGTGTAACCGCCCCAACAGATGACAAACCAGACGGCAGCGAGCAGGTGGATCAGGTTGGCTTGGATGAACGACATGCAATTCCCTGTGAATATAGATGCTGTACCTGTAGGCCTTCGTCTGCTCGCGATAGCGGTGTGTCAGTCACCGTTGAAGTTGCCTGACACACCGCTATCGCGAGCAGGCGAAGGCCTACATAAAAGCGATGCACCCCTTCGACGTTAGCTTAGGGAAAAAGACACTGCCTGACGCGCATAAAAAATGCCCCGTATCGATTGATACGGGGCATTTCTGTTTAAGCGTTGAAGACCCGCTTTTGGCGGGTCAGGCAACATCAGGCAACCGCTTCGCTGCGCTTGCCCAGCATGCGATCGCAAACCACTGCAACCACCAGCGTCATCACGCACGGCACCAGCCACGCCAGGCCCTGCTCGCTCAGCGGCAGGTGGGACAATTGCGCTGGCATCCAGTCGGCCAGACCGGCGCCTTTCAGCGCATCGATAGTGCCGAACACGAACGACACCAGCATCACCGGACCGAGAATGCGGCCGTGCTCATGCCAGAAGTCTTTGCAGAAGCTCAGCGCCACCAAGACGATGCACGGCGGGTAGATCGCGGTCAGCACCGGAATCGAGAAGGCAATCAGCTTGGTCAGGCCCAGGTTGGACACCAGCAGCGAGAACGCCGCCAGAATGATCACCAGAGTCTTGTAGGACAGTGGCAGCACCCGGCTGAAGTATTCAGCGCAAGCACAGGTCAGGCCGACCGCTGTCACCAGACACGCCAGCGAGATCAGCACCGCGAGAAAACCGCTGCCCAGCGAACCGAAGGTGTGTTGCACATAAGCGTGCAATACCGCCGCGCCATTGGTTGCGCCCGCCGCTACTTCGTGGCTGCCGGAACCGAGGCGGAACAGACTGACATACACCAGCGCCAGACCGACACCGGCAATCAGGCCGGCGATGATCGCGTAACGGGTGATCAGCGCCGGCGACTCGACGCCACGGGAGCGAATCGCGTTAACGATGACGATGCCGAACACCAGTGCACCCAGGGTATCCATGGTCAGGTAACCATTGATAAAGCCTTGGGAGAATGGCGCGGCGACGTACTCTGGCGTGCCGTGGCCGATGTCACCCGCCGGCAAGGCGAATGCAGCGATGCCGAGCACTGCCAGCGCGATGATCTTCAATGGCGCGAGAAAGCGGCCGACAGTGTCCAGCAAACGCCCAGGGTAGAGCGAGATGAAGAACACCAGCAGGAAGTACACCGAGCTGTAAAGGAACAGCGCCAGCGGGCTTTCGCCGGTCAGCGGTGCCAGACCGACTTCAAACGACACGGTCGCGGTGCGCGGGGTGGCGAACAACGGGCCGACCGCCAGGTAGCAGGCTGCCGCCAGAATGCCGCCAGCGATCTTGCCGATCGGGCTGCTCAGCGCATCCATCGCCCCGCCGACCTTGGCCAGCGCGACGACGGTGATCACCGGCAGACCGACCGCGGTGATCAGGAAGCCCAGCGCGGCCATCCAGACGTGAGGCCCGGCCTGCAAGCCAACGATCGGCGGGAAAATGATGTTGCCAGCCCCAACGAACAGGGCAAATGTCATAAAGCCAAGTGCCAGGATGTCCTGACCTTTCAAAACTTTCATTAAGGTAATACCACACTACTGAATCGGAATTTAGAGGGGGATTGCCCTGTGTAATTAGGGAAATGCTGTCGATCCGTATGGGACTGACCCTTAAAGCGCGTTGCATGCCTTGTGGGCGGCAGACGCAAAAATGGCTGCTAGCCTAACGAATTTGCCGTGCAAACGCACTGTTAGAGGGCGAACTATCCGATACGCGACGTTTCCGTGTCGCGATTACGTATCTATTTTTCGTTAGTACGGCAAAGATCAAAAGATCGCAGCCTTCGGCAGCTCCTACAGGAGATTGCGTTCCTCTGTAGGAGCTGCCGAAGGCTGCGATCTTTGATCTTCTGATCTGCAGAAACGACAAAGGCCACCCGAAGGTGGCCTTTGTTTGGTAAAGCGTCAGTTAAGCGCGAGGCTTACTTGACAGCCCAACCAGTCAGCTCGGCCAGGGCCTTGCCGATGTCTGCCAGCGAACGCACGGTTTTCACGCCTGCGTCTTGCAG
>Ga0213823_1001882_pt1 | contig 12011 bp, 12 predicted proteins | sample MC6MC0907MG_FD_179887 | JGI IMG/M metagenome (GOLD analysis project Ga0213823, IMG submission 179887) | Enriched soil aggregate microbial communities from Iowa State University, Ames, United States - MC6-MC0907-MG | ecosystem: Environmental > Terrestrial > Soil > Unclassified | place: USA: Iowa...
ACTACATTACATAATGGTGTGAAAATGCCATGGATGGGATTAGGAGTTTTTAAAGTAACTGAGGGTGAAGAGGTTATCCAGTCTGTAAAAGCTGCTATCAAGAACGGATACATAAGTATCGACACTGCTGCTATTTACGGTAATGAAGAAGGTGTTGGTCAAGCCATTAATGAATCCGGTGTTGCTCGTGAGGAATTGTTTATTACTTCAAAGGTTTGGAATGCTGATCAAGGTTACGAATCCACTTTAAAAGCTTTTGAAACCAGTCTTAACAAGCTCGGCCTCGATTATTTAGACCTTTATTTAATTCACTGGCCTGGTAAAGATAAATATAAAGATACTTGGAAGGCTTTAGAAAAGCTTTACAAAGATGGGCGTGTCCGTGCTATTGGCGTAAGTAACTTCCAGATTCACCATTTAGAAGATTTAATTGGTTCTGCTGAAATTAAACCAATGGTCAACCAAGTTGAGTATCATCCACATTTAACACAAAAAGAGCTTCAAGCATTTTGTAAAAATGAAGGAATCCAACTAGAAGCATGGTCGCCTTTAAAGCAGGGTCAGCTGCTAAACGAACCAATTCTTGTAGATATCGCTCATAAATATAATAAATCCGTTGCTCAAGTTATCTTGCGCTGGGATCTTCAACATGGTGTCGTTACGATTCCAAAATCAATCAAAGAACATCGTATTATTGAAAATGCAGATGTTTTTGATTTTGAATTATCCGCTGAGGAAATGGACAAAATCGATGGCTTAAATCAAGATAGCCGTGCCGGGTCACATCCGGACACAATGACGGCAGGCTTTTAAGTTGAGATTGAATCTCTAGGGTGGAGGATTGTCCTTGCCTGAAAAATCAAACATACTTAAATTAAATTAGATTAATCCTTAGAACCTTGCTGAAAAATATTGGCAAGGTTCTATTTTTAAAGACAGACATGATGTCTTAACCCGTCGTCCAGCGACATACGAACAGTGCATACAAAATTATTTTCAAGGAGAATTAAAGTGGATATCCAAGTAGAGAGAGCAGTATTAAACAATGTGGCTTGGTGTGGAATGGTATGTGCTGCACATGGAATAAATCCGTATTTTAAAGAAAATCTATGGGGATTACATTCGAAGGCACCAACTTTTTACCCTGAAATCATTACGACAAGTCGGAATGCAACGATTGAAGAAGTAAAGTCCTTTATTGAAAATGGTGAGGTTTCTAGTATTAAAGACAGCTTTGCAAATCTTAATTTGATCCCTATTGGTTTTAAAATACTCTTTGAAGCTGAATGGATTTTCCATCCATCAGTTCCTGATTTAGAGCCCCTTGAAACACCATGGCATGTGATCACAACTGAAAAGGATTTAACTCAATGGACGATTACAAGCGGTTTGGAAGATGTGATTAAACCAGATCTATTAAAAACAAAAGAGGTGAAAATTTTTATATCCGAGAAAAATGATGGAGTATCCGGATTTATTGCTAACTTGAGTGCCAATGTTGTAGGAATATCCAATGTCTTTTCTGTCGGGAAAGACATGGAAAGCCTATGGCGGGATATTCCTAAAATTATCTCATTTGAATTTCCAGGATTAGCCATGGGAGGGTATGAGCACGATTGTAATCTTACAGCAGCCCATTTATCTGGCTGGACATCGATAGGTCCACTCCGTGTATGGATAAAATCTTAGTGTTGATTCCATAGCCTAAAGTGGATTCTAGTCTATATGTTTGCCATTTCAATTTGACTAAAAAGGATGGATTTTAATGGATAGTGTAATGCTTCGAAGTGTAAGTGAGGAGGATCTTCCCCTTTTTTTTAAATACCAACAGGACCGCGACGCAAATCATATGGCAGCTTTTACAAGTAAGGATCCTAGTGATTGGGATAGCTTTTATATATACTGGAACAAAATCCTTAAGGACAATGACATTATTAAACAAACTATCATTGTTGATGATCATGTTGTTGGAAATGTTCTATGTTTTGAGCAGTTCGGTGAACGTGGAGTTGCCTATTGGATTGGAAGAGAATTTTGGGGGAAGGGTATTGCTACTACCGCACTAAGGAAATTTTTGCAACAAGTGAAAACCCGTCCCCTTTTTGCACGGGCTGCGAAAGACAACATCGGGTCTCGTAAGGTATTAGAGAAATGTGGATTCAAAATTACTGGTGAAGACAGCGGGTATGCCAATGCACGTGGAGAAAATGTGGAAGAGTTTGTTTTCACCCTCAATTAAAGCAAAATTGATGACGAGGATTTGGGCCATCCCCGAAGGGAAAAATGAATAATAAAATAAAGCAGTACTTTCACAATGGAAATCGTACTGCTTTTGTCACTTTATTAGGCGAAGTATGGTTATGTAAAAGAATGATCCTTGAACAAGAGATGGATTTTGTGCATTAGAACGGATAGATCTGGTAAATAAGAAGACCAACAATGATACCTGTTATCGCTCCGAAAAAAACCTCTGCTGGTTGATGTCCTAATAGTTCCTTTAGCTTTTCTCTGGACTCTGTCTTCTTTAAATTTGGGTCCTTTAAGGTTTCAATGAGTCGGTTGAAATCAGCTAATAATGTATTTAACACTTCAGCGTGGTAGCCTGCATGTCTTCTAACCCCAGTGGCATCATGCATGACAATTAAAGAAACGACCACACAAATGGCAAACTCATTTGATTGGATGCCTGATGTTAACCCTATTGCCGTAGTCAAAGAAATAATGGTTGCTGTATGAGAACTAGGCATGCCGCCCGTACTAAACATCAGATTCCATTTAATTTCTCTGGACGTAATATAATGAATGGGGATTTTTACAAATTGGGCAATCAACATTCCTGAAAGTGCAGCTAAAATGGGATAGGATAAAAACATCGTAATCCTCCTCATTAATGTATGACCTTAGGATATGATATAAAAACTAAAATGATGAAAATTTTTTGATTGGATAGAGAAAAAGTCCATTAAAATGAGAAATTTAAGAGTATAACTCTCCAAATGAGTTGTTCAAGAGGACGGAAAATTGGAATAGAAAAGCAAAAACTGTCCACATGAGGTGTTCATGAGGACAGAAATCGGTATAGAAAAGCAAAAACTATCCACATGATGTGTTCATGAGGACAGGAATCAGATTAGAAAAGTGAAGACTGTCCACACGGGTTTTCATAAGAAAAGATCTTCAATCATATTAACAAGGAATGGAAATGAAATCTACAATGTACCATTTAAGAAAAAATGTAAGATCAATTATGGTCGAAAAATTTGTAAAACTGTACCATTTCCTTCTGCAACCTCAACCTCAGCATAAGCCCCATTGATAAAGGTAATCTGCGGTGGGACATGACCGCAATCAATGTCATAAATAATCGGAATGTCAAGTTCAGCAGCAAGGTCTTGATAAACATCCTCAACCGTATAGTTATCGACTGGTGTGTTTGCGGGGCTTCTGCCAAATAAAAGACCTGAGCAATGGTCAAACCAGCCGGCTAACTTCATTTGCACCAATGACCTTCGCAAATCGGCGGTATTCATTTCACAATTCTCTAAATACCAAATAACAGGTTCTCTATTAATATGTTGATTTCGGAAATTTTGGACATCACCGAATGGCGTACCGATTAGATGTCTAATAATGTCAATACATCCACCCAGTAAACGACCTTGAATTTTCACTTTATGATTGGCGACAGTTTTCCACAGAGTTTGTTCGGTTAAATGAAAAACACAAGGCGTGGGGTTATCGTGCTGCCATTCTTTTTGATAGTGTTTAGAGGACCGCTGAATGATCGATTCTCCCGTCTTTGTCGATAATACCGACTGCCACATGGCTGTCGTTTCGTCTGAAAATTCCCCTCGTAAATCAATTAAGTTAGTCCCGTGAGCGGTAGCGATTCCTGTCTTCAAAGTTATGGCTAAGAGCAAGCTGCTAATATCTGAATATCCTAAAATCCACTTGTTTCTAATATTTTCAAAGTCAATAAGTTCGAGAATCTCTACCAATAACTCGCCGCCCCACGGGGGAATGATGATGTCGATTTCACTATTAGCCATCAACGTATTGAACTCGGCTGCCCGTTTTACCGCAGGTGCAGATTTTGCTTTGTATTGTGTCCAAACAGTTTCGCCGCATGTAATTTGAAAACCTCTCAGTTCCAGCCGATCGCATGCTAGCCTAATTAGTTCATGTAATTCAGCAGGTACACCTGATGAAGGTGCTGTAACACCTATTGTTGCTCCGTTTTTTAAATGCGGATAAGTAATAATGGAAATTCCCCCCTTAATCTTTTTTTTATGATTTTACCAAAACATTTTATGAAGTTAAACAATATTTTTACAATTCAATTTAATTGTGCCCGCGATCGGGGAAAAAGGTTCACACGGTCACAAAAAAAGAATAATTGTACCGGTAACTAGGAAAACGCGGACTCAGAGCAAAAAAATCAGGAAATTATGATAATAATAATGGAAACTGTCACCTAAAGTTGATAAAATGGGAACAGGTGTTTTAATTGGGAGGAGAGGTGCCTTTATGCAACTCTATTTTTACAATGAAAGATTCAGAAATGCGATCGAAGAATATAATTTAACAGAAGAACAACTTAGGTTTACAGGTACACCTGTTGACAGTATCAAACTTTCTAGTCAAGATCCGGATCGTGAGTCAATCTTAGCAATGGAGGGAGAAACATTAGTTACTTTTTTCGACCTCCATAAAAATGAGGGGGCAAAGCCCTTTTCAGATAATAATCAAGCGATTTTGGTAAGAGCCTTTTCAACAGATTTTCGGCATCAAGGTAACGGTTATGCCTATAAGGCATTAATGTTATTGCCTGATTTTGTAAAAGCACATTATCAGGACATAAATGAAATTGTACTGGCTGTTAATCTGGAAAATAATGCAGCTCAAAGCTTATATAAGAAATGTGGATTTATAGATGAGGGTGAACGTAGGATGGGGTCAAAAGGAGAGCTTATTATCATGAGTTACCATTTATAGCAAACAGTAAACAGAAGCTTAATTCCAAAGTATTTATAAAGCCCCTTTGATTCATTGAATCAAAGAGGCTTCGTCTTTTCTATAGAACCTCGCTAATATCGTTAGCAAGGTTCATTTTTTTGTCCACATAATGAAGGCAGGCAGTTGATGAGGCATTCAAATTTACACGAAAACAATTTCCATTTTAATACATTTTTGTCTCTTGAAATCAAGAACTTCCTTGCAAGTATTGGCTCCGCCTTCGCCACATACCATGATAGCCACGCATGCTATCCCCGCTACCATTTACTATAACTCCCGATTATTAATAAAATATGAATTAAATATTACTCATTCGTTAATTATTAGATATTATGATACAAGTTTTACAATATAAAAATAAAAGTCCCTGAAAACTATCCATGGGTGATTAGGGTATAATGGTGTTAATCATTAAAAGGAGAGAATAATTATGAGTACAACTGACCTAAAAGAAACACCTCATATCAAACCGAATGGTGTAGAAATTGCCGAAACGATTCTTTTACCTGGGGATCCATTGCGGGCTAAATTTATCGCAGATACATATTTGGAAGATGTGGTTCAATTTAATGATGTTCGTAATATGTATGGGTATACAGGCACATTTAAAGGGAAAAGAATCTCCGTAATGGGGACGGGCATGGGCACACCTAGTATGAGCCTATATTCATGGGAACTCATTCATGTATTTGGAGTAAAGAATTTGATTCGGATTGGTTCATGTGGAGCTATTCAGGATCACTTGAACTTGTATGATATCGTCTTTGCCATGGGTGCATCAACTGATTCCAACTATGTACAGCAATACAATCTTCCAGGACAGTATTCGAATATTGCTTCCTTTTCACTATTAGAGAAAGCCAAAAAAGTAGCGGACGAAAAAGGCCTTCCTGTTCACGTAGGAAATGTGCTTTCAAGTGATTTCTTTTATAATGCAGATCAAACGGCATTGGAAAGATGGAGTAAGATGGGCATTTTATGTGCTGAAATGGAAACAGCGGGACTTTATATGAATGCTGCCCATGCGGGAGTGAATGCATTAACCATTTTAACTGTTAGTGACCATATTTTTAGACAAGAACAAACAACTACAGAAGAAAGACAAACTGCATTTACGAATATGATGGAAATTGCATTGGAGCTTGCTTAAAGCTTATATCTGCAAAGTCCAAAATCATTTATTGATATTTCCTTCTTTAAAAATAAGCGTTTTGTACCATTTCTCGCTGTAGCTTTTGTTATTTACTCGGTTCAATTAGCGTATATTTTCCTGTTTTTATTGGAAAACATGTATAGCTTGAAACTGGATACGATAAGAACTCTGAGACGAAATGTAACGGGTTCTCTTTTCGGAGGAAAACTTGTTTTGATTATTGAATTCACATTAAAATCACCGTTAAATTGATACACTAAATCACACAAAAAGAGCAGGTCATACCTGCTCTTTAGTCATTCAACAAAATATCTTTTAGTGTTTGGGCATCTTCTTTTTCTAATGTTCCTAAAGCATTCTTTTCTCTGTCAATAATCGTTACTGATGCATCACCTTGATTGAACCAGATAAAATATTCAAATAATTTTTCTGGCATATTTTTATCAAAGGTGAAGAATAAAGTGGCTTTCACATCTTCTTTTCGAGCCATTTTAGCCTTTACTTTCAGTTCCCACTCAATTTTTGCAAATACTTCTCTTAAAGTTTTAATCTTTTCTTCCTCTGAAATTATTATTTCATTGTCACTTTGTTCATCTGCGAATATTTGAATGTCAACTCTTGTTAGTTGATTTAAATCAAACTCTTTAGGGACTTCATTTGAACATCCAATAAGAGTTATTAGGAATATAGTAAACATAGATAAATTCATAAGTATTTTTTTCATTCAAGAACCCCCGATAATTTCACTCTTTTAAATATTCGACAATTACCATTTAAACCCTTTTCAATTAAGCTCCTTTATTTAAATGTCATAGATTTAGCATTCATTATCGCTATATAAATAGCACTATTATCAGCAAAGACAATAGTTATTGTCCGATGTTATTTTGTGTGCTAATTTTCTGCTATTATCATAATAATTTTAACTAAAACCTTATTTTAACAATAAAAAAGACATACCTATAAATTGCTATTTAGTCTGTCATTTCACTATTTAATTGGTAGTTTTCTCTCCCATAGGAGAACCCGTTAGTCGAAAAGTCTAGGGTTCTTTTTTTGCAATTGGGATTCGAGCCGAATGGTGACAGTCACTGTTTGCCTTGTGTATAATCAAGAAAAAGGACTGTAGAATTTTTCCATTGTTTAGGGAGTGAGGATTAATGAACGATAATGTGCTGGATTACGTTAATAGAAGAATAGAGGAGCACACCTTATTTAAGTCAGATACTTTCATCATTTTAAAAACTGGTAGCAAACCTAACAGTGGAAGAGGAAAAGGAGATTTTAGTGATAAAAATGAATTATTATCTTGCAGCAGGTGCACTAGCAGAGATGGAAGAACTAAAGAGAGTGTTAAATCGTTAGGATGAAAAACAAATCACTTTGGTTATCGTTCGGTTTATCCCAGCTTCTATTTGTTGTTTTATTACCGGTCTGGTTGCGGCTACTATCATATCTCCACCCTGTTGTTCTGGCAATTGTATGGATGTGTGTGAATATATTCATGTTTTTCGTGGTTTACTATGTACGTAAAGAAACCATCCCAATCTCTAAAAATATGATAAAAAGTGTCATGAGTATGTATAGCTTAGGTTTGTTGGTTTTACTATTTTTCCGTCCAGCAAACCAAGAGTATAGTCAAATTAATATTGTCCCATTTAAAACTATCGTTGACTTCCTATCAGGAAATGGGAATTTTCTAATCGCTTTTTATAATATATCTGCGAATATTTTACTTTTCGTCCCGTTCGGCGTGGTGACATTTATGTTATATAAAAACCCATCGAGACGTCAGTTATTATTTATACCCACCGTTGTCATTCTGATGATTGAAACTATGCAGCACCTTACTAAGCGAGGCAGCATGGATATTGATGATTTTATCTTAAATTTGTTAGGAGTTTGGATTGGGTATGCTTTGTATCCAGTAATTCAAAAAGTGGTGAAAGTGAAAGGTCCTAATAATAAAGGGGGAAAGGTTTAATGAAATCGGCGTTAATTCTTGGGGGAACACAGTTTGTTGGAAAAAGGTTAGTCCAATTACTTTTGGCTGAAGGTATAGAAGTGACGATCGCGACGAGGGGAAGGACTCCTGATTTATTTGGTGATCAGGTTTCAAGAGTGATAATTAGTCGTGAAGATGCCAATTCTTTAAAACAAGCCTTTCAAGATAAGCAATGGGATGTTGTATTTGATCAAACCTGCTATTCTTCGCAGGAAGCCCTAGACACGCTCAAAGCATTGGAAGGGAAAATTCAGAAATACGTGTTTACCTCTAGTCAAGCTGTGTATAATTTTGGTACCAATCATGGTGAAGAAAATTTTAATGCCATGGAATTTCAACCGGCGTTAAAAAACAGGGGCGAGTACATCGGCTATGTTGGATATCAGGAGGCAAAGCGTGCCGCGGAAGCGATTCTTTTTCAGCAGGCAAAAGTTCCAGTTGTTGCTGTCCGTTTTCCGATTATTGTTGGGAAAGATGATTACACCAATCGTTTAAAATTCCATGTTGATCATGTGATTGAGGGGAAAGCAATGTTCATTGAGAATCCCGAGTTACGATATAGCTTTATCGATTCAGCGGAAGCGGCAATGTTTTTATTAAGTATCGCCAAGTCTGATTACCAAGGGGCGATTAATCCCGGCTCAAGCGGTGATAGTAGTTTAGGAGAACTAGTGGCGCTAATAGAAGACATTACCAAACAAAAGGCAAATTTACAATTAGACGGAGCTCCATCACCATACAATTTGCCGGGTTCATGGTCGGTTGATACGAGTCGTGCGAATTCACTTGGGTACAGATTTACATCATTGAATCAATTATTAGACCAATTAGTCCATTACTATGCACTTGATTCGGCATTGAGATAATTAGGAAATCCTAGCGATATGTACTGATCTCAAAAAGGTTGTAAGTACACAAAAATATGTCGTAAGTATCCGAGTACCGAAGTTGTTTCCAGATAATATCCAGGGGATGTCGTAAGTTTCGAAAAATAGGTAGTAAGTGGCCGAAAATTTGTCGTAAGTACACAAAAATATGTCATAAGTAACCGAGAAACGAAGGAGTTTCCAGGTAATATCCAGTGAATGTCGTAAGTTTCGAAAAATAGGTAGTAAGTGGCCGGAAATATGTCGTAAGCACACAAAAATATGTCATAAGTAACCGAGAAGCGAAGAAGTTTCCAGGCAATATCCAGTAAATGTCGTAAATTTCGAAAAATAGGTAGTAAGTAGTCGGAAATATGCCATAAGTACACAAAAATATGTCATAAGTAACCGAGAAGCGAAGGAGTTTCCAGGTAATATCCAGTAAATGTCGTAAGTTTCGAAAAATAGGTAGTAAGTGGCTGAAAATATGTCATAAGTACACAAAAATATGTCATAAGTAGCCGAGAACCGCAGAAGTTTCTAAATAATATCCAGTAAATATCGGAAGTTTTGTTACAAACTAATTGATTCTGAATTATTTCCCTATAAAAAAGAATTGGCGATGCTCTATTTGGAGCATCGCTTTCGTTAAGTTGAAGAAAAAAATTGTATCTATCTTAAACCTACTTTATTGGTATCCAAATTTCGGAGTAGTAATCAGGGCTCCACGGATCTCCCTCGAAATAAACTTCTAATTCGGGAGTGCCGGCAGGCTTATATTGATTGGATGGAAACCATTCCGAAAAGATTTGCTTCCAAACCTTTTGGATCGCATCTGGCATAGCTCCGTGAACTTCAAACGTAACCCACTTTGATGCAGGAATGTCTAGTTGCATTAAACCATCAGGTGTCTCCCCACTATACTCAGTAGCTATCCAGTAATCAATAATAGGCTCTGATTGGTTACTGCTTTTATCCACGCATACACCAACAACCCCTTTAATTTGCCCGTTATTCAGCTTAACTAAAAGGTCATTGGTACCATCTGCATGAACATCATTCCACATTTTTGGAATCCCGATTAAATTTTCACCATTAACACATGAAAACTCCCGCTTGACTCCAACTACTTGGAAACTTTCTCTTTCGACAATTTTGTAATTCATCGGATCTGCTCCTTTCAAGCTCACCTGAATCATCAGGCGGTTATACGATTTCAGCTTGCCACTATAATTTCTTGCTTGACTTGGTGTAATTCCGTGCTGCCTACGAAATGCTTTGGTAAATGCCTCGGGAGTGTCATAGCCATATTTCAGGGCGATATCAATGATTTTACTGCTTGTATTGGATAGTTCTTGTGCAGCCAGAGTTAATCGTCTGCGCCGGATATACTCACCCACAGTTATATCTGTTAATATCGCAAAAGTACGTTGGAAGTGAAATACCGAGACATTTGCCTGCTTCGCAATCCTTTCAATGGATAACGGTTCTAGTAAATTTGCTTCCATATAGTCAATTGCCCTCTGCAAAGATTCTACCCATCCCATATCGATCACTCCTTGATTCTATTCTACTAGCTTACTGAACTGAAATCCTGTCAATTTCTGCTTTGTTTGAACAGGTTTCCTGTATTTATTATTTTTGCTTGTAAATCTAGGAATGTCCAATTTTTAAAAAGAAATTTTTACGATAAAAGTACAATGATAGGCTCTATTGTGAAATTTATTTCGAGGCACTAAACGTTCTTTTTTTTCATTTTTGTGGTAAAGTTAGGGGGAATTTTATTATATAGGAAATATGTGGGAGAGCGATTAACATGGAAGGCTGGAAACGTAATTTGTGGGTGCTGTGGATTGGCGTCTTTTTTACATCGGCAAGCTTCTCAATGGTGATCCCCTTTTTGCCCATCTTTCTTCCGCAAATAGGTGTCAACGAGCACGTTGAAATGTGGTCAGGATTGTTATTTAGTGCCGCTTTTTTTGCTGGAGCGATCGCTTCCCCGTTCTGGGGCAGTGTGGCCGATAAATATGGGCGAAAGCCGATGATTATCCGAGCGGGATTTTGTCTTTTTATTATCTATACGCTAACCGCATTTGTAACAAATCCATATCAGTTATTAGCGCTTCGAATAGCGCAAGGGCTATTGACTGGATTTATTCCAGGAGCGATTGCTTTGATAGGAACGAATACACCAGGAAGCAAAGTGGGTTATGCCTTATCGATGATCTCGACAGCATCTGCTTCTGGTGGGATTGTTGGACCGCTTCTCGGTGGGGGGATAGCGCATTTGGTCGGAAATCGCTGGGCATTTGGCAGCGCCGGAATCATCGTTTTAATATCGACCATCCTGGTCATTCTTTGGGTGACCGAGGAAAACTTTACCCCAAGTAAAAAACGCGGCTCTGTTAAAAATGATATCAAGGAAGCGTGGAGCAATCGGCCCTTTATGCTGGTGCTGCTTTTAACGGTGGTCACAGCAGGTTCAATCATGACCATTGAACCGGTTCTTCCCTTATATATCGTAAAATTGGGTGGTTCCGCTGATAAGGCTTCACTGTTAGCCGGTATCGTGTTTTCCCTTCCGGGGATTGCTAGTGCTTTATTTGCTCCTGTCTGGGGAAGATGGGCCGATAGGGTAGGATTTCATCGGGTTCTCGTTATCGGATTACTTGGTGGTGGATTAGGTACACTGGCGCAAATTCTTTTTAGTGAAATTATCGGATTTTCAGTTATTCGTTTTATGTTTGGTGTCTTTTTCTGTGCGGTCTATCCTGCATTAAATGGCCTTGTTGTAAAATCAACAGCGGTGGACTTCCGCGGAAGAGCCTTTGGTTTGAATCAAACCGCCAACCAAATCGGCGGGATGATCGGCCCGGTGATTGGTGGTTTTATTGGCGGAATTTTTCCGGTGCAAATTGTGTTTGTTGTAACGGGTATGTTGCTATTGGTTGCGATGGGAGCGGCCTATTGG
>Ga0213823_1001885_pt1 | contig 11995 bp, 9 predicted proteins | sample MC6MC0907MG_FD_179887 | JGI IMG/M metagenome (GOLD analysis project Ga0213823, IMG submission 179887) | Enriched soil aggregate microbial communities from Iowa State University, Ames, United States - MC6-MC0907-MG | ecosystem: Environmental > Terrestrial > Soil > Unclassified | place: USA: Iowa...
TTCCCGTGTCGCTCACCTGCTCGGCACCCTTCCTGCCGTACTGCTGGAAGAGGGGCATTTGGAGACACACGACCTTGTCGAAATGGCGAGTGCGGACGCCGTGCTGGTGGCTGAGATGATCCGCGCTAGCCCTGCGTGGATCAACCGGCCGCAGCGGGTCGAGCAAACGGCTGAGATCCACGCCGTGGAGGAAGTTGAGCCGCAGCACATCATACTCACCGCGGCTACGGCGTCACAGGCATGGCGAGAGGCTGATGTGGCAAACACCAACCACCTGATGATCTGCGACGAATGTCATGCGGCAACGGGCCGTTACTGCGCGGCCGGTGTTGATCTGCGCCAGCGTTATAACAACACACCGATGGAGGCGAGCGAATGAGCGATTCCTTGGAAGTGAAATTAACCATGGAGGAATCTGAGGAGCAGGCATTCGCCCGCACTTGCCTTACCCCAGAGAGCCTGAGCGCGGCACTGCTTGTCAGCAGCAACCTGCTCGGCAATACGCCGGTTACCGATGTTGTCCTCGAACTGAAGCGGCAGACTGCTGCAATCAACAGCGGCGACATGACCCGAGCAGAAAACATGCTGGTGGCGCAGGCGCACACACTGGACACCCTTTTCGCGCAGCTCGCGAGTCGGGCACTGGCTGCCAAACACATGGGCGGACTGGAGTCCTACATGCGCCTGGCGCTCAAAGCCCAGAACCAGGCCAGGGCCACCTTGCAGACTTTAGGCGAACTTAAAGCTCCCAAGCAGGTCGCTTTTGTGAAGCAGGCGAACATCGGTAATCAGGTTCAGGTCAACAACGGTATTCAAAAGAATCCCGCGCGCACGCGGAAAACCAAAAAAGCGCAGAACGAACTATTGGAGGTTGAGTATGGCGAACGGCTGGACACCCGAGCGACGGGTACGGCAGTCGGAGCTGATCCGGCAATGGCGACCTTGGGAACAAAGCACCGGACCGCGTAGCGCCGAGGGTAAGGCCGCATCATCGCGTAATGCCTGGACAGGCGGGATGAGGCCGCTAATGCGAGAACTGACCGAAGAGTTGCGAGAGCAGGACAAGATTCGTCGCGAGATTTTGGACTGAACGAAACGCCACGGATAGCACTAACTCTCCATCCATCTCATAACTACGCTCCAAGTAGCGCCGAATCCGCCCATTGCTCCAGTCGTTAGCTCGACTGAGTATTTCGTCCAGAATGTAATCGACCTGTAGTGGTCACCTTCGGTGTCCTTTGTTATTTGCCTCATCCGCTTGATAAAGTCGCGCATATGCTGCGACTTCACTTGCTGAGATGTTGCAGCTTTTGGGATCAGCTTTCTTCACTGTAATCATCATGCGTGGGATTCGTGCCAATCCGACCATCGATCTCACGAAAATGGGCACCGCCGTTTCCACCAAGATAATCCGAGTTCGAGATCCGTGAGTTCTCCCCGATACCTTTGTCTGGCCGGTAGATCACATCATGCTCCATTGCAAGTGACACCCATCCCGTGCCATCGCATTTACTGCATCCCCCTCTCACGCCACCGTCTCCACCGCAACGAGGACACAAAGACTCAAGAGAGGCTTTTGCTGGGGCAGGTACAGGGTTTGATGAAACGGACAGAACGGGCAGGGTTGGCCCAGCAGGCTTCTTGATTCGTGGCCGTTTAGGTGTGTTCGGGTCAAGCTTCGGCTCGGGCCGGTGATACTCCCTAATGTGGGCTTTCAGCGCATGGTCAGCGATTCTGACTTTGCAGATCGGACACGGACTGACCGCAATCTTTGGGGAGTTCCGGGGTAATGAATAGGTATTTGACTTCGGCAGATCAGTCTTCTGTTTCAACTCAGTGCTTTTCCGGGGAGGCATATACTCACCCTTGACGTTGAGCATCGCAGGCTTGATCCCGCTATCGATGAGCTTACCGAATCTTGTCTTAGCCAGTTCACTGCCTTGTTCAGCGGCCTTTCTATACCAAGCGGCGGCTATCGAGTAGCTGACAGTGACCCCAGTGCCGGAATGATAGAAATAGCCAAGATTACATTGAGCAGTAACCTCTCCCTGAACGCCTGCTTTGAGGGACCAGAAAACGGCAAGGGAAGCGTCAGCCGGGACACCCACCCCTTGCGCATAACAGACGCCAAGGTTGCTCTGAGCTGCCGCATAACCCTGTTGTGCTGCTTTGCGATACCAGCGAGCAGCTAACGCATCATCCTGTGTAACGCCAAACCCAATCGCATAGCAGACTGCAAGGTTGTGCTGTGCAGGGGCGTACCCCTGCTTTGCGGCCTTACGATACCAATGGAACGCGACAGTAGGGGCTTTACGTCCATTCTCACCATTGGCATATCGGACCCCGAGGTTGAACTGGTCGATTGGATCATCAGGGGAGGATGACGGGCGCGCAGATCTCATTCAAACCAGTCCTTGATTCTCGATGTCGGGGCTATCCGTAAAGTACCATCATACGCATGCCCCACAGGCGATAGAAACAGGTGCGCATAGCTCCCTTCGCATAGCAATTCACCACTAGTCTGTTTAACGGCAGCTTCACGCCCTGTGAGGAAGTCAGTCAACCTAAATCGAGGTTCTTCAAGAGCGGTGAAAGCGCCTGTTTTGCGCGCTGCCACGTCAAATCCGAGCCCTGAACCTACCGCGCAAAATACAGATTTCTATCTCAGACGCGTACTTTTCTGCCGTGGAAACTGAAGCCGACTTTTTCAACACAATCGGCCAGGAGCAGTCATTCGAGATATATCCTCTAAGCAGACGCCCCCTTCCTGCCCCGAGTTTTTTGGTGCGTATCACTTTGAGTAATCCCGACAAAGTGAAACGAAAAACACATTTCCTAAGCCCTGAAATCAAGACTCGTCCGTCCCATTTTGTCTTGTTAGGTGTAGCACCTGAAGTGCACCTAAAAGCCAGCACTGTGCCAATCCGCGATGGCGATATGAAAACACCCCGATCGATTCGCCCCATGAGCGAATCACTCAAAAATTTCCAGCGCGACTTTAAAACACTATCGCAGTCAGGAATCCCTACAGCACTGACTACGGAGTGCCTGAGTGCCACCGTACTGATCACTTTCAAGAAGAAACGAGAGAAAACGTGGTTCGAATCCAAAACCATTGAGCCTTTTTCGGCAATCGCCAAAAAGAGATTGGTGATTTCTGGCGCCCATATAGGACAAGAAGATTTCATAGTTTCTTAACCAGTACGCGCGTAGATCATCACCAGGCAGCCGTCTACGGTAAATCCAATTGGACGGGCAGACCTATATCCAAAAAATTGGTTTGGTGCTGACCATCATCAATACAAAACCCAGAATGACCAATACAGGGCGTTACTGCGCAGGGGGTGCGGGTTTGTGAGATGCGTACAACAACACTCCCCTTGGAGCATCACCTATAAGTGCTCGCTTCCACCGAGGAGAAACTGGAGCTTGAAGTGGTTCGATTTCAGAACCAATGAAGTGCTTCAGCAGTCGCGCCACAATGAGATTGATGATTTCTGGAAGCCTAATCGGTGAGGGATTTAATAGTTTTCGGAGCAGTACGCGCGCGTAGATCACCACCAGGCAGCCTGTCAACGGCAAAGCCAATCGGGGCTGGCCTATTACTACCCATTTGATTTGGGGCTGACCGCCGTTTTAACCCAGGTTGATCGTTGCATGCCGAGCGTTTTCACCAGTCAATGATCAGGCCGTTTGGGCGGGCCGACTTTTTCAACTGAATCGGTCGAAAGCCGCCATATCCAGTCCGGCATCCACAGCATCGCAGCAACCCACTGCAAAACGGCCAAATCCTCCTTTTACAGGATCACGCGCCACAATTTACAGATCACGAAAACGTGGCGCTTAAGTGACGTCGCGGTTACCTTTTGCGACAAAGCTTTTCGCCCGCCAGCTAAGGAAGCGCTAAGTTTCCAGCTATACACCAGAAGATCTGACACGCGCATTCGAGCGAGCAGTTTGGGTGCTGGAACATCACTGGGAAGAGCAAAGGGATTTGTTGCCCCGGGCGGCCCATGTGCACTCCAGGATTTTTGATGTTCTGATCCACTCAAACCTCATCCTCTATGGCGTTTCTGTAAAAGGGACCGGGCACAAAGAACACCTTGTCCCCACTACATGCTGACGGCGTTTACCCTATGGTTCGTGTGACAGGCGTCGAGCTAGTGATGCTCCTTTTAGCAGGACATTACTAAAGTACGTCGCTTAACCTTCGCATGCCAGGTTTCTTAAAGGCCATCCGAAGAGCCTGTTCTAGGACGTGGGCATTTGGAGAGTGGATGTACGAAAGGCCAACATAGGTTTTTTTATCATCCTTCGCTCCGATGTAAAATGCGCCATCGGCAGTCCAGACATGCACTTGCCCCCAAGAGCAACGAATCGCCTCGTTTGCCCCTAGGAATTTGTGCTTGACTAACGTGACGCAGTCATCTCTTAGCGTTGCATCGCCAAAACGGACCTCATTTCCGGTTTTCAACGTCTCAAGTAGCTCCGTCAGTAGGCGTAAACCCACAGCTCGCCAAAGTCTATCCACGAATGCGGAGTAGGTTGATTCCCTTTTGAGTTCAACAACGGCTTCGGACTGGCTGTCCCCGAATGCCAGAGTAAAAGTTGTGCCAGTTGGGATTCCGTTAACAGAGTTACGGACACCGCCCCAGCGTACACGTGTAACTGACTCCAAGGAGTAACGTTGATTTTTCCATGCCAAACCTTCCGGAGATATGCTCAACGTGTCCTTGAACATTAGTCCGACTTCAGCCTTATAAGTGATTTCGCGAGACCACTGACTTTTCTGTGCTTCAGTTTCCAGCCGACTTTGGAATATATCTGCAAGCGCATCTGCGTCCTGCTCAACCCGCTCAGACACCTCGGGCAATTCGGCAAAGAGTTCTTGTAACAGCTTGGTGAGTCTCTGCGACTGGTCAAGCATGTCATGCTCGTTAAACAGATCGATTGCAAGACCACGAATGGCGTAAGCAATCTCGCGGCTCGGTTCGTGATCGATTCCTCTCGCCTTAGCACTAAGTTGGATAGGCTGTGCAACTTTGTCCCAATTGCGCGCGACCGCTTCGAGTTTGTCGACAATGGGCTTTACAACGCTCTCGCCTGACTTAGCTGAGTCTCTAGCCGCCTTGATTAACTTTTGTGCGTTCTCAGCCTCTTTCTGAAGGAAGCTCTGCGTTTCCACAGCATAGCTATCCACGAGTTCGTCTATCAGCTCTGGTGCATGATCCTCTCCCCCGCAGGTAATGCCGTCGACCGCCACGGTCATCGCCTCAATAAGTGACGCTGGCGGAAGTCTATTCAGCGCATCCTTTATAGCGTTGCGGTAGTAACGCTTTCGCTCTGACAGCTCGGCCTCAACCTGATCGATTCCCTTGACTTCAGGAAAACCAGACACAGAACGATCTTCGTTGACTTCGCGTAGCACTTGTTCTGCCGACAGATCATCAGCCAAGCACGCCATTTCCTGGATAAATTCGGCGACATCACCTGATGAATCATTGACATCCACCGCCTCAAAGGCTGCCGCAAGGAGATTCAGATGCGCGAGGGTCGGCAGGCCAGACTCCTCGCGAATTGACATTGGGTCAGAATGTAGCGCTGACACAAGATGCGAGGACTTCCTCGGCGAGACTCCCGGCAGCCAACCCATTTCTGCGCTCAACCTCGTTCTTGGGCTAGTCAGGTCAGATCGCGCCTTTTGGCATGCATCATGATCAAGCTCCAGCGACTTCTCCTCTGCCAGTTCAACAATGCGCCGTCGGTCATCTCTTGTGTTAACGCCGAGCAGCGCAAATGGATTCTGCTGAAGGTGAGACTTGTGCAGACTCCGCTGACGTCTAACGCCCATCATCTTAAATTCACTCACACTTATCCCCAACTCGCCGGTATCCAAGGTTACATTCCCAGCCGGACCCCAGGTAGTTAAGGCTGGCATGCTGTGGAATCTGGACAGCCAGGCACTGGTTGCCGGATTGGAAATAGCCGCGATCACACTGCCATCCAGACCCCAGGTAGTTAAGGTTGGCATGCTGTGGAATCTGGACAGCCAGACACTGATTGCCAGATTGGAAATAGCCGCGATCACACTGCCATCCAGACCCCAGATAGTTAAGGCTGGCATGCTGTGGAATCTGGACAGCCAGACACTGATTGCCGGACTTGTAATAGCCTCGCTGACATGCCCAGTCATTGCCGTACAGATCCGCGACTGCATTTACGGGAATCCCGCTTTTGGCGTTGGGGCTTAAACTAATGGGTACTTTATTGGTGCTACTCACCGACTTGGCTTGTCGTTGCTCCTGAGTATTCCTCAATCTCTCAAGCAAGTATGGACTTATGCTCCCATCTTCAGGTAGTCCGCGATCTCGTTGAAAAGACAAGATCGCCATACGCGTCGTTTCACCCATAAGGCCATCAGCGAGTCCCGCTCTATATCCCAGTTCGTTGAGTAGGCGCTGAATGGTTTGAACTGTCGCATCGGGCGAGGGGCGAGCTGGTTGAGGCACTTTCGCTGGCGTCGGAGAACTTGTTGTTGAAGACTGGCTGCGGGCAAATCTGCTGCGGCCCTCGGCCTGAAGCTGACTACGAAATGACTCAACATCACTTCGCGCACTTTCGAGCGCGCCTTGTCGGTAGCGGAACTCACCACAGCGGCTGTTGTAGTCGCCGACATACCCATTGAACCGATTCACGTCAGCGTCAACGTATGTATTGATCACGGATTCCGTAGCGTCCAGCCGGATCTTCTCAGCCAAGCAGTAGCGGATCTGAGGTGTCGAAAGCACATTGTTCCGGCCTACAGAAGGCTTCTCCTCGGTTGGACGGCTCGGTGCCTGAGGCTGAGGCTGAGGCTGAGCGGCAGGCTGGTGCGAGGCCGAAACCGGAATAACGGACACCGAGGAATTTCCTGGGGAATGCTCCGGTTTCGATAAACTGTTGTTACTCGATTTGTTGGCAAGCCAGACAACTACAATGACCGCAACAACTCCGAACAACCACAAGCCCGCGAATGAACCACCCGATGGCTGAGCAGCTGCTTGATGAGTCTGCGGAGTTGGCCGGGGCTTTTCTTGCTCAACCGGAGCCTGCGAAGATTGCTGAGTGGATGAGGTCGAAGCCTCTCCTAGGGGCTGATCCGGAGTGCTGGCTACCGTGTCGTCAACATCCGACAACATTGAAGATAGGCCTGCAAAGCCTTTTCCATCACCCGGTTGTTTATTTTCTTCTTCAGACGCCACATCCTTGCCCTCAAGTAAATCCTATTCGCCGCGGCGCACTGCCTTCACGCTCTCTGGCGGGAGCCGAATGCATCGCGGTTAGCAGGCTGTCCTGATCTAACTTTTCCAACCCAGAACGCGCCGCGAGCCTAGCTCCCTCGCGTACTACAAACGCCACGTCCGACAAGGGTCTTCCGGCGAGTTGGCGAGCAAAGGGCTTCGGATCGACATTTTCCTCTTTCGGCAAGGTCAACAGTAGCTTCTCTAATAGCGACTGGACCTCGACCTCGTTGGCATAGTCCACCTTGACGACGTGATCGAAACGCCCCCTCCGCAAGATGGCAGGATCAATCATGTCGACCCGGTTCGTCATTGCAACAATAAGCACTTCGTTCTTCGCAGCCTCTGGGATGCGGCGTAGGAATTCAGCTACCTCCTCAACACGATGGTGGCCAGAACCCATCTCTCGATCGGCGAGAAATGCTTCCATCTCGTCGATGACTAGGACCGACGGCGCGTTCTGCGTTGCCTTGTCGAAAACCTCTGCCACCTTCTTGCTTGTTTCATGGATGTACGGGCTCGCGACACTTGACGCATCGATCTGGAAGCTCGGCCAACCAAGAAAGTCGATCAGTCGATCAACTGCAAATGTCTTGCCGCATCCGGGGGGGCCATGCAAAACGACGGCAGACGGAAAATCGATACCCATGGCCTTGTAGCGGTCGCGATTCTGGACGATGTCGACAATGTGTTCATTGAAGAAAGCAGCAAGTTCGGGACGACCCGCCAGCTCGAATACTCTCTCTTCCTGCGTGCCTTCAGGTATAACTTCTAGTTTGTTCGCGCGCTGATCGGGAACTGCTTCAGGCCGAGGCGTCTCGCCTCGCCTCTTATCAGCCGGAATAATCTCTCCGACTTCAAACCCAGCCGCATTTACTACATCCCTGAGATGGCCAGCTCCTAGCCAACTCATAGTCTGGCGAAGTCTTCGGAACGATTTCGCAGAAACGTTGGCCCCACCTGTCAGCCAGTATCCGAGTACGACGTCATCGTCAGTTCTAGAACTGATGCTGTAGGTTGGAAGGAGGCGGCTGATTTTCTCGACATACAAGGCGTCTTGCAATGGCGACTCCGCATCTATATCACGCGTTGCCTTCAGAGCTAGCGCAAACGACAGCGCCTCAGCTTTCGAATCAGGAGACCTGCCTTCGTTGACCGGGCAAAGTAACTGGCTTGATCCGCAAGTAATTGCCCAAAGCCGCTGAGCTCCAAAAACGAATGAACTGAAAAGACCCGGCTCAACCAATCCAGCGTCTATCCAGTGATGGGCGAGTTCATCATGAACAACCAGTGCTCTCCCACTACCTTCAGTGTCAAAAATCTGCCAACCTGTCCCCTCAGACATGGCAGCACGCACTTTAGCGTCATCCGGCAATTTGTACCCAATAGGTAGCCACGCATCGAGGGCCATAGGTCAACTCCGCACAATATTCGCGCCAGCCATCATTTCATCCTCGCCTGCGGAGCCGATACGTACCGAGTCGAGATCTACAACTACCGCGCGTAGCTTGTCGATGTCGTTCGCTTTGAGTGCTTCGGACCCGATTGCGACCAATTGCGCATGCTCCCTTGCATCTAGAAATAAGTAAGTGTCCTGCGCAAGCCACTTGAAGCGATCGATTACGAACCAGTCCTGGCGCCAAAGAATAGTGAAGTTCTTTACGCGTAAATCGTCCAAATGTGATTCAAAGTCGCTCCCATTGCTGCCTATCGCCCGTTGAGCGGTCTTGACAAGGTTCTCGAATGCATTCACTTCCGTTGGACGAGCATATTCACGCACTGCCTGGTCGAAGAACTCAACAGTCTTATCAAGCTCAAGCTGGCGAATATCCTTCAAGTGTTCTTTGCGGGCAAGAGCTAGCAGTCGCTTGGCCTCCTGAACATTGTCCATGGCCTGCTTCGCCGTCTCTGGATCAGATTCCACCCCCTTAACCGACTCCGCCTGCCTTAGCTTTTCTCGTGCTTGATCAAGCCGGGGATCGTCAATTTTTGACGCCATCTCCTCAAGACGCTGAAGAGCGTGTTCGGACTGCTCCTCGACGAGTTTTGATGCCTTCGTATAATCGATTTGACCGTCTTGACGGGAGTAGAAGTTGCGCCCGCTATGGAATGAGCCACCAATCGACGGCACAGAAACCTCCATCATGATGTTGCCCGAATCCAGTACCTCGTACTCACAGATCATTTCGGCGCCAGCGGCGATGACTCCATCATCAAAGTCTGATCCTTTTATCTCGAACATCCCGATAAACCGGTTGTCATTGATTGGATCAGAAATCTCCCCTTCCCAGAGTTTGAACTTGATTGACCCAGAACTGCTGGCCTTGAGAGACTCTTCGGTTTTAAAGATCTTCTTACCCTTCTTGGGTAACTGATCGCCTTCGCGAACCAAATAATCGAGGACAAGGCGCCCGCCGAGCTTGTCCCGCGCTTCAACGCCAATTGAGTGCGATGCTGGAATGGCATCAATACTGGCTGCCGTCCGCGAAATGACAATCTTATCCTCCTGAAGCGCAACTGGCCCGCCCTTCGAGTCAAATACGAAAACCTTGAATGTATTTTCCCCCGGCTTCGCAAGGGCAAGTTCGACTGCAACTCCATCTTTGAGAGCCATCCGACCAGAAGACCAGCCGGTATCAAGGCTGTCGATCTGAAACTCCACGCCAGCCGCAGCACTCCCACCGAGCTTGGCCACAACTTTTGCTTTCGAATCGGGAGTTCGGGCAATGAAATTGAACGAAAGATCCAGAGCACCACCGGTGCTGAGCGCCCCCCTGCCGCTCTTTCGACCACGGCTTTGCGATGCCCAGTCAATAGATTCGGCAAAGACAGCAGCCCCTTCGGCCACAGCTGTCATTGGGTTTACGTCTGTGGACGGAGCGATCCCCAATTCGAACGCAACACGGTCACGCAATGGTTTGTACTGAGTCGGACCGCCAATAAATACTACACGCTCAACGTCATGTGGACTCAGCCCGGATTTTTCAAGTGTTTCACTAGCCGATTTAATCGCTTCGTCGACCTTGGCCGCGATCAACTTATCAAGAAGGCTTCTAGCAAACGGAATGTCGACATAGATTTCAGCGCCGGCTTCGTCAGTAATACCGAGGTCGGACTCTGTGAGACTGATAACTGACTCTTCCTTGGCTGATAACTCAATTTTAGCCTTCTCTGATGCCCAGAGACACATCCGCAATAGCGATTTGTATTTTTGGCTAGTACTGAAATCGTTTGGGAGTTCGAAGTTTAATAGAAGCCACGGTTTGACGACATTATCGAGAATTGCGCGATCAAAGTCCGTTCCGCCACACATTGCAACGCCACCATGGGCCAAAAGGCTCACCCTGCCGCTAATGCTCTCTGCGATGGCAATATCCAGCGTCCCACCACCAAGGTCGAACACCAGAAAAATGCCGTCCCCTTTCCGTTGTTTCATGACGCACATGACAGCCGCAACTGGCTCTTGCATCAACGCAACTCTACCCAGGCCAGCCATTTCTGATGCAGCCAGCGTTGCATCCTTTTGCATCTGATTGAAGGCAGCAGGCACTGTAATAACGGTCCCGGTTTCTCCACTGTTTCTAATTTCCTCTGGGAGATAACCGAAGCACAGTTTGAGAAGCTCCGCTGAACATTCCTCTGGGGTCATGGTGATGTTGACAGCCGCCAGTTTTACGGGGGTGCTTGTCCCCATCATTCGCTTAAACTTTGTCGCCGCGTTATCGGGGTTCTTGGCAGCGCTATCGTATGCCCGCTTACCCAAATACTTATTTCCTCGCCTATCAATAAAAATAGCGGATGGCGTGACGTCATTTTGATCAGGGCTCTTGTAGAGGCGCACCGACTCTCCATCGTAAGAGCAAATTGCACTGTTCGTTGTGCCGAGATCGATTCCGACGTAATTCATGCGTGCTCCTTTCTTAGCATCACCGTACCCTGCTTCCGGAGGCCCTCAGGGCCCATGATGATAGGTTCCACCATTTGATCGACGAGCAACTGGTCATCCGGACCAAAATCCCCGATGTTTAGCGCGGATGCTGCCATTCCCGGATCGAACGGCTGACCTTCAACGTTCACAAGCTTTAGACCACAGGCATCAAGGCTCTCTTCGACCTTCTTTTGGAAGTAGCGAAGTTGGTTGACGTATCGACCGGCTTCGCCTGCATCTAACTTGTTAACGACGCGTGAGAACAGACGGGAAAATCGCCAGCTTTCCACGGCTATTTCCATGAGGGACTGTTCCAATTGGTCAATGGTATTTCCGTGTTCACCTGTCATCCATTTCTCCTTATTGACAGTCCTTGAACTGCCCCGACTAAAGCCAAGGAGGCTTTGAAAGCGTGCGTTTGACTGAGCGCCAAATAGTATCAGACTGACACCACAACTGCGTCTAGCGCCCGATACTCGGCCTATCTCGATTCAAGATTTTTCAACCACACATAACCGCAATGACATCACCAGCCATCAGGTTAGCCCTATGTCATTGCAATGCCCTCAATGCCACTCCGCCAAAGTCGCTTCCTTTCATCACTGTATGATAGTCCGCGCGGCCATCGGCACCGGGGCCCCGAGCGCGGCGTCAGTGGTGCCCGAGTCGGCATCAGGCAAGCCGTGTTGGTCAAATCCGACTCCCTTAATTCCCGAAGCCCATTTTTCTCAACTCATCCCGAAGTAACAAAGGGTATGCCTTAGCTGATACGGGCATATTCAAATTT
>Ga0213823_1001887_pt1 | contig 11992 bp, 18 predicted proteins | sample MC6MC0907MG_FD_179887 | JGI IMG/M metagenome (GOLD analysis project Ga0213823, IMG submission 179887) | Enriched soil aggregate microbial communities from Iowa State University, Ames, United States - MC6-MC0907-MG | ecosystem: Environmental > Terrestrial > Soil > Unclassified | place: USA: Iowa...
TTTTGGTATATTTGAACAGAATTCAATTTGTACTAATGTAAAAGTATACGTAAATAATACATTGGTTAGAAGTGGCATAAACGGAGATGCTGAAGTTGATATAACTTCATATATAGTTAAAAACTCTAAGAATAATATTCGGATTGAGAGTGATAGTAATGGAAGACTTGTGGTAAACGTGTTTAGTAAAAGTTTCGTTGCGTTTTAACTTGTGGCACAAACATTTTATACATATTGATAAATATATTTCTTTATTTTGAAAAATAAGTATTGACATTTTATTATTGGTATAATATACTAATAATAAAAGATATAAAAAAATTAATATAAATATATTAAAAAGGAGAATGAAATTATGAAAAATAATTTAAAGATATTGTCAATATGCTTGATAAGTATAATATTGTTGTTTGGATGTACAAATAAAGACAAGGAACATAAGATTGCAAATACTGTATATGTTAATGGCACTATAATTTGCAACCAAAAAATAGAAGGTACAGACACCTATAAAAATCAAGTATTATTGGAAACAGGAGAAATATGGGAACATATTTCTAGTAGACAACTAGTTAAACTAGATAGAGAACAGAATATAAATAAAGGAGACCCAGAAGATGCTTCAAATGTGGTTTGTATAGTTATAGAAGCATTAAAAGATGGGGAAGTGGCAGATACAAATATAAACACAACAATAGAAAAATAATTATAAATAATCTAAAAAAGACTAGATTCTAAATTATAGAGTGTAGTCTTTTTTAATGCAATTATATATATATATATATATATATATATAGAATTTAGAAATAAAATATTAAAGGAGGAATTTATAGTGGCAGATTTTACATTAAATAGCCGTAAAGAAGTAAACGTGGTAGAAAATGAAAATAATATACCTTGCATGCAAATATATTCTCAAATAGACTGCGGATTAAAAAATTTTAATATAACAGTTCAAATGATAGATAACGAGGTCACAGAAAGAAATATAGAAGCAATTAAAGGGCAAATAACAGATGAATTTTGTGTCATATTTGAAAAAGCAGAGGAAATGGGATGGAATATTTTTCGTGACATAAAACAGAAAATAAAAGTAATTTAAAATAAGCAATAAAATTTCTCATAAAGTGTTTGACAATATTGTCCAGATGTTATACAATAAGGTTGTAGAAATAATCTACATATAAATTGTTAAACATAAAACTTATAAATATGTGTACTTCAAGTGATAAGATACCTTGTGTCAGAAGGTATCTTTTTTCATGCGTAAAATATAAAAGAACTTTCTGGATAATATTATTACCATCCTGCATGAGTGTCAGTCACGTTATAAATAATAATATCCATACTAATTCTCTTGTATGTTTATGGGTTTATAAATAGACTTTTATCTTGGGTTTATTAGTCTTTAAGATTTTGGAGTATTGTTTATTACAATTATTATAACCAGTTTAATTATCTCTTTTAGAAAGTTAATTATTGATATTAATAATTCTTTATCATAGGTTAATTTCTTTGTGTACTTCAAAATATCACCCCATTCCCCATATAGGATATTCAGGATGGCAATACTATTATATCATATTTTGTAAAAAAATAGACAGTAAAATAAAAAATTTAGAAGAACTTAGTATGTATTTAGGTTCTTTTTTATTATGCTCAAAACGAATAAAATTGTACTTTTATTTTAAAGATAAATATATTAAAAGGAGGTTTAAATATATGGCAATAAAAAAAGATATAACAATTACAATCGAAAATAAAATATCTAAAATGTCAGAAGAATTTTATGTATATCAAGGTGATAAAAATATAGATATATATTTTACTATTGTAGATAATAGATTTGAATTTTCAACAATAGTACCAAAACAATCAAGTATTACTATTAGAAAACCTGATGGTAATATAATACCAACATCAGCTAAAGTACCTATAGTAGACAATAAAGTTCAATTTACCATTACTCCTGAATTAGTTGATGAGTTAGATGAAATAGGAGAGTACTACATATTAATTCATTTATATGATGATTTAGATTCAAGGATAAGTATTCCTGAAATTAGTTTTGAAGTAAGACAGCCTTTGGTTTCTACTAATGTACTTACTAATAGTGGATTTGTTCAAAGTGCTGTATTAGATGAAATTAATGATAAGTTAACCAGATTAGATTCTAATGGAAATTATATTAAAACTGTATGGAATAAAGGGGATGTAATTACTAAGGAAAATTTAAATAAGATTGAAAATCAATTAAGTGATACTAGTTCACAATTGGCAGAAATAAAGAACGATATAATAAAAAATAATAAAGTTAAAACTTTATTGGTTAGCCGTAATACTAATGTAAATGGTCTACAAGTAATCGAATTAGGATTTAAACCAAAATTTATAAGGATATTAGCTGTATTAGCTGGTTCAAATTGCGCAAATTATAATTCTGATGGCAGTTATGATGGAAATAGAATAGTGTGTATATCTAAATATGGTAATGATAGCGTTGCCCCTATATACACTTCAAATATAGTACATATGCACAGTGGAGGTGCATATAACTCAGCGGTAATATCAAATGTGTCAGATACAGGTTTTGCACTCGACTGGAGTGGAACACAGACATTGCCTGGTGGAATAGTGATACTAATGAAAGTAGAAGCATTAGGAGGTTAATTATGAAATATTGTGTAATAAAAGATACAAGTATAATAATAGATGGCTCAGAAAACACAGAAGAGGTAATGCGTGAAAATGCGCTAAATGCTGGGTTTAGTGAATTTGAAATATTAACAGAAGAAGAATATAAAGTGAGAAAGGTAAATGAGGAAATAGAACCACAATCACCTACTTTAGAGGAAACTCTATTGAAAGAAGTGGCTAATCTTAAGATATCTGATATGAAAAAAGATGCAATTATAACTAATGCATTAAAAACGATAGCGGAGCTAAAACTCGAAGTTATGAATTTGAAGGAGGTAAAATAATATGGAATTTTGGAAAATGATTTTTGATATGAAGGTAATAGATTCTGACTTCCTAAGACAAGCAGTTATCTGTGATAGTAATAAATTTGGTGACATTACTATAGAACAATTCAAAGAAATAACAGGCGAGGATTTCGTAAGAACTACAGCATAATCGAAAGATATTGCGAACTAAATATAAAACAAATATATTAAATAAACAACAAATAAAATAAGGATTTTAAACGTAAAATATAGATTATTTCCCAAACAATGCATTGCTATAACTAATGTTATAAGGCGTGTTTTGGGAAATAATTATCTAAAACTAGAAGGAGGTAATAGTTTATGAATGATAGCAGAACAATTTTGCTAAAATATAATGTCGATATAAATGGGAATCCTGCTACTATAAAAATAGATGAAGAAAAAAATATGATAAGCCCCTTAAATTATACAATTCAACTAGAACAAGTGCCATCTGAACAAAACAATATCGTTGTAATAGATGACACTAATAAAGAAATGTATGAAGTAGACCATTTAGAAGATGTTAATGAGAACTCATATTATGTAAATTATCATAGTGGATTAGTACATTTTCATCCATCTAAAGCAGGGAAAACCCATATATTCTCTTACTATGGGAAAGGATTTGAGCTTATAGGGGCTTCAAGAATTTTCGATGAACATAGCTATTTGGGAAGATACATATTTGAAACACTACAAGAATTAATTGATAGAGGTAGAGAATGTATAGATGCACTTAATACAATTGGAAATGCAGTTGAATTATTAAGAAGAATAGAAAACTACATTATAGTTGCTACTGAATTAGATGTAAATCTTAAAGAAGATATAGCCATAGGACAACCACTACAAATATCTTTACATCAAGATATTGAAGATGCTAATGCATTTAGAGTTCAGCTTAATAAAGACGTTAACGAAGGTAAAATTCTTCAACCTATTCTACAAAAAACAGTAGATGATGGCAATGCAATTAATATTATATTAAATGCATCAAATGCAAATGCACAAGATAGTATAAATCTAATAAGGTCGGCACAAAATCCCCATTTTGACATATTGACAACTGATTGGGCAACCAATACAGATACAAGTGTTACTGCTATATACATGAAGGATATAATACATAATTTAGGAACAGAAAATATTCAAATTACTTGTAAAGATATTGATAGCAAAATGTCCATTTTTGATAATTCTAAAACCATTGATGTTAACACAACAAGATTTTTTACAGACAGTCTTTCTAATATAAAAGTTGTAATGAGTGCAGGATATTACGATGGTGGTAGTGATATAGGGGATGAAGTCAAACTTGCTAGAAAGGGCGAAGTTAGTTTAAAGAATAAAATTGATGGAATTGATACCAGTATAAATGCACTTAACAATGAAATTATAACTGCTAGAGGTAGTGATTTAACATTAGATGAACGGTTAGATGGAATTGATTCGCAATTGACTCAAAAAGCGAAGCAGACTGACTTAGATATAACTAATTCAAACGTTGCATCATTACAGAAAAAAGCTATAAGGATATCTTCTAGGGTAATTAATACAGTTGGATTACAATCTTATGACTTGGGGTTTCGCCCTAAACTTGTAAGAATACATGCTACATTAAAAAATAACCCTACTTATGATAGTGATGGTGGTTTTAATGGTACGAGTTATGCGGCGTTATATCGTTATGGGAATGGAACTTTAGTTGGTAATAGTAATACTACAGGAATTATAATGTTACATTCAGGTAGCACATATAATAAAGCAATGTGTGAATTCACGGATACAGGTTTTAATCTTATTTGGGAAGTCGGTGGAGCATTGCCTGACGATACAATACTAATGATTATTGAAGCATTAGGTTAGGAGGAAATAGATGATAGTTGCAATAGAAAAAACAACAAATAGAATAATAGTTTCATCATCTTTTAGTGATATTGAAACAGAACTTCAAAATGCATTAAATTGTGGATTTACAAGTGAAGAGATTGAAGTGAAAGAAGTTACAGATGAAGAATATCAATTTATTTTAGAAAATCAACCGACAGATATGACACCGCAACAACCTTCACTAGAAGAAAGACTTTCAGCTCTTGAAACATTAATGATGGGAGTGATATAAATGAATCCATTCTATAACTTTTTAAAAAATATGTGGATTATGAGAAAAGCCGATGAAGAGTATTTACAGGCTAGAGTCGTAAAAAATCAGATAATACAAACAGAGTATGAGGAAATAGTGGCAATGGAGCAAGTTGCTGAACAATAGAAAGATATTGCGAACTAATCAAAAATAAATATATTAAAATACGTAACACATAAAATCAAGATTTTAGAGTGAGTTAGAAATAATTCACTCTTTTTATTATGTAAAAAATATTAAAAATATAAAATAGAGGAGGAAAATATTATAATGAAATCAATAACAAGAAAAATATCAAATTATAATTTTTCAAGTAGGAATGGTCAATCAATTAAATATATAGTAATGCACTTTACAGGTAATCAAAATGACACAGCTTTAGGAAATGCTAATTATTTTGGTGGTGGCAATAGAAATGCTTCAGCACATTATTTTGTAGATAATGACAACATAGTGCAAGTTGTAGAGGATGACAATGCTTCATGGAACTGCGGAGATGGAAACGGGGAATATGGTATAACCAATCAAAACTCTATAGGAATTGAAATGTGTGGCAACAATGGTAACATATCAACTTCTACAGAAACTAATACAATAGAGTTGGTTAAATATCTTATGAATAAATACAGTATTTCTAGCGATAGAGTTGTAAGACATTATGATGCTAGTAGAAAAATATGTCCTTCCCCTTGGTCGGCTAATAATTGGAGTAAATGGAATGACTTTAAAAATAAATTAACTGGTAATAACAATATATCTGAACCATCATATGTGACACAAAATCCACAAAACAAACCAACATCTAAAACGAAAGTAAATGTAACATATCAAACATATACTAATAGTAAATGGTTACCTAATGTTATTAATTTAAATGACTACGCAGGTATATACGGACAACCTATTAGTGGAATATATGCTAATACTGACAGAGGAGAATTAAAATATAGAGTTCATACTGTCAATGGTAATTGGCTACCTTGGGTAATTGATAGACAAGATTATGCAGGTATTTTAGGTAAAAATATAGATGGTATACAAATGCAGTTATTAGATTTAGATGATTGTAGTGTTAGATATAGAGCTTACGTAGGTGGAAGATGGTTGCCTTGGGTTGCTGATTTAAGTGATTATGCGGGAATATATGGACAGGTTATCAGTGGGATTCAGGTCGATGTTGTTAGTAGATAAAAATACTAGTAGAAATGAGGTGATTAAATGGCAATAACGATAAATGACTACAAGAAAGAACATATTAAAAATAAAGAAGACATAGTGGAAATTAATTCGAGATTGGCTGATAAGCAGAATAAAAATGACAGCACATTAACAACTGCAAATAAAACAATTACAGGTGCTATAAATGAAAATACTACGAAATTGGCAGAAATATTGAAATATCCGGCAGCTAAAGCTTATTTAACGACAGCACAGTCAATAGCTAACAATACAGCAGGAATTTTATACATGAATGGTGTATTTTTTGATTCTGATAATATATATAATTCAACTTCAGCTAATAGATTAACGGCTAAGACTGCAGGGCTTTATGATATTAAAGCATTCGTAACTTTTGCAATAAATAGTACTGGAAGTAGAATGGTGAGGATTTCTCGCAACGGTAGTGGTGAAAACAATGCCATAAGACAAGTATTTACTGCTAGTGTTGCTGGAGAAGTTACTAATGTGTATGCGAATACTTTATATAAATTAAATGCGGGAGATTTTATAATTATTGAAGTTTTACAGAATTCTGGTGCAAGTTTAAATATTCTTAACGCAACTTTCGAAATGGTTAAAGTAGGATAGGAGAGAATTGTATGAAGATAGAATTAAAAGATGTTAATACAAATAAGCTACATGATGAATTGTTAGGTGCTGGGATAGCACCAAAGTTAGTTGAAAGTAAAGAGAATACAACATGGGTAACTGTGGATGATAGTGAGGAAGGAACAGTTATGGAAGTCGTTGTAAAACATGACCCATCACCAATTCCATTGCCTAAAACAGAGTTAGAAATGTTAAAAGAAATAGTAGAGCAATTAGTATTAGCTAATTTGGAGGTATAGAATATGTTTGAAATGTTAGCAAATCTATGGAAACAAGGAAGGTTACCAGAGATTGGATTAGATAGAGCAGTAGTAAAAGGTTGGATTACTGAGGAACAAAAGGTAATTATAATGGAGCAAGTTCCAGAACAATAGAAAGATATTGCGAAATAGTACAACCATTAAAAGAAGTATTTTATTTGAAATATATTAAAATAATTAATTACTAGGTATACTAATGTTTACATTGTTTACTAGTGTATACTTAGTAATTTAATGAGAATTTAGAATAAAAATGTTTACAAATTTTAAGAAATTAAGGAGGAATAAATAATGGAAAATTTATCAATGGTAGTTTATGAATGGAGATATGTTATAGGTTTAATAATATGCGGTGCAGTATACTCAATTTTTGAATGGAATAAGGTTAAGAGTATGGCTTATCAATGTATAGTTTCTGCAAAGCAATTAGCAAAAGAAAAAATATTAAATGGTGGACAAGAACAAGAAGATTGGGTTGTTGCAAAACTTATGTTAATTTTACCCAAATCAATAACACTATTCTTAGGTGAAAACATGATAAGACAATTAGTTAAAAAATTATATGTTAAGGCTATGGATTTAATTGATGATGGTCAAATAAATGATTCATTTAAAGAGTAATTTAATATATTTGATAATGAATTATATATAGCTTAAAGTTAAAACTTAGACTAGTATTTCTACATTTAAAATTAGTTTAAAGTTCATGTGAATTGAATATAAAAAATATTAAATATATTATATTTGTATAAATATGTCCTTCCCCTATTTGTGTAATAAAATATGGAAAGTTTTCAGATGAAAACTATTCTTTTGTACCGAAATTTGGTATAATTCAAATAGGGGTGACATATATATGGATAATTTGGACAAGTTTAGAGAATATTTAAATGATAAAGAAAGAAGTATAAAAACAATAGAAATATACACCAAAGATATACGTGATTTTTTAGAACATTACAAAGATAAACCACTTGATGGAATACATAACATTGACATGAGAAATTATAAAGAACATTTATTATATGATAGATGTCTTGATGGGAAAACTGTTAATAGAAAACTTATAGCAATCCATCAATATTTAAAATTTAATGAAATCCCTGCTAATACTATGCAAGTGAAAATACAAACTCAAAACTTTTTAGAAGATGTTATAAATAAAGATGAGATTGATAAAATTATAGATATAGCTATTAGTAAGAAAGACTATAGAGCTATTGCCCTCCTAAAAGGCTTATCATTAACAGGTATGAGAATAAGTGAATTGCTTAGTATTGAAGTTAAAGATATGAATTTAAGTACAATTAGAGTTTTAGGTAAAGGTAAAAAGTTTAGAAATGTGTATATACCAAAGTCTGTGACAAAAGCATTTAATGATTATTATAATAAAGGTAGGAAAAATACTGATAATAGATATTTATTTACTGGTATAAGAGGAAGATTAACTAGGTCGGGTGCAGATAGGATATTTAAAGAATATGGAATGTTGGCAAATATAGATAAAAAGAAAAATCATTGTCATAACTTAAGACATTCCTATGTTAGAAGAGGATTAACAGAAAAAGATATCCCTATTACTGTAATGGCTGACCTGGTAGGACATACAAATATTGAAACTACTAGACAATACGCAACGTTTAGTAAAGAACAACTCATAAGAGTTATAGAAGATTTAGATTAATTTCTAAGTCTTTTTATTTGCAAAAATAACAACCATAAAGGAGACGATATATAATGGCAAGAAAAACAGATAAAATATTAAAAACCAATGAAGAGGATATAAAACAAATTTTACCTGAAAATATAGAGCTGATTGAGGATTTTTTAAATTATATGGAGACAACAGACCATGCAAAAACAAGCATTATTGTTTATAAAAATAATTTAGAAATATTTTTCGTATATCTAATGAAACATTGTAAAAATAAAGATTTCGTAGATATAAAGAAAAGAGATATAATGAATTTTCAAAATCACATGGTAAAAAACGAATTAGGTTCAGCAAGAATTAGAAATATAAGGAGTACACTATCGTCATTAAGTAACTTTATAGAAAATATATTAGATGAAGAGGAAAAGTGGGAAGGTTTTAGGAATATAATAAATAAAATTCCTGCTCCAACATCTAATCCAGTACGTAATAAAACCATTTTAGAAGATGTACAATGTCAGAAACTATTAGATTTATTGGTAGAAAATAAGGAATATCAAAAGGCTTGTGCTTTTGCTCTGGCTTGGTCAAGTGGAAGAAGAAAGTCAGAGTTATTAAGGATTAAAAGAAGTTATATTGATGAAAATAATTTAATATATGGTTCTTTATACAAAAGTCCTGAAAAAATCTCGACTAAAGGTAGGGGAAGAAATGGTAAGTTATTATATGTCTATATATTAAAGTCTAAATTTAAACCATATTTTGATTTATGGATGGAGGAAAGAGAGAGGTTAGGAATTCCAGATGAAATTGATGATATATTTGTAACCAAAAGAAATGGCAAATGGAAACCCGTGACTGTAGCTACCTTAGATTACTATGCTCAAAATTTTACGGAATTACTAGGTGTCGATTTTTATTGGCACTCAATGAGACATCAATTTACAACATCATTACATAAATGCAATATACCTCCTTCAGTAATAAAAGATTTGATTGGGTGGGAATCAACAGAAATGGTCTCACTATATACGGATGTAGATGTCGATTCTGAACTAGGTAAATATTTTTCAGAAGATGGAATTAAACAAGTTGAAATAGCAAATATTTCACAATTGTAGCAAGGAGGTATAAATAAATGGATTCATCATTTTTTAATGCTCTGTTGTCAAATCAAGGATTAGCAGTAGTAATTATAATAGCATTAGGTTTTACTATTTATAAAATAGCACCAAAGATAATTCTATATCTTCAAGAAAGACAAGCAATTAAAGATAAATTGGAAAGAGAACGAGATGAGAGATATTCAAATTTGATTGATAGAACTCAAGAAGAAAGTAAACAAAGAGAAAATAAATTAAACAAAATGATAGAAGAAACAAATATTGTAAATATGGAATTATCACAGTCAAATAGAGAGTTGGCAGAATCAAATAGAATATTAGTAGAAGGATTTGGAGATAAGATGGGAGAAGTAGGCAGTAGAATAGACGAGGTAGAAGACAAAATATCTCAAATGAATGACAAACTTGACTTAATGAACAACAAAATGAAATAGATAAGAAGGTAAATATCCAAGCATCCACCCTCTTATCTAAATAAAATATTTAGTTGAACATAGTTATGTCTAATTAAAGTATATCAAAGGATATATGATATGTCAATAAAAATAATGAAAATATTAAAATAATTTAAGGGCATATAGTGAAGGAACAGGTGTGAATCGTTCTGAAATCTATATACCCTTTCTTTTTCTTTTGTAGTCCAAACTATACTTATGAAATGGTATGTTATAAGTATACTCTATTTCTTGGAAAATATACATAAAAAATAAGTCAGCATCTAAAATAATTTTTTAAATCATAAAAGATGCTGACTTATTTTTACTTTTCGCTATTACTATAAACATTTAACATTCTTCTACACTGGTGAAGGTAGTGTTAAACGATATTAATATTATATCCAATATATCAATAAATATACATATAAATTAAAATAATTTGAACAAAATAAAATATACCTTTTAAATACAAAAAAGACGCACAATTTTAGTACGTCTTTTTCTATTATGAAAATGATACTAGGTAAAACACATATATTATTTTCATAAGGTAACTACTATAACTATAACACATTATTAAACTTTGTCAACTAAATATACCTAATAAGGGAAGTATTTTTAATCTTTAATTAGATTGAAATGTACTTCCCTTATTTTTTTTATTTTTTTGTTTCTTATTTTAGTCTTTCATATTCATCTTCAATGCCACAGAATATTAATTCCTTACTATAAGGAATAGTAGTAGCCCATTTACAAAACACATCTTGCCACTCCTCTTTTAATCTATGATTCTTACGTTGAAGTATAATATTTCTAATTACTGCGTAATTAAGATTAACTGTTCTCAATTGTAAATACCCTTCCATTAACAATCTCTTAGCCCTTAGCAATAAATAATCTTTACACTGCTGATTGCCTTCTATTGTAAGCCATTCTTCTCTAATCTCATTTATTCTACCTATAACTATTTCTGCAATATCCTCATCCTCTGGACATATTACAAACATATCTTTTGTTATAGGAAATTTTTTATTAAAAAGTTTATGCATAGTAGAAGAACTATTTGCACTTGTACCTACTTTGTAAGTATCAAATTCTGACCACCAATATCTAGGTTCATCAATATCACACCACACTTGTATCTGTCTAAGGAATTTACAATGTTCCGTACCTGATTTAATAAGGGTTTGCGCTAGTTTTAAATCCTTTTCTCCTATTATATACTCGTTGTTATCTATGTAGCTATCACTTAAATGATGGCTATTCATAGGATTTCTCATACCTCTTAAAGCACCTTCAAATCCATAAACTCCTGTGTTTGTTATCTTCATATTTGCCTCTTCCTTTCATCTTTTAAATAATGCTTACAATGTTTGTGATTGAATAATACCATAAGATAGCTTGGAATTGGTTTATCTGTAGGTATATTCTTTCTTAGACAATTTCTTTTACATTTATCGTTAATACAATAAGTCGCTCTTTTCATAGTATTATCCTTTCATTTAATATATTATTTTATTAATTTAACATCAATAAGTTTGAATCCTTTTCTTT
>Ga0213823_1001895_pt1 | contig 11970 bp, 10 predicted proteins | sample MC6MC0907MG_FD_179887 | JGI IMG/M metagenome (GOLD analysis project Ga0213823, IMG submission 179887) | Enriched soil aggregate microbial communities from Iowa State University, Ames, United States - MC6-MC0907-MG | ecosystem: Environmental > Terrestrial > Soil > Unclassified | place: USA: Iowa...
CGCAAGAATGCGGGCGCATCGGCAACCGCCGTGCCGGCGGACGCCAGCAAAGGCAAGTTCGCCTCGGCCACGCGCGCGGCCGACGCATTCGGCAAACGTCTTAGCGAAGGCCGCCTGGCCGACGCGTTGCTGGCCGCAGAAGACCGCAAGATGGTCGACATGGCGGGCTACGCCGATATCGGCACCGCGCGCTCGCGCTTTGTCGCGGCGCGCTTTGGCCTGGCCATCCTGTTCCCGGTGCTGGCGGTGGTGCTGGACGTGAAGAAGCACCTGATCAACTCATCGATGGGCGTGTTCATCGCCGCCTTCTTCGGGTTTGCGATCGGCTACATGCTGCCCAAATGGATTGTCAGGCGGCGCATGGCGCGGCGGCGGCGCATGGCGGCTGACGAGCTGCCGTTGCTGATTGATTTGCTGCGTCTGCTGCAAGGCGTGGGGTTGTCGATTGATCAAAGCATGCAGGTGCTGGTGAAGGAATTCGCACAGGTGCTGCCGGTGTTGTCGTCCGAGCTGCGGCTGGCGTCTGAACTCTATGTGCGCGGCCGCACGCGCGAACAATCGCTGGCTCGCCTGGCGACGGGCTTTGATAACGACGACCTGTCCGCCATCTGCCGACTGATCGCGCAGGTGGATCAGCATGGCGGCGCGGTGCAGGAACCCTTGAACCGGTTCGGCGAGCGCCTGCGCGACAAGCGCCGGCTGGAGCTGAAGGAAAAAGTGGGCAAGACCACCGTGAAGATGACGGGGGTCATGATCTTGACGCTGTTGCCCGCGCTGTTGATCGTGACGGGCGGCGCAGGGTTCATTGCGGTATTGCGCGGGATGTCGCGCTTGGGGGGCTTGTGATGGCTAGTGGCATGGGAAGAAAAGAGAGCGCCCTTCGGTGGACCTTGATGGCGGCAGCCATTGCGGCCGTTGCCGGGCTGGCCGGATGCAAGAGCAATAGCGCGGAGACCGCTTGGCAATTGATTCAGCAGCAACAGCAGGAGCAGGCGTTGGCACGCCAGAAAGAGGACGAGGCCGAGAACAAGCGCCGTCCGAAAGAACCCGAGCTGATGCTGTCGCTGATTTTGGAAGCGCAGCGCCAGGATCGCTACTTTGCGTCTCTGGCGTATATCGACGCCTATCAGCAGAAATTCGGAAATGATCCGCGTGTGGCGGTATTGCGGGCGGAAGCGTTGCGGCAGACCGGGCAGGTGGCAATGAGCGAGCAGGCGTATCGCGCGCTGCTCAGCACCGATCAGGCGGCCGACGGCTGGCATGGCTTGGGGCTGATTGCGGGGTCGCGCGGGCAGTTCGATCAGGCGGCTGACGACTTCGCGCGCGCGGCAAAGCTGTCGCCGATGGACCCGCGCATTCTGGGCGATCTGGGCTACGCGCGCTTGCGTGCCGGTGATCCCTCCGGGGCGCGTGTGCCCTTGGGGCAGGCGGCCGAACTCGCGCCTGATAACGGCAAGGTGCTGGCCAATCTGGCGGTGCTGTTGCTGGTGGAAGGCGAGCCCGTGCGCGCGCAGCGCTTGATGGATCAGGCTCAACTGGGTGATGAGGCGCGCAGCCAGGTGCTGCGCTTGGCCTCGGATATCCGCAGCCAGCGCACGCTGTCACCCTCGGCGTCGACGGTAGCGGCGCCGCCGGTGTCTGCTGCATCGGCGGATTCGCCCGCGACGCGGGTGTCCAGCGGGGGCGGCATCGTCATGCCGATGATGAGTCCGTTGATGGAAGGGCTGAGCAATGGCCCCATCGTGCGTTAACTCCGAATTCAGGAAGCCAACCATGTCTCGTTTTCGCATGTCCCATTCCCGCCGCACTGGATCGCTGACGTTGACCGTGGCGCTGGCCGCGTTGGTGCCGCTGGCCTGCCTGGCGCAATCGAATGCGCCGCTGACTGGCAATATGACGGGCGGCGCTCCGGCGCCTGCCTTGCCCCAGGCGCAGTTGCCTCAGCGGCCGGTGGTGCAGCAGGTGCAGACGCCGATGCCGCAGCCTGCGGCGCAATCCGCCCAATCCGCCCAGGCAGCGCCGGCGGCTGCGGCCACCCAAACGGCATCATCGGCTCCCGCCGTTGAAGAAAACTTCGGCGACGTCACGCGCGCTTTGCTCGCGGCGCAGGCGGACGGCCGGCGGGCGGGCGGCGCATTGCCCATCCTGGGGCCGGTATCCACCGCAGCCTGGAACCGTTATCTGGATAGCTTCTCGCATCCGATACCGGAATATTTGCAGAAGCGGGTCGAGACGAAGAACACCAATTAAGCGTGGACCCGCAGCGCCCACGCGCGATTCCCCTCCAAGGTTGCTAACGTCATGCCAGCCCTTCCTCTTCGTGTTCCGCCGCTGCGTCAGCGCGGCAGCATGGCCATCGCCGTGGTGTTCGCGGTGCTGGTGGGCATCCTGTTGCTGGGCGTGGCGCAGCTGGGCTATGGCTATTACATGAAGCGCGAAATGCAGAAGGCGGCCGATCTGGCCGCGCTGTCTGCGGTGCAGGTGCTGGGAATGGGCTCGGCCGCTGACTGCGCGCGCGCCGTCACAGCGGGGCGCACGTCGGCATTGGCGAACGTGCCCAATATTTTCGACACCTTCGCGGCGGGCGACGTCACGGTGGAATGCAAGCTCTGGGATTCCACCCGCGCCGACGCCACGGGCATGCATGTATTCGATCCCACTGGCACGCAGACGCTCAATGCGGTGCGCCTGACCATCCGCAAGGACCTGAGAAGCCTGTTTGGTGTGTTGGGCCTGGGGACGACGGTGTCGGTGAACGCGGTGGCAACCAATACCCAGCCGGTTGCGGCGTTCATGGTGGGCTCGCGTTTGCTGCGCTTGCAACGCGGCGGCCTGCTATCGCAATTGCTGTCGAGTGTGGGCGCCACGCCCACGCAGCTGGACGTGCTGGATGCCGCAGGGCTTGCCAGCGTCAACATTACGCCCTCGGGTTTGCTCAAGGCGCTGGGCTTGCCGCTGTCGGTGGCAACCGGCGTGGGTACGCCCGCCGAGCTGGCCGCGGTCAATAACCTGACGCTGGGCCAGTTGCTGCAAGCCACGCTGACGGTCGTCAACCAAAGCGGCACGGCCGGGGCGGACGTGGGGCTGATCAGCAACGCCATCAACACGGTGCTGGCCGTGATGCCACTGAACCTGCCGGTCAAACTGTTCGGCAATGGCGGCGTGTTGAACTTGTCGGTGGTGGGGGGCGATGCCACGGGCGCATTGTCGGCGAATCTCAACGCGCTCAATCTGCTTGAAACCGCGCTGGTCGTGGCCAACGGCCAGAACCTGATCAATCTGGGCCTGAGCGTCCCGCTGCTGGGCGTGGACGCCCGCGTGCGCGTGGTGGAGCCGCCCACATTGGCGATTGGCGGCATCGGCACGCAAGCCACCAGCGCGGGCATACGCGTGTACATCCGGGTGAACACCAGCAGTATTCCGCTGGTGGGGCCGCTCTTGGCGAACACCCTGGGTACGAGGGTGGACCTGCCCATCATCGTGGACGTGGCGCAATCCACGGGCACGCTGACGAATCTGTGCCAAGCGCCGTTGACGCAGTCGCAAGCCACGATCGCGGTGACGTCGTCCGTGGCGAATATCTGCCTGGGTCGGTTTCCGGGCATGACATCCAGCACCGATCAAACCGCCGCCAACTTCGTGTCGCTGACCAACAGTTGCCAGGTCAGTTCGTTTTCCGCCATCCAGCGCCATCAGGTGCTGAATGTGCTGGGCATCTTGCCGTTGACGGCCAAGGTGACGTTGCCGGTATTCAACTCAACGGCGCCCGTGTCCGTGACGCTGACCGAACCGCCCGGCACGCCGTCCACGCAAACCGTGACGGCCACGTCCATCAACCTGGGCGCGCTGGCGTCAAACCTGTCAGACGCTTTGATTGGCGGCATTCTGGGCGATCTTTTCAACACCGGCACGCCGCTGACGGCGGCCGACCGCACGGCGTTGGCCACAGACTTGGTGGGCGGCGGCGGCAGCAGCGCTGGCAACTCCATCACGCAGGTCGTCAATAACTTGCAGTGGTCTACGACTGCGCTGAACCAGTTAAGCGCGCGTCTGACCACGGGCGGCCTGACGGGCGTGCTGGGCGGCACCTTGCAACTGGTCGGCAATGTCCTGAGCTCGTTGCTGCTGGCGCCCGTGAACGACGTGGTGTGCGCGTTGGGCTTGACGCCCAGCGCCATCCGCCAGTGCCGTATCAATTCCGTCGCCTCGTTGGCGCTGAGCGGCAGCTCGCAGGTAAGCGGCGTGCTGTCGATCGTGGTGAACCTGTTGCAACCCGTGCTGGCGCCGCTGTCTACTTTGTTGCAGCAACTGCTTGACCTGCTGGGTCTGAGCGTGGGCCAGACTGACGTTTCGCTGCTGTCCGTGGATTGCGGCCAGCCGCGCTTGGTGTACTGATGACTCAAAAATTCGCGCGCGACGAGTTCGATGTGTACGTCTGGGAAGGCACTTCCGATATTGCCAGCCGCGCGGAGCGCTGCCTGGCGGGCATGGACGTGTCGCTGGTGCGGGCGGATGCTGGCACCGCGTTTCCGCCACCGCGCGACCCGACGCGTCCGGCGGTTGCGCTGGTGTCGGTATCGGTGATGGGCGACAACCGGTTCAGCGGTTATGACTGGCTGTCGGTGCAGGCGATGCCGGTCATCTGGGTGTCGGCCGAAACCCGCGGGCGCGACTCGCGCTACTACCCGCCGGAATACTCGTACACCTTGCCGCTGTCCTTCACCACGGCAGACCTGCGCAAGCTGCTGTTCGAATTGCTTGGCACGCTGGACCAGTTCAATCGCACTGCGCCCAAGCGCGAGCAGCCGCTGATCGCGGTGTCCGAGCCGATGCGGGCGTTGCTGGCTGAAGCCGAGATGTTTGCCGACTGCCGCAGCAATGCGCTGATCCATGGCGAAACGGGGGTGGGCAAGGAGCGCATTGCCCGTCTGCTGCACGACCGCGCGGCCTGGTCTGACGGGCCGTTTGTGGCCGTGAATTGCGGGGCGATTCCCGAAGGTTTGTTTGAAGCGCATTTTTTCGGTCATGCCAAAGGCGCTTTTACGGGCGCCGTGGGCGCGCACAAGGGTTATTTCGAACAGGCCAACGGCGGCACGCTGTTCCTGGATGAAATCGGTGATCTGCCGCTGTACCAACAGGTGAAGCTGCTGCGCGTGCTGGAACAAAGCACCGTGACCCGGCTGGGTTCCACCGCCGAGGTGCCGGTGGACTTCCGGCTGGTCGCCGCCACCAATAAAGACTTGCGTGTGCTGGTGGGGCAGGACGAATTCCGCGCCGATCTGTATTACCGCCTGGCGGTGATCGAGCTGCGTATTCCCAACCTGGAACAGCGCGGCGGCGAAGAGAAGGTGGCTATTTTCCGTTCGCTGCTTGAGCGTCTGGGCGGGGAAGGGGAGCCGCCGGACTGGCTGCTGGAGCGCGTGGCGCGTACCCGCTATGCGGGCAACGTGCGAGAACTGTCCAACGTGGCCGAACGCGTGGCCATCATGCAGAAGCAGTTCAAAACCTGGGACCAGCCTCGCATCGAACGCATTTTTGATCAGATTGCCGAACCGCTGCGCGCAGCAGGTGCGTTGGGCGGCGCCAGCACGCTGTGCGAACCGCCCGTCTTCACCGATGCGGAGCGCGCCGAACGCGCCCGTATCCTGGCCGCGTTGGACGTCAACGGCTGGCGCCGGCAGGACACCGCCAATACCTTGGGCATCAGCCGCAAAGTGCTCTGGGAAAAGATGCGCAAACTGCATCTGGGAGGCGGCCAAGGCGAAACGGCGGAAGGAATCGTCGAGGCATCGTGATCACGCAATAGGGAAAGGCCCGTATCGGGCGACAAATTGCTTGCCGGCAATGTAAGTGGAACAGCCGCGAGCGAAATAAATTGCTATAGTTCCGCAACGATTTTTTTGGGGAAGGCATGAACGTCCAATTTATCCGTGCCGCCACTCGCATGGCGCTGTTGGGCACGGCTCTGTCCGGCCTGGCGGCTTGCGCCAGCGCGCAATCCGAAGCGCCGCGGCCCACGGTTAAGCAGGTCGAAGACAAGCAGCCGGCCACCACGCCGGTGACCCCGCCCGCCGCGCCTGCGCCCGCTGCCGCGCGGCCGTCGTCGACCGTGGCTGAATTGCAAGGCCTGATCCAGAACCGTCAGGTCTCTGAGCTGCGCACTGCCTACAACGGCACGTACGGCGCCAGCCTGTTGTTCAAGCCGGACGACCTGACGTATTACGTCGCGCTGTTCCAGCAAAAGGATTTCTGGCGCGTGCTGAAAACGGTGTCCGAAAAGCAGGCCGAAGCGACTTATCGCGCTTTCGCCACGCAATCGGCCGAGCTGGCTGAAGTGGACATCAAGCGCATCAAGCTGCAAGCCGAATACGCCAATGCTGAGAAGCTCCTGGCCACCCGCAGCGCGCAACTGAGCACGCTGCAAGCCGACCGCACGCTGCGCATGCAGCAGGAAGAGCAAGTGGCGGCGCGTCAGGAACAGTCGCGCCAGGAAGCCACCGCGTTGGCCGATCAACAAAAGGATGTGCGTCAGCAGCTGCGTGATCTGCAACGCCAGATCGATTCCCTGCAGGCGCAGCAGGCGCAAATCGACGCCAGCCCGGCGTCCAAGCGCGGCAAGTAAGCGCAGGCTTACGCCAAGACGAAGACGGGCCTTCGGGCCCGTTTTTTCTTGAAAGCCCGCCCCCTTTATTCCATCGCTGCGGGAATGGCGCTTGCTAGCGGGATGCTTGATATCTTGCGCCCGGACCCCATATAGCCACCATGGCTCTTAAAGTTTTCGATCTCCAGTGCGAACACAGCCACATTTTTGAAGGCTGGTTCGGTTCGCACGAAGACTATGACGCGCAAACGGCGCGTGGCCTGGTCACGTGCCCCGTCTGCGGGTCGGCCACCATCACCAAACGCCTGTCGGCCCCGCGCTTGAATGTGTCGCACCTGCACGCCCCGGCGGCCCAAGCGCCCGCCGTGCCGGCTGGCGCGTCCGACGCCGAGAAGATGGCGGCGGTGCAGGCGTTGGTGATGAAGCAGGTGCGCGCGATGTTGCGCAATACCGAAAACGTGGGTCCGCGCTTTGCCGAAGAGGCGCGCCGCATTCACGATGGTGACGCTGATGAGCGGCCCATTCGCGGCACGGCCACGGTTGAAGAACGGCAATCGCTGGCCGAAGACGGTATCGACGTCATGGCCGTGCCGGATTTTCTGGACGACGAACGCTTGCAGTAGCCGTGGCTAAGCGCTACTGGCGCGGCAAAGCGGCAAGGTGAGAACAGACAAAAAAAAGCCAGGCCCCTGAAAACAGGGCCTGGCTTTTTCGTACCTGCTGCCGGATCAGTTGTTGACGCGGCTGCGGTATTCGTTCGTGCGGGTGTCGATTTCGATCTTGTCGCCGATGGCGCAGAACAGCGGCACGTTCAGTTCGTAGCCGGTGTTGATCTTGGCCGGCTTGGTGACCTTGCCCGACGTATCGCCACGGACGGCGGGTTCGGTGTAGGTGATTTCGCGGACCAGCGTGGTGGGCAGTTCAACCGAGATGGCGCGGCCGTCGTAGAAGACCACTTCCACGGGCATCGCTTCTTCCAGGTAGTTCAGGGCGTCGCCCATGCTTTCGGCTTCGATTTCGTACTGGTTGTACTCTTCGTCCATGAAGACGTACATCGGGTCGCCGAAGTAGGAGTAGGTGCACTCCTTGCGATCCAGTTGAACGACTTCGAACTTTTCGTCGGCCTTGTAGACCGATTCGCTGGCCGAGGCGGTCAGCAGGTTCTTGAACTTCAGCTTCACAACAGCAGCGTTACGGCCAGACTTGTTGTATTCGGCTTTCTGGACCACGAGGGGGTCCTTGCCGACCATGACCACGTTGCCGACTCGCAATTCCTGAGCGGTTTTCATCGATAAAACTCCGGGGGTGATAGGTGCACTCGCCGTGCTTGCAAAAAACCGCTGGCGCTCGGTAGCGTGTTGCTGATGGCTACCCAAGCTCGCGACGTTTCATGCACACCCCGGGAGGCGTCATAGTTGAGGCCCGACTCATTCAGGGCGACTCAGAAAACTCTCTATTCTAACGTTTCTTGGCCAAGTCTGCGCAAAAGTCGGCCAGATTTTCGGCGAGATCCGGGCGCGCGGCCTGGCTGGCGTCCCAGTCGCGCGCGGCGTTGGCCCATGCTTCCCATGCGGCGGGCGCAAGCGCTGCGGCGGCAGCCGCTTGAGTTTGGCCGGTTTCCGGCTCGTTCCAGGCGCGGATGAGCGCCTGGGCAGAATCCGGGGCCGGATAGCGGGCCAGCCAGGCATCCAGCTTTTCCAGATGGATGTTTTCGTCTTGGGGGTAGATCTGCCACACCAGCGGGCGGGCGGCCCAGGCGGCGCGGATGAAGGAGTCTTCGCCGCGCACGAAATTCAGGTCCGAACTCCACAGCAAGCGGTCGAAATCCGGCTGCGCCACGAACGGCAGGCGCGCCAGCAGCGGCGCGCCGGGCGCCGAACAGGCCGCTTCCAGCCCGGGGGCGATGCCTTCGGGCACAAGCAGGACGCTTGCGCGCGAGTCGGCCGCCAAGGCTTGCACCAGCGCATCGACGGGCGCGGAGGGGTAGCAAAACAGAGACACCGTGCGGGCGCCGTCTTGCCGGCGCAACAGCACGGCCTCGTCCACGCCGAGTGCGCGCAGAAAGGCGTTTTGCTGGTCCATTGACGCTTGCAGCGCGTCGCGCTCGGCTGAGAGGCCGGGTTCGCGCAGCAGGCCGCCGGTGGCTGCCGTGAAGCCGGGAAAGAAAAAGTGCTTGACCAGCCCGTCGGGCCGCTGCGAGGGCAGGCCGTGGCAGCTTTCCACCCAGGCTTCCGCGCTCAGGTATTCCAGGTTGATCCAGGCGGGATGCACCTGCCGCATGCTATCCAGAAACGCGGGCGGCGGGTCGCAGGCAAAGGCTTCGATGACGACATCGCGGGCGGCGAGCGCCGGGTCAGGCGTGTCGGACCAATGGACAATGTCGACCCCGCCCAGTTGCTGGCGGGGGGCTGACACGGTGATGCCCGGCTGGATGCGCGCGAAGCTGGCCAAGTCGTCGACCCACAGGCGGACATCCCAGCCACGGCCTTGCGCAAGCCGGCGGGCCAGCCGCCAGCACACGCCGATGTCGCCGTAGTTGTCGACGACCCGGCAGAAGATGTCCGCTTGCATGGCCGCTTAGTGGAACTTGGCGGGCGCGGCCTCGGCGTCCTCGGGCAGTTCGGCATGCACCAGTTCGCCCAAGGGATTGGGGAAGTAGGGCGCGCCGCAATCTTCGCAGTATTCGGCCGGCAGCACGCCGGGAATGCGGCGCACTTCGGTGACCCCGTATTCCTTCAGCAATGCGGCGATTTCGTCGACCACATCGGGTTGGCCTTCGTCGGACGGCAGCTCTTCTTCGCGGCCGTACAGCGGCCACACGCAGCCGTAGTAGACGTCGTTGCTGCTGCGCGCCGTGAAGCTGATGCGGTATTCGTCGATGCGGCTTTCACCGCAGCCGGCCACGACCGCGCGCAATTGCGAGGCTTCGAGGCTGACCGCGCCTTCCAGCCAGCTGATGGCGGCGCGCAGCGACAGCGGGCGCACGCGGCGGTCAGCTTCGCGGTTGCTGACGTAATAGGCGTCGGGCAACAGCGCTTCGAAACCGCAGCCCGGCAGCAGCGCGGCCAGCGTGGGCTGCGCCTGCTCGGCCCATTGCGCCAGGCAGGCGTCGCGGGTGGCGTCGGCGTCGCCCATGCTTTCCTGCCAGCGGAAGATCGGCGCGTTTTCGGGTACTGCCACCGCGCCGATGATGTAGCGCGTGTCGGCCAGCATGTTGGCGGTTTCGATTTCGGTGTTCAGCGTCGGCTTGGTCGTTTCGGCGCCCAGCGCCTGCGAACCCAGGCGTTGCAACCACTGCCAGGTTTCGCCGAAGGTGCGCGGCATCTGGTCCACGCTGACCAGCATGGGCATCAACGCGGTGCGGGCCTGGCTGGACAACACGTGGCCATGCAACTGAGCCAGCAGCGCCTGTTGGGCGGTGGCGGAAACGGGGCCGGTGGGAATGGCGTACCGGGTCCAGGCGACGATGGGCGCGACGATCAGCAATACGTCGTACTGGACGCCGTCTTTTTCGATCTTCATCGACTCAGACAGGGTTTCGGCCTGCTCGATCAAGACCTCGTAAGCGCCTATGTCGCTTTGCGCGAGGTGGTCCAGCGCCGCTTCCAGCGGGGCATCCTGCCCGGCCTTCAGCAGCTTGGGGATCGCCTCGCCAAGCTGGTTCTCCCAGAACACGTCTTCGACGCGGCTGCCCGAGCGGTTCAGCGCTTGGGCAAGCGCAACCAGGCGGGTAGCGTCACGGGTCATGCGGGGAGCGGATTGGCTGCGGGATCGGGCCATAACTTCGAGGGACGTCCAGTAAGTGTGTAACGACGTAGTTTAACGCCCGCCGCGCGCCCCGGCATGACGGCGGGGCATTAGCAGGTAATAGAGCCATGCGGCGGGTGAGGCGGCCGCTTCGGCACATTGATGCTGGAATGGCAACAGATCATCCCCGCCGCGGGGGTTTATTGCTGATCGGAAACGTTCGAAAATGCTTCCATCAACTTATTCTCTGGAGGCTTCGCCATGCGTTGGCCTACGCTTTTTGTTTCCCACGGCTCGCCCATGCTGGCCGTTGAACCGGGCCTGACCGGCCCCGTGCTGGCGGATTGGAGTGCTGCGCAAGGCCGCAAGCCGCGCGGCATTCTGGTGGTGTCGCCGCACTGGATGGGCGAAGGCCTGGCGCTGTCCACCCGTGATCAACAGGTGGCCTGGCACGACTTCGGCGGCTTCCCGCCGGAACTCTACACGCTGCAATACGCCGCGCCGGGCTCGCCCGAGCTGGCCGCGCGCGTGCAGGCGCTGCTGGCCGAATCGGGCATCGCCGCCGACCGCGACCCCCGCCGCCCGCTGGACCACGGCGCCTGGGTGCCGTTGCGTTACCTGTATCCCGACGTGGACGTGCCGGTGGTGCAGTTGTCGCTGGACATGGGCCGGGATGCCGCGGGCCAGTTGGCGCTGGGCAAGGCGTTGGCGCCGCTGCGTGATGAAGACATCCTGATCATCGGCTCCGGTTCGCTGACGCACAATCTGCGCCATGTCCGCATGCCGCAAAATGCGCCGGCGGCGCCATACGTGCCGGCGTTTCAGGAGTGGTATGCGCGCAATCTGGCCGAGCACAATGTGCCGGCGCTGCTGGACTGGCAGGCGCAAGCGCCGGGCGCGTTGCAGGCCCATCCGCACGACGATCACCTGATGCCTTTGTATGTGGCGCTGGGGGCGGGGGGCGCATCGGCCAAGCGTCTGAACGACGAGATCTCGTACGGCGCGCTGGCGATGGACGCGTATCAGTTCGACGACTGAGCCGATTCCCCTACGCGGCTGGCGCGTGTTCGTTCGGCGGCTGACGCCGGCCATATTCGGCCAGTAAAAAAGCCCCGGAGCCGTAAGGCTCCAGGGCTTTTTGCATCGCGCTCAGCGTGGCGCGACGCAGTGACGGGCGCAGAACTTAGGCCGCGAGCAACTGACGCAGCACGAAGGGCAGGATGCCGCCGTGCTGGTAGTAGTCGACTTCAATCGGCGTATCGATGCGCAGCAGCACCGTCACGTCCTGCTTCGAACCATCCTTGCGGGTGATCGTCAGCGTCACGTCCTGCATCGGCTTGATGCCGTTTTCCAGGCCCGAGATGTCGTACGTTTCTTCGCCGGTGATGCCCAGCGACTGCACGCTGTCCGTACCCTTGAACTGCAGCGGCAACACGCCCATGCCGACGAGGTTGCTGCGGTGGATGCGTTCAAAGCTGCGGGTGATCACGGCCTTCACGCCCAGCAGCTGCGTGCCCTTGGCCGCCCAGTCGCGCGACGAGCCGGTGCCGTACTCTTCGCCGCCGAACACCACGGTGGGCGTGCCGTCGGCCACGTACTTCATGGCGGCGTCATAGATCGAC
>Ga0213823_1001897_pt1 | contig 11957 bp, 10 predicted proteins | sample MC6MC0907MG_FD_179887 | JGI IMG/M metagenome (GOLD analysis project Ga0213823, IMG submission 179887) | Enriched soil aggregate microbial communities from Iowa State University, Ames, United States - MC6-MC0907-MG | ecosystem: Environmental > Terrestrial > Soil > Unclassified | place: USA: Iowa...
CAATTGAGAGCCCAGTGACGCAGGTTTTTGGAGAGGATGAACCTCTCCTTTTTTTCTTTAGATACTGGTGCCAAACAGATCCTCACGTTGTTTTCTCACGCATCGCAGCAGGAGAAGTGTTGGCTTGCCGTTATTAGGTTCCCAGTTGAAGAAGCAGCCGGATGTCTGCTTGGGGTCGATAGCTGCCTCAGGGCTGGGCGAATGCATCACGAACTGGCTTGAGCACTATGCTCCCATCTATCAATTCTATGGTCAGGGAATCACCAATGTTGAGACCCATGCCTTCGAGAATATCGTCAGGGAGGTCAATGATGACATCCCCAGAACCGTCACATGGGTCTTGGCATTTCACAGTTGTCCGCGCGGATTCATCCATATGGGGCAGCTCTACTTGGGGTGCTGGGGGAGCCTACACCCTACGCCTAAATGCTCTCTAGTGGCAGCAATCGATCCACAGCGAACGCTGGATGTTGGGGCCGCTTCGCGGCCCCTTCCTCGATCTTAACACCCCACGCTGGATACCTGGCATGAGAGAGCACAAATGTACTCCATAGTCGCTACAGGCAATGCCGTAACCCACTTTTCCACGACTCAAAACCGAGTATCGCTTGCACCTCAACTCATAAAGTGAGAGATCCAACAGCGCCCACCCGCTGGGAGCTTTCCGCGCAGCGGGTTAACTGCTCGACTTTCTAGGCGTCAATTATGTCGACCGGCGGAGACATTCCAGAGCTTTCGGTAGCACCCGATAGCCGTTGTTAACCGGCAGAAAGCGCATCATGGAGCGCCTTTACCCTCACACAAATGGCGGAGCTTGCAGCGCGCGAGTACTCTGCACTAGAACCACACAAGATCGTCGAGCACGGGTAATAGCGTTATAGAGTAATCTTCGCTTCTGGATAGCATCCCCACCTATGGCAGCCGGCCACAGCACGAAAACGACGTCAAATTCACGATTTTTAGCGCCATGCACTGTCAGGGCACGAACTCCTGCACCATCTCCACTACTCATCCGACGTTGATTGGAAAACAGCTGACGGAGAGTCATCTCTACTTCATTCCGCGTGAATTCGGTCCGCCCTTGACATCGACGCTGTCGGTCAACCCATTCGGTAAATGCTTTCCCAATTGTTCTGGGATGCCCTTCCATCAAGGCGTGCGCGTCCCTGGCCTCTAGCTCGTCAGGCAAAACGAGACCTTCAAGGAAGCGATCGCACCTGGTCACCTCCGCTTCCTCCAAGAGGACTCGGTGTGGTCCGTTACCTCGTGTCGTTGTTCGAGTTTCAATCCAGGTATGCACGCTACGAGCAAAGTCACCCATTGTCGGAGTGATGATCGCGACCCTGTTTCCCTGCCGATTCCAACTTATACCGTTGGAAATCCAGGTAGCAGCCATCCCGACGTTGGGCGTGCTGACTACCTTAAATTGCCTACCGCTTTGAGGCTGTTCGCCATCCCGAACAGCTCGAGCAGCAGCCAACAGTTCGCGGTCGTTAGTCCGCCAAGGCTGCGCTAAGACCATCTCGCCCCCAATTCCTGCTAGCCACTCGCATGCCCTGTTGGGACGCAAATCTTCTGAAAGGCACTGGAATTCATCGGAAGCCACAAGTAATTCAACGTGATTAGCCAGCTGTTGAATGATGGCAAGCCGATTGGGAGTTAGGTCCTGCGCCTCGTCCACAACGACGATGGGAAAAGCGCAGGCCGCCCACCGGGTGACGACTCGATGAGCAAGTAATTGCGCGGCTTGGGCACAGATCAGTTCGTAGTCCGCTACCGCTGCAACCTGATGTCCGATAGAAAGCAGCAAGGTTTGCCAGCGGCGAACCAAACGCCAGGCGAAGCTATCCAGAGTGCTGCACTCATAGCGATTTTGTGAGATTGGTAGTGCCGCAAGCCGCTCGTCCAGCCTCCGCCTTGAGCCATGCATAAAGGTAAGTGCGAGCACCTTCTCTCCATTCTGCAAGGGCCGCTCCCTGAGAACCCCGCTGAGTGCCGCCATGAGCTGAAATGTTTTGCCGCAGCCCGCCGGACCTGAAAATGACCGAACAGTCATCGCTGAAAGACCCATGCGCCATTGTCATTAAGGGTGAAATAACGATTTACTCGCCCCGTACATGTCTGAGCCAAGGCAGAAAATAGATCGGCAGCCCGTCGCCGGCAGTCAGGCGAGTTCACAATGGCATCGGCAACAGTCTCGTAACAGACTAGGTCCATTTTCTTGAGCTTGAGGTGCTCGACGATATCGGAGGTCTCAAGGGCCGCTTCGCGCGGTAGGTCTCGTAGCCGCAACACCATTTCATCTGCGTCAGCGTCCAGCACCCAGCCAATCATATCCTCGATCATCTCTCCATCAGCCCAGCGGATCACAACTGACGGGCGATTAGGTTGATTGAATAAGTTACGAATATAGCGATCCCCATCCCCGTCACCGTCCACCAAACAACACACGTGCGGATGCACGCGGGACAGCAAGTTGAATGTTTCAAGCACCTTGGCATCCTCGGTAGGCACAACGCCAACCTCTAATCCAAACATTGCCTCCATTTCTGTGGCCCAGCCCTCACTCAGCATCAACGAGCGGAGCAAGGTTTTGAGCAGTTGGAAGTCAGCCCTCCCCTCTGGTACCAGCACGCACGGATGCATCAATGCCGACAGAACCTCCACTCGACTCTGCTGAAAGAATCGACGTTGCCAATTAGGCGCCGCTGGCGGAAGCTTGGCAGCAAGAAAGGGTTGTGCCGTCAAAACACCTTCTACATTACGGAGTACCAACACGGCTGTAGGATCAGAAACCGCCGCGATTAGTGGAGAATGCGTAGTGATGAACGTCTGAGTGGAGAGCGCCTGGACGCGTTGAACAAGTTGCTGCTGACCCGCCGGAGGTAGATGCAGCTCTGGCTCCTCCAGTGCCATGACAAACCCTTCGCCAGCCGCGGCTCGGCCTCGGCCAAGCTCCAAGAGCAAGAGCAAACCTTGCAGGGATATCAGACCACTTCCTTGTCGCCCAGCTGGGACACCTAGACCCTGCCCCACCGCAAAATGAGCCGAGACCGATTCAAGCAACGATCGGCTGTCAGTACCGGTCACTCGCAATTGCACCTGAGGCGCATTGGGTATGCATTTCGCCAGTTCTCCATTGACGTTATCAATCAAAAGCGAAATTTGAGGGTCTGCCTCAATCGGATTACCAGGCCTACGCAAGCGATCACGCTCAGCCAAAATCGCTTCTGAAGGCTGGGCTGCGGCCGCCTGCAACGTCCGGCGAAACAGCTCACTACCCCAGGAAAAAACCTTATCCCAAGTACGACTTGCCCGTACTAAGTAAAAACCGACATCTCGAATTAGCTTCGAGGGCAGCCCTACCGGTGCATCCTCTCCAAAAGGATCCATCGGCTGATCGTGGTCGTGGAAATATCTGACCATCTCAACGCTCAAGGAGTCTCGATCAAAATAGGCTTGGGCACCAATCTGGCAGCACAGCAACGTTGCTCGCGCAGTTGGCATAGGATTGATAGTCCCCGTATCGTCATCCAGCCATTTAGGCACCCCCCGGCCGTCTCGAAACCATTCGGGGTAATCACTCGGATCTTGAGTAGTAAACCCTGTGAGGGTTCCAATCAGCTTGATTCGATCGCGAGGTTGTGGATCGGAGCCATTGAAATCGTGTTCAGTCAATTCCCTGATCATGCGTTCGCGGCCGAACAGCAGCGTCAGTGCCTCGATGACGGTAGTCTTGCCAGCATTGTTGGCGCCCATGAGCACAGAGTGCTGCTTGAAGTGCACCCGTCCCTCACGTATCCCGCGGAAATTGGAAATTTCCAAAATAGCAATTTTGAGCAAAGCGCTTCCCCTCTTCCCTGCCAGGATCTACAGAAACGGCCTATGGCCATCACAAGCCTCACTGCCAAGGTAGACCATCCATTGCCGTCCGGCGATTTGCATCGACTGATTAGTCCAAGAACCAAAAATTTCAACGCCGGTCATTATTCGGCCAGGCGCCCCACCCAAGTCCCAGTAATTAAGTACTATTATTTGGACTATTGCCCACAACCGCATGTAGATGATTGGCCATCCGATCGGCGCCAGCAGTATTTGGCTTTGAGAGTCAAGACTGTAGCTGCAACCGCTTCCAGATCACCTCAGATTGACAACACGTATTAGTGGGGCTAACACAATTAGAGAAAGCGGTTCATCGTGAACCGGCCCGACGATTGATCGTCCAGCGATTTGTCGGCGTTTTGCTGTCCCGAACGTGGATGACATTGCTCAAAGAGGATAGCTATGCAACTGATCAAGCTTAATGGCCGACAGCAGCGCCTGATCGCAGGAATCGCCTCATTTTTCCTTTCCTCTTCAGCAATTGCATGTGGTGGCATCCTTGACGTTGCCTGCAACTTACAGAATGGCGGAATCAGCCCTGAGAACATTGGTAGGCAAGGTGGAAAGATCGTCCAGGATGCAGGTAATACGGTCCAAAAGGCTGGTCAGGATGTTGCAAATGCCTTAAACGAATACAAGCCAACTTGTTGACTGGTCCGATTTTGGAGCAAGCCATACGTGCTTCGCGGGACACGGCAATCAACGGCTCTGCTCCCATTCCTGACACAATCCGGCGACAGTTGACAGGCTACGCGTCGGAGGACTCCATGAATCAGGTCCGATACAAGATCGGGGACAATGGGTTTGTCAACTTGGCCCGCCTTCTTGAACAGGGTGGCGCTGCACAAGCAGTCACTTTGATCGACGTTGTAGTGTTCAGAGACCAAGCAGGGGCAGCTGACCCTTCGTTATGGGCACATGAGCTTGCACATGTTGATCAGTACCGCCGCTGGGGGGTCATCAGTTTTGCCGTGCGGTATACCCGTAATACCAACCAAGTCGAAGACGAAGCTTATGAAAAGGGGGATGGATTTTACGCTTGGGCCCAGCAGGCGCATCCTGGCCATATAGTAACAACCAATGTCTCCCAACCTCCGGTTCCTCTCCCTCCTCCCATGCCAATGCCCGTCGGCCTGCCGAGTGGCGCGGTAACCCAGCCTTGCGGTTGCTGGGGCCCTACAACTGGCGTTAACCCCAACTCAAGCTGTGCGAGCGGCGCAATCATCGCGGTGGGATGTTCAGGCTTCTGCTACGCAGGTGGTAGACCTTACGGATGGGTATGCCAATGACGCGGAATCAACTGCTGAACCACCAACCAGACGCTATGTGACATGGTAGGGCGTAGCAAAGCCGCCATGCCCCGACTGGCGTTACGTGCTGGTGGCCCCAGCCCAGTTCCAGCAGAAGCAGGCTTCTATCCCGCTCAGATGCGTAGTAGTATCGAAAGGACATCAACTGACATCATAAAAAAAATGGATCAACACAACACTTTTCACTGGCTCCATATCAGTGACTACCACGAAGGTCAAAAATACTCGAAAGAGCTATGGCCACAGATCAGAGCGCGATTGATTGAAAACATCAAAAGCCATTGCAATAACAATGGTCCGATTGATCTAGTGATATTCTCAGGCGATATCGCCTTCAAAGGTGATACGACAGAATACGACAATGTCAGAGAAGAGCTTATAAATCTTTGGAGTATATTCCGAGGCGTAGGTCAAGAGCCAAAACTGTTTTTAATCCCAGGCAATCACGATCTAGTGAGACCGCCACCAACCGCGCCACTGTCTATATTAGCTCCGATGTTGCGGTCGCATCCTGGCGTTAAAGAAGAAATATTCAATGATGAATTGTCCATATACCGCACAGGCCTGATAGCCGCATTTGCAAACTACCAGAAATTCGTGGACGATTTGTCGCAATCTATTCCACTAGCGATTGATGTTCACGGAAAAATCCCAGGCGACAGTTCGGGCGTCATCGAAGTGAATGGTATGCGTATAGGTCTAGTCGGACTGAATACCGCATGGTCTCAATTATCGGCCCAGACTCAAAAGGGTCAACTAGATCTATATATTGATCAGGTGTCCACTGTCGTTGATGGCAACCTCCCGGCATGGGTTGAAAAGAATCACCTCAACCTGCTAATCACCCACCACCCCACTGACTGGCTTCAAGGGCATGCAATAGAAGATTTCAATACAGAAATCAATGTTACAGGGTATTTCGATGCTCACCTTTTCGGCCACATGCATGATAACCGACCAGAGGTTAAGTACACCCCATGGGGAGAGCAGCGTAACTTCCAAGTCGCATCGCTGTTTGGAATGGAAAGAAAAAATGGAGAAGTCCAGAGAAAGCATGGGTATTTTTTTGTAAAAGCAGATGCTAATAAAGCTCAATGGCGAGTATGGCCTCGACTGATCGAAAAGAAATCTAACGGATGGGACTTGGGCCGAGATGCTTCCTATTTAAAAGGAGACAATCTTCATTTTGACGTCACTTGGAATTCACGCTTACCAGTAGAACAGCAAACAAAAAAGCACCTAGCCTAGATAACCAGCTAACCGCGCTAAACTCTTCAGAATTACTGAAAGCTGCGGACTCGTATTTATCTAGGCTTACCTACAGGTTACCCTCAGTTCGTCCGCATATGGACTGTCGGCGCGTGGAGACCAATCAGGTGATTGAATCTCTGCGGAGACATCGCTTCGCTTGGATTGTTTCTGAATGGGATATGGGCGGTGATGACTTTCTTGCTGTTCTCAAACAATACGAGAAGTCTACTGAAACGCCCCTCTATCGCCTAGACATGAGAAGCTTTAATGGTCTAGAGGACGATAATTCACTGCGGGTTTTGTGCCCCGACGGAAATGTAAACAAACTTTTCGAGTGCCTTGAAGCATGCGGCTCCGCATATCTCTTGCTAGACAACGTAAGCGTTGGGCAAGGCAAACAAGACTCTAACATAATTAGAGGCATTTTAACTTTAACCGAAAGCATCAAAGATTTCAGCCCCGAGACAAAAATAATAGTAAGGAGCGGACGGGTATTCCAATCTGCACAAGTCAGACCGGTAATTCTTAGATCGCTTGACCAGGCCGAATGCAAAGTCTATGTGGACGTACATCCTGACGGAAAGAATGCCGGCGAAGACAATGTCTCATTGGGAGATGTATATGACTATACACAGGGACTTCCTCGCAGCATTGATCGACTACTCAAGCAACTTGAATACTCTACCTTCTCAGAAATAGCCAACGGCAGCTCTGATCAGTCAATCGATGACAATGCAGACATATCTCTCGAAACGAAGATAATAATTGATACTTTACGGGCAGAGTCCGATAAAGGTTCTCGTCTTTATGACTTGCTTTTAGCGCTATCTGTTTTTCAATTCGGCGAGACCATTGAAACCATTAAGTATTACAATCGTGAAAAGCCCTTCCGCGTCTCGATGCTTACCGAGCTAATTGACATCGGACTCGCTGAAGTAAGTGATACTTCCGAACCGGGCATGAAGCGCGGAGAGGCAAAAAAATTCGTAGCCATAAAACGACCTATTCAGGCTTATCTACACAAACTAATAGGTGAAGAAAATCTTCCGGCATATTATGAAAAAGCAATTGCCGTTTATTTCGGCAAAGAATATCGCCTGCGGAAATATAAGCTCACATCATCCCTCAAGCTAAAGGATCACAGCCTAAGCAGTTTAGCCGAGCAAAATGCCAGTCTGATTTTAAACAGATTCATAATGGATGGCATTGAGCATCGAGAGGCAAGCGATAAGGACATATTAGAAAGAATACAAGTCCTTCACTATTACGTTGAAAAATTGGATCACTTCAATAAATATCTTTACCTGGTACGCGTATGCAAAGCATTGCTACCTAATCTCGTAAACTACAGCGACAACAACTATCACAAGAGCATGCAAAAGAAGTATGCATCGTCACTACGAATGCTTGCTCGCCACGATGAGTCCATCAGGGAATTCCAGCAGCTTCTTAAAGAACATAACGACTCAGATACATTGGCATCGATTTATGTGAGCATGGGATACTCTTACCTAGCTTTAAAAGACTACTCAAGAGCTATCGATGTCGCTAACAAAGTAAAGACTATCAAACCCAAAGGCAAGATGAGCTACCACGCTCAAAGTGTAATTATCATGGCAACTCCTGATGATAATAAATATGAAAACTTAAAGAAATTGGCCAAAAAAGCAAGAAGTGATGAAAGCTTTGTGTCGGCAAACAATATGGCATTCGATATTATCGAACAGCATCCAGACGACTCCGTCAAACTTGATCTTTATAGAAAGCTATGGAAGCAAGCCAAGCAGGATTGTGACGATTACAACATGCTAAAAGCAGTCTCGAATTGCTGCAACCTGGCTATGCGACTGGGCGAGGCTATCTCTGCTGACGAAGTTCAACTATTACTCGACGCATATCGATTCTCTTGCAGTCAGCGGCAAGTAGGAATGTTCGCCAAATCCCATAATGCACTATGGGATTTTTTCGAAAAATACAACAGCATCGAAAACTTATTGATTCTGTTCAGGCACAGTTCTATACTCCAGCGCTTAACAGGAAGAGACAATAATGAAAAAGGATATCTAATCCGCCTCGCCAACATTCTTTCTAAAGCAAAGATAGATCTGAGCGGATGTAGCGAAAATATCAAACGATATTTTGTTGCCCGCGCACTGAGCCACAACGCAATGTCACTACAAAAGATAAACAAGATAATCAGCCAGTAAATGCACATCGAGCGACCTGGCTCAAGCACAGCGCCTCTTTTAAAGGGGCCCCTGTGTAAAAGCCCACTGGGCGTCATCGATGATCAGGACGATGATGTGCGTGCGCCTGCTCGGGTTGAGCAAGTGATAAAGAAGGTTCGTGAAATGGCTGAGGAAACTGGTGCCTCGGCTGAAGTCGTGGAGCAGGTCTACCGGGCGATTCCGGCCTTTATCACTGAAGAACTCGCCACCCATGCGAAGCTAGCCAACGAACCTTCAGCAACTTGATGATAACGGGGGGCTCATCCAAAGCCCCGCCGCTTTTCTCCACCTACTACCTTTGACTCAAAGCCGCAATCGAAACACCAGATGCGACAAAGGTGAGGCCAGCGCCCACGTTTAGCCCATTTACCAGCCGCGGCCGCTGGTACAGGTAGCGAGATAACACCGTGGCGAAAATGCCCATCAAGGCAAAACTCAAGGCTGTGAGTACAGCAAACCACACCCCATAAAGCATCATCTGCACGCTGACCGATCCGCGAGCTGGATCGACGAATTGGGGAATGAATGCCAACACGAACAAGCATGGTTTCGGGTTGAGCGCAGCCGAAAGCAGACCCGTTAGAAAAATGCTGGGCAACGATTGCCGGGACGCCGGCTGAACGCTGATCAAGCTGCGCGCGCGCAAGACCTTGATGCCGAGCCAGAGCAGATAGCCAGCACCGATGAGCTTGATCACCCAGAAAGCGACCGCCGAGGTTTGCATCAAAAGGGTCAACCCTAACGAAGCAGCAGCGACGTGAAACAGAATGCCCGCGCCTGACGCCATGCCGGATACGGCAGCTGCGACTTTGCCCTGGCTGAGCCCACGACCAATGGCCAACAGGTTGTCAGGGCCCGGCGCCAATACCAACAGCACGCAGGCAGCAGTGTAGGCAAACCACACATTCATTGGAAACACGGCTCTCTACTTAAGCCTGATGAAGCATCCATCCTGACGGTGGGGTATGCCAATGGCAAGGAGGAATCTCAAGGATTGTTGGCTCTGATGGGTTTAGACCTGCTGACCAGGACGCCTTACGATGAAGCCCCTATTTGAATGCGCTGAGGAAGCGCGTCTCACCGCTTCTCAAGACCCTCGATTTGGGTTGACTGACTTCCTCAGGGCGTGAAGCGGTCACTCGGCTGAATCTCAAAGTCTCGCCAGTGCTCGGAACGCTGTAATTGCTCCGAACTGGGCGATGTATGCATTGAGACCTGGGGTGGACGGGGGGGAAGGCTAGAAGATCCTCAGTACCCTTGCAGATTGTCCTAAAGCCCCACAATTCCTTCGGAAAGGTATCGGCAGTGGAGAGTGTGTAATCATGCCTTAGCTAGTCTATTTTCAAATCGGCGTTCGTGATGGTAGTTTGACATCTTCGCCCGTCGCGGCAACCACGAAAGGACACACCGGATGTCAAGCTCCACTAATCAAATCCCGATGGTTCCGGCAGGGACCGCGCCCGTTGCGGCTGGGTATAAACAAGATCTTCAAATATTTGAATCGGGTTTGATGCGCTTCATAGGAAATCATGGGCTTCCGACTCAAAACGTACTCATTCCGGTTAACGAAAGAGTTGTAGTATTTAACAATGTTGAAGGGGTTCTGGAATTACTACCTTCTGAGCACAAAGAAAACTCATTATACATTTCTAAATTCATCGCTGCTGCCGCCTCTGGATTATTTGATGCGGCGCTGAACTACTTGTGGGATGAGACAATCTCCGAGCTTCGCAAAAGAATTGTTAAATATGATCTTGAATATTTTTTTGATCTTGCCGTAACAAATATTGATAAGCGTAAAAAATTAAACACAGAGGCCGACCTATCTCTTTTAGATGATAATGAGCTAGTCCGCGGGGCCTCAGAGATGGGCTTGATCTCAGGCTTAGGCTATAAACACCTAGACTTCATACGATACATGCGCAACTGGGCAAGCGCCGCGCATCCAAATCAAAATCAGATCACCGGGCTTCAGATTATATCTTGGTTTGAAACATGTATAAGAGAAGTGATTACTCTTCCAGAAACGAATGCGACTACAACTATCAAGGCGCTACTGAAGAATATAAAGGCTCATGCTCTGGATGCTACAGGGGCTCAACAAGTGAGCGGTTTCTTTACGAACCTTAATAATGACCTCGCAAACAATCTTATGGCCGGTCTATTCGGGATCTATACCAACGATTCTTCAATTCCCTTGGCGCGTGCCAACGTAGTACTTCTTGCTCCGAAGCTTTGGCCTTTTGTAGACGAACAAGCGCGTAAAAATTTCGGCATAAAATACGGCCAGTTTGTAGCGAACAACGATGCCACCAAAGCAACATGGGCCAGACAGTTCCTTGATGGGGTTGGAGCCGCCAGTTATATTCCGAGTGAGATCAGATCAGTGGAGATCAGCACGGCGCTACAGGAATTGCTAGATGCACATCGAGGTTATAATAATTTCCACATTGAACCTTCATTCGCTCGGCGTCTTGAGTCGCTAGTTGGCGATAGGGGTGAAATTCCGGCACCCATTGTCGAGGACTACGTGGAGGGTTTGGTAGAAGTTTTCCTCACAAATGGGCACGGTACTACCATTGCGGCTGAACCGATCTACAAGCGGCTATTAAATTTGCTCAGTCCAGATCAAGCTCTGTTGGCGATACTTTCTTTCAGAAAAATGGGCATCTCAAGCAAACTACAGTTTTCCCTGCCACAGCGAAAATTCGCAGAACTAGTAGAGATTGCCAAGACAAAAATAACGAGCCCACAAGGATTAGATATCATCCAAATAATTGAGGCCTATAAAGCCCCGCTTGATAAAATGAAATCAGAAACAAAGCTGATGGAAAAGGTAAAAGCGATAGCAAATTCATTGGGTGTTTTGCCAGCTGCATAATAATTCCTAGTGCCGTGGAATCCCCTTCAATCTCGCCGTTCGTTCCAGTATCAGGCGCTTTTAGCTAAGGGCTGACCAGAGGGCCAGTCCTCAGCTCTCGGTGCGGATGTGGTTCCTGAATCGCCTTGGTTTGATAAGCACCTTGGACGGCTGCAAAGGGTCGATAGCAACCAATCGCGCCCTTCTACATCAACCGGGCGGAGCAGCCGGGCGCCTCAAGTTGCTTGGCCACTTTCATCGCCAGTTCGACAAAGGCCCTCGCTGCTGCCGTTTGGTAAACCCCTTTTCGTTGCATCAGAACAGCAGTGCGCTGCAGGCGCTGCGGGTCTAGCTCGATGGCGACCAACTGCTCGTGAGCCTGGGCGATGGTGGCCGGCAACAAGGTCGAGAGCGTGGTCCTGCTGA
>Ga0213823_1001908_pt1 | contig 11921 bp, 10 predicted proteins | sample MC6MC0907MG_FD_179887 | JGI IMG/M metagenome (GOLD analysis project Ga0213823, IMG submission 179887) | Enriched soil aggregate microbial communities from Iowa State University, Ames, United States - MC6-MC0907-MG | ecosystem: Environmental > Terrestrial > Soil > Unclassified | place: USA: Iowa...
GAGGTGCCGAATTCGAACTTGGCGTTCTTGGCGATGTTGGCGCGCAGGCCGGACGAACCGGTGATCATGGCGCACTTGCCGCTGATGAACAGCGAGTTCGGCTCGTCGCCGCGGCCGCCGTACATGAAGATGCCTTCCTTGCCGAGCTTGGCCAGGTTTTCCAGGTGACGCACGTGCAGCGGGGTGTTGATGGCGATGCGCGCATCCAGGCCGCCGAAACCGTTGTCTTTGGTGGCGTACGGCACGTTGTGCCAGGCCGAGAAGGTCTCGAGCTGGGTCCACGACGGCCACGACGTGGTGTAGCCGCATTCCTGGCCAGCGGCCTTCAGCTTCTGGCCGGCGGCGGCCAGTTCTTCCCAGGTCTTGGGGGGATTGTCGGCGTCCAGGCCAGCCTTCTTGAAGGCGTCCTTGTTGTAGTAGAAGACGACGGTCGAGCTGTTGAACGGCATCGACACCAGCTTGCCGTCGGCCGACGAGTAGTAGCCGGCCACGGCGCCGATGAATTCCTTGGGATCGATCGGGTTGCCGGCTTCTTCGGACATCTGTTGCACCGGCTTGATGGCGCCCTTGGCGTACATCATGGTCGCGGTGCCGACTTCGAAGACCTGGAGGATGTCCGGCGCGTTGCCGGCGCGGAACGCGGCGATGCCGGCGTTCATGGATTCACCGTAGTTGCCCTTGTAGATGGCCTTGACCTGGTAGTCGGGGTTCTGCTTGTTGAATTCCTCGACCAGGCCGTTGACGCGGTCGCCCAGGGCGCCTTCCATCGAATGCCAGAACTGGATCTCGGTGGCTGCTTGCGCGGAAGCGCCGGCGAAAGCCGTCATGATGGCGGCAAAGGTCAGTGCAATACGATGGGATCGCATAAAGGGTTCTCCAGTTGGGCGTGTTGCGAACGGGTTGTCCGGCCGCATGAAACACGACACCTTATGAATTGTTTGTGACAAAACCGTGACTTTCACATCACTCCCTGCGCCTGTCAAATTGCGCGTTTCAGGCGCGAACGAACATTTCGCTGCGCTATCCGCAGGGAGCCGACCGTTTACAATCGCCGCCTATGGAAAACGAACTTTCGATTGCGTTCACCGGCGCGGGCAGACGGCCGCCTGCGACCGCCTCGCGCGCGGCTGCCAAAGTATGCGCCGTGCGGGGCGTTCATGTCATTGACATAAACGAGCAAGCGCGCGGTGCCGGGCAGGGCCGTGACACGGCCGGTGTGCGGGTTTGTGGCGCCCCGCGCGCGTATGCTGGCGGGCTGTTCGCCGGCGCGACACGGAACATGCAAGGTGTTGCGGCTTGGAGACGTCATTCGTCGCGCATTGACGGGCCGATGACGCGCATGGCGAGCGCCGGACGGGCGCGCGGCGCGGCCGAGGCGGGTCGCAAATGAAACCGTCCGCCGTGCGCTTTCCCGCCATGACGCGCCTGCAGTTCGGCATTTCGGTGCTGTGCATGCTGGCCGTCGTGGTGGGTTCCAATATCCTGGTCCAGGTGCCGCTCAATGACTGGCTGACATGGGGCGGGCTGTCGTATCCGGTGGCTTTCCTGGTCACCGATGTTCTCAACCGGCGTTTCGGCCCGGCCGCCGCCCGGCGCGTGGTGTGGTTTGGCTTTGCCGCCGCACTGGCGGTGTCGGTCTGGGTGGCGTCGCCGCGAATCGCGTTGGCGTCGGGGTTGGCTTATATATGTGCGCAGCTCGTCGACATCCAGGTGTTCGACCGCCTGCGCGACCAGCGCTGGTGGCGCGCGCCGCTGGCGTCGGGCGTGCTGGGCGCCATATTGGATACGGCGGTGTTCTTCAGCGTGGCATTCGCCGCCACCGGTGCCCCATGGGTGACTTGGATGCTGGGCGACCTGGCGATCAAGCTGGTCGTCAATATCAGCATGCTGGCGCCGTTCCGTGCCTTGATGTGGAATCTGGCAAAGCCTGCAAACGCCTAGCCGAACTTGAACCCGCCTTCGCGGCGTAACGAATGCGCGCGTCCGACGCTGATCTCAGCAGGGCGCGCGTTTTTTATTAATGCGCCGGACATTATTTCTGAGGCCTTTCTGCGGCATGTAGTAAGTCCCGCGTAAGCACTGTATTTAAATGCGAGTTTAAACACCGTATTGATCCACTCGGTATTAATCGCCCAACCATAAATCCCGGAAAAGCGCCAGCAGACAACGCAGCCGGAATTGCGATTTCTCCAACGAATTCACGGCACTACGCGGCCTATCCGTCACGAATAAAAGCCCCGCGTGAAATATTGGGGATTACACGCAGTGACAGTATGACGGCTTGCTTTCAGAATACCGCCCACACCGTGTTTTTGCCCAAGAAGCCGGCGACGGGCAATGCGGACGTAGGGGTACTCTCCCGATAAACCGTGTTGGACAGAGCCGCTCAAAACCTCGCTGGAGAACTCCGCATGAAGTTTCTGAATCGCCTTACCCCGGTAGCCATGGCGCTTGGGGCACTTGCCTTGGCTGGCGCCGCGCACGCCGCCGACACGATCAAGATCGGCATTCCCCAGCCCATGACCGGCCCCAACACCCAATACGGCGACCAGATCCAGGCCGGCGCGCTGACCGCCATCGAGACCATCAACGCCAAGGGCGGCGTCAAGGGTAAAAAGCTCGAGCCGATCCTGATCGACGACGGCTGCGAACCCAAGCAGGCCGTGCCCGCCGCCAACCGCGTGGTCAACTCCGGCGCCAAGTTCGCCGTGGCCCATGCGTGCTCGGGCGTCACGGTCGCCGCTGTGAAGGTCTACGAGGAAGAGGGCATCGTCGGCATCACCCCGGGCGCCACGTCGCCGCTGGTCACCGACACGATCAAGCCGCACTTCTTCTTCCGCACGATCGGCCGCGACGACCAGCAGGGTCCGTACGCCGCCGGCTACATCGCCAAGACCTTGAAGCCGCAGAAGGTTGCCGTGCTGCACGACAAGCAGACCTACGGCTCGGGCGTGGCCACGCAGGTCAAGGACGCGCTGGCCAAGGAAAAGGTCAACGTCGCGCTGTTTGAAGGCATCAACGTCGGCGACAGCGACTACTCGGCCATCATCACCAAACTGAAGTCCTCGGGCGTGGACCTGGTCTACTTCGGCGGCTACCACCCCGAGCTGGGCCTGCTGCTGCGCCAGGCGCGTGAACAGGGCCTGAAGGTCCAGTTCATGGGTCCGGAAGGTACGGCCAACCAGGATCTGGTGGCCATTGCCGGTCCGGCCATCGACGGCCTGCTGGTCACGCTGCCGGCCGACTTCACCAAGCTGCCGGGCAACGAAAGCATCGTCAAGGCCTTCAAGGACGCCAAGCGCGATCCGGACGGCGCCTTCCAGATGCCGGCCTACGCCGCGGTCCAGATCCTGGCGGACAGCATCAACGCTGTCGGCGAAGATCCGGCCAAGGTTGCCGACTACATGCACAAGACCACGTTCAATACGGGCATCGGCAAGGTCGAATACGATGCCAAGGGCGATCTGAAGGACTTTGAGTTCGCCGTCTATAAGTGGGACAAGGACGGAAAGAAGACCCAGCTGTAAACTCGCGATCCCGCCGGCGTGTTGCCGGCGTGTAGGGCCTGCTGTCTCCGTCTTGCCGAAATCCGCGTAGCGATGCGCCAAAAGCGCTGTGCGGCCGGCAAGGCGGCGCCGGCAGGCCCTTATAAAATACGCCCAGGTTTCCGGCTCCGGGTCTCACTACCGGAGCCGGAACTATTTGGAGCAATGGAATCATGTCCGACCTCATACCCCAACTTACCCAGCAATTCTTCAACGGATTGTCCCTGGGAGCGATCTACGCGCTGATTGCCATCGGCTACACAATGGTCTACGGCATCATCGGTATGATCAATTTCGCCCACGGCGAAATCTATATGATCGGCGCCTATGTGGGCCTGGTCACCTTGACGGCGATCGGCACCAACAGCGGATTGCCGACCCCATTCATCATCGCGGCCATGCTGCTCGTGGCCATCACGGTTACCGGCATCTACGGCTTTTCGGTCGAACGCGTGGCGTATCGGCCGGTGCGCGGCAGCCCCCGTCTGGTGGCGCTGATCTCCGCCATCGGTATGTCGATCTTCCTGCAGAACTGGGTGGCCCTCGGCCAAGGCGCGCGCGACATGGCCGTGCCCTCGCTGGTGTCCGGCGCCATGCAGTTCCACATGGGCTCGGACTTCGATGTGACGGTGCCGTACTCGCGCCTGATGATCATCGTGGTGACGGTGGTGCTGATGATCGCGCTGACGCTGTTCATCAAGTATTCCCGCATGGGCCGCGCATCGCGCGCCTGCTCGCAGGACATGCACATGGCCAACCTGCTGGGCATCGACACCAACCGCGTGATCTCGTTCACGTTCGTGATGGGTGCGATCCTGGCGGCGGTCGGCGGTGTGCTGATCGCCATCACCATCGGCAAACTCAATCCCTTCATCGGCTTCCTGGCCGGCATCAAGGCCTTCACGGCGGCGGTGCTCGGCGGCATCGGCAGCATCCCCGGCGCCATGCTGGGCGGCGTGCTGCTGGGCCTGGCGGAAACCTTTGCGGCGGCCTACATATCGTCGCAGTACAAGGACATCGTGGCGTTCTCGCTGCTGGTCCTGATTCTGCTGTTCCGTCCCACCGGGCTGCTGGGCAAACCTGAGGTGGAAAAAGTCTGATGTCGACCAACAATCTCAAAAACGCCACGATGGCGGCCGTGCTGACGGCGGTCATCGTCACCCCGGTCTTCGGTCTGCAGCTCATCCGTCAGGGTGCGCGCACGTCGATGGAGTCGAACTGGTCGCTGGTGGCGCTGGCCGCGGCGGTGGTGTTCGTGTTCCAGCTGCTGCGTCCGTGGCTTGCCATTCCGTTCAAGAAGCTCAAGACCGGCCTGCCCACGCTGTCATCGGCGCCGGCCCGCAACCACAAGCCGCTGATGGTGCTGCTGCTTGCCATTGCGGTGATCTGGCCGTTCTTCGCGGGCCGCAGTTCGGTGGACATCGCCACGCTGGTGCTGATCTACGTGATGCTGGGCCTGGGCCTGAACATCGTGGTGGGCTTTGCCGGGCTGCTGGATCTGGGCTTCGTGGGCTTTTACGCCGTCGGCGCCTATACCTACGCGTTGCTCTATCACTGGGGCGGCTGGAGCTTCTGGGAAGCGCTGCCGTTTGCCGGCGCGATGTCGGCGCTGTTCGGCTTCGTGCTGGGCTTTCCAGTGCTGCGGCTGCGCGGCGATTACCTGGCCATCGTGACGCTGGGCTTCGGTGAAATCATCCGCCTGCTGCTGATCAACCTGAACCAGGTCACCGGCGGTCCGGACGGCATTTCCGGAATTCCGAAGCCCACGTTCTTCGGCCTGGAAATGACGCGCCGTCCCAGCACCGAGGGCGGCACCACGTTCCATGAGTTCTTCGGGCTGACGTTCCAGAACCAGGACATGGTGATCTACCTGTACATGATGGCGCTGCTGCTTGCGCTGGTGACGCTGTTCGTGTCCACGCGCCTGATCCGCATGCCGGTCGGCCGCGCCTGGGAGGCGCTGCGCGAAGACGAGATCGCCTGCCGTTCGCTGGGCCTGAATCCCACCCGCATCAAGCTGTCCGCGTTCACGCTGGGCGCCATGTTCGCCGGCTTTGGCGGCGCGTTCTTCGCAGCGCGCCAGGGCATGGTGAATCCGGAGTCCTTCACGTTCATCGAGTCCGCGCTGATCCTGGCCATCGTGGTGCTGGGCGGCATGGGTTCGCAAGTCGGTGTGATCCTCGCTGCCATCCTGCTGACCGTGCTGCCCGAACTGGCGCGCGAGTTCGCCGAGTACCGGATGCTGATGTTCGGTCTGGTGATGGTATTGATGATGATGTGGCGTCCGCAGGGGTTGTTGCCCATGAAGCGTCCCCACGTGGAGCTGGCTAAATGAGCGAGGCATTGCTGAAAGTTTCCGGCCTGACCATGCGGTTCGGCGGCCTCCTGGCCGTCGACAGCGTGGGTTTCGAGGTCATGTCCGACGAGGTCTTTGCCATCATCGGCCCGAACGGGGCGGGCAAGACCACCGTGTTCAACTGCGTGGGCGGCTTCTACGCGCCGACCGCCGGTGAAATCATCATGGACGGCAAGCCCATCACGGGCCTTGCCAGCCACAAGGTGGCGCGCCATGGGCTGGTGCGCACGTTCCAGAACGTGCGCCTGTTCAAGCAGCTGACGGTGCTGGAAAACCTGCTGGTCGCGCAGCATACGCAGGTGGAATCGCGCCTGCTGCCCGGCCTGCTCAAGACCCGCGGCTACCGCCAATCTGAATCCGAGGCGCTGTCGCGCGCGGCGCAGTGGCTGGATTTCATGGGCCTGCGCGAGTTCGCCAACCGTGAAGCCGGCAATCTGGCTTACGGCCACCAGCGGCGCCTGGAGATCGCGCGCTGCATGATCACCAAGCCGCGTCTGCTGATGCTGGACGAGCCGGCGGCCGGCCTGAATCCTCAGGAAAAGCGCGATCTGCAATCGCTCATCGACCAGCTTCGCCGCGAATTCGGCGTGGCCGTGCTGCTGATCGAGCACGACATGAGCCTGATCATGGGCATTTCGGACCGCATTCTGGTCATGGAACATGGCAAGCCCATCACGACCGGCACCCCCGAGCAGGTGCGCAACGACGAGCGCGTCATCAAGGCGTACCTGGGGGAGGAATGATGCTGAAGCTGGAAAACATACACACGTACTATGGCGCGATCCAGGCGTTGAACGGCGTGTCGGTGGACGTCAACCAGGGCGAGATCGTCACGCTGATCGGCGCCAACGGCGCGGGCAAGACGACGCTGCTGATGACCGTTTGCGGCAATCCCCGGGCGCGCGAAGGCAAGATCACGTTCGAAGGCGAGGACATCACGAACAAGGACACGCACCACATCATGCGCAGTGGCATCGCCATTTCGCCTGAAGGGCGGCGCGTGTTCAAGGACCTGACGGTCGCCGAGAACCTGATGATGGGCGGCTTCTTTTCCAAGCGCGACGAGATCGAGGCGGGGATTGACCACGTCTACGGGCTGTTCCCGCGCTTGAAGGAACGCGCCAGCCAGCGCGCCGGCCTGATGTCGGGCGGCGAACAGCAGATGCTGGCCATCGGCCGTGCGCTGATGACCCGGCCGCGCCTCTTGCTGCTGGACGAACCGACGTTGGGCCTGGCCCCGCTGGTGATCGCCCAGATCTTCGACATCATCCGCGAGATCCGGGAGCAGGGCGTGACCGTGTTCCTGGTCGAGCAGAATGCCAACAAGGCGCTGGGCGTGGCGGACCGCGGTTACGTGCTGGAAAACGGCCGCGTGGTCCTGCAGGACACCGGCGCCAACCTGCTGGTCAACGACAAGGTCCGCAAGGCGTACCTGGGCGGTTGACCTCTTCCCCGCGAAGGAAGTGGGCGCATCGAAAGATGCGCCCTTTTTTTTACGCGGCGATGCGTTCGGCCGGCTGGTCGGCCTGGTAGTGCGCGATGGCGGCGCGGGCGAGGGCGTCGATGGAGTCGGTGAGGGTCACGCCGAGGCTGGGGCGCAGGGCGTGCGGCACGGCCAGGGGCAGTTCCGTGCAGCCCAGCACCACGGCGTCGGCGCCGCGGGCTTTCAGGCGGGCGATGCATTCAGCGGCGGGCGCAAAGGCGTCTTCGAGCTGGTTGCCCTTGACCGCGCGGATCGAGCCCATGCAGAAGCGTTCGACTTCGTCGTCGTGAGGCACGATGCACTCGTAGCCTTGGGCTTCAAGGTGACGCTGGTAGAGGCCGAGCTTGAGCGTGGCGGCGGTGCCCATCAGGCCGATGCGGCCGCTGGGCAGGCCAAGGCGGCGCAGGTCTTCGATGACCGCTTCGATGATGTGCAGCACCGGCAGACGCGTGGACGCGGCGATGTCGTCGAACCACAGGTGGGCGGTGTTGCACGGGATGGCGATGAGCTGGGCGCCGGTCTGTTCCAGGAAGCGCACGCCATCGACCATGTGGGGCAGGGGATTCTCGCCGCCGGCCATGTAGGCGCTGGAGCGGTCGGGAATACGGGGATCGTTGCGCAGCAGGGTGGGGATGTGTTGCTGGTCAACCGTGGCGGGCGTCAGCGCCGCCAGGCGGAGGGCAAAGGCCGCGCCGGCCATGGGGCCCATTCCGCCCAATACACCCAGGTAGCAGCCCTGGGAAAACGTCTTCACTTTATGTACTCCGTGCTCATGCATCACCGGGCGTCAGGACCTGGCCCGGGCGTTCGGTGCCCGTCCGTTCCCCGTCCCAGACCTGCCTGCCGTTGACCCACACGGCGTGGATGCCCCGGCTTGCCTGAATGGGCGCTGAAAAAGTGGCCACGTCGGTGACGGTGGCGGGATCGAACAGCACCAGGTCAGCATGATACCCCTCCCGGAGCAGGCCGCGCCGGGCGACGCCGTACTGGGCGGCGGCCAACCCGGTCATCTTGTGGATGGCGGCTTCGAGCGACAGCAGGTTCTGTTCACGCACCATGGTGCGCAGCACGTTGGTGAACGTGCCCCATTGGCGGGGGTGCGGATGCGGGTCGAAGGGCAGGCCGTCCGAGCCGACCATGGTCAGCGGATGGGCAAAGATGCGTTTGACGTCCGCCGGGTCCATCAGGAAATAGATGGCGCCGGCCGGAGCCAGCCGGGCGACCGCGGCTTCGTCGTCCAGGCCCAGTTCGGCCATGACGTCACTGAAGTCACGGCCCGTGGCCTCGGGGTAGCCCGTGGACCACGTGATCATCGTGCGGCTGGCCAGCCGCGCGCGGTCCAGCCGCAGCATGGTCGAGGTGGCCGGATAGGGATGGCAGTCCAGGCAGACCGGCTGCGCCGCCGCGGCGCGGCTGATGAGGTCCAGCGTTTCGCGGGTGCGGCCGTGATTGCGTTCGCCCGCCAGCTTGTGATGCGAGAACACCACGCGGGAATCGGTTTCGCGGCCGATGAGCAGGGCCTCTTCCATGGCGGGCACGATGTGGTCGGCCTCGTCGCGCAGGTGCGTGGCATAGATGCCGGCGCGGCCGCGCAGCGGCTGGCACACGTCGATGATCTCGTCCGTGGGCGCGGCGCTGGCCGGCGGATAGAAGGTGCCGGTCGACACGCCGAACGCGCCGGCGTCCAGCGCTTCCTGCATCAGGTCGCGCATGGCGGCCCGTTCCGCGTCGTTGGCCGCGCGCGAGGTGTCGTCCATGACGGCGACGCGCAAGGTGGTGTGGCCCACCAGCGGAATCACGTTGACCGCGGCCGGCGTGTCGCGCAGCGCGTCCATCCAGGCGCGGAAGGTGCCAAAGCGGAACAGCGCCGGCGGACCCAGCAGGTCGAGCGGCTGCGGAATCTGCGTGCGCGCCAGGGGCGCCAGGCTGATGCCGCAGTTGCCGGTGACGACCGTGGTGATGCCTTGCGACACCTTGGGCAGCATGTCGGGATGCGCCAGCAGGTAGCCGTCGTCGTGGGTGTGCGAGTCGATGAAGCCCGGCGCCAGGATCTGGCCCCGGCCATCGATGACCGGCACGCCGGCGGGATGGGCAAAGCTGCCCACCGCCGCGATGCGTCCGCCGCGCACGGCCAGGTCGCCCTGGGTGGCGGGCCCGCCCGAGCCGTCGATGAGCGTGGCGCCCGCGACGATGAAGTCAGCCTGCAAGGTGTCTGCCGTCATGAAGCGTGCTCAGTCGAGTTTTTCGATGCCGGCGTTGTCGATGATCTGCTGCCACTTGGCGGTTTCGCGATCGATCAGCTGCTTGAAGTCGGCGGGGGAGCCGGTCGCCGGTTCGGCGCCCAGCGTTGCCAGGCCCTGGCGCACTTCCGGCGCTTGCAGCGCTTTCTGGATGGCGGCGTTCAGCGTGGCCACCACGTCGTCGGGCGTGCCCTTGGGCGCCACCACGCCGCCCCAGGCGACTGTCTCATAACCCTTCAGGCCAGACTCGTCCAGCGTGGGCACGTCGGGCATCAGCGCCAGGCGCTTCAGGCTGCTGACGCCGATGGCGCGGACCTTGCCGCTCTTGACCAGCGGCGCGGCCTCGGAGGTATTGACGAACAGGTAGTCCAGGCGGCCGCCCAGCAGATCCTGGATGGCGGCGGGGCCGCCGTTGTAGGGGATGAACATCACGTCCAGCTTGGCCATGCTCTTGAAGAGTTCGCCGCCCATGTGGCCGGTGGTGCCGACGCCCGACGCGCCGTACGACAAGCGGCCCGGCTCCTTGCGGGCTCGGTCGATCAGGTCCTGCACGCTGGTGACGGGCGAGTCGGCCGGGACGATCAGGGCGTTGTACAGGTCGAACATGTGCGCGACGGGCGTCAGGTCCTTGTCCACGTCGTAAGGCAGGCGCTTGAACAGCGAGCGGTTCACCGCCAGCGTGTTGATGTTGCCGTAGCCGACCGTGTAGCCATCCGGCGCTGCGCGCTTGATGAGCGCGATGCCGATGTTGCCGGCGGCGCCCGGGCGGTTCTCGATGACCATCGTGGCGCCGGTGTCGCGGGCAATCTGGGTGGTGATCAGGCGCGACAGCACGTCGGGCGATCCGCCGGCGGCGGACGGGACCACGAAAGTGATGGGCTTGTCGGGATAGCCGGCGGCCGAGGCGGCGCCGGCGAAGGCGACGCTGAGCGCCGCCATGGAAAGACTGCGAAGGAGCGTGCTGCGCATGGTGGATTTCCCCTGGTTTTGTTTTGTGGAGCGGGCAGATTACACCCGGCCATGCGGCACTGCGTCATCGAAAAATGTCTCAAACCTATAATCCCTCGTTATTGGAAAAGGGGAAGAAATGGAAGCCGATGCGTATGCCGACGAGGCCGGGCCGAGCGCCGGGCGGCCGCTGAACCTGCGCCAGATCGAAGTGTTCCGCGCCATCATGATGGCCGGCTCGATCAGCGGGGCGGGGCGCATGCTGCACGTGTCGCAGCCGGCTGTGAGCCGGGTGTTAGCCCTGACGGAAAGCCGTCTGGGCTATCGGCTGTTCGAGCGCGTCAAGAGCCGGCTGTCCCCCACGGCGGAGGCGCGGCGTCTGTATGCCGAGGTCGAGCAGGTGTACGGCGGCATCCAGCGCGTGAACGACCTGGCCGCCAGCCTGGGGCAGTCTGGCGCGGGCATGCTGAAGATCGTGGCAAGCGCCAGTTTCGGGCAGCGCCTGATCCCCATGGCGCTGGAGCGGTTTCGCGGACGCAATGCGGGCGCGCGCGTCGATTACCGCAGCGTCACGTTTGACGAGTTGGCAGCGTACTTTCTGTCGGGGCAGGCAGACATCGGCATTTCCATGCAGCCGCCGGATCATCCGAACCTGACGTCGGTCCGGCTGGCGCGGGTGCCAGTGGTGTGCGTGCTGCCGCCCGGGCATCCGCTTGCCAGCCACGACGCGGTGCGGCCGGAGGACTTTTCGTCGGCAGCGTGGATCGGCTACCCGCGCGATACGCCGCTGGGACGCGCGCTGCAGCCGTTCTTCGGTGAAGGCCCGCACTGCGCGGCGGCGATCGAGGTGCATTCGCCCGTGACCGCCTGTTCCTTCGTGCAGCAGGGCTTGGGCCCGGCGCTGGTGGATGCCTGGTGCGTCACGCCGGACCAGGCCGCGCACATGGCGCTGCGCCCGATCACGCCCGAGGCCAGCGTTGAGATCTGGGCGACGCATTCCAACCTGAGTGCGCCACCCTTGCTGGCGCGGCGCTTTCTGGCCGCCGTCAAGAAGATCCTTGAGAGCGAGGCGCTGCCCGGGGTGACGCCGGAATAGGACGGCCGGACGTCAGCGGGGCAGCGCAGACCCTTACAGCCCTTCGGCCTGCAGCGCGGCCTTGACGCCGGCGTTGGCCTGCATGCGCTCGAAGAACGCGGACAGGTTGGAAAGGCCGGTCAGGTCCACTTCCTTGGCATGCGCCCAGCGCAGCACGACGTACAGGTAGGCATCGGCAACCGAAGGCGCGGCGCCCGCCAGGTACTGCTTGCCGGCCAGTTGCGTGTCCAGTTGCGCGAACAGCTTGGTCAGC
>Ga0213823_1001909_pt1 | contig 11916 bp, 12 predicted proteins | sample MC6MC0907MG_FD_179887 | JGI IMG/M metagenome (GOLD analysis project Ga0213823, IMG submission 179887) | Enriched soil aggregate microbial communities from Iowa State University, Ames, United States - MC6-MC0907-MG | ecosystem: Environmental > Terrestrial > Soil > Unclassified | place: USA: Iowa...
GCAGCGTTGCCCCTTCACGGTTGGGGTCGCCAGGTTCGGGAGCGATGCCTGCTGGCCAGGCTATTAGCCAGCAGCATCCCAAACCGCGCGAGATTCTAACAGCTTGAAGCCGTTTGCGTTATATCCGCTTCTTCAGTGCTTATATCCGGTTCTTCAATGCATAGAGCATTTCGAGCGCACGACGTGGGGTCAGGTCATCCAGATCCAGTTTAGCCAGCTCATCAAGTACCGGGTGCGGCAGGCTGGCGAACATGTCGCTTTGCTGCGGCGTCGCCGGTTTGCCCTTGGCGGTAGGTTTCGGCGCTTCATGCGGCAACGCGGTTTCTTCCAGTCGGCTCAGGTGTTCACGGGCACGCACGATCACTTCGCTCGGCACACCGGCCAATTGCGCCACCGCCAGACCGTAACTCTGGCTGGCAGGCCCCGGCAGCACGTGGTGCAGGAAGACGATGCGTTCGTTGTGCTCGGTCGCATTGAGGTGGACGTTGGCCACCAATGGCTCGGCTTCCGGCAACACGGTCAGTTCGAAGTAGTGAGTGGCGAACAGCGTATAGGCACGCAGATGGGCCAGTCGCTCCGCCGCAGCCCACGCCAGCGACAGACCGTCGAAGGTGCTGGTGCCGCGACCGACTTCGTCCATCAGCACCAGGCTGCGCTCGGTAGCGTTATGCAGGATGTTGGCGGTTTCGCTCATCTCGACCATGAAGGTCGAACGGCCACCGGCCAGGTCATCGCTGGAGCCGATTCGGGTGAAGATACGGTCGACCAGCGACAGTTCGCAACTGGCCGCCGGTACGAAGCTGCCAATATGCGCTAGCAGCACGATCAGCGCGGTTTGACGCATATAGGTGGATTTACCGCCCATGTTCGGGCCGGTGATCACCAGCATGCGCGTGTTGTCATCGAGGCTCAGGTCATTGGCCACGAACGGCGTGGTCAGCACTTGCTCGACCACCGGGTGACGACCCTGGGAGATGCGCATGCACGGCTCGCTGACGAAGCGCGGGCAGTTCAGGTCGAGGTTCAGCGCACGCTCGGCGAGGTTGCTCAACACGTCCAGTTCAGCCAGCGCGCTGGCGGTGTCCTGCAGCGGTGGCAACTGGCTGATCAGATCTTCCAGCAGCGCTTCGTAAAGCATCTTCTCGCGCGCCAAGGCACGGCTCTTGGCAGAGAGGGCCTTGTCTTCGAACTCTTTCAGCTCAGGCGTGATGAAGCGTTCGGCGCCTTTCAGCGTCTGGCGCCGGATGTAATCCGCTGGCGCTGATTCGGCCTGCTTGCTCGGCAGCTCGATGAAGTAGCCGTGAATGCGGTTGTAGCCGACTTTCAGATGGCTCAGGCCGGTACGAGCCTTCTCGCGGGCTTCCAGATCGATGAGGAACTGGCCGGCGTTTTCGCTCAGCGATTGCAGTTCGTCGAGTTCACTGTCGTAACCGGTTTTCAGCACGCCGCCGTCACGGATGACCGCCGGCGGGTTGTCGATAATGGCTTTTTCCAGCAACGCCGCCAGCTCCGGGTAGGTGCTGGTGATAGTCGCGAGGTTTTGCAGGTGCGGTGCTTCCAGGTCAGTCATCGCCACTTGCAATTCAGGCAGGGCGCCAAGGGCGTCGCGCAGCCGGGCAAGGTCACGAGGACGCGCGTTGCGCAGGCCGATCCGCGCGAGAATGCGCTCGATGTCGCCGATTTCCTTGAGCTGCGGTTGCAGCTTTTCGAAACGGTAACCGTCGAGCAGGCAGGTGATCGAGGTCTGGCGCGCCAGCAATACCGTCAGATCGCGCAACGGGCGATTCAGCCACCGGGTCAGCAGACGGCTGCCCATCGCGGTCTGACAGCGATCGACCACCGATTGCAGGGTGTTGTCGCGGCCACCGGCCAGGTTGGTGTCGAGTTCAAGATTGCGGCGGCTCGCACCGTCCAGCACCACGGTGTCATCCAGACGTTCGTGACGCAGGCTGCGCAAGTGGGGCAGGGCGGTGCGCTGGGTTTCCTTGGCGTAGGCCAACAGGCAACCGGCGGCGCCGATGGCCAGGGTCAGGTTCTCGCAGCCGAAGCCCTTCAGGTCTTGGGTAGAGAATTGCTGGCAAAGGCTTTTCAGTGCCGAGTCGCGCTCGAAATCCCACGGCGCACGGCGACTGACGCCACGGCGTTTTTCCGCTGGCAGGTCTCTTGGCCAGTCATCCGGGATCAGCAACTCAACCGGATTGATCCGCTCCAGTTCCGCAAGCAGGTTCTCCCAGCCTTTGATTTCCGAGACGCTGAAGTTGCCGCTGGTGATGTCCAGCACGGCCAGACCGAACAGACGCTCATCACCCAGCAGCGCAGCGATCAAGTTGTCGCGGCGTTCGTCTAGCAGCGCCTCATCACTGACCGTACCCGGCGTGAGGATCCGCACCACCTGACGCTCCACCGGGCCTTTGCTGGTAGCCGGATCACCGACCTGCTCGCAGATCACCACCGACTCGCCAAGCTTGACCAGCTTCGCCAGATAGCCTTCCGCCGCGTGGTAAGGAATGCCACACATCGGAATCGCCTGCCCCGCCGACTGCCCGCGCGCGGTCAGAGTGATGTCGAGCAACTTGGCCGCTTTCTTCGCGTCTTCGTAGAAGATCTCGTAGAAGTCGCCCATGCGGTAGAACATCAGCTGGTCCGGGTGCTGATTCTTCAGGCGCCAGTATTGCTGCATCATCGGAGTGTGGGAGGACAGGTCGGAGACGGCTTTATTCATCGGATTGTCAGGCAACTCGTTAAAAGATGTAGGGCAAAAGCGGGGGCATCAGCCGGGCTTTTCCGCGATGGGCGCAAGGTTACCATGGGCAGTCTGTCGGACGCAGGCATCGCAGCCGGGTGACGGGTTTCTTCATCAAAAAGTGTGTTTATGCACGATTTATGCAAATCAGCATTTGTCTTCGCGAATAACTTCAAGCACTATGCGCGTTATGCAAAAACGCAACGTAGCCTCCGTCTTAAGAGCACTGCTCGACCAGCACGGGATCTCCCCCACGGAGCTCCACCGTCGCACCGGCGTGCCTCAATCCACTCTCTCGCGGATCCTCAGCGGGAAGATCGTCGATCCCTCGGATAAACACATCTCGAAGATCGCCGAGTACTTCGCCGTGAGCACCGATCAATTGCGCGGGCGCGCAGATGTCGCGGCGTCGGCCGGTGCCGTGCGTGATGACGTACACGCGGAACTCAAGGATATAATGCTGTGGGACGACGATACGCCTGTCGATGATGACGAAGTATCGGTGCCGTTCCTTCGCGAGGTTGAATTGGCTGCTGGATCAGGAAGATTCGTCATCGAAGAGAGCGAGCGCTCTAGCCTGCGCTTCGGCAAGCGCAGTCTGCGCCATAACGGTGTGCAGTTCGACCAGGCCAAGTGCGTGACAGTGCGCGGCAACAGCATGTTGCCGGTGCTGCGTGATGGTGCCACTGTCGGTGTGAATGCGGGCAAGTGCGGCATCGGCGACATCATTGATGGCGACCTGTACGCGATCAATCACAATGGCCAGTTGCGCGTGAAGCAACTCTACCGCCTGCCTACCGGCATTCGTCTGCGCAGCTTCAATCGCGATGAGCACCCGGATGAGGACTACACCTTTCAGGAAATCCAGGAAGAGCAGATCGTCATTCTCGGTCACGTCTTCTGGTGGGGCATGTACGCCCGCTAACCCGACCCTCTTCAGATAAACCCGTCCAATGGCGGGTTTTTTTTCGCCTTGATGAAACCGCCAAACCCTTGAGCTGCGGGGCTTTCATGCGCTTGCGCATTTATCATGCATAAATAAATGCATTTACGCATTGACTGTATATGCATACATGCATATCCTTGCCACCAAGCCGCTCGACAAAGCGGCTGGCAACAAAGCTCTTTAGTTCCACAAGAACAGGCAGCGATGAACCGGCCTCAACGGTTCAGAGGGTTGGCAACTGACCCGGGTGTGCAGCGTAAAGCACCAGAAGCAGTTATCCGGCGGGCAGGGACCGCGGTCGGAAAAACAATCTGAATGGACTCGTACCGCGCCAGTAGCGCCGAAAAGTCAGCTTCCTTCTTGAACACAGGAATTGAAGGAAGGCGAAGGAGCGCATTACTGAAAGGCCCGGCGGACTGCCGGGCTTTTTGGAATGCCTGCCTGATGGATATCCCGTTGAAGAACCTTGACGGAGAGGCAAGTAAGCAAAACTCAAGGACAGTACTCGCGATGAGTGCAAACAGGAGAAACAAATGAACCGCTACGCTTTTGTTCGATTCAACTATTCCAAAGCCTTCAACAAAGTTCTGGTGATTGTCGACGCTGTAGAGAAGCCTACGGCCATGCCAGTAGAAGCACAGTTGTCGAATGGTTTTTGGGTGGATATCACAACAAACCCGGCAGTCCAGGTGGGATGGAAGGGGACGACAACAAACTTCGTTGATTGGGAGTTCAGTGAACCCACCTATCAAGAACTCGAAAAGGATGTGGCGCAAGAAGCGCTTGAACTTCTGTCTGCTGCTGGCCAGTGGCTGATGTTGAATTCTCTGCATTACAAGGTCGACTTGGATGTTGCCACCCCTGAAGAACAAGCGCTGTTGCTCGCCTACAAACAGTACTGCGTGGGTCTCAGCGACATGAAAAAACAATCCGGCTATCCGTCCACCGTCAACTGGCCGGTGGCACCGTTCTGATTCGATCATCACCTTCATGGCCTCTATCGAGAGCGCATTACTGAAAAGCCCGGCCCTGCGCCGGGCTTTTTGGAATGCCTACCTCAAGAGAAAACGATTGAACCCTACACACACCATTCATCCAACACTCCCGGAGGCGTGACATGACAACCGAGCAACAAGCGTTGGCGGACATGCCGATCTGGCTGGTCATCCTCCTTGCCGTCGTCGGCGGGGTGTCCGGCGAAATGTGGCGCGCCGACAAAGAAGGTGCCCGTGGCTGGTCGCTGCTGCGGCGACTGGCCTTGCGCTCCGGCGCCTGCATGATCTGCGGTGTGTCGGCGATCATGCTGCTGTATGCCGCAGGACTTTCGATCTGGGCCGCCGGCGCGTTCGGTTGCCTGACGGCGATGGCCGGCGCCGACGTCGCCATCGGGTTGTACGAACGCTGGGCCGCCAAGCGCATCGGCGTCTGCGAAGTCCCGCCTCGCGACCAACCTTAACCTGAGTACTTCTCCGTGCCGCCATTTTGGCGGCAGGGTTTCGCGTGGACGATTGAAAAGGAGGTCATGTATGCCCACACCGATCCAGCAACCGTCGCAACTGTTCACAGCCATCGCGACGACACTGCGCAACACTGCCGGACTCAACCTCAACGTCGGCAATCACGATGATTTCACTGCACCGGGCGATCAGGCCTGGGTGCTGATCGATTTCGAACGAAACGCATCGGCAGAGCGCGCCACTGATGGGCGGATCGCCCATGTAATGACGTTGTCGTTGCAAGTTATCCCGGCGCTATCCGCAACGACATTTGCGGCCTGCGATTTGATCGCGGTACTGAAAAACCTGATCACAGACAACCGCTGGAACCTGCCCGGCGATCAGTGCGATTTGCCAATGACCATCGATGGTCTGCCGTCGCTGCTGATCCGCACCGATCAGCAATACAAGACTTGGACACTGTCATTCAACCAGACCCTCTACCTCGGCCCGACCTTGCTTGACGACCCGCTGGGCACGCCGAAATTCGCTCGCACCTGGGAAGTCAGCAACATCGACGACCCCGACCAGTACACCGCGCTGGAGGCCTGAAATGTTCGATGCACTATTGCGCATGCAACTCGGCCCGATCATCGAGCGTCTGGCCGAGATGGAAACGGAAATTGACGACCTGCACCGCCGCGCCGAAAGCTTCTGCCGCATCGGCATTTGCCAGACCGTCGACGCCGCGAGGAACACCTGCCAGGTCAGCCACGGTGGCTTGCTCACGCCGGCCATCAAGTTTTTCAACCCCAGCGCCGGCGCACAAAGCGAATCGCGGATTCCAACGGTGGGTGAGCAATGTCTGTTGTTCAACTACGGCAGCGGCGAAAGCGGCGCACAGAGCGTGGCGTTGTTCGGCTTGAACAGTGACCGTTTTCCGCCAGCCTCCACCGTGCCGACGCTGACCCGTCGAGTGCATCAGGACGGCAGCGAAAGCGGTTACGACGATGCTTCGCACACCCTGCACTGGCAAAACGGCCCGGCAGCCTTCAGCGGTTCACGCGATTCGCTGGAGCTGAGCATCGGCCTGGCCCGGTTAGCGATGACACCACAACTGATCACCCTGCAACTCGGTGCCGTCGGCCTGACTATCGACGCCTCGGGCGTGCACTTCAGCGGCCCGTTGGTCGATCACCAGGGCCGCGTCATCAGCCCCTGATTCGAGAGCCTCCCATGATCGGAATCGATAGAGACAGCGGGGCCACGGTCGACGACTGGCTGCAGTTTGTGCAGCGCGCGACCCGGGCCCTGACCACGCCGCTGGGCACCCGGCAAAAACGGCCCTTGTACGGATCGCTGATCCCCACGCTGTTGGGGCAGAACCTTGGCGATGACGTCCTGCTGTTAGCCCAGAGCCATGCGGCGCAAGCGTTCTACAACGCGCAGAACGGCATCAGCGATTTTCAACCGCAAGTGATCGTCGCCAGCCGTCGGGGCGCCGGTCTGCTGCTGCGTTTCGCCGGCACCTGGAAAAACCGTCAACAAACCTTCGAGGTCGTGACATGAGCATGTTGATCCCCGGCCAGAACCAATTGGCCGAACCCGCGCTGATCACCGTTGAAGCCTTCGAAGACTTGCTCGCCGAGTTCAAGACTTTCGTCGTCGAATACGTCGGGGCGCGTTCGCCGGACAGTGCTGCGAAACTCAAGACCAGCCTGGAAAACGAAAGTGAACTGCTGACCTTGGCGCTTGAAGCTTTCTGCGTGCGGCTGCAAACCCATGAGCGCAAATACAACGCTCGCATCAAGCAGATGCTGGCGTGGTGGGCGACGGGCAGCAACCTTGATGCGCGTCTGGCAGACATGGGCCTTGAGCGGCAGTTGCTCGATCCGGGCGATCCGGCGGCATTCCCGCCGGTGCCGGCGATTTATGAAAGCGACGACGATGCTCGCTTGCGTTACTACCTGGCGCCCCATGCACCGGCAGCAGGTTCGCGGATGCAGTATCGCCGCGAAGTCTTCACCCTCGGCGAGCGTCCGACGGTGCAGGTCGAGTCTACCGAGGCGGGGGTGGTGAACGTCACGTACACCTTCGACCCGGACGGGCTCGCTGCGCAGGTCAAGGATGGCAACGGGCGTCGCACGGCACCAGGCGAAGTGCAGGTCACGGTGCTGTCCCGCGACGGCGATGGCACGCCTTCCCAGGCATTGCTTGAAGGCGTTCGTCAGCACTTCGCGCGGCCTGATGTGCGACCGGAAACCGACCTCGTCACCGTCAAGGCTGCCGACATCCAGCGCTACAAGATCCGCGTCGTCGCCAAGATCAATTCCGGCCCTGATTCGGGCCTGACCAAAGTCGCCGCGCAACGGCAATTGCAAGCTTACGCCGACAGCTGTCATCGCCTTGAAGGCCGGGTCGATCCGAGCTGGATCGACTACACGCTGCACAGCGCCGGAGCCGTGCAACTACAGATTCTCGAACCGCTGGCGCCGATCGTGACCACAGCGTTTCAAGCGCCGTACTGCACAGCGGTCGAGGTTGAGGTGCTGACGCTATGAGTGAAAAAACTCAGCGCCCGACGCTGCTTCCGCCCAACAGTTCGGCACTCGAACGCGGCCTGGATCTGGGCTTCGGCGCACTGCTTGATCGCATCGCGCCGCCATTTCCTGAACTCATGAACCCGAGCGAAACGCCGGTCGCCTTCCTGCCGTATCTGGCAGCGGATCGCGGTGTTGCCGAATGGAGCACCGCTGCGCCGGAAGCGGAAAAACGCCTGACCGTCGAACTCGCCTGGCCCACTGCGCGCCAGGCCGGCACTCGCAAGGCGCTGGAAAACGCTGCCAAGGGTTTGCAGTTAAGACCCGAGATCCGCGCCTGGTACGAACAGACACCGCCCGGTGCGCCGTACAGCTTTTCCGTAAGAGCCTTCAGCGACCAACCCTACAGCGAAGAAATCGACGCCCGTCTCGACCGACGTCTGGCCGATGCCAAGAGCGAACGGGATGTGTTGACGGTCTCGGTCGGCTTGAGCGCTTTCGGTAATCACGTCATCGGCGCCGCGACGTTCTGCGGCGAGCTGACCACGGTTTATCCGGTGTTCATCGAAGGGCTCGAAACCTCGGGAGAGGCGTTCCTGGCCGCCGGTATGTACACCGTCGAAACATCCACTATTTATCCTCAGGGGGCCTGAATGGCTGACTATTACACCCTGCTCACCAACGCAGGGATTGCCTACGAAACGGCGTGCAAGGCCGCGGGCACGCCGATCAAGTTGACGCAGATTTCCGTCGGTGACGGCGGCGGCACGGTCTACAACCCGGCCGCGACCGCCACCGCGCTGAAACGCGAAGTCTGGCGCGGGCCGCTCAATGCGCTGTTCCAGGACGAGAAGAATCCGAGTTGGCTGCTCGCCGAAGTGACCATTCCGCCGGATGTCGGCGGTTGGTATGTGCGAGAAGCGGGGCTGTGGACTGATACCGGGATTCTCTACGCCATCGTCAAATATCCGGAGTCGTTCAAACCGGTTCTGGCCACGTCCGGTTCGGGTAAAGAGTTCTACATTCGCTCGATTTTCGAGACGAGTAATGCGTCTCTGGTGACGTTGTTGATCGACGACACCGTGGTTAAAGCCACGCGTGCCTGGGTTATGAGTTACTTCGCCGAAGAACTCGGCAAACTTGATGGTAAGCAGTCGGTGCGTGTCGCCGCATCCAGCAACATCGTGCTGAACGGTGCGCAGCAAATTGACGGTGTCGCAGTGATTGCTGGCGACCGCGTGCTTGTTGCGAATCAGACGCTGGCCAAGGACAACGGCCTGTGGATCGTAGCCAATGGCGATTGGGTGCGTGCGTCCGATGCCAACAGCAGCGCCAAGGTCACGCCGGGACTTACGGTCATGGTCGAGGAGGGCACGGCGAACGGAGATTCGCTGTGGCACCTGACCACCAATGCGCCGATTACCCTCGGCACTACCGCTCTGACATTCAAGATGCTGGCCGGGCGTACCGGGATTGCTGCCGGGACTTACAAGAGTTTGACGGTTGATGAATATGGCCGAGCGACTGCGGGGGCGAATCCCAATACATTGGCCGGTTTCGGGATCACTGACGCCCTTGGCATCAACGCAACGGCGGTAGCGGCTCGAAAGCTTGAAACGGCGCGCAGTATTGCTATCTCCGGCGCAGCGAGCGGCAGTGCGTCCTTTGACGGATCGGCAAACACCAACATTTCCCTGGCACTTGCCGATTCAGGTGTGGCCGCTGGTACCTATACAAAAATTGCCGTCAATGCCAAAGGGTTGGCTACTAGTGGCACGACGCTGGTCGCATCGGACATTCCTGCGCTGGATTGGAGCAAGATCAGCTCAGGAAAACCCAATACGTTGGCGGGCTACGGAATTGTCGATAGCTATACCCAAGGCCAGACCAACAGCGTTGTCAGCACTTCTTTCGCGAACTTCTCTGCGGCTAGCCTCCAGGTTCCAGCCTTTATCAACGGCTTCACCGACAACCATTCCTCCCGATACTGGAGAGCCAATGGCAATATCTATGTCTGCCTCGATGTTGCCCGCTGGGTCAGTAGCGGTACCGATGCATTGGTCATGTTCACGCTTCCACCGGGCTTTCGACCCCTCAGCAGAGTGAGCGGCGCAGGCGGTTGGGCGACCAGTGGCCAGCTTGGGTTCGGTTTGTTGTCGTGGCGCGCGGAAACCACGGGCGAGGTTGTCCTGGACTACTCGATTGGATCGGCGTCGGGTGTGAGTGGCTATCGCTGCCAGTTCAGTTTCTGCGTTCAAGCGGCTTAAGGGGGCAGCATGATTTTTGTCATTGATCAAACCGGGCTATTTCTCTACGCCACCGATGCCCCGGTCGGGGCCGAAAACTGGACGGCTGTCCCATTGCCGCAACCTTGCTGGAATCCGCGATTCAAAGGTAGGCGAATCAGTGATGACGGCGAATGGGAAGGCCATTGGGAACATGACGGCGAGCCTGCGCCTACCGTTGCTGACCTGTGCGCGAGAATTGATAACTACGCCGACCAGGCGCGGCGGATGGTTGCAGTCGATCCACTCCGGGCGGTCGAATACGAACGAACCGCCGCCGAAGCACAAGCATTCAAAGACGCCGGTTATCCCGCAGATGCGGTACCGCGCACTGTGGCTGCCTGGGCAATCGCAGGCCGTACGCCTCAAGAGTCTGCCGACGGCATCCTGATCGAAGCGGCTCGCTACGCAGAGGCCCTATACCTTATTCGGGAAAGGCGCCTGGAGGCGAAAGAACTGATTAAGGCCAGGATTGCAGTTGATGCAACCGATGAAGCCAGACAGATCGCCGAAGAAGCAATCAAGGCTTTCCAGGCGACGGTGACTGGCGTTCAGGGGTGACGGTGCGTGTCGTACGTCTGTGGTTCGCAGCGCGGATAGTCCGATAAGTGCACCTGATTCGTGAGCTCGTCACCCAGGTGGATCCTGATACCTGAAGTACCCACCGGTTCAACCTGAACCAGCAACTCAATAAACGTCCCGAATCCGGGGCGTTTTCTTTCCCCCACAAAACCCTCAACACCCGCCAAGCCCCTCCCCAAGAGGGGCTTTCCCGTTTATGGAGAAACGAAAAATGGCAACCCGCCAAACCTACACCGTGCTCGTCCCATTCCCCACCGGCGGTGGGCACTGGTCGAGCATCGGCCAAGAGCTCGATCTGCTCGACGTCGAGGCCAGTGCACTGCACTTCGCCGGTCGACTGGAACTGAAAACCCCCTCCACCCAGGCCAAAAAGGCCGCTGCCAAGAAGGCTGACTGAATATGGCTGAGGTTCTGAACTTCGAGCACAACGGCATTACCGTCAATGCCACCGAATCCCCCGAGGCCATGGGTGGCCTGGGTGACAACGTCATCGGTCTGGTCGGCACTGCGCCGAAAGCCGATCCGCTGATTCCGCGTAACGCACCGTTCCGCATCAACAGCTTCACCACCCACGCGCTGCTCGATCCGACCGGTTCGGAAGAGGGCACGCTGTACCACGCGGTTTACCAGATCCTCAAAGTGGTCAAGGTGCCGGTCTACGTGGTCATCGTCGAAGCGGGCGCGACTCCGGCCGACACCGTTAACAATGTGATCGGCGGCGTTGATCCACTGACTGGCCGCAAGCTTGGTTTGGCCGCGTTGGGCAGTGTTCCGGAAGACCTGACCATCATCGGTGCGCCGGGCTTCACCGGCACCAAAGCGGTGGCAAGCGAGTTCGCCTCGTTCGGCAAGCGCATCAAGGCCCGCGTGGTACTGGACGGCAAGGACGCCTCGGTCGCCGATCAAGTGCTGTACAGCCAGGAACTCGGCGGCGCCGACCTCGGTTTCGACCGTTGCCTGGTGGTGCACAACATGCCGGCCGTGTACTCGAAAGCGGCGAAGAAAAACGTTTTCCTGTCGCCTTCCAGTCTGGCGATTGCCGCGCTGGCCAAGGTCAAACAATGGGAAAGCCCGGGCAACCAGGTGACCTACGCGGAGGACGTTTCGCGGGTCGTTGAATACAACATCCTCGACACTTCCACCGAAGGCGATCTGCTCAACCGCTACGGCGTCAGCTACTACGCCCGCACCGTGCTTGGCGGCTTCTCGCTGCTGGGTAACCGCTCGATCACCGGCAAGTTCATCAGCTACGTCGGCCTCGAAGATGCGATCAGCCGGAAGCTGGTCAAGGCCGGCCAGAAAGCCATGGCCAAGAACCTCACCAAATCCTTCATGGATCAAGAGGTCAAGCGCATCAACGACTGGCTGCAAACCCTGGTCGCCG
>Ga0213823_1001910_pt1 | contig 11902 bp, 5 predicted proteins | sample MC6MC0907MG_FD_179887 | JGI IMG/M metagenome (GOLD analysis project Ga0213823, IMG submission 179887) | Enriched soil aggregate microbial communities from Iowa State University, Ames, United States - MC6-MC0907-MG | ecosystem: Environmental > Terrestrial > Soil > Unclassified | place: USA: Iowa...
GCGGCTGCCAGTTGCCAGTGCTGATCTTGTCGCGGATCAGCGCGTCACGGGTGCCTTTGTCCGGGATGCGCAGCAGGGCTTCGGCCAGGCACATCAGGGCCACGCCTTCCTGGGACGACAGGGAGAATTCCTGCAGCAGGCCCTGGACGATACCGGCACGGCCGCCGGCGCTCTTCTGGTTGCGCAGTTTTTCGGCGATGGTCGCGGCCAGCTTGTTGGTGGCTTCGGCCATGGTGGCCGGCAGGCGCGCCTGCTCCAGCAGCATCGGCACCACTTCCGGTTCCGGACGGCGATAAGCAGCGGTGATCGAGGCGCGCAGCACCGATTGCGGCAGGATGCTTTCGGCGAATTCGAGGAAGCACTGGTGGGCGTGGTCGGTCTGCACTTCGCCAGCGTCATCGCCGTCGGTGCGGGTCGAACCGCTCAGCTCGGTCAGGGTTGCACCACCCTCGAGTTTTTCCAGGTAATTGAAAATTGCCTGCTTGATCAGCCAGTGCGGCGTGCGATCGATCGAGGTCGCGGCAGCCTTCAGGCGTTCGCGGGTCGGGTCGTCGAGTTTGACCCCAAGGGTGGTGGTAGCCATATTTTTATCCTCATGTTTACCACGGTTGCGTGGCATCAGCTGGCGGCAAGATTAGCCGTGAGCCGAGAGAGGTGCAACCGGGTGCAACCTGTTTTTTATCGGAATAATTGGCAGCTCATCAGGAATTAATTTCCGGTCCCTGGGCGGCGCTTCTGCTTGGTGCTTTTAATTCTGTAGCGATGAGTTTTTGCTCCAAAAAGGAGCAAAAACGGGGCGTTCGCCGGAAAAATCGCTTGGGTGCAACTTATTCTCGCGAAACAGGTTGCACCTTCTTTGAGTTGTTGAATAGCATTCGCGCCCAAGGTGCAACCGGCCCTCGCGACCGGTTCATCGGCTGATGGCTTTCCTGGGGAAACATCAGTCATAAATGCGCGGAGTACCCAGCCGTCTCTCAAACGTAGCCGTTTGAAAGCGGTGGTGCTGACCGCCGCTACATAAAAACAAAGCCAGGGCGTAACTCAATGAGTGCAAGCAATCCAACCTTGATCACGTTCGTGATCTACATCGCAGCTATGGTGCTGATCGGCTTCATGGCCTATCGCTCTACCAACAACCTTTCTGACTACATCCTCGGTGGCCGCAGCCTGGGTAGCGTGGTGACCGCGCTTTCCGCCGGTGCTTCCGACATGAGCGGCTGGTTGCTGATGGGCCTGCCGGGCGCCATCTACATGTCCGGCCTGTCCGAGAGCTGGATCGCCATCGGCCTGATCGTCGGTGCCTACCTGAACTGGCTGTTCGTCGCCGGTCGTCTGCGAGTACAAACCGAACACAACGGCGATGCATTGACGCTGCCGGACTATTTCTCCAGCCGCTTCGAGGACAAGAGCGGGCTGCTGCGGATCATCTCCGCGATCGTGATCCTGGTGTTCTTCACCATTTACTGCGCTTCCGGCATCGTCGCCGGTGCCCGCCTGTTCGAAAGCACCTTCGGCATGCCTTACGAGACCGCCCTGTGGGCCGGTGCCGCGGCGACCATCGCCTACACCTTCGTTGGTGGTTTCCTGGCGGTGAGCTGGACCGACACCGTACAAGCCACCCTGATGATCTTCGCCCTGCTGCTGACGCCGATCATCGTGCTGCTGGCCACCGGTGGCGTCGACACCACCTTCCTGGCGATCGAAGCCCAGGACCCAAGCAACTTCGACATGCTGAAAAACACCACCTTCATCGGCATCATCTCGCTGATGGGCTGGGGCCTGGGCTACTTCGGCCAGCCGCACATCCTGGCACGCTTCATGGCCGCGGATTCGGTCAAGTCGATCGCCAACGCCCGTCGCATCTCCATGACCTGGATGATCCTGTGCCTGGGCGGCACCGTGGCCGTGGGCTTCTTCGGTATCGCCTACTTCTCGGCGCACCCGGAAGTGGCCGGTCCCGTGACCGAGAACCACGAGCGTGTGTTCATCGAACTGGCCAAGCTGCTGTTCAACCCATGGATCGCCGGCGTGCTGCTGTCGGCCATCCTGGCGGCGGTGATGAGCACCCTGAGCTGCCAGTTGCTGGTGTGCTCCAGTGCCCTGACCGAAGACTTCTACAAAGCTTTCCTGCGTAAACATGCTTCCCAGCTGGAGCTGGTGTGGGTCGGTCGCGCCATGGTGCTGCTGGTTGCCCTGGTCGCCATCGCCATGGCCGCCAACCCGGAAAACCGCGTACTGGGCCTGGTCAGCTACGCCTGGGCCGGTTTCGGCGCGGCCTTCGGTCCAGTGGTGCTGATCTCGGTACTGTGGAAAGGCATGACCCGCGACGGCGCGCTGGCCGGCATCATCGTCGGCGCCGTGACCGTGATCCTGTGGAAGCACTTCAATGTGCTGGGCCTGTACGAAATCATCCCGGGCTTCATCTTCGCCAGCCTGGCCATCCTGCTGGTGAGCAAGATGAGCGCGCCGAGCGCCGGCATGGTCCAGCGTTTCGAGGCGGCCGAGAAAGACTACAAGCTCAACCACTGATCGGGAGCCGTTGAGGCACTAACCCTGCAGTGATTCGAAAAGCCCGCATTCCCTGGGATGCGGGCTTTTTTATGGGCGTGTCTGCGCCGTGGAAGCTCCCGACACGACCTGACGCCGGCCGTGGCACAGGGTAAACTTCGCCCCCTGCGCAGGAGCAACCATGAACTATCGTCACGCCTTCCACGCCGGCAACCACGCCGACGTCTTCAAACACCTGACCCTGACCCGCCTCATCGCCCTGATGTCGCGCAAGGAGCAGCCGTTCGCCTACCTCGACAGTCATGCCGGCATCGGCCTGTACGACCTCCAGGGCGATCAGGCCAACCGCACCGGCGAGTACCTGGAAGGCATCGCGCGCCTGTGGGGCGAGCAGGACCTGCCAGCGCTGACCGCCGACTACATGGCGGTGCTGCACAAGATGAACCCCGATGGCGAACTGCGTTATTACCCGGGCTCGCCCGAGCTGGCGCGGCGCCTGACCCGTTCCCAGGACCGGGTGCTGCTCAACGAGAAGCATCCGGAAGACGGGTTGCTGCTCAAGGAAAACATGAAGGGCGATCGCCGGGTGGCGGTCCACCTGGGCGAGGGCTGGCATGTGGCGCGGGCGCTGCTGCCGGTGGCCGAGAAGCGCGCGGTGATGCTGATCGACCCGCCGTTCGAACAGCTCGACGAGATGCAGCGTTGCGCCGCGTCGCTGAAAGAAGCCATCGGCCGGATGCGCCAGACCGTGGCGGCCATCTGGTACCCGGTCAAGGATCAGCGGGCGCTACGCCGCTTCTACCAGGACCTGGCCGGTACCGGCGCGCCGAAGCTGCTGCGTGTGGAACTGCTGGTGCATCCCCTGGATACGCCCAACAGCCTGAATGGCTCGGGCCTGGCGATTGCCAACCCGCCGTGGGGGCTGGAAGAGGAGCTGCGCGAACTGCTGCCGTGGTTGGCGCAGAAACTGGGCCAGACCCAGGGCGGCTGGCAGATGGATTGGCTGATCGCCGAATAATGTGAGGTGTAGCCGCTGCCGAGGCACGAGGCTGCGATGGGCAGCGAAGCGGCCCCCGAGGGCGCTCCTGCGGACCGCATCGCAGCCTCGTACCTCGTCAGCGGCTACCGGTCAGATCGGGCAGGTCACGCCAGTGCCGCCGATCCCGCAGTAGCCTTCCGGATTCTTCGCCAGGTACTGCTGGTGGTAGGCCTCGGCGTAATAGAAGGTCGGGGCTTCTTCGATTTCCGTGGTGATGGCGCCCAGCCCGGCCTTGGTCAGCTCGGCCTGGAACACTTTTTCGCTGGCCTTGGCCTGCTCCAGCTGGGTCGGGTTGGTGGCATAGATCACCGAGCGGTACTGGGTGCCGATGTCGTTGCCCTGGCGCATGCCCTGGGTCGGGTTGTGCAGTTCCCAGAACATCGCCAGCAGTTCCTGGTAGCTGACTTTCTCCGGCTCGTAGACCACCAGCACCACTTCGCTATGGCCGGTCAGGCCCGAGCAGACTTCTTCGTAGGTCGGGTTCGGGGTAAAGCCGCCGGCGTAGCCCACCGACGTGCTGAACACACCCTCGCGCTGCCAGAACTTGCGTTCCGCGCCCCAGAAGCAACCCAGGCCGAAGATGGCAAATTCCACGTTGCCCGGGAACGGGCCCAGCAGCGGGTTGCCGTTGACGAAGTGTTCGGCTGGCACGGTCATCGGGGTTTCGCGGCCAGGCAGGGCTTGTTCTTTGGTAGGTAGCACGTTTTTGTTCACCAGAATTTCCGAGCGCAGAACCATGATCAGTCCTCTCAGTCAGGGTGGGATTGAGTAATTAACCAGACACGCAGTTTGCCCGAGTGTTACAGCGCTGTCAGGCGATTGGGCCGCGCGGATAACGTTTGAGCTTGTCGATCAGCTCCGAGCCGGGGATCGGCCGGTCGAACAGGTAGCCTTGGCCGACATCGCAACGGTGGCGACGCAGGAAGGACAGCTGCTCCGCGGTTTCGATGCCCTCGGCCACCACCTGGATTTTCAGGTTGTGGGCCATGGCGATCACCGCCGAGGTGATTTCCATGTCGTCCTGGTTGGCGGGGATCTCATGGATGAAGCTGCGATCGATCTTGATGATGTCGATCGGGAATTTCTTCAAGTAGCTCAGCGACGAATAGCCGGTGCCGAAGTCGTCCATGGCCAGGGTCAGGCCGAGCTTTTTCAGCTGGTCGAGTTGCTGGTGGGTGTCTTCGGTGGCTTCCAGCAGCAGGCCCTCCGTCAGCTCAAGCTCCAGCAGCGAGGCGGGCAGTTGTTCTTCCTTGAGGATGCTGGCGATGGAGGCCACCAGGTCCGGGTCGGAAAACTGCTTGGGCGACAGGTTGATCGCCACCTGCAGATTGCCCAGGCCGGCGGCGGTGAGCTGCTTGCTCATGCGACAGGCCTGGCGCGCGATCCATTTGCCGATCGGGATGATCAGGCCGGTCTCTTCGGCGACGCTGATGAACTGGTCCGGGCGGATCATGCCCTTTTCCGGATGGTTCCAGCGCAGCAGCGCCTCCAGGCCCAGCAGGCGTCCACTGCGCAGGCACAGCTTGGGCTGGTAGAACACGTCCAGCTCGTTCTGGGTCAGGGCGCGGCGCAGGTTGTTTTCCACGAACAGCTTGTAGCTGGCTTCGGCGTTCAGGGCCTCGGTAAACACCTGCACCTGATGTTTGCCGTTGGCCTTGGCCTTGTGCAGCGCCAGGCCGGCGTTGCGCATCAGGGTCTGCGGGTCGCGGCCGTGCAGCGGTGCGCAGGCCAGGCCCACGGAGCCGGTGACGCTGATGAGTTGGTTGTCGACAAACATCGGCTTGTCGAGGGTCATCAGCAACTGGCTGGCGATCTGTTGGCCTGCCTCCAGGTCGGTGTCGTCCAGCAGCACGGCGAACTCGTTACTGGCGAAACGCGCCAGGCTGCCGCTCGGGCTCAGGCTGTTGCGCAGGCGCCGGGCCAGGCTGATCAGCAGCTTGTCGCCGGTTTGGTGGCCGAGGCTGTCGTTGATCCGCTTGAAGTTGTCGATGTCCACCAGCAGCAGGCTGATAGGGCTGTCGCTGTCGCGGGCGAAGCGTTCGTCGAGGTTGCGGATGAAGGCGGGGCGGTTGCCCAGGTTGGTCAGGTTGTCGGTGTAGGCCAGGCGTTCGATGCGTTGCTGGGCGAGCTTGGTCTGGGTGATGTCTTCGTAGATGCCGATGTAGTGGGTCAGTTCGCGGTTGTCGCCATAGACCTTGGAGATCGACAGCTGGCCCCAGTACGGCTCCAGGTTCTTGCGCCGGCTCTTGAACTCGCCCTGCCAGCTGTTGCTCTTGGCCAGGCTGGAGGGCGCGTCGAACAGTAGTTCGCTGAGGTTCTCCAGCGCCGGCAGTTCCGCCAGCCGATGGCCGTGGACTTCCTCGGTGCTGTACTGGGTGATCGCCGTGAAGCTCGGGTTGACGTACTCCACCACGCCGTCGCAGTTGACCAGCAGAAAGGCATTGGCGCTTTGCTCGACCGCGCGCTGGAACAGGTGCAGGGCGCTGGTGGCGGTACGGCGGTTGTGGTTATTGATGACCTGGGCGAACTGGTCGGCCAGTTCGCCGGCAAAGGCGATTTCATCGGATTGCCAGGCGCGGGTGTTGCCCACTTGTTCCAGGCACAGCACGCCGACCACCTGGCCGTCGATGCGGATGCTGGCGTCGAGCATGGCGTTGATGTTGCGCGGGCGCAGGCTTTCGGCCATTTCCCGGGTGCGCGGGTCGCGCATGGCATTGTGCGCATCGATGGCCCGGCTGGTGTGCAGGGCTTCGAGGTAGTCGGGGAAGTCGCTGACGTCGATCGCCTCCGGCAGGATGTATTCCTGCAGGTCGCGGTGATAGGCGCAGATGGGCACCAGCAACTGGCCTTCCAGGTTCCAGATGCTGGCACAGTCGATTTCGTAGATGTCGCAGGCGCTGCGGGTGATCAGCTCGGCGGCTTCCAGCAGGGAGTTGTTGGCGCTGTAGCGCTGGCGGGCCAGGAGCAGGATCAGGTCCTGCTGGGCGCGCACCCGTTCGAGGTGCTGGAGTTGTTCCAGCTGGGCCCGCTGGTTGAGTTCCAGGGCGATTTGCAGGCGACTGTTCTGGGTTTCCAGGTCAGGCGCGGAGAGCGGCTGATCGTTGTCGAGCAGGCCGTCGACCACCAGGAAATAACCACGCAGCAGGTGTCGATTGTGCTGTTTGTAGGCTTCGCCGAGTTCCAGCAGGCTGAGTGAGCCCTTGGCGGTGTGCAGGGTGTAGCGAATCAGGTAATGCGGGCTGTGGGTCAGTTGCTGCTGGATCGCATCGTGCAGCTGATAACGGGCTTCCGGCTCCATCAGGCTGGCATAGGGCGAGCCAACCAGGGCGCAGAGCTCGACGGCGGGCAGGCCGAATTGGCGTTCACAGTTTGGATCGAGAAACAGCAGGGCCCAGCTCGCTTCATTCAGCCGTTCGAAACGCAGCATGCCGAGCCGCGAGGGCACGGGCAACTGCGTCACTACCTCGGCCACCATACGGCTGGCGGCATCGGGTTGGCTTTTCATGGGGAAACTCGCTTGGTAAATGCTGATCGCGCCGGGCTCGCGCCCTCTTTACTGTTGCCTGCGGCAAGGTTGCATCATGCGGCACTGACTGACAAGTGAGATGAAGGCTAAGTGCTATAAGAATCTATCGGCAGAACGGAAGATTTCTGAACGCTAATCTTTCCTGGTGTTTTAGCGGGCTTTGGCGGCTGGTTACGGCGATTTTTCGGCAAAAAAAAGCCCCGCCAAATCGACGGGGTTGAGGTGCGAGCGTGGCGCTCGAAAAGGGTGCAACGGCCGGCTTCCCCATGACAGGGAAGCCGGCCGAGTCTTACAGCAGGATGGTGCGGATATCCGCCAGCAGATCGCTCAGACGCTTGGTGAAGCGTGCAGCAGCGGCGCCGTTGATCACGCGGTGATCGTAGGACAGCGACAGCGGCAGCATCAGCTTCGGCTGGAAGGTTTTACCGTCCCAGACTGGCTGGATGGTTGCCTTGGAAACGCCGAGGATCGCCACTTCCGGTGCGTTGACGATCGGCGTGAAGCCGGTGCCGCCAATGTGACCGAGGCTGGAGATGGTGAAGCAGGCACCCTGCATGTCGTCCGCCGAGAGCTTCTTGGTCCGGGCCTTCTCAGCCAGGGAAGCGGCTTCGGCAGCCAGTTGCAGCAGGCTCTTCTGATCGACGTTCTTGATCACCGGTACCAGCAGGCCATCCGGGGTGTCGACCGCGAAGCCGATGTTCACGTACTTCTTGCGGATGATCGCTTTGCCGCTAGGCGCCAGCGAACTGTTGAAGTCCGGCAGTTCCTTGAGCAGGTGCGCGCAGGATTTCAGCAGCAGCGGCAGGATGGTCAGCTTGACGCCGGCCTTCTCTGCAACGGCTTTCTGGGCGATCCGGAAGGCTTCCAGCTCGGTGATATCGGCCGAGTCGAACTGGGTGACGTGAGGCACGTTCAGCCAGCTGCGATGCAGGTTCGATGCGCCAGCCTGCATCAGGCGGGTCATCGGCACTTCTTCTATCTCGCCGAAGCGGCTGAAGTCCACCACCGGAATCGGCGGGATGCCCGCGCCACCGGTTGCGCCGCCAGCAGCTGGCGCTTCCTTGGCCTTTTGCATCATCGCTTTGACGTAAACCTGCACGTCTTCCTTGAGGATGCGACCGTGCGGACCGCTGGCGCCAACAGCGCTCAGCTCGACGCCGAACTCACGGGCCAGTTGGCGCACCGCAGGACCTGCGTGAACTTTGGCGCCAGGCTTGGCAGGTGCAGCGGTCGGTGCGGCAGCAGGTGCAGCGGCAGCCGGAGCAGCAGCGGCAGGTGCCGGAGCGCTTGGCGCAGCCGCGGCAGCTGGAGCCGGGGCAGCAGCAGGTGCCGCGCCTTTGACTTTCAGCTTGAGGATCAGGTCGCCGGTACCGACTTCGTCGTCCAGCTTGATCGCAACGCTTTCCACGATGCCGGCGGCTGGCGATGGGATTTCCATGCTGGCCTTGTCGGATTCCAGGGTGATCAGCGACTGGTCGGCTTCAACGCTGTCGCCAGCCTTGACCAGCACTTCGATGATCTTGGCTTTGCCGGCCGAGCCGATGTCCGGGACGTGGATATCCTGGACGCTGTCGGCCACTGGGGCAGCCGGAGCTGCCGCAGGAGCAGGCGCAGCGGCAGGTGCCGGAGCAGCCGCCTGGGCCGGAGCAGCCGCAACAGGGGCCGCAGCACCTGCCACTTCCAGATCCAGGATCAGGTCGCCGGTGCCGACTTCGTCGTTGAGCTTGACGCTGATGGCCTTGACCACGCCAGCGGCTGGCGAAGGGATTTCCATGCTGGCCTTGTCGGATTCCAGGGTGATCAACGATTGATCAGCCTCGACCTTGTCGCCGACCTTGACCTGGATCTCGATGATCTGGGCCTTGCCCGACGAACCGATGTCCGGTACGTGCACTTGCTGAACCGAAGCGGCAGCAGGAGCAGCTGGCGCGGCAGCAGGAGCGGCAGCCGGTTTGGCCTCGGCTTTGGCAGCCGGTGCAGCGGCAGGCGCAGGAGCCGCTTGCGCGGCACCCTCGACTTCCAGTTCCAGCAGCTCGTCGCCTTCTTTCAGGCGATCGCCCAGCTTCACTTTCAGGCTCTTGATGACGCCGGCTTTGGGCGCCGGAACTTCCATGCTCGCCTTGTCCGATTCCAGCGTCAGGATGCTCTGGTCGGCTTCGATACGGTCGCCGACCTTCACAAACAGTTCGATTACTTCACCTTCACCGCTGCCGATGTCAGGTACGCGAATGAGTTCGCTCACAAAAAATCTCCTCAGCAGTCCAGTGGGTTGCGTTTTTCCGGGTTGATGCCGAACTTGGTGATGGCCTCGGCCACGACCTTAGGTTCGATGTCACCACGGTCAGCCAAGGCTTCCAGGGCTGCCAACACCACGAAATGACGGTCGACTTCGAAGAAGTGACGCAGCTTCTTGCGGCTGTCACTGCGGCCGAAACCGTCGGTGCCCAGGACTTTGAATTCCTTGGACGGGACCCACTGACGAATCTGTTCGGCGAACAGCTTCATGTAGTCGGTAGAGGCGATGACCGGGCCCTTGCGGCCGCTCAGGCACTCTTCGACATAGCTCAGCTTAGGCTTCTGGCCCGGGTGCAGACGGTTGCTGCGCTCGACTGCCAGGCCATCGCGACGCAGTTCGTTGAAGCTGGTAACACTCCAGACGTCCGCGCCCACGTTGAATTCTTCACGCAGGATCTTCGCCGCTTCACGGACTTCGCGCAGGATGGTACCGGAGCCCATCAGCTGTACGTGGTGCGCCGCTTCGCGGGTGTCTTCCTCGAGCAGGTACATGCCCTTGATGATGCCTTCCTCTACACCGGCCGGCATGGCTGGCTGCTGGTAGGACTCGTTCATCACGGTGATGTAATAGAAGACGTCCTGTTGCTCTTCGGTCATCTTCTTCATGCCGTCCTGGATGATCACCGCCAGCTCGTAGCCATAGGTCGGATCGAAGGTGCGGCAGTTCGGGATGGTGCCCGCCAGCATGTGGCTGTGACCGTCTTCGTGCTGCAGGCCTTCACCGTTGAGGGTGGTACGGCCGGCGGTACCGCCGATCAGGAAGCCACGGGTACGGCTGTCGCCAGCGGCCCAGGCCAGGTCGCCGATACGCTGGAAGCCGAACATCGAATAGAAGATGTAGAACGGCAGCATCGGCTGGTTGTGGCTGGAGTACGAGGTACCGGCTGCAATGAAGGAGCTCATGGCGCCCGCTTCGTTAATGCCTTCCTCGAGGATCTGGCCCTTCTTGTCTTCGCGGTAGAACATCACCTGGTCTTTATCGACTGGCTCGTAGAGCTGGCCGACGGACGAGTAGATGCCCAACTGACGGAACATGCCTTCCATACCGAAGGTACGGGCTTCGTCGGGGATGATCGGCACGATGCGCTGGCCGATTTCCTTGTCCTTGACCAGCTGCGCGAGGATCCGCACGAAGGCCATGGTGGTGGAGATTTCGCGGTCGCCCGAACCGTCGAGGATGGCCTTGAGGGTATCCAGTGGCGGGGTCGGGATGTTGAAGCTCTTGGCGCGACGCTGAGGCACGAAACCGCCCAGCGCGGCACGACGCTCGCTCAGGTAACGGGCTTCGGCACTGCCTTCTTCCGGCTTGAAGAACGGCAGGTTTTCGATTTCTTCGTCCTTGACCGGAATGTCGAAGCGGTCGCGGAACAACTTCAGGCTGTCGACATCGACTTTCTTGGTGTTGTGCGCGGTGTTCTTCGCTTCGCCGGCGCCGGTGCCATAACCCTTGATGGTCTTGGCCAGGATGACGGTCGGTTGCTCTTTGTGGTTGACCGCCTGGTGGTAGGCCGCATAGACCTTGTACGGGTCGTGGCCGCCACGGTTGAGTTTCCAGATTTCGTCGTCGGACAGGTCTTCGACCATCGCCTTGAGTTCTGGCGTGTTGAAGAAGTGCTCACGCACGAAGGCGCCGTCTTTGGCCTTGTAGTTCTGGTACTCGCCGTCGATGACTTCGTCCATGCGGCGTTGCAGGATGCCGTCGGTGTCCTTGGCCAGCAGTGGGTCCCAGAAGCGGCCCCAGATGACCTTGTTCACATTCCACTGGGCGCCACGGAACACGCCTTCGAGTTCCTGGATGATCTTGCCGTTGCCGCGAACCGGGCCGTCGAGGCGCTGCAGGTTGCAGTTGATGACGAAGATCAGGTTGTCCAGCTTCTCGCGGCCAGCCAGGGAGATCGCGCCCAGGGATTCCGGCTCGTCGCACTCGCCGTCGCCCATGAAGCACCAGACTTTCTGCTTGCCTGGCTGGATGAAGCCGCGGGCTTCCAGGTACTTCATGAAGCGCGCCTGGTAGATCGCCTGGATCGGACCCAGACCCATGGAGACGGTCGGGAACTGCCAGAAGTCAGGCATCAGCCATGGGTGCGGGTAGGAGGACAGGCCGTTGCCGTCCACTTCCTGGCGGAAGTTGTTCATCTGGTCTTCGCTGATGCGGCCTTCCATGAAAGCGCGAGCGTAGACGCCAGGGGAGGCGTGGCCCTGGAAGTAGATCAGGTCGCCGCCATGTTCTTCGGTTGGCGCCTGGAAGAAGTAGTTGAAGCCGATGTCATACAGCGTCGCACTGGAAGCGAAGCTGGAGATGTGACCGCCCAGGTCAGAATCTTTCAGGTTCGTACGCATGACCATGGCCAACGCGTTCCAACGTACCAGCGAGCGAATGCGGCGTTCCATGAACAGGTCGCCAGGCATGCGTGCTTCGTGGGTGACGGGAATCGTGTTGCGGTACGGCGTGGTGATGGCGTAGGGCAGTTGCGAGCCGCTGCGGGTCGCGAGTTCGCCCATACGGGTCATCAGGTAGTGAGCACGGTCTTCGA
>Ga0213823_1001913_pt1 | contig 11891 bp, 9 predicted proteins | sample MC6MC0907MG_FD_179887 | JGI IMG/M metagenome (GOLD analysis project Ga0213823, IMG submission 179887) | Enriched soil aggregate microbial communities from Iowa State University, Ames, United States - MC6-MC0907-MG | ecosystem: Environmental > Terrestrial > Soil > Unclassified | place: USA: Iowa...
CTGTGGTCTCGCGTGAACCGCGGCACCCCGGAATGCCCGGGCCTGGTATTCGGCCTGGACCGCGGCGGCTCCTGCCGGGGCGTGGTCTACCGCCTGGCGGGCAGCCAGGTGCCCACCTACTTCCCGGCGCTCTGGGAACGCGAAATGTCCACCGGCGCTTACCTGCCCCGCTGGATCAATTGCACCACCGACGCCGGCACCGTCCGCGCGCTGGTCTTCATCATGAACCGCGACAACCCGGCCTACATCCGCGCCCTGCCCGACGCCGAGCTGCTGGCCATCGTGCGCCGCGCCGCGGGCCGCTACGGCCCCTGCACCGATTACGTGGTGCAGACGGCCCAGGCGCTGCGCGCCGCCGGCATCCACGACGCCCGCCTGGACGCCATCGCCCGCATGCTGGAAGCCGACGAGCACACCTTGCCGGAAGGCGCCTGAGGCGGAAAACGCCTCTGCGCCGTCCCCCGGCCCGCCCTCCCGGGCGGAAACTTGCCTGAGACCTGCGCGGGGTCAATAAGGGAGGGATTGCCCAAGCGGTATAAACTCCCTGTTATCCACGCTGACTCCCACGCCTCATGTCCGTCTCTGATCTGCGTCAAAGCTACGAAAAGAACGTCCTGCTGGAATCCCAGGCCGCCGCCTCGCCGTTCGACCAGTTTTCGCGCTGGTTCGACGAAGCGCTCGCCGCCAAGGTGCCTGAACCTAACGCCATGACCCTGGCTACGGTGGACGCCTCGGGCCAGCCCAGCGCCCGCATCGTCCTGATCAAGGGCTATGACGAGCGCGGTTTCACGTTCTTCACCAACTACGAATCCCGCAAGGGCCACGACCTGCTGGCCGAACCGCGCGCCAGCCTGCTGTTCTTCTGGCAGCCGCTGGAACGCCAGGTCCGCATCGAAGGCGTGGTGGAGAAGGTCGCGGCCGAGGAATCGGACGCCTACTATCACAGCCGCCCGGCCGGTTCGCGCATTGGCGCCTGGGCCTCGCCCCAGAGCCAGCCCATTACCCGTGAAGCGCTGGAAGCCCGCGAGAAAGAATTCCGCGAACGTTTCGGCGATGAACCGCCGCGTCCGCCGCACTGGGGCGGTTACCGCCTGAAGCCCACCGCGATCGAATTCTGGCAAGGCAGGCCGTCGCGCCTGCACGACCGGCTGCGCTATGTCGCCGACGGCTCGTCCTGGAAGATCGAACGCCTGTCGCCTTGATGCCGGGCGCGCTGCGCGCCCGCCCGACTTAACGATTGCATGCCCGCCTCCTCCCCTGATTTTGACGCCGCTTTTTTCCGCACCGCGCTGGGCCGTTACGCCACGGGCGTAACGGTCGTCACGGCCGCCGGCCTTGATGGCGCCCCCATCGGGCTGACGGTCAGCTCGTTCAACTCGGTATCGCTGAACCCGCCGCTGATCCTCTGGAGCCTGTCCCGCTCATCGTCGTCGCTGGCGGCGTTTGAACAGTGCGAGCGCTACGTGGTCAACGTGCTGAGCGCCGAGCAGATTGCACTGGCGCGCCGCTTCGCGACCGGCAAGACGCCCGACCGCTACGCGGGTTTGACCGTGCACCACGCGCCGGGCGGCACGCCCATGCTGGACGGCCACTGCGCCGCCTGGTTCGAATGCCGCAACCGCAGCCGCTATGAAGAAGGCGATCACATCATCATGGTGGGCGAAGTGGAACGCTGCGGTCACAGCACCGAGCCGCCCCTGGTCTTTCACGCGGGCGGTTTCGACCTGACGCCCGCCGGCGCACGATCCGAAAGGAAAGCGCCATGAGCGTGGACATTGATTGCGTCGTCATCGGCGCGGGCGTGGTCGGCCTGGCCGTCGCGCGCGCGCTGGCGCAGTCCGGCCGCGACGTGCTGGTCACCGAAGCCATGGAAGCCATCGGCACCGGCACCAGCTCGCGCAATTCCGAAGTCATCCACGCCGGCATCTATTACCCGGCGGGCAGCCTCAAGGCGCGCCTGTGCGTGCGCGGCAAACACCTGCTGTACGCGTACTGCGCCGAACGCGGCGTGCCGCATCAGCGGCTGGGCAAGCTCATCGTGGCGACTGACCGCGACCAGGCGACCCAACTGGAAGGCATTGCCCAGCGCGCCCGCGCCAACGGCGTGGACGATCTGCAATTCATTTCCGGCGAAGAAGCCATGCGCCTGGAGCCGGCGCTGCAATGCACGGCCGCGCTGTTGTCGCCGTCAACCGGCATCGTGGACAGCCACGCGCTGATGTTGTCGTTCCAGGGCGATGCGGAAAACGCAGGCGCTCAATTCGTATTCCACACGCCGCTGGTGTCTGGCCGCGTCCGGCCCGAAGGCGGCTTCGAACTGCAATTTGGCGGCGACGAAGCCATGACCCTGACCTGCAACGTGCTGATCAATTCGGCCGGCTTGCAGGCGCCGGCCTTGGCCCGCCGCATCGACGGCGTGCCGCCCGCCAGTATTCCCACCGACTACCTGTGCAAGGGCAGCTACTTCACGCTGTCCGGCCGCGCGCCGTTTTCGCGCCTGATCTACCCCGTGCCGCAACACGCCGGCCTGGGCGTGCACCTGACACTCGACATGGGTGGCCAAGCCAAGTTCGGCCCCGATACCGAATGGGTCGGCACGGAAGACTACACGCTGGACCCCGCACGCGCCGACGTGTTCTACGCCGCCGTGCGCAGCTACTGGCCCGCGCTGCCCGACAACGCCCTGGCGCCCGGCTACACCGGCATCCGGCCGAAGATCTCGGGCCCGCACGAACCCGCCGCCGACTTCGTCATTGCCGGCCCCGCCGTGCATGGCGTGCCAGGCCTGGTGAATCTATTCGGCATCGAATCCCCCGGGCTGACCTCCAGCCTGGCCTTGGCGGAAGAAACTCTGGCGCGCCTGGCCGCCTGATTCCGCCCCTATCCATGTTCTTACTTCGGTCTATTCCCGCACCATGCAGCACAACGACTACATCCTGACCCTGTCCTGCCCCGACCGCACGGGCATCGTCTACCGCGTCAGCGGCCTGTTGTTCGAATTGGGTTGCAACATCCTGGATTCGCAGCAATTCGGCGACGAGGAAACGGGCCAGTTCTTCCTGCGCGTGCACTTTGACCTGCCCGTGGCTGTGGCCGCCGACGACCTGCGCGGCCGTCTGAACACGCTGTCCGCCGATTACGGCATGGACCTGAAGCTGCACGACGCGCGCCGCAAGGAACGCCTGCTGATCATGGTCAGCAAGCAAGGGCACTGCCTGAATGACCTGCTGTTCCGTGTGCATAGCGGGCATTTGCACGCCGAAGTGGCCGCCATCGTGTCGAACCACAACGACTACGCCGCGCTGGCCGCGTCCTACGGCATCCCGTTCCACTACCTGCCCGTCACGGCCGAGACCAAGGCGGAACAGGAAAAGCAGGTGCTGGAGATCGTGGAGCATTCCAATACCGACCTCGTCGTGCTGGCCCGCTACATGCAGATCCTGTCGGCGGACATGTGCCGCGCGCTGAACGGCCGCGCCATCAACATCCACCACAGCTTCCTGCCCAGCTTCAAGGGCGCGCGCCCGTATCACCAGGCGCATGCGCGCGGCGTGAAGATCATCGGCGCCACCGCCCACTACGTGACGTCCGACCTGGACGAAGGCCCGATCATCGATCAGGACATCGAACGCGTCGACCACACCATGACCGCGCAAGACCTGACCCAGGTCGGCAGCGACATTGAATCGCTGGTGCTGTCGCGCGCCGTGCGCAGCCATGTGGAACACCGCATCCTGCTGAACCGCAACAAGACCGTCGTCTTCCGCTGATCTTCAGTCGGCGGCGGCCGCATCCACAGACGGAAACTGGTTTGCGACCAGCGCCATTGCCTTGTGCTGCAATGGCGAACGCGCCTCGGCCGGCCAGATCACCTGGCTGATCGAGCGCGCCTCGTGCTCAAACGTAATGAAGCGCGTGCCCGCCAAGCCGCTGCGCGACAAGCACGCCGGCACGATCGACACCCCCAAACCCTGCGACACCAGCGACGCCACGCTCAGCCAGTGGCGCACTTCGTGCCGCACCACCGGCATGAACCCCGCCGACACGCACATCGACAGCACCGTCTCGTAATAGCTGGGCGAAGCCGCCCGCGCGAAGAACACGAAGTCATCGCCCGCCAGCTCGGCCAGGCGCAACGATTTGCGGCCCGCCAGCGGATGGGAATCCGGCAGGCAGACGACGAAGGGTTCGGCCATAAGGTCACGCGCCTGCACTTCGTCAGGCACCGGGTTGGCATGGATGAAGCCCAGGTCCTGCTCGCCCCGCCGCACGGCCTCGATCTGCTCATGCGAGTTCAGCTCGGTCAGCACGTGCTCCACATCCGGCAGCTCAGCGCGCATCGCGTTCAGCAAAGCGGGCAAGCCGCGATACAGCATCGACCCCACAAAACCGATACGCAGCCGGCCACGCAGGCCCGCATCCACGCGCTGCACCAGCGTGCGCACCTCTTCGGCTTGCCGCAGCAGCGTCAGCGCTTCGCGATACAGCACGTGGCCGGCGTCGGTGAGTTCAACATGACGGCTGGTGCGCGCCAGCAAGCGCGCGCCGACGTTGTCTTCAAGCTGGCGGATGGCGTAGCTGAGGGGCGGTTGGGAAATGTGCAGGCGGTGGGCGGCGCGGCTGAAGTGGCGCTCTTCGGCCACCGCAATGAAATAGCGCAACAGGCGCGGGTCCAGATCCATGGTCTCCCCCTTTATCTATATTTTTTATGGATTGTTCTACACGAAAACAGTATTTGCGTAGATTAATTCATCCGCGCACCATCGGCCAATCACCCCCGTTTTGCGCAGGATGCCGCCATGGATACCCCCGTGAAGACCGCTGCCCCCACCGCTGTTCCCGCCGCTGTTTCGTCTGCTGGCGCCACCCCCGTCCCCGATTCCCGTGGGCTGAACCTGTTCAATGCGGACCCCTATGCGGCCGCGCTCAGCCAGCGCTACCTGCCGCCCGCGTTGCATGCCCATTTGCTGCCCCATCTGGAACGCCTGGGCGGGCTGGCGGGCGGCGTCATGGACGAACTGGCCGCCACGGCCGACAAGCATCCGCCCACGTTGTCCGTGCGCAGCCGCGCCGGCACCGATGAATCCCGCATCGACAAGCACCCGGCCTATGTCGAGCTTGAGCGCCTGGCCTATAGCGAGTTTGGCTTGGCCGCGCTGTCGCACCGCGGCGGCGTGCTGGGCTGGCCGGAACCCATGCCGGCCGCGGCCAAGTACGCGCTGAGCCACTTGTTCGTGCAAGCCGAATTCGGCCTGTGCTGCCCGGTCAGCATGACGGATTCGCTGGCGCGCACGTTGCGCAAGTTCGGCGACCCCGCCCTGGTCGAACGCGTGTTGCCGCAAGTCACGTCGCAAGATTTCGACGCGCTGCGCCAAGGCGCCATGTTCATGACCGAACAGGGCGCCGGGTCGGATGTCAGCGCCACCGAAGTCACCGCCGAAGCGCAAGCCGATGGCACGTGGCGCATTCATGGCGACAAATGGTTTTGTTCGAATCCCGACGCGGGCTTCGCGATGGTGCTGGCACGCAGCGAGCCCGACGCCGGCTTGAAGGGCGTATCGCTCTTTCTCTTGCCGCGCGACCTGGCCGACGGCAGCCACAACCACTACCGCATCCTGCGCCTGAAAGACAAGCTTGGCACGCGCTCGATGGCCAGCGGCGAAATCCGGCTGGAAGGCGCGGTGGCGTGGCTCGTCGGCGAACGCGGGCGCGGCTTCAAGCACATGGCCGACATGATCAACAACTCGCGCTTGTCCAACGGCATGCGCGCGGCCGGCCTGATGCGGCGTGCGGTCACCGAAGCGATTTTCGTCTCGCAACACCGCCGCGCCTTCGGCAAGCGCCTGATCGATATGCCGCTGATGCAGCGTCAGCTGGTCAAGATGACCGTGTGGGCCGAACAGGCTCGCAGCGTCATGTTCCAGACGGCGCGTGCGCTGGCCGACGCGGACCACGGCACGGCCGACCCGGCGCTGGCCCGCATCCTGACGCCGCTGATCAAGTTCCGCGCCTGCCGCGATGCGCGCAAGGTCACCGGCGACGCGATGGAAGTGCGCGGCGGCTGCGGCTATATCGAGGAATGGACCGAGCCGCGTCTGGTGCGTGACGCGCATCTGGGTTCGATCTGGGAAGGCACCAGCAACATCGTGGCGCTGGACGTGCTGCGCGCCATCAAGAAGGAAGGGTCGCTGCCGGCGCTGCGCGCCCACATCAACCAGCTGCTGGCCGATGGCGTGCCCTGCCCGCCCGCGCTGGCCGATCTGCAAGCCCAGGCGCTGGACAAGAGCTTTGCGTTAGCCGACCACGCGGCCCAAGGCGACCATGCCGAACTGGCGCGTCAGGCCGCATCCCTGCTGTACCACGCCGTGTCGATGGCCGCGCTGCGCTGGGAAGCCACCGGCCCCGGCCTGGAAACCCGCGCTCAACTGGCTGACCAGGTGCTGCTGCACCGCCTGGCGCCGCGCGACCCCTACGCCATTCCCCCCAACGAAAGCGCGGCCTGCCAGACCATTCTGCAATACGCGCTGTAATCCGACGCCGGCGGCACAGCCGGCGCGCCCCACACAGGAGACACCACCATGAAACGCCTTTTCGCCCCCCTGCTGCTGGCGGCGGCCACCGCCGTGGCCCCGTCCACGCCTGCGCTGGCGGCCGACGCCTACCCGTCCGCCCGCCCGATCACGCTGATCGTGCCGTTCCCGCCCGGCGGCCCCACGGACGCCATGGCGCGGCGGCTGGCCGAAAAGCTGCGCGAGCCCTTGAAGCAGAACGTCATTGTGGAAAACCGCAGCGGCGCGGGCGGCAACATCGGCTCGGAATACGTGGCGTCGGCCAAGCCCGACGGCTACACGCTGCTGTTCGGCACCTCGGGGCCGCTGGCCATCAACGTCAGCCTGTACAAGCGCCAGGGCTATAACCCCGAGACCAGCTTCGCGCCCATCATTCGCCTGGGCCATTTGCCGAACATCCTGGTCGTGAATCCGTCGGTGCCGGTGAACAACGCGCAAGAGCTCATCGCCTACGCCAAGCAGCATCCAGACAAGCTCAGCTATGCGTCATCGGGCAACGGCGCGTCGTCGCATCTGGCGGGCATCCTGTTCAACCAGATGGCCGGCACGCAGATCATGCACATCCCCTACAAGGGCACCGGCCCCGCGCTGAATGATCTGCTGGGCGGACAGGTGTCGATGTCGTTCACCGACATCCTGACCGCGCTGCCCTACATCAAGGCCGGCAAGCTGCGCGCCATCGGCCTGGCCAGCGCGCAGCGTTCCGACGCGCTGCCCGATCTGCCCACCTTGTCCGAGCAAGGACTGAAAGGCTATGACGTCAGCGTCTTCTTCGGCATCGTCGCGCCCAAGGGCACGCCGGCCGACGTCGTGGACACCCTGAACCAGGCGTTCAAGACCGCGCTGGCGGACCCCGGCATCAAGCAGACGCTGCACTCGCAAGGCATCGTCGAAGCGCAGGACCAATCGCCGCAAGGCCTGTCCGCCTTCATCACCACCGAAGTCCCCAAGTGGCGCGAACTCATCAAGAGCGCCAACGTTTCCATCGACTGAAGCTGAACCCCATGGCCCCCACCCTACCGAATGCCGGCGCGCTTGCCGGGTGCAAAGTGATCGACCTGTCCCGCGTGTTGGGCGGCCCGTATTGCACGCAGATTCTGGCCGACCACGGCGCCGACGTGCTGAAGATCGAGCCGCCCGGCGGCGATGAAACGCGCGGGTGGGGTCCGCCCTTTCTGGGCGACACGGCGTCGTACTTCGTTGGCGTGAACCGCAACAAGGACGGCATGACGCTGGACTTGTCGCAACCCGCGGGCCAGGAATTGCTGCGCCATCTGCTGGCCGACGCCGATGTGCTGGTTGAGAACTTCAAGCCCGGCACGCTGGAAAAATGGGGCTTGGGTTTCGACACGCTGAGCCAGGCCTTCCCCAAGCTGATCCATTGCCGGGTCAGCGGATTCGGGTCCGATGGCCCGCTGGGCGGCCTGCCGGGTTATGACGCCTGCGCGCAAGCCATGTGTGGCCTGATGAGCGTGAACGGCGAAGCGGATGGCGACGCCACCCGCGTCGGCCTGCCGGTGGTCGACATGGTGACGGGGCTGAACGCGGCCGTCGCCATTCTGCTGGCCTTGAACGAGCGCACCCGCAGCGGCCTGGGCCAATTCCTGGACATCACGCTGTACGACTGCGCGCTGTCGCTGCTGCATCCGCACGCGCCCAATTACTTCTACAGCGGCAAGGTTCCCCAGCGCAGCGGCAATGCGCATCCGAACATCGCGCCCTACGAAACGCTGCCTACCGCCAGCGGCCCGATCTTCCTGGCCGTGGGCAATAACCGCCAATTCGCGCAGATGGCGCAGGTGCTGGGCGCGCCAACGTTGGCAACCGATACGCGCTACGCCCACAACGCCGATCGTCTGCAAAACCGGCAGGCGCTGCGTGATGAATTGTCCGCCTTGCTGGCGGACCAGGACGCGGCGGAACTGGCCGACCGCCTGCTGCGCGCAGGCGTGCCGGCCGCTGCCGTGCAGACGGTGGACCAAGCGCTTGCGCATCCGCACACGAAGCATCGCGGCATGGTGCTGCAACACGGCGACTACCAAGGCGTGGGCTCGCCCATCAAGCTGTCGCGCACGCCCGCCACGCTGCGCAAGCTGCCGCCGGCGCTCGCGCCAACGAATCCCAACAACTAAGACATTTCGTTGCACCGCTGTAGCATCGTCCGCAACCTCCTCCCCTTAGACTTTTCGGGTCGACTCCCCCAAGTCCAAGAAAGAGGAGAAGGACCTTGGCTACAAACGAAACGAAAAGCCCAGTCCAGCAAGATGGACAAGCCCCGCTCAAGCGGGTGATGGGACCCAAGCTGTTGTTGTTGTTCATCGTGGGCGACATCCTTGGCACCGGTGTGTATGCGCTGACCGGGCAGGTCGCCGCCGAAGTGGGCGGCGCGGCCTGGGTGCCTTTTCTGGTGGCGTTCGCCGTCGCGTTGCTGACCGCGCTGTCGTACCTGGAGCTCGTCACCAAGTACCCCAAGGCGGCCGGTGCGGCGCTGTATGTGCACAAGGCGTTTGGCGTGCACTTTCTAACCTTCATCGTCTGCTTCACCGTCATGTGTTCGGGCCTGACGTCCGCCGCCACGGCCTCGCAGGCGTTTGCCGCCAACCTGTTCGCGGCATTCGGCATCAAGGCCGACAAGGCGTGGATTACGTCCGGCGCGTTGGGCTTCATGCTGCTGGTGATGCTGGTGAATCTGCGCGGCGCAGCCGAAAGCGTCAAAGCGAATGTGGTGCTGACGCTGATCGAATTGTCTGGCCTGCTGATGGTGATCTTGCTGGGCTTCTACGCCATGTCGGAAGGAAAGGCGGACTTCTCGCGCGTGATCGCGTTCGATACGCCTGAAGACAAGAGCGTGTTCCTGGCCGTGACGTCGGCCACCGCGCTCGCCTTCTTCGCCATGGTCGGCTTCGAAGACTCGGTCAACATGGCCGAGGAAACGCATAACCCCAGCCGCATTTTCCCGAAGGTGATGCTGACCGGCCTGGGCCTGACCGCCGTGATCTACACGCTGGTGTCGATCTGCGCCGTGGCGCTGGTGCCGGTAGGCGAACTGGCCAAGAGTTCGACGCCGCTGGTGCTGGTGGTCAAGCGCGCAGCGCCCGGTCTGCCGGTGGAATACATCATGCCCATCATCTCGATGTTCGCGGTGGCGAACTCCGCGCTGATCAACATGATGATGGCCAGCCGCCTGCTGTATGGCATGTCGCGCCAAGGCGTGCTGCCGGCATTCCTTGCGCACGTGCATCGCAAGAACCAGACGCCGTGGACGGCCATTCTGTTCACCACCGTGCTGGCGCTGGCCTTGATTGTGCTGGTGGCGCTGGCGGACTCCGAAGCCATCCGCGCGCTGGGCGGCACAACGGCCTTGCTGCTGCTGGGCGTGTTCGCCTTCGTCAACGTGGCGGTGCTGGTGCTGCGGCGTGACAAGGTCAAGCACGAGCACTTCCGCATCAACCGCATCATCCCGTGGCTGGGCGCGGCGGCCTGCCTGTTCCTGGTCACGCCGCTGACGGGCCGTGACGTAATCCAGTATCAAGTGGCGGGCTGGCTGCTGTTGCTGGGCGTGGTGATGTGGGGCGTGACGTATATGGCGCATCGCCGCGAAGCGCGCATGGAACTCGATCCGGCGTCGTTGGAATAGTCGTTGGCAGCAGCGGGCTGCATCAGCCGCCCGCCGCCATCGGGACCAATCCGTTTCAGCCCCCCGCCGCCAGCCCTTCGCGGCGCGGGTCCGCGCCCCCTTGCAAGCCATTGCCATCGATCACGATGCCGTGAATGCCGCTGGGGAATTCGGTGATGCGCACGGGGTGTCCCATGGCCTCAAGCGCGGGCGCCAAGGCTTCCAGCTCCGTGCCTTTTTCAAGTTCGGTTTCCTTGTTGCGGCTGCCCATATTGGGCAGCGCAATGGCCGTCTGGATATCCAGCTTCCAGTCCAGAACCCCCACGATCGTTTTGGCCACGTAGTTGATGATGGCGCTGCCGCCGGGCGAGCCCACCAGCATCACGGGCTTGCCGTCGCGCAGCACGATGATCGGCGCCATTGCGCTGCGCGGGCGCTTGCCCGGTTCGACGCGGTTGGCCACCAGCCGGCCTTCCGGGTCTTTGAACGACGAGGAGAAATCCGTCATCTCGTTATTCAGCAAGAAACCGCGCACGAAGATCTTGCTACCGAATTCACTTTCGATGGTGGTCGTCATGGACAGCGCATTGCCCTGCTTGTCCACCGCCACCAGATGACTGGTGGACGGCAATTCCAGCGCGTTGTCGCGGCCGAGCGTCAGCAACTTGCCTTCGGGGTCGCCGGGCAGCGCGACCTTCATGCTGCGATCGGGCTTGATCAACGCGCCGCGTGCGCGCAAGTACGCGGGGTTCAGCAAAGCGCTTACCGGCACGTTGACGAAGTCCGGGTCGGCCACGTAGAAGTCGCGGTCGGCAAACGCGAGCCGGCCGGCTTCAGAAAAGTAATGCACGGCCTGCACGGAGTTCGGTGCGTAGGTGGCGATGGGGTACTGCTCAAGCTCGCCCAGCATCTGCAATACCGCGATGGGGCCGCTGCTGGGCGGCGCCATGCCGCACAGCTGATAGCCGCGATACGCGCCGCACACCGGCTCGCGCGTCTTGGCGCGGTAGCTTGCCAGATCGTCCAGGCTCAGGTCGCCCGGCGTGGCGTGGCCATGCACGGCGGCCACGATGTCGCGCGCGATGTCGCCCTGGTAGAACGCATCGGCGCCCTGCTTCGCCACCGCACGCAAGGTGCGCGCGAATTCCGGGTTCTTCAACACATGGCCCACTGGCCACGCCGCGCCATCGGGCGCATAAAAATACGCGGCGGCCGCCGCTTGTTTGGGCAAGGCCTTGTTGCCGGTCAGCAGCGTATGCAGCCGCGGCGACACGGCAAAGCCCTGTTCGGCCAGCCGGATGGCGGGCTGGAACAAATCGGCCCAAGGCAGCACGCCGCCTTCCTTGTGCGCGAGTTCAAGGCCGCGCAGCAGGCCCGGCACGCCCACCGACATGCCGTTGTTGACGGCCTGCGCAAACGGCAACGGTTTGCCATCGGCTTGCAGGAAGCGATCCGGGCGCGCGGCGGCAGGCGCGGTTTCGCGGCTGTCGTAGGTTTGAATGCGGCCGGTCTTGGCCGAATACAGCACCATGAAGGCGCCCCCGCCAATGCCGGATGATTGCGGCTCGACCAGGTTCAGCACCAGCTGCGTGGCAATGGCGGCGTCCACCACGCTGCCGCCTTGGCGCAGCATTTCCTCGCCAGCTTGCGTGGCCAGCGGATTGGCCGACACCATCATGAAGTGCGGCGCGTGCACCAGCGCGCGT
>Ga0213823_1001914_pt1 | contig 11888 bp, 14 predicted proteins | sample MC6MC0907MG_FD_179887 | JGI IMG/M metagenome (GOLD analysis project Ga0213823, IMG submission 179887) | Enriched soil aggregate microbial communities from Iowa State University, Ames, United States - MC6-MC0907-MG | ecosystem: Environmental > Terrestrial > Soil > Unclassified | place: USA: Iowa...
GTGCGCTCGCCCTGCATGGCGATCTGGAACAGCGCGACCGCGATCAGACGCTGGTGCGTTTCGCCAACGGCAGCGCGCGCGTGCTGGTGGCAACGGACGTGGCCGCGCGTGGCCTGGACATCAAATCCCTGGAGCTGGTGGTTAACTACGAGCTGGCGTGGGACCCGGAAGTCCACGTACACCGTATTGGTCGTACAGCGCGCGCGGGCAACAGCGGTCTGGCGATCAGCCTGTGTGCGCCGGAAGAGGCGCAGCGCGCCAACATTCTGTCTGAAATGCTGCAGCTGAAACTCAACTGGATGCCCGCTTTGGGCAGTGTAAGTATTACGCCACTGGCCGCTGAAATGGCGACTCTGTGCATCGATGGCGGCAAAAAAGCCAAAATGCGTCCCGGGGATGTTTTAGGCGCGCTGACCGGGGATATCGGACTCGAGGGTGCGGATATCGGCAAAATTGTGGTGCATCCGGCACACGTCTATGTAGCGGTGCGTCAGAAAGTGGCGAACAAAGCGTGGAAACAGCTGCAGGGCGGGAAGATTAAAGGCAAAACCTGTAAGGTGCGTTTGCTGAAATAAGGCACAAAGAAAAGCGTCTCAGAGAGTCTCTGAGACGCCAGAGTATTACTTCACTTCCAGAACGTTCAGTCGCATTTCATCCAACTGAGACTCATCTTCTTCCGGCTGCCAGCCCGCAGGCTGCATCGGGATCTCTTCGCGGTCGAACGCCAGATCGCCACCGTTCACCACTTCCGCACCGTGCTTAATGCCTTTGAAATCGAACAGTTCAGTATCACACAGGTGAGAAGGCACAACGTTTTGCATCGCGCTGAACATGGTCTCAATGCGGCCCGGATAACGTTTATCCCAGTCGCGCAGCATATCGCCAATCACCTGACGCTGCAGGTTCGGCTGGGAGCCGCACAGGTTACAAGGGATGATTGGGTATTCGCGCGCTTGCGCAAAACGTTCGATATCTTTTTCACGGCAGTAGGCCAGCGGGCGAATGACGATGTGTTTTCCGTCGTCGCTCATCAGCTTCGGCGGCATTCCTTTCATTTTGCCCCCGTAGAACATGTTCAGGAACAGGGTCTGCAGGATATCGTCGCGGTGATGGCCCAGAGCGATTTTCGTCGCGCCCAGTTCGGTGGCGGTGCGGTACAAAATACCGCGGCGCAGACGCGAACACAGGGAACAGGTGGTTTTCCCTTCCGGGATCTTTTCTTTGACGATGCCGTAGGTATTCTCTTCGACAATCTTATATTCGACGCCCTGTTGCTCAAGGTATTCCGGCAGGATGTGCTCCGGGAAGCCAGGCTGTTTCTGGTCCAGGTTGACCGCCACCAGAGAAAAGTTCACCGGTGCGCTTTGCTGCAGATTGCGCAGGATCTCCAGCATCGTGTAGCTGTCTTTACCGCCTGACAGGCAGACCATAATGCGGTCGCCTTCTTCAATCATGTTGAAGTCTGCAATGGCTTCACCGACGTTGCGGCGCAGACGCTTTTGCAGTTTGTTCAGGTTGTATTGCTCTTTCTTATTAACTGATTGATTATCTTGCATTTATACTTCACTCAAATATCAAATGGGGCACCAGTGGGACAAAACAATTTTAACGCGCCAGCGTCATGAGGCGCATTTCGACCTGCTCGCTGTTCACTACTTCTGTCCAAGAAGCATAGATTTCATACACCCTCTGCGCATTTTCGTGCCCCATCTGATTGGCAATAGAAGACGGGTTAGCGCCTGCTGATAGCAACCAGCATGCGAAAGTGTGCCGTGTATGGTACGGATTGCGGCGACGAATGCCAGCACGTTTTGCAGCAGAAGCGCATCGCGCCCCGATACGGCCCGTGAGGAGTGGGGTTTCTGAGTACCAGGCCATACCAAACCTCAGGCCAAAAAAAGGCCTGCAGGCGTGCTCAATGCACGGCGGCAGGCCGATTATTTACCAACAAACGAATTTAGGGCTGCTGATCAGCAATCACTGTCAATTTTTCGTCAGTGGCTTTCTCTTCCTTGAGGGTTTCTTCCAGCAGCCTTGCCGCATCTTTGTATCCCAGCTTTTTAGCAAGAGCATGCAGTGTGCCGTAAGTGGCGATTTCATAGTGTTCCACTTTTTGGGCGGCGCCAATCAGACCCGCATCGCGGACCGGCCCCGCTTCGACGGAGTCGATGATTTCCTGCGCTTCTTCTGCCAGCCCTTCAAGGGCGTGGCATTTCATGCGCTTGATTCGCACACCTTCTGTGCTCTCAACCAACTGATCAAGCCGTTCAATTTGACCATGCGTTTCTTCAAGGTGCTGATTAAAAGCAGCAATCAGTTTGGGATCTGTCGCCGCCCGCGCCATTTTAGGTAACGCGCGGGTGATTTGTTTTTCTGCGCTGTAAATATCAGAAAGGTCATGAATGAATAAATCTTCGAGAGTCTTGATTGTCATTAAATACTCCTCTCACAATTCGACTTGTGAAAAAGTGATGCGCATCATTCACGCAGTCTTTAAGGGTAGCTGATATTTAGGGCAGGGGGCGCATAGAAAGGAATTAGCAATAAAATGAGAAACTTCCTGGCGGAGGCGTAAATTCAAAAACAGGAGAATGTTAAATATATTATATGCTAACGTTTGAGAGGGAAAATACCTCTGATGAAATGACAGTCTTTGCCGGGATAATAAAGGCTGAATTAACAATCACTCAGAGGCTATCGACAGTGATAAATAAAACGTAAGCGCTGAAGTCACATCAATTTGCTGGATCGCGGGCATGTGTTTTAAGGCCATCACCATGAGCGGAAGCATAATGACGGCGTTATCCCGCAAGCCTCGTAAAGCTGGGCAGCGTTGCTTACCCCACCTGGCCTGATTTTGCCAGCAGCGCTAAAACTCTCTCCGTCACCTTATCTTCATACCCTTCCTGCTCGGGATGGTTGAACTTAACCAGTGGAGCCGAGCTTTTTTCCTCCTCGTATGAAGTTGAAAGAAGGCCAGGATTGCCACTCATGTTATTAATTACCGAGGATAAAACAGTGATGGCAATCTTAGATGCGTGAAGGTCTATTTGTAGCTCATTAATTGTCTGTTCAAGGGTTTCAACGCGTTCGTTTAAGTCAGTCATTTGATCTCCTGATTATCGAGAAGGCCGATGTTCAATTGAATGTGCGCATACACATTCAATTTTAGCCTAAGCGGAGAAAGAGACAGCCAATGTCTGATATCTATTAAAACTTACAATAAAAGGCGTGTTAATCCGCATCCAGTGCCTGCAGTAATTCACTGAGATGATGCACGATATCGCCGAAATCAAAATTAATGCCATCCACAGACAGGTTAGCAAAATCAGAGCAGCCAATGATAAGCGGGTAAGCACGGAAGAAATCCTTTCACGTGAATAGGGGTAACGCTCAGTATACGGTGATTTCCTTAAACTTCCCCTTTACGACGCCATCATAAAAGCGACCTTTTGACACGACCTGCAAAAAATCGTTATAGACGCGTACCGGAACCTGCTGATACCGCAGCGTCCGACGATCGAGAAAGCGGATTTCCAGCGTGGCGCTGCGTTCATCATAGCCAATGGAGGCGATACGTGAAGACCTTACAGGATGATGGACCATGATGATTTGTCCCTTACAGCATAAAACAGGAGATTTATCATCTAACAGCAGGGGCGAGCGTGCAAGTGGGTGACGCGTAACACGGGGTGGAAAAATAATTGCAGTGAATGTAATTCATTGAACTATATAAATTAAAAATTATTCTTTCCTGTTAGTTGGGGGTAAACTTTAAGCCGTTATATGCCTTTATGATTCTTCATCCGTTAATGCACTGAGAGTGTTTTACTGAGCTATCATCCAGAATTGACAGGATATGCCCGGAGCTGATGCTCCGGGCTTTTTTTTATCACTCGCTGGTCGATTTCTCGCCTTTTCCTGCCATCTGCGCCAGGAAGTCATAGCGTTTTTGCAGATTGGCCGCCGCGTCCTTCCACAGTTGCTCGGCCACTTCTGGCTGCTGGGCATTGAGACGACGGAAGCGTTGCTCCTGCATCAACGTTTCTGCCAGGGCATCAGACGGTGGACGTGAGTCCAGCGCCAGCGGCAGTTTCCCTTCATCGGCACGACGCGGATCGAAGCGATACAGCGGCCAGAACCCGGTCGCCGTCAGCTGGCGCATCTGATCGTGGCTGAGTGCCAGATCGTAACCGTGCTCTTCGCAAGGGCTGTAAGCGATGATCAGCGACGGCCCTGGATAGGCTTCCGCTTCCTGTATCGCTTTCACCGTCTGGTTAAGCTGCGCGCCAAGCGAAATCTGTGCGACATACACATGACCGTACATCATCATGCTGACGCCCAGGTCTTTACGCGCTTTGCGTTTACCGTGCTCACCAAACTTGGTGACGGCACCCAGCGGGGTGGCTTTGGACGCCTGACCGCCGGTATTGGAATAACACTGAGTATCGAGCACCAGAATGTTCACGTTTTCCGTCAGGCTAAGAACATGATCCAGCCCGCCGAAACCAATGTCGTACGCCCAGCCGTCACCGCCAATCAGCCAGATCGATTTTTCGACCAGCGCGTCGGCGTCGGTTAACAGCTGCTGTGCGCCTTCCACGCCCTGAAGATGCTGACGCAATTCTGCCACCTGCTCACGACGCACCTCTGGTGTGGCGTCGCTGTGCAGCGCTTCATTCAATTCAGCCGGAAGTTTATCGGCAAACTGTTCCAGCAGACGCATCACGCGGGCGCGGTGCTGATCGACCGTTAGACGGAAGCCCAGCCCGAACTCGGCGTTATCTTCAAACAGAGAGTTTGCCCAAGCCGGGCCACGGCCATTGGCATCGGTGGTATACGGCGTAGAAGGCAGGTTACCGCCGTAGATAGACGAACAGCCGGTGGCGTTCGCGATCAGCATGCGGTCGCCGTACAGCTGGGTGAGCAGCTTGATGTAAGGCGTTTCGCCGCAGCCGGAGCAGGCGCCCGAGTATTCAAACAGCGGCGTAATCAGCTGGGAGGTACGGATATCGATACGTTCGAGCTTGCTGCGATCGATTTCCGGCAGGCCGAGGAAGAAGTCGTAATTCACTTTCTCTTCTTCAACGTGTTCCAGGCGCGACATCATATTGATGGCTTTGATTTCCGGATTCTGGCGATCTTTCGCCGGGCATACTTCGACGCACAGATTACAGCCTGTGCAGTCTTCCGGCGCGACCTGCAGCACGTATTTCTGCCCACGCATATCGCGGGATTTCACATCCAGCGAGTGCAGGCTGGCAGGGGCATTTTCCATCTCCTCCGGACAAACGACTTTCGCGCGGATGGCGGAGTGTGGACAGGCCGCAACGCAATGGTTGCACTGCGTACAGAGATCTTCCTTCCAGATCGGGATCTCTTCGGCGATGTTGCGTTTTTCCCAGCGGGTAGTGCCCACCGGCCAGGTGCCGTCCGGCGGCAGGGCGGAGACAGGCAGGGCATCGCCCAGACCCGCCAGCATCGCGGCGGTTACGGTTTTAACAAAATCAGGCGCGGCGTCAGACACCACTGGTGGCCGGTTTGCACTGGCGGTATTCACCGGCTGAAGCGGGATCTCAGAAATAGATTCACGGGCAAGAGCCAGCGCTTGCCAGTTGCGCTCGACCAGATCCTGCCCTTTGCTGCTGTAGCTTTTGGCAATGGCGCCCTGCAACGCGGTCAGCGCGCTGTCGCCCGGCAGAATATCCGTCAGGTGGAAGAAGGCCATCTGCATAACGGTGTTAATGCGTGCCGCCAGGCCGCATTCACGGGCAATTTTCGCTGCGTTGACGGTAAACAGACGGGCTTGTTTCTGATTCAGCACCGCCTGCACTTCCTGCGGCAGTCGCGACCACACTTCGTCAGCATTGTACGGCGTGTTAATCAGGAAAATTCCGCCCGGTTTCAGGCGTTCGGCCATCTGATATTTGTCGATAAACTGCAGCTGGTGACAGCCAACAAAATCGGCCTGCTCAACCAGATAGGCGGAACGAATCGGTTTTTCGCTGACGCGCAGGTGCGAGACGGTCAGGCCGCCCGCCTTTTTGGAGTCATAAACAAAATAACCCTGGGCATACCACGGCGTGGAGTTACCGATGATTTTGATATTGTTTTTGGTGGCAGAGACGCTACCGTCACTGCCCAGACCGTAAAACAGCGCTTCCAGCTTCGACGTCGACGGCAGGGTGTTTTCTGGCAGCAGCAGCGACAGGTTAGTCACATCGTCATAAATACCGACCGTAAAGCGCGGTTTCGGTTTTGCGGCGCTCAGCTCATTAAAGACTGCCAGCACGCAGTCAGGCCCGAACTCTTTCGACGACAAACCGTAGCGTCCGCCGATGACGCGCGGCAGCGTTTCGCGCTCGCCGCTGTTGAAGGCTTCGGCCAGGGCCGTCATCACATCCAGATAGAGGGGTTCTGCGTGCGCGCCCGGCTCTTTGGTGCGATCGAGTACCGCAACGGAACGGACGCTTTCCGGCAACACAGACAGCAGATGCTTCGCAGAGAAGGGACGGTACAGACGTACTTTCAGCACGCCAACCTTTTCGCCGCGGGAAAGCAGCTCGTCGACGACCTCTTCACAGGTACCAATCGCAGAGCCCATCAGCACGATAACGCGCTCGGCCTGCGGGTGGCCATAGTATTCAAATGGCTTATATTCACGCCCGGTGGCAGCCGAGAAATCACTCATCGCCTGCTCAACGTGATCGTAAACCGCGTTGTACCAGGGGTTGGTGGCTTCACGGGACTGGAAATAGGTGTCGGGGTTTGCGGAAGTGCCGCGAATAACCGGATGCTCAGGATTCAGCGCGCGTGCGCGGTGGGCATCGATCTCGTCCTGCGGCATCAGCTCCAGAATCGTGTTGTCCGACAGCGGGACGATTTTATTGATTTCGTGAGAAGTGCGGAAACCATCGAAGAAATGAATAAACGGCACCCGGCTTTTCAGCGTCGCGATGTGGGAAATCAGCGCAAAGTCCTGGGCTTCCTGCACATTACTGGCACACAGCATGGCGCAGCCCGTCTGACGGACGGCCATCACATCCGAGTGGTCACCGAAAATCGACAGAGCATGGGTGGCAACGGTACGCGCTGCCACATGCAACACGAACGGCGTTAACTGCCCGGCGAGCTTATACAGCGTGGGGATCATCAGCAGCAGACCCTGCGATGAAGTGAACGACGTCGAGAGGGCACCTGTTTGCAGTGCGCCGTGAACCGCGCCGATAGCACCGGCTTCCGACTGCATCTCGACGACCCGGGGAACATCGCCCCAGACGTTTTTTAGCCCGTTGCCCGCCCAGGCATCAGCCTGTTCCGCCATGGTCGAACTTGGTGTAATGGGATAGATGGCGATAACTTCGCTGGTGCGGAACGCGACGGACGCGGCCGCGCCATTACCGTCAATAGTGATCATGTGACACCCTTACATTGCGCAAAAAAGAGGGACCCGTGAAACGTCGACGAGTCCTGATAGTTATCCTAATAGTATAGGATGTGCGGGTATTCCATTGAAGTTATAAGGCTTTCGAGTGCACAAATTGATCCACAAAAAGGATAAGTGGTATCGATGATAATTGACTGTAGTTACTAATTTTAATGGTTTTTTTACATGTTAAGGGTGACATTCTCGGCAACAGATTGGACTTTCCATACTCCGCCTTCCAGAACCATGCAATCTATAACTGTATGTTTTTTGTTAAAACCAAACGTTACGTAGACTTGGGTGCAAACAGCATCGAAATCCGAAGCAACTACCGTGACTTGTTGCCAGTCTTCGTCAAAATCTTGTGATTTAATAAACATATCTGCGTCAGGAATATCAGCTTCATTTGGATCTGCTGAATACAGTGCCTTGAGTGATTTTATCGTCCTAATGGTTACATAGCGTTTTAGGCCGACATAATTATGAAGTGGTTCTTTATTCTTTAACAGCTGGCTTACGTACCATTTATTAAATTGAAGCGAGGCTGATTCCGCCTCTGATGGAGGAAATGATGCGATAGCGAGAGATGGAAATAATACTAAAAAAATGAAGTTTTTTTTCATGGTTAATCCCGTCTGTATATAGCGTAAGTGGGTTGCAGTTCTCTGTAACGGCTTCCAGGGTACATACTCCTCTGCTGAAAATCAGAATACCAGGTCCCGGAACCATCATAGATACAAGCATGTCCATGGGGATGCCCAGGGATGGGTTGGATAACAGCTACGTCGCCCTCCTGAGGTTCTCCATAGACTCTTTTGAACCCAACAGCGATAAGATTTGAACCCATATCTCTTGCCTCTGGCGTGTTTCGGATATCTGCTCCACCAGCACGAATAGCATTTGAAACATAATGTGCGCATTTGCTCTGGCTATTGGCACCAGCATGTTGACGCGCGTAAGTGACTGCTTTGTGTTTATCCCATGACATTCGCTTGTTCCTATTTCAATTAAAAAATAAAAACATATTTTGCACCTTCCGCTTTAGTAATTTTGTAATTATTCATGAGCGTAAGTTAACCAATATAATTATAGTAAATGAAAGATAGAGTTATATTTATGAGTGTCATGATTGCTGAAGTAATTTCTCTGAGTGAGTTCAGCAGTGTCAGCGAGCTAAGGAAGGCTATAGAGACCTATATCCATTATTACAACAACGAATAAGACTAAAATTAAAAGACCTGAGTCAGGTAGAATACCGAACCCAGGCTCTGAAAACTGCTTAACATAAACTGTTCGACTTTATGGGGTCAGTCCACATTCGTCTGGCGAATAATTAGTTGGCTGGGCACGGGAATTCATGTGTCAGCGCTAGAACAACAGGAAGTACAGGTGCAATCGTACGTGATTTAGGATGTGTTTTATAATACTCCCCTACGGTATCGAAGGCCTGACTGAATGCAAAGTTGTCATCCACACAAATTTTCTTATCGATAATGAGCATTGCGGTTACTCCTCGCACAAACCCCATATACCCAAAGGCATCATAACTGTTGTATTCTCGATTGTAATCTTTATAGCCTTGGTACAAGTAATTACCATCAAATTCGGCAAGAACGAACGAGGGGGACGCTAATAGCAGGATTGTCGCTAAGGCTTTTAGTTTCTTCATATATAAATACCTGTATTTTTATCTGTCGCAAGAGTCCAAATCTGTCATGCTTGCGTAGATTCTGTGTTCAGTAGGGCGGAGCATAAATTTTTGTCATTGATTCATGCTTTGAATGATTCATTAATTCTGATTTAAAAAATCAATACATTTGTTAGGGCCAGACTTCGACTAATAATTTATAAACTCTGATGATATGAAACCTTGCGAAAACGCAAAATTTCACATCGTAAATAAAAATGTTGATGAAAGAGTATTTGAGAAAATGAGTCCTTTAATTTTTCGTGGTTGATTCATGAAGTTTTCTTAAAGATAAACCTCCTTAGGGTAATAACCTTTCCATAAATACGTTTTTGTCATGGCAGGCCAGATGAAGGGGATGATTTCTGCAGAGAAAGCCAAAATCACAACAGACTCTTAGCATCGCTAGCCTTCCCAAACTCACCACATGGATCACCATTCGCAAAAAAATCGCAAGAATTTGTTTCTCAGGTGCATAAATACGCAGTTCCGCTCTCGACGGGGCGGCGCAGGGTGCCTATTATGCTTAGGTTTCGCAATTTGTATGGGGAAGAGAGAATGCGTTCAGCGTTTTGGGTAGGGTGTGCGGCATTACTGTTGTCTGCGTGCAGCAATGAGCCGGTTCAGCAGGCGACAGCGGCACATGTTTCACCGGGAATGAAAGCGGCAATGTCCAGCTCCGGGCAGGCCAGTTGCGCAATGGTGGGCGGATCGTTGTCTGTCGCTCGCCAGCTTGATGGCTCGGCTGTCGGGATGTGTGCGTTGCCTAATGGCAAACGCTGCAGTGAGCAGTCGCTTGCCGTAGGGTCATGCGGTAATTACTGATTAGTCTGCGCGTTTAAACATCAGCGTTTTATCTGCTGTCGCCAGCGTCAACTGATTTTCCGTCAGATCGACCTGCGCGCCTTTGCGCAGCATATCGCCTATTGTTGCATCCAGTTCGTTGAGCTGCGGATCGGTGCAGAGTTTGCGCGTCATCGCCATGGCTTTGACCTTCAGCTCGCCTTCCGATAATTTGCCTTCGCCGCTAAAGCGGTTACACATCACGCCGGAAACAGCCATTTTCTCGCCAAAGCGCATTTCCGGTGGCACCGCGGTGGGTTTGACCGCCGCGCCGTTTACGCTCTCCAGCACAAAACGGTGCCCTTCGAGTTGGCCTGCCTGGACAGACGCCTTTCCGGGATTTACACAACCTGCCAGCGCCAGGGTCATCAGGCTTAACGCCACGAGCTTTTTCATATTGCTTCTCAAACTATAAATCCGATAAATATATGTGAATATCTTTAACGATACCCTCCCGTTTGTCATGGGTGTTTATCTGAAAGTGCCGAAAGCCGGGCAGGGATATCCACCCGGCTATCAAAACGTTAGTGCGATTTAAAGCCTGCGGCAGTCATCAGGATGCGGAAGAACATCCCCACAGCAGCCAGTGCCAGCACGCTGCCTCCCCAAATAATGGCTAACCACATCAGGCGTTTCCAGACCGGCTGTTGCATCAGTGATACCCCTCCCCATGTTGCACTTTTCCGCGAAACACGTAGTAGCTCCAGAACGTATAGACCAGAATAATCGGGATGATCAGCAGGGCGCCGACCAGCATAAAGCCCTGGCTTTGTGGCGGGGCTGCGGCCTGCCAGAGCGTGATGGACGGCGGAATAATGTACGGCCAGATGCTGATCCCAAGCCCGCTAAATCCGAGGAAAATCAGCCCCAGCGTCAGCACAAACGGTGCATTGTGGCTGTCGCTATCGTTCAGTTTTTTCCATGTCCAACCGCTCAGTGCGATGACCAGCAAAGGCACCGGCAGCAGGAACCACAGATTGGGCAGGGTAAACCAGCGCTCGGCGATTGCCGGGTGCGCCAGCGGTGTCCACAGGCTGATGATCGCGATGACCACTAACAGCGTCAGCAGCAGTTTTTTAGATACCCCGCGCATTTTCCCCTGAAGCGGATTTTCACTTTTCATCACCAGCCAGGTCGCGCCGAGCAGGGCGTACGCCACTGTCAGACCCACGCCGCAGAACAGATTAAAGAGCGTAAACCAGTCAAATGGCCCGCCGCTGTAGGCGCGCTCGGTCACCGAAAAACCGTTAATCACCGCGCCAACCACCACGCCCTGGCTGAAGGTGGCAAGAATGGAGCCGCCAATAAAAGCCTTGTCCCAGAAAGGCCGGTGTGCGGGCGTCGCTTTAAAACGAAATTCAAAGGCCACGCCGCGGAAAATCAGGCCGATCAGCATCAACGTGAGTGGGATGGTGAGGGCATCGATAATCACTGCGTAAGCCAGTGGAAACGCACCGAAAAGCGCCGCCCCCCCGAGCACCAGCCAGGTTTCATTCCCGTCCCAGACGGGGGCCACGCTGTTAACCATCACGTCGCGATCGTCTGCGTCGCGGGTGGTCGGAAACAGAATGCCGATGCCTAAATCGAAGCCGTCCATAACGATATACATCAGCGTGGCGAATACGATAATCACAAACCAGATAATGGAAAGATCGATGCCCATTATGGTTTCTCCTTAATCACAAATTCAGTGCTGGCGGCAGAGAGCGGGCGAGCCGGACGGCCATCGTTTTCGGTCGGGAAGGATTCGTGTTCCTGCGGACCTTTTTTGATAAGTCGCACCATGTAGCTGTAGCCAACGCCGAATACCGAGGTATAGACGACAATAAAGGCCAGCAGGCTCACGCTCATATGCAGATCGCCATGGGCAGATACCGCATCCGACGTGCGCTGCAGACCATAAACGACCCATGGCTGACGTCCCACTTCGGT
>Ga0213823_1001920_pt1 | contig 11859 bp, 10 predicted proteins | sample MC6MC0907MG_FD_179887 | JGI IMG/M metagenome (GOLD analysis project Ga0213823, IMG submission 179887) | Enriched soil aggregate microbial communities from Iowa State University, Ames, United States - MC6-MC0907-MG | ecosystem: Environmental > Terrestrial > Soil > Unclassified | place: USA: Iowa...
CATCATCCACTGCTTTTGCAATATCGACAATATTTCCTGTTGGATTTGAACCGTCTGCTGCTGAAGTTCCGGGGTTATGAGCAAGAACAACGATAGATTTAATGCCTTTCTTTTTTAATTCTGCCGCATACTTGTTAATTGCTTCCGTTTCATCCGTGAATTTAACTCCTGCCACACCGCTTGCCGTAACAATATTTGGTGTTTCCGTTGTCACCACACCGATAAAGCCGATTTTGACTCCGTCAACTTCTTTAACCACGTATGGAGGTAAAATTAATTCACCCGTTGATTCTTTTACAACATTTGCGGCCACATATGGGAAGGCCGCACCTTCAAACTCACCATACTTGTCTACTGTTTTCGGATGAGCGCCGCCATTGATTAAGCGCATCATTTCATCTACGCCTTCATCAAATTCGTGGTTTCCGATTGTACCCACATCAAAACCAAGTTCATTTAAGAAACGAATGGTGGGCTCATCCTGTAATAACGCGGATACCGGACGGCTTGCACCCACTGCATCGCCGGCTTGAACCATTAAAGTGTTGGAAGTATTTGTTGCTTCCCTTTCCTTTAAATAACCTGCTAAATATTCAATGCCTCCGGCAGGTTTGCCAGAAACAGTAGTTTTATAGTCTAATTGGCCGTGCAAGTCGTTAATCCCTAGTAATTGAACATGGACGGTTTGATCAAGTTGATAGGTTTCATAGCCAGCTTTTGTTGTCGATGCCCCTAAATCCTTTACATTTGGTGTTTGACCAAGGTAGACTTTAGCAGCAGGTGAAGAGTTAAAGGTTAAGGTTGCTTTGCCGCCGACAGGAGCAATTTTCCAGTTATTATCCGCCACCGGATTAACTGTACCTTGAGCACGGATATAATCCATTAAAATTTGTCGGTTTTCATATGGCGAATCAATGACAACCTTCGCTTTGCCGCCGACTAATGGAGGGAAGCCGCCTCCGCCGCTTGCACGGTAGTTATTGGTGGCTACAATAAATTCCTGATTGTCTGCAATTGGCGTACCGTCCATCATTGTAAAATTAATAATCCGATGGGAATCCGGGTTTAAAAGTGCGCCATTTGCCCAGTTGTATCTAGCATCTTTTGTCACATCAATTTGGTATTTAATCCCGTCAATGACGTCATAATTGTATGGGCGGAAATCGTAATCCAGTAAATCCTGGTTGCCCTCAATATTTGGATCAATTTTCTTGAATTGTGCTGCAGACATTTCTAACCATTCTCTTACTTGAGCACCGGTTAGTTTAACAGCTTTTAGCGTATTATTGAATAAGTACAAATCATTGGCACTCTTTATCGAAAGCTCACCCTTCGTGATATTCGTGAAGTCGCCGACACCTCCACGGCCGCCTTTGAAAGGAGCTGCAGCAGAGATGACCGGCAGATCCTTTAGTTCTGGAGCTTTCGTGTCAATCCATTTATTCACATAATCAATTTGGGCATTGTTTACGATTTGAACCGATGGATCGTCCATAACCCGTGAGAAGAAGCTATGCATAGGAATAGTCGTTTCGCCAATTTTTCCACGAACATAGGCAAGGGTTCCTTCATGCTCCGCTTTTACATCTTCAACGATGGTGGTGTCCAAAGCCGTATTAGTTGTTACTGGGCGGTTAACTGATTTAGAATTTGACTTATCAACCGTCCATTTTCCGTTTGCGTCTTGAACTAGGGCTAAGTCAAGAACGCCTAAATTATTTCCCCAATAGCCTGCTTCAACTGCTTGCGTGCCGTTGATTTTTCCATTGGTATTGTCAATGCCAGTTTTGTCATTAAAGGAAGCGTCACCAGGGAAGTTTAGGTGAGCATGTCCAAAAAGCATTGCATCGATGCCAGAAACCTTTGTTAAATCATAAACAGCGTTTTCTGCTTCTTCTTTCCCTTCTTCAGCAATGTCACAGCCAGAGTGGGCAATCGCCACAATCACGTCAGCACCTTTAGCTTTCATTTCCGGAATGAATTTATTTGCTTGTTTTACAATATCCTTCGTAATAACTTTGCCGGTTAAATTATCCTTGTCCCATTGCATAATCTGCGGTGGAGCAAAACCAATCACCCCAACCTTAATGGTCGACTCATTACCACTAGCATCTTTAATCGTTTTATTGATAATTTTATAAGGAGTAAAGTAATTTACATCATTATCAGGGTTTCCGTCTTTATCATCTTTGTATATATTAGCGTTGACAATTGGGAACTTTGCTTCTTCCAGAACATTGTCTAAGTAGTCCAAACCGTAGTTAAACTCATGGTTACCGACAATTCCTCCATCATATTCTAAGTAATTCATCGCTCTCAAAATTGGATGGGTATCATCCTTGCCTAACGGTTTAATTCTATTGACATAATCCGCAAGCGGATTCCCTTGAATCAAATCTCCAGCATCAAACAGCATCGAGTTGCTAACTTCCGATCTTGCCTGCTGTATTAAAGTGGCGGTTTTTGCTAGTCCATAATTAATTCCCATATCAGTATCCTTGTAATAATCATATGGCATGATATTCGAATGAAGATCAGTAGTTTCTAAGATACGGAGAGTAGCGGTGTTTTCTGTTTGCTCCGCTTTCACACTATAAGGAATGGCTGGTGTTAAAATAGTACTAAGTATTAAAGCTGAAGCAATTAGTTTACTAAACTTTACAAAACTCTTCTTTTTCTTCATACGCCTTTCACCTATCCCCTCGAATAATTCTTTATACTTAGGACAAATCTCATAAAAATATGTAGAAATCATCCTCCCCTTTACGTAAGATTCAGCAAAAAACGGCAAATTTTTAATAGCTTATTGTTCTATTAAAAATTTGCCGCTAGCTACTCTATGAATAGGGACTGAATCTTTTAGTATAGATGCTCTACTATTATACCGTTCTAATTTAAGAACAAAAATGTGCTATATTTACTATTTTTGTGCCTATTTTTTACAAAAATAAAAAAAGGCCTGGTCAAAATAGACCAGCCTACTCTTTCACTTGATAAATTGGGTCATCATCCCAGCGTTTCTTTAGTTCTTCCTTCGTATAGATAACCCTCATCGGGTTACCTCCTACGAAGCAACCGGGGGGAACGTCCTTATGGACCAGAGTGCCAGCCGATACAATCGCCCCATCGCCAATAGTGACGCCAGGAAGGATCGTGGAATTGGCACCAATCATCACTTCACTGCCAATTTCGACAAAACCAAGGCGATATTCTTTAATCAAATACTCGTGAGCAAGGATGGTGGTATTGTAACCAATGACCGTGTTGCGGCCAACGCTGATTTTTTCTGGAAACATGACATCCAGCATGACCATTAAGGCGAAGGATGTTTGCTCACCGACCTTCATCTTAAGGAAAGTACGATAAAGCCAATTCTTCATCCCCAAAAATGGTGTGTAACGCGCCAACTGAATCACAACAAAATTTTTAACAACCTTCCAAAAAGGCACGGTCTTGTAAACGTGCCATAAGGAGTTGGCTCCAGCGACCTGGTAACGGGTCGTTTTCCTCATATTTCTCACACTCCGAGGATTTTTAATAAGTCATGCATGTGATCAAGGATGTAATCCGGTTCGTATTTTGCAATGTAGTCTCTGCCCTTGATTGACCATGAGACACCAGCCGTTTTAGTGCCGGCATTTTTCCCGGCTAAAATATCGTGGAAATTGTCTCCTACCATGAGTGTTTCCCTTGCTGCTGCATCTAACTGCTCTAACGCAGTAAAAATAGGTTCGGGATCAGGCTTTACCTTTATCACATGATCTAGTGCAACAATCACCTCGAAAAATTGATCAAGGTTCGTCAGGCGTAACCCCTTCAAGGCGACATCGTGACGTTTCGTGGTGACAATTCCGAGTTTGTAGCCCTTTTCGTATAAAGTTTGAACTGTATCAAACACACCTTCAAATTCTTTCACGAGTGCATCATGGTTTGCGAGATTAAATGTACGATATTCCATTATCATCTCTTCAACACGATCCGGATCAACCGAACTAAATGCTTCATGAAGGGTCGGACCCATAAACGGCAAAACATCCTCGCGCCTATACTTGGCAGGAAAATATTTTTCAAGCGTATGCAAATAAGTTGAAATAATTAATTCATTCGTATCGATTAACGTCCCATCTAAATCAAAGAGAATTGTCGTAATTTTGTTGTTCATAGGATGCATCCTTTCTTTTTACTAGCCCCGAGCGTTTCCAAATCGTACCTACCAATAAAGTTAACAAAATTGCAACACCCAGACGGATTAAAAACAGCGGCAGCACCGGGATGCCGAGCGGGACAAAGATTAATGTATCCTCGACAACCGCATGGCAGGCCATTAGAAAAATAAATGCCAGCGTAATATCCTTTTTACTGACTCCATCTTCTTTCACGGCCTGGATCATCACCCCTGCACCATATGCCAGGCCAAATAATAACCCGGCGGCTATCGTGGTTGAGGTATTTTCCTTCATGCCAAGCGTTTTCGTGATCGGAGCCATCGTTTTAGAAAATTTATTTAACCATTGTAAGTCTTTTAATATTTGAATCACAATCATGAGCGGGATGACAATCATCGCCAGCTGTAAAATCCCAAGGCCTGCTTTTTGAATTGCCTCAAGCAAAATCTCAGCAACACCATCGGCCTGTGACGTGCTCTGCTGGATCAAGCCATACTTTGCACTCTCACTGCCCCCATGCCAAACAAGATTAATTACGACTGCAGAAAGGAGGGCAAGCCCCGGTCTTGTAACCAGAACGACCCACAGCTTCACGCCGGCTTTCAATGCAACGCCTGATTCGATAAATAAATTATGTGAAAAGGACAGCATCACGGCTAAAATAAACACTTCTTTTACCGAAAAATCAAGAGTAAGAATCGCACCAATCGCTGCATAAAGGTTGAGGAAATTCCCGAGTACTAGCGGAATGGCGGCATCTCCGGACAACCCCAGCAGCTTCATAAGCGGGGAAATCATTTTTATCACCCATGGCAAAACTGGAGTATATTGCAGCACTGCCACAATCAGTGTAACCGGAAAAATAATTTTCCCTAGAGTCCATGTTGTTTTAAAACCAACCAGTAATCCCTTTTTCGATGAGCTTAATAGCATTTAGCCTAAGTTCCCCTCTTTAGTTTTAATTCATTTCTACAATCCTGCATGATTAGTGGCCATTATTACATGAACTGGGTCATTTACAACTTAATTTGTGGCTATTACTACATGATTTGTATCATTTACAACTTAATTTGTGGCTATTACTACATGATTTGTATCATTTACTACATGATTTGTGGCTAGTACTACATGATTTGTGTCATTTACTACATGATTTGTGGCTAGTACTACATGATTTGTGTCATTTACTACATAATTTGTGGCTATTACTACATAATTTGTGGCACTTACTACAAAATCCAAAGTACTTACTACATTTTTTGTAAAAAGTAGGAAAAGCCTTTTAATTACTTTGGTCTAAATAGCGCTCCTCTGTATTCTGTTTTGTTCGTCGATAGAGAATAATCGCAACTGATACAACAATCAAGACAATCGAAATCGTTTGCGCCATCCGAAGGCTGCCAAGCATTAGGCTATCCGTCCGCAGACCTTCCACATAAAAGCGGCCGACAGAATACCAGATGACGTAGGAAAGAAACATCTCACCGCGGCGAAGATTCACACGTCGTAGCAAAATCAATAAGAAAAAGCCGATCAAGTCCCAGATGGATTCATATAAAAATGTTGGATGATAATACGCTCCATTAATATACATTTGATTGATAATAAAGTCCGGTAAATGCAAGTTTTCAAGGAACGACCTTGTCACTTCACCGCCATGGGCTTCCTGATTCATAAAATTCCCCCAGCGGCCGATTGCCTGTCCGAGAATAATACTTGGTGCGGCAATGTCAGCAATCTTCCAAAAGGAAATGCCACGTTTTTTGGCAAAAATAATCGTCGTAATAACTGACCCGATCAAGGCCCCATGAATCGCAATCCCGCCGTTCCATATTTTCGGGATTTCTGCTGGATGATCGACATAATAATTCCATTCAAAAATTACATAATAAATACGTGCCGAAATAATCGCGATCGGAATCGCCCACAGCATCAAATCAGCAAACGTGTCCTTCGGCAGTCCCCTTCGATTGCCTTCCCTTATCGCGAGAAACAGCGCAAGTGCCAGACCTGAGCCAATAATAATCCCATACCAGTGCACCTCAATCGGGCCAAGTGAAAAGGCAATTGGGTTAAGCGGCTGAATCGTTTCGTTCATTCTTATCTCCCCTTACATATCTTCATGTTCCCCATCTTCAATCACATCAGAAAGACGCTCCGTAAATTGCTGCGCCGCATTTACGCCCATTCGTTTTAACCGGAAATTCATCGCTGCTACTTCAATGATGACAGCCAGGTTCCGTCCAGGGCGAACGGGAACAGTCAGTTTCGTGATCTCCGTGTCAATAATCTTCATTTTCTCCTCATCTAAACCAAGGCGGTCATATTGCTTTTTAGAATCCCAGATTTCTAAATCCATGATCAGCGTGATCCGCTTATTGCTGCGGACAGCACCGGCACCGAACAATGTCATTACGTTGATAATCCCCAGGCCGCGGATTTCTAATAAATGTTCAATTAAATCCGGTGATGTACCGACTAACGTATCCTGGTCTTCCTGACGGATTTCCACGCAATCATCGGCAACAAGGCGATGGCCGCGCTTAACGAGCTCCAGCGCCGTTTCACTTTTACCGACACCGCTTTTACCGGTAATTAACACTCCGATTCCATAAACGTCCACCAATACACCGTGGACTGCCGTTGTCGGTGCCAGCTTGCTCTCTAAATAATTGGTTAGACGGCTTGAAAAACGGGTGGTCTTCATGTTTGTCCGAAGAACAGGTACTGATTCACGTTCTGATGCTTCCAATAGCTCGACTGGAACTTCAATTTCCCTTGTGACAATGATCGCCGGGGTGATATCGGTACATAACCGTTCCATTCGGGAAACGCGTTCCCCTTCAGGCAGTTCTTCAAAAAAGGACAGTTCAGTTTTTCCTAATAGTTGAATTCGTTCCGCAGGATAAAATTCAAAATAACCGGCCATTTCAATTCCCGGCCGAGATATATCACTTGTGGTAATGGGGCGGTTAATTCCTTCTTCACCGCTGACCAATTCTAGCTTAAATTTCTCCAATATATCTTTGGTGCGTACTTTTGGCAAGAAGCTTCCTCCTAACGGATTTTTTATAATCTGAAAAATTCATTTCCTCTTATTTTAGCATTTTTTGATGAAGAACCAAATGGAAGTTGTTCAAAAAATTGAAAAGGTGCAGACCAATTGTAAATGGTGTGCACCCGTTTCAATTAATTTTTCGCTTTTCTTGATGGCTCTAGAATTGTTTTTTGAATAATTAAGTTTACAAGCGACATAAGCACCGCAATAAACAGTGCCATACCAAAGCTAGAGATTTCAAAGGCATCGCCCATTAAATAATCGGTCAGTTCAAGTGTAAATGCGTTGATGACGAAAAGAAAAAGCCCCATCGTTAAAACCGTCACCGGTAAGGTAAACAAAATGAGGAGCGGACGCACCAGCACATTTAAGATGGATAATAAAATGCTTGCCTGAAGTGCGGCCCAAAATCCTGTAAGTTGAAAGCTCTCGTGAAAATACCCGGCAAGTGCTATAAATAAAACCGCATTAATCAAACATCCAATCAGCCATCTCATCTCTAACGTCCCCTACTTATTCTTCTTGTGATTTGTGAATCGTAATCGAGCCTGATTTCGTATCTGCATAGATTCTCATCATTTTATCAGAAGGATTGACAGATTGGAAGCGAAGCGATTTTTGAATCATTTCGCTTTTCTCTTCTATCACTTGAACGCCTGTAAGGTTCACATTAAAACCTCCGAGATTTGTCTTGATCTCGCCATTAACAGGTACTCCCTCTGGAACAAATAAATCAATGCCACCCGTGGTCGCTTTTGCTTGAATCAATTCAGAACGTTTCCCACGCATGTTTACACTGATATTTCCATTAAACGACTGCGACTCGACCTTTCTAAAATCGCCATCAAGTTGAATGGCACCGTTAATTGTCTCTGTTTCCACCTCATCGAACTGGCTGCCAATGAGATTGATTTTCCCGTTCGCAGTTTCCACTTCGACCTTTTTTCCATTTACACGATTGAGGTCTATTTTTCCATTAGCGGTTTTTACACGAAGGTCATGGACATTCATTTCTTCACCTGTAACGCCGCCATTAAACATTCTAATGCGCACGCGCTCATATTGCGCTTTTGGTACATAAATGACCGCTTCAACCTTCATCCATTTTTGCTGCGTACTAAAACGCAATTTTTGGTGTTCAACGGTAAAAAGTACATCACGTAAAAAGTTTTGCCGTGCCTGATCCTGATTATCCACACGGTACACCTTTGCTTGGCACTCAATCCTAACATCCGGCTGCTCCCAGGCGGCAAGCGTAACGGAACCGTTTGCCACATCGATGTCCATATCTTTTAAATCAACATCACCTTGATGGAAAATATGAGAGATATCAATAGATTGACCAAAGTTTAAATCAAAATCTAGATCTTTAATTTTTTTCAAAGCTGAATCGACAAATTCAAAAATCTTATCTTTTGTTGATTGGTATTTCGCTTGGAATGGGTCTTCCTTTTTTGCTTCTTCAAACTGAACAGCAGTTGAAAGCTCGTTCACTATTTGTTCCTGCTTCTGCTCCATCGTTTGCTGCGCTTTTTCCAGTTCTTCGAGAAGCATTAACGCTTCATCTACCTTCAGCTTTCCTTCTTCAACCATTTGCAATATCCGTTTTCTTTCCTCTTTCATCTTCTCCACCTCAGATATAAATTATTTTCTCCTATAAAGCTTATTCAGCTAAGAGAACCTTTACGCCTTTAACAATGTTCCAAATCACCACAACGCCCCAAAGGATGACAAGCACAATGATGCTGATTATGGTAAAAGCAGGTATCGTATCTTGAATTTTGGTAAAATCATAAAACACAGCAAAAATAATGAACGGTGTCGGAATAATTGGAATTAAATGAGATAATAATGACTTCTTTGCATGCCGCTTTGTCTCTTCATCTCCAGTAGCAATATAGACAGCAAGTGGAAAAATAAACCCTGCGAAAAAAATACTGAAATAGCACAAACTTGAAAGTACTTTTCTTGTTTCCATTTCGTTTATCACCTCTATCCTTTATGTACGCACCGGAATGAAAAAAGTTTCTATAAATCGGTTCGAAAGGTCCGGTATTTTTTTTCAAAAAACTTTTGCAGGCCATCGGCGAACATATTAATGGTGTAAATGGTTATGGCAATCGCCCCGATAACGGAAAACGGGATCCATTCATAAGAAAAAATATCTGCCGTTATGGTGCGAAACATCGTCGGCCAAGCTAGGGAGGTATTGACCACTTCATAAGCACCACTCTCCACCGTCACAAATTTATGCGTGACATAGATATGGACGATACCAAGCTGTGCAAGTAAGAAAAGTACCCTTCCAATATCATTGATAATCAGAATAATTATATGCGGCAGGACGACGGGAAAATAATATTTTCTAAACATTCTTAATGGCGAGCCGCCGGCAACAATTCCCGCTTCAATATAGGGCCGCTTCTGTGTTTCCTTCATGTGCTGCAGGATAATCTCCGCCACTCTGCCCGTTTCGAGAACAGCCAGCACAAGAATAATTAACATTGCCCTGTCAGGCGAAAAGAAGATGAGCGGCAGGGTTACGAAAAAGGAAACAAAAAAGATCGGCGGCATAAAGGAAAACACCTGCTGCCAGGCTTGCAAAAATACTTCTAGCAATCTCGAATAAAACCCGCCAATTGCTAGTGGAATGGCAATTAGATAACGGACAAAGACGACAAGAACGACAATGGTTAACGTTTCTTTTGCCCCCATAATGATTTGGCTCAGTACATCAACACCATAGTGGTCGCTTCCAAGTGGAAAGCCCTCTCGAGGTGGAATCGGCGGTAGAATAAACGCCCCTTCTTTCGTTTTCACCACACCTGTTTGTTTTAAATCTTGATCGACAAAAGGCAGATGAGGCCCGGCGAACACAAAAAACAATAAAACTAGTAAAAAAATCGAACTGATCCAAAGCTTCCAATTCTTCAACTCGATCCCCTCCTATCGATAGGAGATACTAGTCCTCTGGCGATTTGACTGAGAGCTTTTGAAATAAAAATAATGGCCGTAAAGAGGATAATATATCCTGCTGCTGGATATAAACCGATTTCAAACTGTTGCCCGGTGCGAAACATTGCCGGAGATGTAAGAGTTTCATATAAGAAAAAGGCAGCTCCGCGGTAATTCGTCAGGTACTCGACAATAAACAAGTTTGATAGAGTATAAAGGGTAATCGTATTTGTATGACTCAAAATCTTTACATAACAATTTTTTAATACATGGCGGTACAACACCTTAAAGGATGAAGTCCCTTTTGAAAGGGCCGTGCGTATGTAGTCCATGCCTTGCTCGTCACGGATGCTGAAATAAGTAATATTCGCTATGTAAAATAATGGATAGATCGAAAGAAATACGATGGCTAATAGAATGACACTCGGTTCATCACTGCCGTAAACCTTTATATGGGGCAGAATGCCGGCTTCATAGGCCTCCATGATCAGGAGCTGCAGAGAAATAATTAAGAATAAGTCAGGGATGGATAAGAAAAATCGTGTTGTGCTGACCCCGAATAGCTTCCCTCGCCGGCTGCGAATCCGAAAGTCAAATACACCTTTAGCAATGCCGAGAAAGAAACCAAGCATTAAAGCCGGAATCGTAATCAGCATGCTTTTTTTAAACGTACGCCAAATATTTTCGTTGAGAGAATGCCCATTATAGACAGTGCCAAGCCCCTTATTTTCCTTCACATACGTGAAAAAATCTTTAAACTGCTGTACATGTGCCTGGGCGGAATAGTCATATTTTGCACTAATGAACATTCCGCGTGGGCCCGTTGTGTAGTCAGCTGTACGCGGTAAAAATAACAGTGCTAAAAAAATGGTGGTCGCAATACCCCACAGCAACACTTGATAGAGTACGGAACGCAAAATCATGTTTTCATCTCCTTCGTGTTATATTTTACTAATATTTCAAAAATATTTCAATTTTCTAATTAGTTTCTGAGGAGGGGTAGATGAAAAAAAACTGACGAAAGGTAACAATTTTTTTGTAAGGAACGGGCGGCGGCTTGAGCTCTACTGATTTTTGGAGGATTCCGCGGGTTTTTGGGCTTTTCAGCGGGTTTCGGAGTTTGTCCGCGGGTTTTGGTATTATTTTCGTGGATTTCGGAGTTTTTCTGTGGACTTTGGTATTATATTCGTGGGTTTCGGAGTTTTTCTGCGGACTTTCATGATAATTCCGCGGACTTTTTCTGGAATTCCGCCAAACGATTCATTTATTCCGCCAAACTATTCATTTATTCCGCCAAACTTCGAAGGTATTCCGCCAATCTTTCTATTTATTCCGCCAAATTACAAAGAAATTCCGCCAAACGCATCATTTCGAGTATGATCCGCAGGATTGTGGGGAACGTTTCCGCCGATTTGGTGCGGAATTCCGCCAATCTTTCTATTTATTCCGCCAAATTACAAAGAAATTCCGCCAAACTCATCATTTCGAGGGTGACCCGCTGGATTGTGGGGAACGTTTCCGCCGATTTGGTGCGGAATTCCGCCAAACTTCGAAGGAATTCCGCCAAACCATTCATTTTTTCCGCCAAACTTCGAAGAAATTCCGCCAAACCCATCATTTCGAGGGTGATCCGCAGGATTATGTGGAGTGATTCCGCCGATTTGGTGTCAATTCCGCCAA
>Ga0213823_1001922_pt1 | contig 11856 bp, 11 predicted proteins | sample MC6MC0907MG_FD_179887 | JGI IMG/M metagenome (GOLD analysis project Ga0213823, IMG submission 179887) | Enriched soil aggregate microbial communities from Iowa State University, Ames, United States - MC6-MC0907-MG | ecosystem: Environmental > Terrestrial > Soil > Unclassified | place: USA: Iowa...
CGAGCACCTGGCAGGGCATTCTGGCTGGCCGCAGTGGCATTGGTCCGATCGAACATACGGACCTGTCTGCCTACTCCACCCGTTTTGGCGGCTCGGTGAAGGGCTTCGAGGTCGAGCAGTACCTGTCGGCCAAGGAAGCTCGCAAACTAGACCTGTTCATTCAGTACGGCCTGGCGGCCGGGTTCCAGGCGGTCCGCAACGCCGGCCTGGAAGTCACCGACGCCAACCGTGAGCGCATCGGCGTGGCCATGGGCTCGGGCATTGGTGGCCTGACCAACATCGAAGAAACCAGCCGCACCCTGCATGAGCAAGGTCCGCGCCGTATTTCGCCATTCTTCGTGCCGGGCTCGATCATCAACATGATCTCCGGTTTCCTGTCGATCCACCTGGGGCTGCAGGGGCCGAACTACGCCATCGCCACGGCGTGTACCACCGGTACTCACTGCATTGGCATGGCCGCGCGCAACATCGCTTACGGTGAAGCCGACGTGATGATCGCCGGCGGTGCCGAAATGGCGGCCTGTGGTCTGGGCATGGGCGGTTTCGGTGCCTCGCGCGCGCTGTCGACCCGCAACGATGAGCCAACCCGTGCCAGCCGTCCGTGGGACAAGGGCAGGGATGGCTTCGTGCTCTCCGACGGCGCCGGTGCGCTGGTGCTCGAAGAGCTGGAGCACGCCCAGGCCCGTGGTGCGACTATCTATGCCGAGCTGGTTGGCTTTGGCATGAGCGGCGACGCCTACCACATGACATCGCCGCCCGACAGCGGTGAAGGCGCGGCCCGCTGCATGGCCAACGCCCTGCGCGATGCTGGCATTCAGCCGAATGAAGTCAGCTACATCAACGCCCACGGCACGTCGACCCCGGCTGGCGACATCGCCGAAGTCGCGGCGATCAAGCGCGTGTTCGGCGAGCACGCCTACACGCTTGCGGTCAGTTCGACCAAGTCGATGACTGGCCACCTGCTGGGTGCGGCCGGTGCGGTAGAGGCAATCTTCAGCGTGCTGGCAATCAACAGCCAGATGGCGCCGCCGACCATCAACCTGGACGAGCCGGACGACGGTTGCGACCTGGACTTCGTGCCGCATGAAGCCCGCAGCATGCCGATCGACGTGGTGCTGTCCAACTCGTTCGGCTTTGGTGGCACCAACGGCTCGCTGGTGTTCCGCCGGTTCGCCGGTTGATGCACAGCTGGATCGACGGCCAGCCTGCGACTGCAGTCAACCTGCAGAACCGCGGCCTGGCCTACGGCGATGGCCTGTTCGAGACCATCGCCGTGCGGGGTGGCCGGCCCAGCTTGCTGGACGGCCACCTGGCGCGCCTGGCGCTGGGTTGCCAGCGCCTGGCAATCGACGCCGACCTGGCGCTGGTCCGCGATGAAATCCTGCGTTATGCGAGCCTGCTGGGTGGCGGTGTCGCCAAGCTCATCCTCACCCGTGGCGACAGCCAGCGGGGCTACGCTCCGGTTGCCGGTGCGGCGCCGCGGCGCATCCTTCAGGGCAGCCCACTGCCCACCTATCCTGTCGAACATGCCGAGCACGGCGTGCGTCTATTTGCGTGCCAGACACGGCTTGGGGAACAACCCTTGCTCGCTGGCCTCAAACACCTCAACCGCCTGGAGCAGGTGCTGGCTCGTGCCGAATGGCAAGACAGCGAACATGCCGAGGGGCTGATGTGTGATGGGCAGGGCAGGGTGGTCGAAGGCGTTTACAGCAACCTTTTCCTGGTGCGCGACGGCGTGCTGCTGACCGCTGACCTGCGCCGCTGCGGCGTTGCCGGGGTCATGCGTGGTGCTTTGCTGGAGCAGGCGCAGGCACTGGGCATCTCGGTGCAGGTGCGTGACGTGCCATTCGACGAGCTGGCGCAGGCGGACGAAGTGTTTGTCTGCAATAGCGTCTATGGTGTCTGGCCTGTGCAAGGCATCCCCGCGCTGAACCTGAACTGGTCGCCGGGCCCGCTCACCCGTAAACTGCAGGCCGTTGCCCGTACGTTACTGGATACCTGAATTCGTGAGACGCAAATTCCTGCTGCTGCTGGAAATCAGTTTGATCCTGGCCGGCCTGGCATTGGGCTGGTCGGCCTGGAAGGTCAACTCGGTGCTCGAGCAGCCCCTGCACGTGACGCAGGAGCGCCTGCTCGACGTGCCCAATGGCACCAACCCCAATCGCATGTTCTACCGCATGCAAAGCGAGGGGTTGCTCGATGACGCCTTCTGGCTGCGTTTGTATTGGCGCTTCAACATGGCCGGCACGCCACTGAAGACCGGCGAATATCGCGTTACGCCCGGCATGACCGTGGAAGACCTGTTCGACGCCTGGCGCCGTGCCGATGTGGTGCAGTACAACCTGACCCTGGTCGAGGGCTGGACCTTCCGCCAAGTGCGTTCAGCGATTGCCAAGCATGAGAAGATCAAGCACACCCTCGACGGCCTTTCCGATTCGGAGGTCATGGACAAGCTGGGCCATACCGGGGTGTTCCCGGAGGGCCGCTTCTTCCCCGACACTTACCGCTTCGTGCGGGGCATGAGTGATGCAGAGTTGCTGCAGCAGGCCTATATGCGCCTGGACGAGGTGCTGGCGAAGGAGTGGGCCGAGCGCACCACCGACCTGCCTTACCGTGACCCTTATCAGGCGCTGATCATGGCCTCGCTGGTCGAGAAAGAGACTGGCATCCCCCAGGAGCGCGGGCAGATCGCTGGCGTATTCGTCCGCCGCCTGCGCCTGGGCATGATGCTGCAGACCGACCCAACGGTCATCTACGGCATGGGCGAGCGCTACAACGGCCGGATCACCCGTGCCGACCTGCGTGAGCCAACCCCCTACAACACCTATACCATCGCCGGCCTGCCGCCGACGCCGATCGCCATGGTTGGGCGCGAAGCAATCCACGCCGCGCTCAACCCGTCCGATGGCACCAGCCTGTACTTTGTCGCCCGAGGCGATGGTAGCCACGTGTTCTCCGACGACCTGGATGATCACAATTCGGCGGTGCGCGAGTTTCAGCTCAAACGGCGCGCGGACTATCGCTCCAGCCCGGCCCCGCAGGCTCAGCCGGATACGCAGGGCGCGCCGTCTGAAGCGTTGCCCGAACCCTCTGTGCAGGACCCGGCGCCGGCCAGCGAACCCGCGCCGGCCGAAACGCCAGCGCCTGACGAACAACATTAAGGACTGCCTGTGAGCGGCTTGTTTATTACCCTGGAAGGCCCCGAAGGCGCGGGCAAAAGCACCAACCGCGATTACCTGGCCGCGCGTCTGCGCGAGCAGGGGCTGGATGTAGTGCTGACGCGCGAGCCCGGCGGCACGCCGCTGGCCGAGAAGGTCCGCGAGCTGCTGCTGGCACCCAGCGATGAAGTGATGGCAGCCGACACCGAGCTGCTGCTGGTATTTGCCGCACGTGCCCAGCACCTGGCGCAGGTCATCCGCCCCGCACTGGCCCGCGGCGCGGTGGTGCTGTGCGATCGTTTCACCGATGCCACGTACGCCTACCAGGGCGGTGGTCGGGGCTTGTCGGTGGAGCGTATCGCCACGCTGGAGCAATTCGTTCAGGGCGACTTGCGCCCCGACCTGACCCTGGTGTTCGACCTGCCGGTGGAAGTCGGCCTGGCCCGGGCAGCCGCACGCGGTCGTCTGGATCGTTTCGAGCAGGAAGGCCAGGCCTTCTTCGAGGCGGTGCGCCAGGCCTATTTGCAGCGCGCCCAGCGCGAGCCGCAGCGCTACGAACTGCTGGACGCCGCGCAGCCGCTGGACGCCGTGCAGCGTGCCATCGATGCGCTGTTGCCACGCATCCTGGAGCGTTGCCGTGGCTGAAGCCTACCCCTGGCAGCAGGCCCTGTGGCAGCAGTTGGCCGGGCGTGCCCAGCATGCCCACGCCTACCTGCTGCACGGGCCGCAGGGTATCGGCAAGCGCGCCCTGGCCGAGCGCCTGATGGCCCGGCTGCTGTGCCAGCAGCCAATGGGGCTGGATGCCTGTGGGCATTGCAAGTCCTGCATGTTGCTCAGCGCTGGCAGCCACCCGGACAACTTCGTGCTGGAGCCGGAAGAGGCTGACAAGCCCATCAAGGTCGACCAGGTGCGCGAGCTGGTCTCCTTTGTGGTGCAGACGGCGCAGCTTGGCGGGCGTAAGGTGATTTTGATCGAGCCGGTGGAGGCGATGAACGTCAATGCTTCCAACGCCCTGCTCAAGAGCTTGGAGGAGCCGTCCGGCAATACCGTGCTGCTGCTGGTCAGTCACCAACCCAGCCGTTTGCTGCCGACCATCAAGAGCCGTTGCCAACAAGTCACCTGTCCGCAGCCCCGCCTGGCCGAGAGTCAGGCCTGGCTGGCGACGGCGTTGGCCGACAGTGACGAGGCCGAGCGCGACGAACTGTTGACCCTGGCCGCCGGTTCACCGTTGATGGCGCTGAAGCTGCAGGCCCAGGGCGTGCGCGAGCAGCGAGCGCTGGTGACTGACGGGGTGAAGAAGTTGCTCAAGCAGCAGCAATCGCCCACTCAGTTGGCCGAAGCCTGGGGCAGCGTGCCGTTGTTGCTGTTGTTCGATTGGTTTTGCGACTGGTCGCACCTCATCTTGCGCTATCAGTTGACCCAGGATGAGGACGGGCTAGGCTTGGCCGACATGCGCAAGGTGCTGCAATACCTGGCGCAGAAGAGCCGGCAGGCCAAGGTGCTCGAGGTTCAGGCGTGGATCCTCGCGCAGCGCCAGAAGGTGCTGGGCAAGGCCAACCTCAACCGCGTCCTGTTGCTGGAGGCCTTGCTTGCCCATTGGGTGCAGTTGCCGGGTTCCCGCTGATTTTCCATTTCTTCATGTGTGCCGTCTCCCATGCTCGTAGATTCCCATTGCCACCTCGACCGTCTTGACCTCAGTGCCTACCAGGGCTCCCTCGATGCCGCCCTCCAGGCGGCCCGCGAGCGTGGGGTAGGGCATTTTCTGTGCATTGGCGTGAGCGCCGAGAATGCCGGCGCAGTCAAGGCCCTGAGCGAGCAATACGCTGATGTCGATTGCTCGGTCGGCGTGCACCCCCTCGACCTGGCCCCGGGCGAAACGCCGGCGCTCGAATGGCTGTTGCGCGAACTGGCGCACCCGCATGTCGTCGCGATCGGCGAAACCGGGCTGGACTATCATTACGAGCCGGAGGCCGCGGAGCTGCAGCAGGCATCGTTCCGCCTGCACCTGGAAGCCTCGCGCCAGACCGGCAAGCCGGTGATCGTGCATACCCGTGCGGCCAGGGCCGACACCCTGGCGCTGCTGCGCGAGGCCAATCTGCCCCAGGCCGGCGTGCTGCACTGCTTCACCGAAGACTGGGACATGGCCAAGGCAGCCCTGGACCTGGGCTACTACATCTCGCTCTCCGGCATCGTTACCTTCCGCAATGCCGACGCTTTGCGCGAGGTGGCGCGGCAGGTGCCGGTTGACCGCTTGCTGGTGGAGACCGATTCACCCTACCTGGCGCCGATTCCGTACCGTGGCAAGCCGAACCTGCCGCAGTACGTACGTGAGGTTGCCGAATATGTGGCGTCGTTGCGTGGCGTGAGTTACGCGCAGTTGGCCGAGCAGACCACCGCCAACTTCAAGCGCTTGTTCCCGCTGGCACGCGTTGCCTGAGTAGCCGCCATTGCAGTGTCGAGGGCAAAAAAAACCCGGGTTCTGGGGGAGGAATCCGGGTTAAGACCATTAGGAGTAAAACAAAGGTACGCGGTCCCTGAGCACCTTTATCGGCGCGCCACTGGGGGGGATGCGTCGCGCCAACACTTCAAGTATTGGTCAGGTTTGGCGCAGTGCCAGTGTGTGTTGATCGTTTTTTAAACAGATTTGGAATACGTCAGGGGTCGCATCCTTCCTCAATGCATGGCCAGGCGCCTTATTTGCTGGATAGCTTCGTCGATAAGTCGCTCATCGGTGTAGAAATGCGGTGAGAACCGCACACCTGGCCCGCGCAGTGCGCAAATGGTCCGGTCGGCGATCAAGGTTCGATAGATGTCGGCGCTGTTCAGCCCCGAAATACCGAATGTGACGATGCCCGCGCGGCGCTCTGGCTTGCCCGGGCTGTACAGGTGCACGCCGGGGATACTCGCCAACCCCTGGTGCAGCTGCTCGACGCGCTGCTGCAGCTGCCGGGCAACCTCATCCATGCCGATTTCTTCAAGCAATGACAGGCTCGCCTCCAGTGCGCAGGCGCCGAGCATGTTCGGGCTGCCGCACTCGAAGCGTCGCGCGCTGCGTGCCGGCTGCCATTGGCGGCGCTCGAAGTCACCCAACCGCTCCAGCATGTGCCAGCCATAAGCATTGAGCCTTAGCTGCGGGCGCAACGCGGCGCGGCAATAGAACACCCCCAGGCCCTCTGGGCCGAGCATCCACTTGTGGCCGTCAGCCATGGCGAAATCGCACTGAGCGTGCTGCACGTCGAAGGGCAGGGCGCCGATCTGCTGGATGGCATCGACGCAGAAGAGTATGTTGCGCGCCCGGCAGCCTTCGCCGAGGCGCGCCAGGTCCAGGCGCAGGCCGCTGCCGAACTGCACGGCGCTGACCGCCAGTAGGCGTGCACGCGCGCCGCAGGCTGCCAGCAGCGAAGCCTCTGGGTCGGCGCCGGCCAGGCTCGCCTGCACCACCTCGACACCGCGTTCGGCCAAGGCCTCCCACACCACGCGGTTGGAGGGGAACTCCTCATCGCTGATCACCACCTGGTCACCGGCTTGCCAGTCAAGGCCGAATGCGACCAGCGAGAGGGCCTCGGACGTGTTCTTCACCAGCGCGATATCGCCCGAGGAGGGCGCGTTTATCAAGCGTGCCAGCCGTTCACGCAAGCGACGCTCGGTGGCCAGCCAGGTCGGGTACTCGCTGGCGCCCAGGTGCACGTTGTGCTGCGCGAAGCGCGCAACTGCTTCGCAGGCCCGGCGCGGCCAGGGAGCGATAGCCGCGTGGTTCAGGTAGCGCAGCCCCGGGGCCTGGTCGAACTCATCGTGAAACATAGACATGGTTGGATGATCCGTGCAATTTGCTGCAAGTTAGGCATAATAAACCGCTTCAATGTCATCCAGTCCTTCCCATGCAGAAAGAACCTCGTAAGGTCCGTGAGTTTCGCCGTCGCGAACAGGAAATCCTCGATACTGCGCTCAAGCTGTTTCTCGAACAGGGTGAAGACAGCGTCACCGTCGAGATGATCGCTGACGCCGTAGGTATCGGCAAAGGTACGATCTATAAGCACTTCAAGTCCAAGGCGGAGATCTACCTGCGCCTGATGCTCGACTACGAGCGCGACTTGAACGCGCTGTTGCATTCGGCCGATGTCGATCGCGACAAGGAGGCGCTGTCGCGCGCCTATTTCGAGTTCCGCATGCGCGACCCGCAGCGCTACCGGCTATTCGACCGCCTGGAAGAAAAGGTGGTCAAGGGCAACCAGGTGCCGGAGATGGTCGAGGAGCTGCACAGCATTCGTGCCTCCAACTTCGATCGGCTGACGCAGCTGATCAAGGGCCGCATCAGCGAAGGCAAGCTCGAAGACGTGCCGCCGTACTTCCACTACTGCGCCGCCTGGGCGCTGGTGCACGGTGCCGTGGCGCTGTACCACTCGCCGTTCTGGAGCAACGTGCTGGAGGACCAGGAAGGCTTCTTCCAGTTCCTCATGGACATTGGCGTGCGCATGGGCAACAAGCGCAAACGCGACCCGGAACCCGCGAACTGAAGCGTCTCGGCTTTTTTGGCTGAACACGGCATGAAGGCGGGGCTTGCAAAAACCTGAATTTTGAGTCAGGTTTTGCCAGCCCCGTTTCATCCATGCCGGAGTCATCCATGATCGTCGATCGTCAAGGCAGGCGTTTTCGCAACCTGCGCGTCAGCCTGACGGCTGCCTGTAACTACGCTTGCAGCTACTGCGTGCCCAATGGCAAGCGGTTGGTGGCGGCGCAGGACGAACTGTCGGCAGAGGCGCTGGCCCGTGGCGTTGCTTACCTGATCGAGGCTGCCGGTATCGAGCGGCTGCGCATCACCGGTGGCGAGCCATTGGTCAGCCCCAGGCTGGAGGCGTTTCTGGTCGCAGTGGCCAGGCTCGACCTCGAGGACATCACCCTGACCACCAATGGCCAGTTGCTCTCGCGCAAGCTGCCGCAACTTCAGGCGGCGGGCATTCGCCGCCTGAATGTCTCACTCGATACCCTCGACCCCCAGGCGTTCCGCCGCATCGCCCGCGGTGGCGACCTGGCAAGTGTGCTGGCGGGCATGCAGCAGGCCAGTGCCATGGGCCTGCAGGTCAAGGTGAACATGGTGCCCATGCGTGGGCAGAACCTGGATCAGGTCGTGCCCATGCTCGATTACTGCCTCGCCCGTGGCTACGAGTTGCGCTTCATCGAATTGATGCGCATGGGGCATCTGGCCCGTGACCACAACACCTTCCTGCAGCAATTCGTGGGGCTCGATCAGTTGCTGGGCCTGATTGGCCAGGAACATGGCTATCAGCAGGTCGATGCGCCGCTGGACGCTACCGCGCTGCGTTACCAGGTCCCGGGCAAAGGCCACTTCGGCGTGATCGCCAACGAGAGCGTACCGTTCTGCCGCACCTGCTCGCGCCTTCGCTTGTCTTCCACCGGCTGGTTGCATGGTTGCCTGTCGTCGAGTAATCGTCACTTTGTCGGCGACCTGTTGGAGCAGCCCCGTCACCAGGCGCTGCCCGCCCTGCAGCGGTTGCTGGTGAAGGCCTTGGCCGACAAGCAGGAGCTCGCGTTTGCCGGTGATGTGATGGTGATGAAAGTGATCGGCGGCTGATCTGGCGCAAAAGCTGCATCCGCCGGCTATTCGCCGGTTTTTCGTCACCGGCCACTGGAGGGAAGATGCGTAGCCTGGTCTTGCCGCTGGCGCTGTTGGCGCTGGGCGGCTGCATGAATGTCAGCGATATGGGCGAAGGCGTCCGTTACCACATGAGCGATGCCGGCCTGCTGGATCACAGCGATACGCGCCGCACCCTGTCGATTCGCCTGCAGCCCGATTCGTTCATCTTCATCGGCCAGGGTGCTTTCATGCCGCCGGGCAAAGGGCCTGTGCCGAAACAGAACGTGGTGGCCGAGGAGGCCTTCAAGAGTTTCGTCGAGTACTTCCCGCTGGTGCGTCGCGCCCAGGGCCCGCTGGGCCTTGAAGACGCGCTGGCCGAGGCGCGCTCGGTGGGCGCCGACTACGTGCTGTATACCCGATTCGCGCGCACCGATGACCGCATCGGCAATGGCGATGAGTGGTATGACGAACAGGCGGTCGACCGTCTGGGTTGGGATACCGGCGTCGTGCAGATGATGTTGATTGAAACCAGCACCCGCTACCTGATCGACACTGCACGGATCAAAAGCCGTGGCGGTTTGTTGACGTTTCACGACAACACCCCGCAGGATTTGCTGTCAGCGCCCATGCGCGAGTACGCTCGTAGCCTTCTGGGCATGAGCGAATGAGGGCGGTGTGATGACGGATTCCGGCAAGGCCAACGATCTTCTGGCGCAGATCCCCAAGCACAAGGGCCTGCCGCCGGTGCATCTGTGGAATCCGGACTTCTGCGGCCACATCGATATGCGCATCGCTCGCGACGGGACCTGGTATTACCTGGGCACGCCGATAGGTCGCAAGCCGATGGTGCGGCTGTTTTCCACGATCATCCGACGCGATGGTGATGACTACTTCCTGATCACGCCGGTGGAGAAGGTAGGTATCCGTGTTGATGATGCGCCATTCGTTGCCGTCACCCTGGACGCGCAAGGCAGTGGTGAGCATCAGGTGCTGACCTTTACCAGCAATGTCGACGACCAGGTAGAGGCGGGCCCGGCGAACCCGTTGCGGGTAGAGATCGATCCGGTCACCCAGGAGCCCTCGCCCTATGTGCTGGTGCGCAGCAATCTTGAGGCGTTGATCCATCGCAACGTGTTCTACCAGCTGGTCGAGCTGGCGGTGCCGCGTGAAATCGAGGGAGAGGAGTGGCTCGGGGTGTGGAGCCATGGCCAGTTCTATCTTATCGGGCGCAGCAACTGAAGCGTCGGGGCTGCGAAGCGGCCCCCTGTTTTTTCCCAGAATTGGCCGTTTGTCACCCGCGCCCTTGGGCCTAACCTGCTGGCAGACGCCAATCAGGAGACGCCCGCTATGAAACCCTCGAATCTTTCCATTGCCCTGCTCGTCAGCGCTGGCCTGCTCATGGGGCAGCCTAGCGCCTGGGCGCATGGGGATGTGGCGGACCAGGTCAAGGTCCTGCAAGAGAAGCAGCCCAGCAATGCCCCCGGCAAGAACGCCGTCATGCTCACCGTCAGCTATGCGCCTGGCCAGGCATCGCCTGCTCACCAGCATCCCGGTGCCGTGATGGCGTATGTGCTTGAGGGCGCGGTGGTGTCGAAGCTCAATGATGAGCAGGAAAAGACCTACAAGGCCGGTGAATACTGGTACGAAGCGCCAGGCACCGTGCACCGCGTCTCGCGTAATGCCAGTAAGACCAAGCCTGCCAAGTTGCTGGTCTGGAGCCTGGTGGATGAAGGCACGCCAGTGACCGAGCCGCTGCACAAATAATCAGGCAGGCATAAAAAAACCTCCAGCGCTTGCGCATCTGGAGGTTTTTCAGAATTTGGCTCCGCGACCTGGACTCGAACCAGGGACCCAATGATTAACAGTCATTTGCTCTACCGACTGAGCTATCGCGGAATCTGCGTATATCTTACTGATTGCCAGGGGCAAGTCAACCCACCCCTGGAAAATCAGCTAGCCAAATCAAGCAGTTACAGTACTTCGACGATGGCCTTGGTGACCACGTGAATGTTGCTCTGGTTCAGGGCGGCAACGGCAATGCGGCCGGTGTCCAGCGCGTAGATGCCGAACTCGTTCTTCAGGCGCGCCACCTGCTCGACGGTCAAGCCCGAGTAGGAGAACATGCCGGCCTGGCGGCCAACGAAGCTGAAGTCGCGCTTGGCGCCATATTCGGCCAGCAGGCTGACCATCTGCTGGCGCATGCCGTGGATCCGCTGGCGCATCTCGCCCAGCTCGGCTTCCCACATCTGGCGCAGTTCGGCGCTGTTGAGCACGGTGGCGACGATGGTCGCGCCGTGGGTCGGCGGGTTGGAGTAGGTGGTGCGGATCACACGCTTGACTTGCGACAGCACGCGGGTGCTTTCGTCCTTGTTGCCGGTGACGATCGACAGCGCGCCGACGCGCTCGCCGTACAGCGAGAACGACTTGGAGAACGAGCTGGAGACGAAGAAGTCCAGGCCCGATTCGGCGAACAGGCGCACGGCGAAGGCGTCTTCGGCGATGCCGTCACCGAAGCCCTGGTAGGCCATGTCGAGGAACGGCACGTGGCCCTTGACCTTGACCACTTCCAGGACGTTTTTCCAGTCGTCCAGGCCCAGGTCGACGCCTGTCGGGTTGTGGCAGCAGGCGTGCAGGACGACGATCGAGCCGGACGGCAGGGCGTTCAGGTCTTCGAGCATGCCAGCGCGGTTGACGTCGTTGCTCGGGGCATCGTAGTAGCGGTAGGTCTGTACCGGGAAGCCAGCGGTCTCGAACAGCGCGCGGTGGTTTTCCCAGCTCGGGTCGCTGATGGCAACCACGGCGTCGGGCGACAGGCGCTTGAGGAAGTCGGCGCCAATCTTCAGTGCACCGGTGCCGCCAACGGCCTGCACGGTGACCACGCGGCCGGCGGCCAGCAGTGGCGACTCGGCGCCGAAGATCAGTTTCTGTACAGCCTGGTCGTAGGTGGCGATGCCGTCGATCGGCAGGTAGCCGCGCGAAGCGTGCTGTGCGGCACGCTGGGTTTCGGCTTCGATCACGGCGCGCAGCAGCGGAATGCGGCCTTCCTCATTGCAGTACACACCCACGCCCAGGTTGACCTTGTCGGTACGTGGGTCGGCGTTGAAT
>Ga0213823_1001924_pt1 | contig 11844 bp, 14 predicted proteins | sample MC6MC0907MG_FD_179887 | JGI IMG/M metagenome (GOLD analysis project Ga0213823, IMG submission 179887) | Enriched soil aggregate microbial communities from Iowa State University, Ames, United States - MC6-MC0907-MG | ecosystem: Environmental > Terrestrial > Soil > Unclassified | place: USA: Iowa...
TCGAGGGCGCCGCGACGGGGCCGTAGAGGCTTTCCAGCGCCTGGGTGGTGGTGATGTAGGCGCTGCTGTCGTTGTGGCGTTCCATGCTCATCTCCTCTGTAGCTGTTTAAAAATCGCATTCAGTTGAGCCGCGCCCTCTCAACCTTCCGACCCAACGACGACCGAATCGACCGCTCTCAGGCCTTGGAGCTCATGCGCCCGTGGATCGCCACGCGCAGACAACCCCAGGCAATAAAGCCGACGATCACGCCCTCGGCGACCCCCACCAGCAAGTTGAAGGAAAAGCTCAGCGGCTGCTCGGCCCAATAGAACGTCGTCGAACCCGTTCGAAAGCCACTGACGCGCAGCCGTCCGGTAAAAATGGCCGGCACCAAGCTCATGACGTTAGTCAGTTCCAGCACCGCAAAGAAGGCGCCCAATAGTGTGAGCAAGGCACGTGCGGGAACGCCCAGTTTCTCGGTCGGCTCAGGCGCAGCAGCGTCACCCTTTTCCCGGCGCTGACGGGCTGCCCTTACTGCCTTGCCGCTGCTAGGGGCCGGAGTTGGCCTATAGGGCACCTTCACAACCGGCGCCGCCCCCTCGACGACCTCAGTGGGCAGCGCCACGCCCAGGTAATCGGCCAGCTCCCGCAGCCACACGTCCGTGCGTTGACTGCCCGGCACCACCGGAACGTTGTCGGTGGTCAGGCGCTGCGCGGTGCCATCGCGCAGTATCAGCCACAGCTGAGTGCGGGCTCGCCCAGCCTGCGGGAGGCGGCGCAGTTCGAGGGATTTGGCAGCCTCGATCCGGAAGACCGATTGCACACGCTCGCGGCGCCCGAAAAAGTTACGGGTCAGGCGCTTGCCTTCGCCGTCGACCCGCGACAACACCAACGTCTCGTGGACGCCGGTGTACACCACCAGCAGCAGACCAAGGGCAGGAATCAGCAGCCACAGCAGCACCATCAATAGAGCGGACAGTGGATCCACCTCCGCCATCAACGAGGCCCCATCAACCATCACGAACACGGCGAACGCCATTGGCAAGACAAAGGCCACCGCCCCTATCACCAACACAACCAGGCTCTGCACCACGTTGCGCGAATGGATGTACAGGTCACCCTGCGCGGTGCGCTCGAACCGATGTCCTATCAACATGCATGCCTCCTGTTGCGTTGCTTTGCAGACTGTTCGAGGGGCCGGGATGACGATTGGAACGCCTCGGGCCGGGATGGTGTTTCAGAGGCGCAGGATACCGGATGTCGCGGTCTCGGGGTTGGGGTGGGGTTTCTGCAGTGTGAGCAACTATTCCTACAGAAATGGATAAAGTCGGTTCGTTTCCTCGGAGAATTCTCATGATTCCTACGAAGGCCTCGGAATCTCTCACCTTGTTCGTCTTGGGTGCGCAAATCTATAGTTCTTTCCGTCGCCAACCATGGTGATCAGGTTTGGCGACCTGCGTATCGGATAAGCCCTCTAACCAAATGGAGCAATCCCATGCAGAGATACATCCCCATCACCGGCATCGACTGCACACCTGCCGCCCTGCTTATCGACACCCAGGCGCCGCTTGACGTCCTGCACGCAACTGCCGATTACCGCATTCGCACGGTGACCCAAGTATTGGAAAACATCGCGTTTCGCTCCGAGATTGCCAGCGATACGGTGGTGCTTTCGGATTTCGCGCAGCTTTTGGTGATTCCGTTGCGGGATGGGTGTGATCTGCTGGAGGTGATTGGTCGGCGGCTTCAGGCACAGGTTGAACATTAAGGGATTACGGGCGCTTAAGGCGCCCGTTTTGATGCTGGCATTTACAGGTTGTGGCTGATGGGTAGTAATTGTGCAGGCATTCGGCAAAGGCTGCTTTCGGCCAAGACCAGACGTTTGGGAAGCGAGATTATGACGAACAGCAATAAGCCGGAATACTGCACGATTTGCAGACGCGTACTCGACGACCCAGCAGATCCGCTATCAGGCAATTGCGGCGGAGATTGCTGGGGATGCATAGGCGCTATCGAGGCGGAAATGGGATGCGCAGAGTCACTCGCCTACGTACGCAAAGAATACGAGGCAGGACTTCGGCCTGGCTGGATTGATCCATTCACGCCCTGATTTGGAAGCTGCGTTATGACCGCTTCGGGTCGTTTACCGCCTTTCGCGACAGGCAGTAATCGGCCAGAAGCGGGCATTGGGTCGCACATGGCGATATATTCCGGGCATAGCAATCCACCTTCATTCACGATACTCGCTAAAGACAATGGTCAGGAAAGACATGAGCTTCACCGACGAATTAGTGGCCGCCTTCCCGGCAAGCAATCCGGTACCTCCAGTATTACGACAGACCATGGAATTCCTGGAAGCACTAGGCTGCGTCCGGCACTATAGGACCGGGGGCCGCTACATGACTTTGCATCCCGAACCTGAATACAACAACAGCGCTATCACCGCCTTTCACGTTCCTGACTCCGCCGATACTGCTCGATGGACGGCCTGCGAAGATCCCAGAGTAAACGAGCGGCTATCAATATTCCTCAGGACTGGTGGCGATGGATCGTGGGCAGGGTTGTGGCTGGACGACCACGATCAGCAGCGAATCGTCCATCTTGGCTCGGGCTCGGGATCAGACATGCTCTGCGTCTTGACCAATAGTACGCAAGACCTGATTCGCTTACTGGCCATCGGTTACAACGAGCACTGCTGGCCAGAGGAGTTTACGAGAACACCGGCCGAACTGCGGGAGCAGCAATACGCAGATGATGACTACCCAGCGCCACCTAGGGCATTGCGGGCGTACGTGGAATGCACGCTTGGCCTCAGCGTCCCGGCGCGCGCATCAGATCTCATCTCAAGCACAACAAGCATGGACGCGCATGAATCCAGTGATCCTTTCTGGAACTGGCTCAAACAGGTAAGAAATGATTGAAAGGTCCCGTCACGATCTCGACCACCAGAAGGTCAGAGAATCGCAGATTTTTCATCAAGCCTTGGATTAATTGGCCGCTCGCAACGGGCGTAGACCAGCAAAAAATCGACGTTAGACACGTAATCGCGAGCTGCCTAATCCAAGCTTCGAAGCCACGACAGGGGAAGGATATGGCAGGAGGGAACATCATCTGTGGCACCTTCCAAAGTGCTGACAAATCCGGATCAGCCTTGGAGGCTGTGTTAGAGGCACTCCCGTTGCAGGCTCACGAACTGGTCGAAAATGTTAAACAGCAACTCGATACAGCAGAATTTGTCCTCATAGAGGTTGAACAAGCGAAAAGCTTGCTTCCATTCTTACAGGTCTACCAGGCTCAATTGATCGCTGAGATCGGGCACGATGATTGGGCTCGCGCAACGCAGGAGGAAGAGTCTTCGCTTGAACCTGTCGCGGCAAAGTGGGGATCAGGTAAGGGATGGAGGCTTTACTGTGTGCGAGATCTCGTAGGGGCCTGTGAAAATTCGTTGGTAGAGATGGAACCAGTCTGCATCACGTTTAGTTAACTGCTTCCAGCTCGTGTTCACACAACCTGGGTCGATAGCAGCCCTTTGCCAAAGGCAGCCATCGACCAACAGCCCCCCTGGGCTCCTGCGTTGCGGGTTCAACAAAGGCGAAACCGCTTCGCGAAGACACCCAGGGGTAAAGCATGGCCCTTCGGCCGATGCTTACAGACCGACCGCTATCGGCCCAGAGTGTGTAAAAACGCTTCGCCAAGATTGAAGTGCGCGCGTCTACGTTAAATCTGAAATTTATCGGCACGTGAGCAGATGTGGATTTCGCGTAGAAGCACGATTTTAAGTCCGGTTTTGAGTACCTGTCGCGCTCAAAAACGTTTTTACACAGCCTCGGCCAGAAGCAGACGGTCACCTAAGATAAGTTTCCACCTCAAACGGCCCCCCATGCTTGACATGGGGCCTCCGTAGCGGCGGGCGAAGCATGTGAACGTACCTGTTAGGACGTTGTACATTGACCTCTTTGAAGGAAATCTTTTAGCGCGGCCTTATAGAGCGTTAATGGTTGATTTTCCGCATTGAACAGGGCGAAGGGAATCATCGTGAGATGTGAGAAGGACGTGGAACTTATTGAATAAGTTCTTTGCCTGCAAAAGCTGTGGTCTTTATTCAGTATGAAATTAAACTTGAAAAGGTTTGGCCTTGAACACCAACTAGGAATTAAACCAAGACTCAAGCCCGTTAAATATTCTTGTGCGCAAGCGCCGCCAGATGAAAATTCCGAGATTTTTATTTCTAAGGTAGGAAGGGGCAAAGCTGTAAGGTTTGAGCTAGTATTTTGCGCGCCTGGAATAAATTTTAGTGTCGCTGCGTATGCGTCCCTGGCAAAGCGACTATCTTTCCATGGAGAGTTTACTTCGTAACTGAAGCTGAAGATATTTTCTTTTTCTTCGGGTTCAACGTGTTCGTTGATTGTCGGCTGGGACGAATAGGATGTGCAGCCAGAACATAATATCGCAATACTGATGAAAACAAGTCCATTTGCTATTAAGCGGTGCATACTCAGCTTCCCCAACTATTAATTAGCCGACATATCTGCCGTTTGATAACTGTATTGAATGCAACATCGCGTCTCATCCACACGCATGATTTTTGAATCAGAATAACAGAGGAGACTGTGCGCGGGACATCTGAAGGAAGAAAGATGACAACGTTTCACGCACATTCCCGGTACATTCGCTGCTTCCCCACGACCGGCTTTCGACCACAAACAGCCACATGTTCTAAATCGATAGCCAATTGGATCGGCCGCTGCTTTGTCAATGTAGGTGAAAGCCTGCTTCTGGACGATTGCTGGCCTTCCTGAAGGGCAGCTTCTGGCCGGAAGCTGACCTGTCATCTACGCCGGCCCATGGCCACTAGCGGTCGCTCATGAGCAGCTGCTATTGGCGATTAGCAGTCCTTCGGATTCAAAATACATCTAAAAAAGGTTATCAGGCGGCAGAGCGAGCACTCCGTCTCCAGGCCAGAGGCGTCATACCTTCATTCCTTGAGAAAACTCTGCAAAAGTGTGCTTGGTCGCAGAATCCGCATGCCATAGCGATCCGGGTTAGCGTCATTACTGAGGACTCAAGCAGCTGTTTGCATTCTGTAGGGGACAAACGTGTGCTTACTTTGAATTTTCGGGTGAAATGACTGCGCGAGAGTGCACAGGCCTGCGCAAGCGTCGATACGGTAACTCCGGTCTCTAGGCTTTCCAGCATCAATTGTTTTGCAACTGTCTCCTGCCACCGTTTGAGTTTTCCCGTGGGCAGAAATACGACATTGATAAGCGCAGTGCTTTCGACACCTTTCATGGTGATTCCTTTTTTCAACATGAACGACCGGAAGACTAGCTAAAGTTCGGTGCGGGACATCGCCCAGGGACAGTAGGCGGATCGGATTGCGTGACGTCGCAGGCGTACGGACGACGCTGACATAGCCTCTGTCGCCGTTCCGGTTCAAATGGATAGCAATGGGGACTGGCCCCCACTTAATGAGGGCCAGTGAGTCTCAGATAGAGGCGGCCACAGGTGCCAAGGTCGGGCCGTGGTCTACACGCTCGGGAGCCTTGTGCACCATGGTGTAGGCATAGTCGACGCCCATGCCGTAAGCACCGGAGTGCTCCTTCACCAGATTCATGACGGCGTCGTAGGTGTCGCGGTTGTTCCAGTCACGCTGCCACTCCAGCAGCACCTGCTGCCAAGTGACCGGCACCACGCCGGCCTGAATCATGCGCTGCATGGCGTAATCGTGAGCCTCCTTCGTTGTGCCCCCGGAAGCATCGGCGACCATGTAGATCTCGTAGCCGGCATCGTGCATGGCGGAAAGTGCAAATGTGGTATTACACACTTCCGTCCAAAGGCCAGATACGATGATTTTGTTACGGCCATTGGTTTTCAGCGCGTCACGGACTTTCTGATCGTCCCACGAGTTCATCGAGGTGCGCTCCAGCAGAGGAGCGTCAGGAAACACAGCGAGTAATTCGGGGTATGTGTGGCCGGAGAAGCTATTGGTTTCGACCGTGGTGATAGTGGTTGGCACGTTGAAAATTTTTGCGGCCTTTGCCAGAGCGACCGTGTTGTTCTTCAGCGTCTGGCGGTCGATGCTTTGCACGCCAAAGGCCATCTGGGGCTGCTGATCAATGAAAATCAGTTGGCTGTTTTGAGGGGTCAGTACTTCGGTTTTTGGATTGTTCATGGTGGTTCCCTTTAGTGAAATGATGGTCTTCAAATCTCTTTGCGGGCCGGGCCAATCTTCTGTCTGCTGAAAATCGCGGAAGGTTGTTGGCGGTAGCTGCGGCGCCGAATTCGAGTTCAAGGTAACCGATCATTCGCAATTTTAGGGGCGCATTAATGCGTCTCCAAAGGCGCATTAATGCGCCCTTGAAAAATCATTTGCGGTGCTAGTCTCTGGCTTCCCACAACTCGGACTGCCGCGATGCGAGCAGTCTTTTCTACGCCAGGAGGATGCAATGTCAGCTTCGCAACCGTTCGGAAAAAAAACCGCTTACTGGGGTGTCGCATGGGAAGAAAGCTACGGCTACCCGCAGGCCAGACAAGTCGGAAACGAGATCTATATCTCCGGCCAATTCAACCATGATGAAGACGGCAACCTGGTAGCTCCTGCCCCACTCAATAGCGAAGGCAAGCCCAGTGATTTCTCTTCAATGGGAGAGCAAATGCGCGCTTCCTACGACAACATCTCCAAGTTGCTTGCCCTGTATGGCGCAACACTTGAAGACGTGGTTGAAGAGACGCTTTATGTGCTGGACATGGACGCGGCGTTTGCGGTGGTAGGCAATGTTCGCAAGGCTGCGTTTGGCACCGAGCGGCCCCAGTGCGCGAGCAACATCATCGGCGTATCGAGGCTCGCGCAGCGATCGCAGTTGATCGAAATTGTCTGCAAGGCAGTCATTGGCTCCGGCACCCGCTAAGACATGCTCCCGGTTTCCTCTAGGAAACCGGGAGAGCTCGCTGACCTTCGACCAATGGCTTGAGTTCGGCAACCGCCGCTGCGCAAAACGTCATGAACGCCTTGACTCGCCATGACTTTCGAATGTCCTGGTGAGTCAGCAGCCATAGCCCATCCTGAAGTTCAGGCACAACCGGGCCGACACGCACCAATCCCGGCGTGATGTCACCCAGCATGCAGGGAAGGAACCCGAAACCAAGACCCGCCACAATCGCAGCGCTTGCAGCGGCGACGGAGTCGGTACGATACGAAATGCAATCTGGGCGAACTCTGCTATCAACGTAGCTCGTTGCTTTGAGGCCGCATAAAGCTGCCGAGTAAGACACCCACGCTTGGCCTTCTGCGAAAGGTGTCGAGGTCGGTGCGTTTTTAACACTGCCGTATGGTGCCCAGGCAATTGTCGCGAGTTTGCGCCCAACCAGGCTTTCAGCTGGTTTATTGGTCGCCCTCACCGCAATATCCGACTCATCGCGGGCAAGACTCAATGTCTGATTGCCTACCAGTACTTCAATCGCTATCCCTTCATTCAGAGCTTTGAATTCCGCAATGATAGGTGTGAGGAAGTACAGCAGCAGCGAATCGCTCGTTGTGATGCGGAGTTTTCCGAGTGGCCCCTGACCCGTCCGTGAAACGCGCCGTGCAACACTAACGATATCCAGTTCGACACGCTCGGCGAGCTCTCGCAGCTCTACGCCTTCCGCTGTGAGCATGTATCCCGAGCGGCGGTGATCGAAGAGTGCAACTCCAAGTGTTTTCTCAAGCTGGGCCACTCGGCGCGATACCGTGGATATGTTGATCCCTAGTTTTTTGGCGGCATCAGTGCGATTTGCGCATTCACTGAGCGCTTTGATAATGCGCAAGTCGTCCCATGAGAGCCGGGCTACAGCATCACTGAAATCCGATCTGTCCCCCTTTTGCACTGCTTGGCGTGATGAACCGATGTTAGGTGGCGTATTCACGCGAGATATTCCAAATAGCATGTACGCTCATCATACGAAAAGGCTAACGGGGAACAAAGTAATGGGTGCCGGATTCGTTTGGATCGTTCGCAAGCCGTAGCGCGCGACCAGCACGCTTCGAAATAACCTGGCAATGACCACCTGTTTTCGGTCGTTCAATAGTGTCCGCTTTTGGCCGATTTCTACCGTTCGTGACAAGCAGCAATCTGCCAAAAGCAGCCTCTTTGGCGCGCCCGAGCACGGCTGAAAACAGTCATTTCAATCAAAAATGGGACGAAGGAAACTGCGCTCGTAGCTCAAGATGAATTTTTGCTCGGTAGCCTGCGCCACTAATTGAACGCACTCAGGATCTACTCCGGCCTCCCTACGGTACTGCTCATAATCTGCCAGGCTGGAGAAGCTGAATAGACAGTAAGCGATGTTGTTGGCGCCTTCAGCTGGCAGAAAGTAGCCGTGGTGGCTCCCTCCCATACGGTTCACCACACGAATCCAATGGCGAGAATAGCTTTCGAAAGCCGGGATCTGGTAGGGATCGATTACATACCTGACGTGGCAAGTGATCACTGGATCATTCCTTTGAATATGGGGGAAACCGCTATTCTACACATGCCATAAGCTGAGTCCTCGATGGCAGCTTTGGGTCGATAGGGCTCGTTCATGAATGGCGACTTTTGGCTGCCACTCAGCCAAGAACGAAAGGATCGAGGCTAAAGCCTTTCCCACAAGACATTTGGTTTTCAGTAGAAGCGATTCCAGCCACGAATTTTAGTGTCGCGATTCAATAGCCTTACGCCGGCTCAACCGGCGCGAACGCTTTGGCAGCGGCCACGGTATCCATGGATTCGCGCAGCAGCTGAATTTTGCCGTCTTTGGCCACTAGGCGGCCTGCGTACATCTGCCGGTAGATGCGGCCTGTGGCAGGCACCAGCGCCTCTACGCTGTATTCGGCAAACACTTGATCGGGGGTGTCGATCAAAAAGCGCACATTGTGGAATTTGAAATCCGGCACTTTACCGAGCAATGAGCCAATAAAACCCTCGATCGCTGCAGGCCCCTTCACGCTGTGTGGAATGCCGAGCGACTCCAGGTAGGGCAGCTCCAGCACGCCGTCCTCGGCGAACAGGGCCGCTGCCAAGTAAGGCGTCTGGATGGCATCCAAGTACTGTTGAAGTAATTCCACGGCATTTTTCATGACGACTTTCTCCCGAAACGAATAATTGGATGGCACGCTGTGTTGTGCCGACCAAACCACGTTAAGGTATCCACCAGGTTTCAAAAATAGCAGTTAATGAAAGTCATCATTTCATAATTGAAAGAGCTGCCCGCATCGTTTCATAAGGGCCATCGCCATACGGGCTCGCTTAAATGCTCGGCGAAGAAGTCCGACAGCGCTTTGATTTTTACCGGCCGTGTGCGGGCCGAGGGGGTGACGAAGTACAGGCCACCACGGGTCATGCTCCATTCCGGTAGCACCACGACCAAGCGCCCATCTGCCAAGTATTCGCTGGCAATAAACTCCGGCAGTTCGGCGATGGCCAGGCCTTCAAGCAACACCGGCAATAACGCATCCGAGTTGGTCACCCTTAACGGGCCGCTGGGCACCACGTCTTCTTCAGTGCCGTCTTTGTGGGTGAACCGCCATACTTGGCTACGGGCTCGGTAGGCATAACTCAGGCAGGTGCGGGCCGCCAGTTCGCGGGGATGGCCAGGGTGGCCATGGGCATCCAGATAAGCTGGTGAGGCGACCAGGTATTGGGTGACAGCGCAGAGACGCCGCGCAACCAGCGAGGAGTCCGGCAATACGGCAATGCGTAACGCCGCATCAAAGCCCTCGGCGATCAGGTCTACCGAGGCGTCCGAAAGGTGCAGGTCTATCGACAGTTCGGGATACTGCCGGATCAACTGCGGCATCAGCGGTGCCACCCAACGCAGGCCAAACGACATGGGGATCGCAAGGCGTACTTGGCCACGGGGCTGGACCGATAACTCTTGAGCCTCGCTTTCCACCTCTTCAGCCTGCCGATAAATCTCTCCCGCCTTGGCCGCCATGCTCGCGCCGAATTCGGTGAGTGCCAGTTGCCGCGAAGTGCGGTTGAACAAGCGCCCGCCCAGGCGTTCCTCCAGGCGCGCGACCGCCCGCGATACCGTTGGCACCGACACGCTCATGACCCGCGCCGCGCTGGCGAACGACCCTTCTTCGGCCACCTTGGCAAACATCGCCAACCCTTCGAAATCTGGAAGCTTGCTCATTTCATTTCTGCAACGATAGGTTTCAGACAATTCTATTTTGAAAGTTTTGCCCCGTCGATAAGCTTCTCCCACACCGCAACTTACTCAATCGAAATACGGGAGAAACACCATGACTAACAAACTCGAAGGCAAAATTGCATTGGTGACCGGCGGCAGTACAGGCATCGGTCTGGCCACTGCCAAACGCTTCGCTCAGGAAGGCGCCCACGTCTATATCACGGGCCGCCGCCAAGCCGAACTGGACGCCGCTGTCGCCGCTGTTGGCAACGCCACCGGCGTGCGGGTGGACTCAGCCGACCTCGATCAGTTGGACGCGTTGTATCGCCAGATTGGCGCCGCCCACGGCCGAATCGATGTGCTGTTCGCCAATGCGGGTGGCGGCTCCATGCTGCCACTTGGTGACATCACAGAACAGCAGTACGACGACACCTTCAATCGCAACGTAAAAGGCGTGCTGTTCACTGTGCAAAAGGCGCTGCCACTGCTGGCCCAAAAAGCCTCGGTGATTCTCACCGGCTCCACGGCGGGCAGCTCGGGCACCGCCGCCTTTAGTGTGTACGCCGCGTCCAAGGCCGCCGTGCGCTCATTTGCACGCAACTGGATTCTGGATTTGAAAGACCGCCAGGTGCGCATCAACACCATTAGCCCTGGCGCCACCCGCACTCCTGGCCTGGTTGAATTGGCCGGCCCCGATGCCGCTCAGCAGCAGGGCTTGCTCGACTACATGGCGTCGCTGATCCCCATGGGGCGTGTCGGTGAAGCTGACGAAATTGCCAGCGCCGCGTTGTTCCTGGCCTCGGATGACGCCAGCTTCGTCAACGGTATCGAGCTGTTTGTTGACGGCGGCCAGGCGCAAATCTGACCACCCAGCGGGCGACTGCCACGGTCGCCCGCCAACCCATCTCAAGAGGAACAGGTTGTGACCCCATTGCAATCGATATTGCTGGCCGCCAGCGTGACCCTGACTGCCGCTACTCAGGCGGCGACTACGCCCCCCAAAGCCACCCCGGTATGAACTCAGCCGCACCGCTTCAGGTTTCAGCCATCGACCATGTCGGCATCAATGTGCCGGATATCGACACCGCTACCCGGTTTTTCTCCGCGCTGATGGGCGCACGGGTGATCTCGGATATCAGCCCTGGCAAGATCCCGGATCAGTGGAAAAGCCAATTCCGCTGGCATGGCTCCAGCGAGCTGCAACGCTTTGTGATGCTGCAAATGGACGGCGGCGCGAAGCTGGAGTTGTTCCAATACCAAGGCTCTGAGGTCAATCAGGTCCAACCCCATGGCGACGACGCCGGAGCCAGCCATGTGGCCTTGCGCACCGCCGATATTGACGGCAGCCTAGCGACCCTCAAGCGCCTGAATGTGACCATTCTCAACGACCCCATCACCAACACGGACGGCGTTCGTTGGTTCTATTTTCAAGCACCGTGGGGTACGCAGATTGAGCTGGTGTCGCTGCGGCAAAGCGTTGGTGGCTAACGAGCTCACGACCGGTGGGACACTCGTCAATACCATCCAATTGAAAGTCGACAGCAATGCCGAAAGAAGCGACATGGTAGAAAAATAAATCTGTTCCCTTTTCGCTATTGACGGTCGGCTTAGCTCAGATTCACATTGAACAAGCCGGTCGCTCACCCAACCGCTCTACCAACCTTACGAGATAACCGTCGGGGTCCTGAACGATGAATTCGCGTTGGCCTACT
>Ga0213823_1001925_pt1 | contig 11840 bp, 8 predicted proteins | sample MC6MC0907MG_FD_179887 | JGI IMG/M metagenome (GOLD analysis project Ga0213823, IMG submission 179887) | Enriched soil aggregate microbial communities from Iowa State University, Ames, United States - MC6-MC0907-MG | ecosystem: Environmental > Terrestrial > Soil > Unclassified | place: USA: Iowa...
TGCTGGAACGCAACCAGTACCAGGTCAGCGAAGCCGGTTCCGTGCAGGAAGCACAAGAGCGTTTCAGCATTCCCACGTTCGACCTGATCGTCAGCGACCTGCGCCTGCCAGGCGCCCCCGGCACCGAACTGATCAAGCTCGGCCAGGGCACCCCGGTGCTGATCATGACCAGCTACGCCAGCCTGCGCTCGGCGGTCGACTCGATGAAAATGGGCGCGGTGGACTACATCGCCAAGCCTTTCGACCACGACGAAATGCTCCAGGCCGTGGCGCGCATCCTGCGCGACCGCCAGACCGCGCAAAGCAGCCCCAACGAGCGGCCGGCCGCCAAGCCGGGCAACGGTGCGGACAAGGCTGGCGCCAGTGCCAGCAACGGCGAAATCGGCATCATCGGTTCCTGCCCACCGATGCAGGACCTGTACAGCAAGATCCGCAAGGTCGCCCCGACAGACTCCAATGTACTGATCCAGGGTGAATCCGGGACCGGCAAGGAACTGGTGGCCCGTGCCCTGCACAACCTGTCCAAGCGTGCCAAGGCGCCGATGATCTCGGTGAACTGCGCGGCCATTCCGGAAACCCTGATCGAGTCCGAGCTGTTCGGTCATGAAAAAGGCGCCTTCACCGGTGCCAGCGCCGGGCGCGCCGGCCTGGTGGAAGCGGCGGACGGCGGCACCCTGTTCCTCGATGAAATCGGCGAATTGCCGCTCGAAGCCCAGGCCCGCCTGTTGCGTGTGCTGCAGGAAGGCGAGATTCGCCGGGTCGGCTCGGTGCAATCGCAGAAGGTCGATGTGCGCCTGATCGCCGCGACCCACCGCGATCTCAAGAGCCTGGCCAAGATCGGCCAGTTCCGTGAAGACCTGTATTACCGCCTGCACGTGATTGCCCTGAAACTGCCAGCCCTGCGCGAACGCGGCGCCGACGTCAACGAAATCGCCAATGCCTTCCTTGCCCGTCAAAGCGCGCGCGTGGGCCGCACTGACCTGAAGTTCGCCCCGGACGCCGAGCAAGCCATTCGTCACTACTCATGGCCAGGTAACGTTCGCGAACTGGAAAACGCCGTCGAGCGCTCGGTCATCCTGTGCGAAAGTCCGGAAATCTCCGCCGAGCTGCTGGGTATCGATATCGAACTGAGCGACCTGGAAGACGACGAATTCATCGGCCTGGCGCCCCAGGCCGCCAACGCCAACAACAGCAGCCACGAGCCGACCGAAGACCTGTCGCTGGAAGACTACTTCCAGCATTTCGTCCTCGAGCACCAGGACCACATGACCGAGACCGAGCTGGCGCGCAAACTGGGCGTCAGCCGCAAATGCCTGTGGGAACGCCGCCAGCGTCTGGGCATCCCCCGGCGCAAGACCGGGGTCGCCAGCGAAAGCTGAAGTTCGGCGGTAACGGGTTGCGGGTAACACGTGACCTTGTGAAAAAACTGTTACCTCAGTCATTTCACGTAACAAAAGCCGGGGCTTAAGGTAACGAAGCCCCGGCTTTTTTTCGCCCGCGAAAACCTCAAAACCACGCCTAACCCCTTATTTTACTGGACCTCACAAAAGTTGGCACGGCACCTGCTATATGTTTGGTACAAGAACAATAACAAGCAATGCATAAGACAATAAAAATAAGACGAATCGACTCACGCACAATAAAAACAACACGGCGGAGGCGCAGCTAACTGATTCTTTTGGAGAGGCGTTGTCATTGGGGCTTGCCCCACAACCAGGCCGAGAACAACAAAAACTGCCCTAAGGCAGAGCCTGAACTGGTTGGATCATCGATCATTGCAACACAGCGACCAAAGCAATCCGTTTGCTCTTGGCTCCCGATTGGGAGGGTCATCCTGGGTTAACCAGGTGACAAGGGCGTTAAACAAAAACAAGAAGCCCGAAACCAATAATAAAAATAGAGCACGCAAACACTTCTGGGGGAGCTTCGGCTCCCCTTGTGGTTTCCGCGATTGCGACTTTACTGACGCAAAGCCCCGCCAACCCGCGTTCCAAAGCCCCCCGCACGACTCGCCGCAGCTTCCTACACCATCCCCCGACTAAATGCTAGAATCCCCGCCCATCATGCGGTCATTCTTCGTTATGGCCGAACATTCCTTCAAACAGTGCATCCCATGCTGAAGAAGTTGTTCCAGTCATTCCGTTCTCCCTTGCGTCGTACGCAACACAAACGCAGCACGCCTGAAGTGCTCAACAGCAGCCAACATTCGCTGCAACGCGCCCAGTTCAGCCGTTATGCGGTGAACATCGTCGAACGCCTGCAGAACGCCGGCTACCAGGCCTACCTGGTCGGCGGTTGCGTGCGCGACATGTTGCTCAATATCACCCCCAAGGATTTCGACGTCGCCACCAGCGCCACACCGGAACAGGTGCGGGCCGAATTCCGCAACGCGCGGATCATCGGCCGTCGGTTCAAGTTGGTGCATATCCACTTCGGCCGCGAAATCATCGAGGTCGCGACCTTCCGCGCCAATCACCCGCAAAACGATGAAGAGGAAGACAGCAACCAATCCTCGCGCAACGAAAGCGGGCGCATCCTGCGCGACAACGTGTATGGCACCCTCGAAGAGGACGCCCAGCGCCGCGACTTCACTATCAATGCCCTGTATTACGATCCGGTCAGCGAACGCATCCTCGATTACGCCAACGGCGTGCACGACATTCGCAATCACCTGGTCCGCCTGATCGGCGACCCACGCCAGCGCTACCAGGAAGACCCGGTACGCATGCTGCGGGCCGTGCGCTTCGCCGCCAAGCTGGATTTCGGCATCGAGAAACACACTGCCACACCGATCCGCGACCTGGCCCCCATGCTGCGAGAAATCCCCTCGGCGCGCCTGTTCGAGGAAGTGCTCAAGCTGTTCCTGTCCGGCCATGCCGCCGACACATTCGAGATGCTGGTCGACCTGCAACTGTTCGATCCGCTGTTCCCGGCCAGCGCCGAGGCGCTGGAGTACAACCCGACCTACACCCATACGCTGATCAGCGAAGCCCTGGTCAATACCGACCTGCGCATCAAGCAGAACAAGCCGGTCACCCCAGCTTTCCTGTTCGCCGCGCTGCTGTGGCCTGCCTTGCCGGCTCGCGTGCTGCGCCTCCAGGAACGCGGCATGCCGCCGATTCCGGCGATGCAGGAAGCCGCTCACGAATTGATCAGCGAACAGTGCCAGCGCATTGCCATTCCAAAACGCTTCACCATGCCGATCCGCGAAATCTGGGACATGCAGGAACGTCTGCCACGCCGCAGCGGCAAGCGCGCCGACCAGTTGCTGGACAACCCGCGGTTCCGCGCCGGCTATGACTTCCTGCTGCTGCGCGAAAGCGCCGGCGAACAGACCGATGGCCTGGGCGAATGGTGGACCGACTATCAGGACGCCAATGAAGCCGGTCGCCGCGACATGATTCGCGATCTGAGCGGCAAGGACGAAGCCGGCACAGGTCCGCGCAAGCGTCGTCGCAGCAGTGGCGCCAAACGCAAACGCGCCACCGCCGGCGCACCGAGCGCTTCCGGCGAATAACCCGATGGAACGCATCTACATCGGCATGGGCAGCAACCTGGCTGCCCCGGCAGAGCAATTGCGCAGCGCGGTCGACGCCCTGGCGCAGTTGCCGCACAGCCAACTGGCGGGGGTCTCGGCCTTCTATCAAAGCGACTCCCTGCTGCCCGGCCAACCGCGTTACACCAACGCCGTGGCCGCCCTGGACAGCAGCCTCGCGCCCCTCGAACTGCTGGACGCGCTGCAAGCCATCGAAAACGGCCAGGGCCGCGAGCGTCTCGAGCGTTGGGGACCGCGCACCCTGGACCTGGACATCCTGCTGTTCGGCGATCGCCTGATCGACGAACCGCGACTCAAGGTCCCGCATTACCATATGCAGGCCCGGGCCTTCGTTCTCTATCCCTTGGCCGAACTGGCCCCCGCCGACCTGCAACTGGCCGACGGCCGCCACCTGCGCGATCTGCTCGCCGCCTGCCCATTTGTCGGCCTGGAACGCCTGGCCTGACTGCTGAAACGCATCAGTTACGGCGGTAACACTCACGCCGTAACAATGCGGTAACACATGCAATTGACTTCCCGAGTTCTCCTCACGACTATAGGCGTCCCGTTGCCGCCAACACGGCGTTACAGGGCGCAATCCAGGCCTTATAAGCACGACAACAGACCGTGCGCCTGCATAGATAAAGAATCACGCGCGTTACTCGCAGCAGTTTCCAGAGCGCCTGAATGAGGACCCTTTTTCATGCCAGACATTACCCTGACCACCCTGCAAGGCCTCAAGCAGAAAGGTGAAAAAATCACCATGCTGACCTGCTATGACGCGACCTTCGCCCACACCTGTTGCCAGGCTGGCGTTGAAGTACTGCTGGTGGGCGACTCCCTCGGCATGGTCTTGCAAGGGCACGACAGCACACTGCCAGTCACTACCGCCGAAATGGCCTACCACGTCGCCGCGGTCAAATGCGGTAACAGTGGCGCGCTGATCCTCGCCGACCTGCCGTTCATGGCCTACGCCACCACCGAACAAGCCCTGAACAACAGCGCCCAGTTGATGCAGGCCGGTGCGCACATGATCAAGGTCGAAGGCGCGCTCTGGCTGGCGGAGTCCATCCGCCTGCTGGCCGAGCGCGGTATCCCCGTCTGCGCCCACATGGGCCTGACCCCGCAATCGGTGAACATCCTCGGCGGCTACAAGGTCCAGGGCCGTAACGAAAACCAGGCCCGGCAGATGCGTGCCGACGCCATCGCCCTGGAAGCGGCCGGCGCAGCGATGCTGCTGCTCGAATGCGTGCCAAGCGAACTGGCGGCGGAAATCACCCAGGCGGTGAAGATTCCGGTGATCGGCATCGGTGCCGGCAGCGGCACCGACGGTCAGGTGCTGGTTCTGCACGACATGCTGGGCCTGTCCCTGAGCGGTCGCGCGCCGAAGTTCGTGAAGAACTTCATGGCCGGCCAGGAAAGCATCCAGGCCGCCCTGAGCGCCTACGTCAATGAAGTCAAGGCCGTGACCTTCCCAGGCGCCGAACACGGGTTTTCTGCATGAATACTGTCAAAACCGTACGTGAACTGCGTGCCGCTGTGGCCCGTGCCCGCAGCGAGGGCAAGCGCATCGGCTTCGTACCGACCATGGGCAACCTGCACAGCGGTCATGCGGCCCTGGTGACCAAGGCGGCCCAGCGGGTGGATTTCGTAGTGGCGAGCATTTTCGTCAACCCGCTGCAGTTCGGCGCCGGCGAAGACCTCGACAAGTACCCGCGGACCCTGGCCGCCGATCAGGAAAAGCTCTTGCAAGCCGGTTGCCATTTGCTGTTCGCCCCGACCGTCGAAGAGATGTACCCCGACGGCATGGACGGCCAGACCCGAGTCAGCGTGCCGCAACTCTCCGAAGGCCTGTGCGGCGCCAGCCGTCCCGGGCATTTCGAAGGAGTGGCCACGGTGGTCAGCAAGCTGTTCAACATGGTGCAGCCGGACCTTGCGGTCTTCGGCCAGAAAGACTTCCAGCAACTGGCGGTGATCCGCGCCCTGGTGCATGACCTGAACATGCCGATCCAGATCATTGGCGAGCCCACCGTGCGGGCCGCCGACGGCCTCGCGCTGTCCTCGCGCAACGGCTACCTGAGCGAGGAACAACGTGCCATCGCCCCCGCGATCTATCGTGGCCTGACTCAGATCGCCGAGGCCATCAGCCAGGGCGAGCGGGACTATCCAAAGCTGCTGGACGAGCAAAAACGAGTGCTCGAAGCCGCAGGTTTTCGCCCCGATTACCTGGAAATCCGCCACGCCCGGACCCTGCGCCCGGCCACCGCGCAAGACCGCGACCTGGTAATCCTGGCGGCGGCCTATCTGGGTGCTACCCGCCTGATCGACAACCTGCATCTGGACCTCGACGCCTAGGTCCCAAAGGCCGATTGCCCGAAGCCCGACCTTCGGGCAAACTGCCGCCGCCCGGGGCCTGCAGCGATGCTGCGGGCCCTGTTCGAGGATCCGACCGAGAGAACCACTCATGCACGCCATCATGCTCAAGGCCAAGCTGCATCGCGCCGAAGTCACCCACGCTGTGCTCGACTACGAAGGCTCCTGCGCCATCGACGGCGAATGGCTGGACTTGTCCGGTATCCGTGAGTACGAACAGATCCAGATCTACAACGTCGACAATGGCGAACGCTTCACCACCTACGCCATTCGTGGCGAGGAAGGCTCGCGCATGATCTCGGTCAACGGCGCCGCCGCGCACAAGGCCAAGGTCGGCGATCGGGTGATCATCTGCGCTTACGCTCACTACAGCGAAGCCGAACTGCTCAACTTCAAGCCACGCATGCTCTATATGGCGCCGGGCAACGAGCTGAGCCACACCAGCCATGCCATCCCGGTTCAGGTCGCCTGAACCCCAGTCATTCTCAGCCCTGAAATCCCGTTCGTGCGCGGCTCTGAGGCGCCGGTATAAAAAAGTACCGGCCGCAGGTCAGACAAAGCCAAGACAGATCAGCACGCGAGAGTTACTGTTATCGCCCTGCGTGCTTAATCGTGTCAGCGCAGGTTTGACCGAACGTTATTCTTCGAGCAGGACGTTCCGGGCTTTTCAGTGTCCAACAGGCAGTTCAAGTAAAAGGAAAACCGCAGCGATGGCGTACTACCGCACTCCTCACGACGTTACCGCTCTGCCCGCCTGGCAAGCGTTGAATGACCACCGCCAGGCCATGCAGGATTTCAGCATGCGCGAGGCCTTCAATGCCGACCCGCAGCGCTTTCATCAATTCAGCCTCAGCGGCTGTGGGCTTTTTCTCGATTACTCGAAGAACCTGATCACCTCCGAAACCCGCAACCTGCTGGTGGGCCTGGCCAACGAAGCCGGCCTGCAGGACGCGATCAAGGCGTTGTTCGCCGGTGAGCTGGTCAACTCTTCCGAAGGCCGTCCGGCCCTGCATACCGCCCTGCGCCGCCCGGTGGGCGACAAGCTGTCGGTCAACGGCGTCAACGTGATGCCGGAAGTGCACAAGGTACTGAACCAGATCACCGAGCTGGTCGGGCGCATCCATGACGGCCTGTGGCGTGGCTACACCGAAAAGCCGATCACCGACGTGGTGAACATCGGCATCGGCGGTTCCTTCCTCGGCCCGGAGCTGGTGTCCGAAGCCCTGTTGTCCTACGCCCAGAAAGGCGTGCGTTGCCATTACCTGGCCAATATCGACGGCAGCGAGTTCCACGAGCTGTCCTCGAAGATCCGCGCCGAAACCACGCTGTTCATCGTCTCGTCGAAATCCTTCAATACCCTGGAAACCCTGAAGAACGCCCAGGCCGCACGCGCCTGGTACCTGGCTCAGGGCGGCTCCGAGGCCGAGCTGTATCGCCACTTCATCGCGGTGTCGAGCAACAACGCCGCCGCGGTGGCCTTCGGCATCCGCGAAGAGAACATCTTCCCGATGTGGGACTGGGTCGGCGGGCGTTACTCGCTGTGGTCGGCCATCGGCCTGCCGATCGCCCTGGCCATTGGCATGTCCAACTTCAAGGAACTGCTGTCCGGTGCCTACACCATGGACCAGCACTTCCAGACCGCGCCGTTCGAGCAGAACATGCCGGTTCTCCTGGCCCTGCTGGGCGTGTGGTACGGCAACTTCTGGGGCGCGCAAAGCCATGCGATCCTGCCGTACGACCACTACCTGCGCAACATCACCAAGCACTTGCAGCAGCTGGACATGGAATCCAACGGCAAGAGCGTACGCCAGGACGGCACGCCGGTTTCCACCGACACCGGCCCAGTGATCTGGGGTGGCGTGGGCTGCAACGGTCAGCACGCGTACCACCAGTTGTTGCACCAGGGCACCCAGTTGATCCCGGCCGACTTCATCGTGCCAATCGTCAGCTTCAACCCGGTGGCCGACCATCACCAGTGGCTGTACGCCAACTGCCTGTCGCAAAGCCAGGCGTTGATGCTGGGCAAGACGCGCGCCGAGGCCGAGGCCGAGCTGCGTGAAAAAGGCCTGAGCGAGGCCGAAGTCCAGAAGCTGGCACCGCACAAGGTGATCCCCGGCAACCGCCCGAGCAACACCCTGGTGGTCGAGCGCATCAGCCCGCGCCGCCTGGGCGCGCTGGTGGCGATGTACGAACACAAGGTGTTCGTGCAGAGCGTGATCTGGGGCATCAACGCCTTCGACCAATGGGGCGTGGAGCTGGGCAAGGAGCTGGGCAAGGGCGTCTACAACCGCCTGGTCGGCAGCGAAGAAACCCCGGCCGAGGATGCTTCGACCCAGGGCCTGATCAACTACTTCCGCGGTCGCCACCGCGGCTGATAGCCGCCTGAAATAGCCTTTCGCGAGCAATCGAGCGTCGACCGGCTGCTCCTACAGAACCCGTATCCACCTGTAGGAGCGAGCTTGCTCGCGATTGGCCGCCCTCCCCTTGAACCCCTTCCGATCAAGGCGCATCTTTATTACTTGTCGCTAAAACAAGAATAAGGAACCGTCATGTTCGATATCAGCATGTTCCCCCAAGCCGATGCCGTCCGCCGGGCCGCACAATTGAGTCAGGACGACTACCAGCGGCTGTACCGCGAATCCATCGAGCACCCCAGTACCTTCTGGGCCGAACAGGCCACCCGCTTTCTCGACTGGAGCGCTCCCTGGCAAACCGTGCAGCGCTATGACCTGAAAACCGGCGCCGCCAGCTGGTTCGCCGGCGGCCAGTTGAACGTCAGCTACAACTGCATCGACCGCCATTTGGAAAAACGCGGCGATCAGGTAGCGATCATCTGGGAAGGCGACGACCCTGCCGAATCGCTGCAAATCACCTACAAGAAACTCCATCACTACGTCTGCCGCCTGGCCAACGTCCTGAAAAGCCGCGGCGTGAAAAAAGGCGACCGGGTGTGCATCTACATGCCGATGATCCCCGAAGCGGCCTACGCCATGCTCGCCTGCACCCGTATCGGTGCGGTGCACTCGGTGGTCTTTGGCGGATTTTCCCCGGACGCGCTGCGCGACCGCATTCTCGACGCCGACTGCCGCACCGTGATCACCGCTGACGAAGGGGTGCGCGGCGGCAAGTTCATACCCTTGAAAAACAACGTCGACAAGGCCCTGCAAAGCTGCCCGAACGTCAGCACCGTGGTGGTGGTCGAGCGCACCCAGAACCCGGTGAACTGGGTCGAAGGCCGCGACCTCTGGTATCACCAGGCCCTGCGCGGCGTCGAAGACGACTGCCCGCCGCAACCGATGGACGCCGAGGACCCGCTGTTCATCCTCTACACCTCCGGCAGCACCGGTAAACCCAAAGGCGTGCTGCACACCACCGGTGGCTACTTGCTGCAAGCGGCGATGACCTTCAAATACGTACTGGACTACCGCGAAGGCGAAGTCTTCTGGTGCACCGCCGACGTCGGCTGGGTCACCGGCCACAGCTACATCGTCTACGGCCCGCTGGCCAATGGCGCGACCACCCTGATCTTCGAGGGCGTGCCCAGTTATCCGAGCAGCTCGCGCTTCTGGGAAGTCATCGACAAGCACCGGGTGAACATCTTCTACACCGCCCCCACCGCATTGCGGGCACTGATGCGCGAAGGCCCCGAGCCGCTGCAGCACACCTCACGCAGCAGCCTGCGCCTGCTGGGCACTGTCGGCGAGCCGATCAACCCGGAAGCCTGGGAATGGTATTTCAATAGCGTCGGCGAGCAGCGCTGCCCGATCGTCGACACCTGGTGGCAGACCGAAACCGGCGGCATCATGCTCAGCCCGCTGGTCAGCGCCAGCTACATCAAGCCGGGCTGCGCCACCCGCCCGATGTTCGGCGTGCAACCGGTGCTGCTGGATGAGCACGGCAAGGAAATCAGCGGCGCCGGCAGCGGCATCCTGGCGATCAAGGCCAGCTGGCCGGCGCAGATCCGCAGCGTCTACGGCGACCCGCAGCGCATGGTCGAGACCTATTTCAAACCCTACCCGGGCTACTACTTCACCGGCGACGGCGCGCGGCGCGATGAAGACGGTGATTACTGGATCACCGGACGCATCGACGACGTGATCAACGTGTCCGGGCATCGCATCGGCACCGCCGAAGTCGAAAGCGCCCTGGTCCTGCACGACAGCATCGCCGAGGCCGCGGTGGTCGGCTATCCCCATGACGTCAAGGGCCAGGGCATCTATGCCTTTGTCACCCCAATGAACGGCGTCGAGCCCAGCGATGAGCTGAAGAAGGAACTGTTGAGCCTGGTCAGTCGCGAGATCGGCAGTTTCGCCAAGCCGGAGTTGATCCAGTGGGCGCCGGCCTTGCCGAAAACCCGCTCGGGCAAGATCATGCGGCGTATCCTGCGCAAGATCGCCTGCAACGAGCTCGACAGCCTGGGCGATACCTCGACCCTGGCCGACCCGAGCGTGGTCGAGGGCCTGATCGATAAACGCCTGAACCTCTGAGCGGGGCCTCGGGCTTAAACCAAGGAACAGCCAAGCGGTATGGAATTCATTCGCAGTCGTATCGAAACCCAGGTGATGAGCCTGGGTGGCCTGTCGCTGGGCCAGCTCGACCTGGACAACCCCAAGGGCGACCCGGGCCTGTTCGGCCCGGACGCTATCTGCTGGCAGGTGCATGGCGATTTCAGCAGCATGCTGATCGGCGGCATCAGCGCCTTGTTGATGCAGGCCCTGCACCCGCTGGCCCTGGCCGGGGTCTGGGATCACTCGAACTTCCGGGAAGACATGATCGGGCGTCTGCGGCGCACCGCGCAGTTCATTTCCGGCACCACCTTCGGCTCGCGCCAGGATGCCGAATGGCTGATCGACAAGGTGCGCACCATTCACCTGCAGATCGTCGGCCATGCACCAGACGGCCGGCCCTATGCCGCCAGCGATCCGCAACTGCTGACCTGGGTACATGTGGCCGAGGTCAGCAGCTTTCTGGCGGCGCACCTGCGTTATCGCAACCCGCAGCTGTCGCCTGCCGACCAGGACCGTTACTACGGGGAAGTCGCGCTGATCGCCGAGCGTCTTGGCGCCAGTGATGTACCGCGCTCGCGCCGGGCCGTGGCGGATTACCTGGCACGGACGCGCCCCCAGTTACTCTGCGATGAACGCAGCCGCGAGGTGCTGCGTTTGCTCTTGGCGGCACCTGCTCCAAGCCGCCTGGCCAAGCCATTTGGCTCGTTGATGATGCAGGCCGGCATCGACCTGTTGCCCGACTGGGCCAGCGACATGCTCGGCGTCAACCAGGGTCTGCTGCAACGCCAGCTGATCCGTGCCAGCGTCAACCGCAGTGCGCCGATGCTGCGCTGGGCGGTACGCAACGGCTCGATACATCGCGCACGCCGGCGCATGGGCCTGTAATACCCGACCGGGCGAACAGAACGCGACCCACCGGTTCGCGATTGGCAGCGTCGCGACCTTCTATGCAACCATGATTTTCCAAGTTCTCGCGCACCGGTCACCTGCCAATGACCGCCGACCGATGCCGCCAATGACAATGAGGATTCGCGCCATGCAAGACGTCGTAATCGTTGCCGCCACCCGCACCGCGGTCGGCAGTTTCCAGGGTTCGCTGGCGAACATCCCCGCGGTCGACCTGGGGGCCGCGGTGATCCGCCAGCTGCTGGCCCAGACCGGCCTGGACGGTGCCCAGGTCGATGAAGTGATCATGGGCCAGGTGCTCACCGCCGGCGCCGGGCAGAACCCGGCGCGCCAGGCCGCGATCAAGGCCGGCCTGCCCCACGCGGTGCCGGCGCTGACCCTGAACAAGGTTTGCGGCTCCGGCCTCAAGGCCCTGCACCTGGGCGCCCAGGCGATCCGCTGCGGCGACGCCGAGGTGATCATCGCCGGCGGCCAGGAGAACATGAGCCTGGCCAATTACGTGCTGCCCGGTGCCCGCA
>Ga0213823_1001930_pt1 | contig 11824 bp, 8 predicted proteins | sample MC6MC0907MG_FD_179887 | JGI IMG/M metagenome (GOLD analysis project Ga0213823, IMG submission 179887) | Enriched soil aggregate microbial communities from Iowa State University, Ames, United States - MC6-MC0907-MG | ecosystem: Environmental > Terrestrial > Soil > Unclassified | place: USA: Iowa...
TACGCCGCGACCAAGTTCTTCATCTTCACTCAGGCTTCCGGCCTGATCATGCTGGTGGCGATCCTCGGTCTGGTGCTGGTCAACTTCAACGACACCGGCGTGATCACCTTCAACTACGCCGACTTGTTGAAGACCAAGATGTCGACCACCACCGAGTACGTGCTGATGCTCGGCTTCTTCATCGCCTTCGCGGTGAAACTGCCGGTGGTGCCGTTCCACTCCTGGCTGCCCGATGCCCACGCCCAGGCACCGACCGCGGGTTCCGTGGACCTCGCCGGTATCTTGCTGAAGACCGCGGCCTACGGCCTGCTGCGTTTCGCCCTACCGCTGTTCCCGAATGCCTCGGCCGAGTTCGCGCCGATCGCCATGACCCTGGGTCTGATCGGGATCTTCTACGGTGCCTTCCTGGCCTTCGCCCAGACCGACATCAAGCGCCTGGTGGCATTCTCCAGCGTCTCGCACATGGGCTTCGTGCTGATCGGCATCTACTCCGGCAGCCAGCTGGCCCTGCAGGGCGCAGTGATCCAGATGCTCGCGCACGGTCTGTCGGCGGCGGCACTCTTTATCCTCTGCGGCCAGTTGTACGAACGCACCCACACCCGCGACATGCGTGAAATGGGCGGCCTGTGGTCGAAGATCGCCTACCTGCCAGCCATCAGCCTGTTCTTCGCCGCGGCCTCGCTGGGCTTGCCGGCGACCGGTAACTTCGTCGGCGAATTCCTGATCCTGATCGGCACCTTCGCCAGCGCCCCATGGGTCACCGTGCTCGCGACGTCCGGCCTGGTGTTCGGTTCGGTCTATTCGCTGATCATGATTCACCGCGCCTACTTCGGCCCGGCCAAGTCGGACGCGGTCCTGCACGGCATGGACGCTCGCGAACTGATCATGGTGGTCGGACTGGCGGCACTGCTGATTTACATCGGCATCTACCCGCAACCGTTCCTCGATACCTCTGCCGCCACCATGAGTGGCGTGCAGCAATGGCTCGGCACCGCCTTCACTCAACTCGCTTCGGCCCGGTAAGAGCGCTATGGACTTTACGATTCAACACTTTATCGCGCTTGCGCCGCTGTTGATCACCAGCCTCACCATCATTGTGGTGATGCTGGCTATCGCCTGGCGTCGCAACCATTCGCAAACCTTCCTGCTGTCGGTCGCCGGTCTGAACCTGGCGTTGCTGTCGATCCTCCCGGCCCTGAAAGTCACCCCTCTGGCGGTGACTCCATTGCTGCAGATCGACCAGTTCGCCTGCCTGTACATGGCGCTGATCCTGGTGGCCACCCTGGCCTGCGTCACCCTCGCCCATGCCTACCTGGGCGACGGCGGCACCGGTTACCCGGGCAACCGCGAAGAGCTGTACCTGCTGATCCTGATGGCCGCCGCCGGTGGCCTGGTGCTGGTCAGCGCGCAGCACCTCGCCGGCTTGTTCATCGGCCTGGAGCTGCTCTCGGTACCGGTCTATGGCCTGGTGGCTTATGCCTTCTTCAACAAGCGTTCGCTGGAAGCCGGCATCAAGTACATGGTGCTGTCGGCCGCCGGTTCGGCGTTCCTGCTGTTCGGCATGGCCCTGCTCTATGCCGAAGCCGGCAGCCTGAGCTTCAATGGCATCGGTCAGGCCCTGGCCGCCACCGGCCTGCCTAGCCCGCTGGCCCAACTGGGCCTGGGCATGATGCTGATCGGCCTGGCGTTCAAGCTGTCGCTGGTACCCTTCCACCTGTGGACCCCGGACGTCTACGAAGGGGCCCCGGCACCTGTGGCGGCCTTCCTGGCCACCGCGAGCAAGGTGGCGGTATTCGCGGTGATGGTGCGTCTGTTCCAGATCTCGCCGGTGGCCAGCAGCGGTGTCCTGAACACCGTGCTGACCCTGATCGCGATTGCCTCGATCCTGTTCGGCAACCTGCTGGCGCTGACCCAGAGCAACCTCAAGCGTCTGCTGGGTTACTCGTCCATCGCCCACTTCGGTTACCTGCTGATCGCCCTGGTGGCGAGCAAGGGCCTGGCGATGGAAGCCATCGGCGTCTACCTGGTCACCTACGTGATCACCAGCCTCGGCGCCTTCGGCGTGATCACCCTGATGTCCTCGCCTTACAAGGGTCGCGACGCGGATGCCCTGTACGAGTACCGCGGCCTGTTCTGGCGCCGTCCGTACCTCACCGCCGTACTCACCGTGATGATGCTGTCCCTGGCCGGCATCCCGCTGACCGCGGGCTTCATCGGCAAGTTCTACATCATCGCCACCGGTGTCGAAGCGCACCAATGGTGGCTGGTCGGCTCCCTGGTCCTGGGCAGCGCCATCGGCGTGTTCTACTACCTGCGCGTCATGGTCACCCTGTACCTGATCGAGCCGAACCTGCGCCGCGTCGACGCCCAGCTGCACTGGGAACAGAAAGCCGGCGGTGTGATGCTGCTGGCTATCGCGGTCCTGGCGTTCTTCCTCGGCGTCTACCCACAACCGCTGCTGACCCTGGTCCAGCAATCCGGTCTGGCGGGCTGATCGCTCAAGCACGATCCGCGGTAAAACAAGACGGCGCCTTCGGGCGCCGTTTTGCATTTATGGGAACGGCCCTCCCCTGCCCTGCGAATTGCCCTTCAAGCAAATCCGTGATGCCTGACATACCCGAACTGTGCCTGGCTTTAAAGTGAACTCCACACGTCACACTCAAATAGAGGCAAGGAAAGACGATGAGACGAGACATCTTTTCCGAGTTGATCGAAGGCCTTGAAGCGCTGGCAGATGAACGCCACGGCAGGATCACACTACCCACCAGGACGCTGTCGCGAGCAATCGAGCGGCAACCCTCTACACCTACAAAACTGAAGACAGTCGGCACCTGCGCCACGAAGCAGCCAGGGTAGGCTTGCTCGCGAAAGCGACAACGCAATCATCGCGCGCCTCAAAAAAAAACGGCACCCGAAGGTGCCGTTGCGCATTACCGATCCACAACCTTATTTGCGTGCTGCCTCCCACGACTTGAGCAGTTCGCTGTAGCTCACGGTTTCCCCCTTGGGTTTCTCGTTGGCCAGTTTCGGTTTCGGCGCGCCAGGCTGGTCGAACCAGTATTGCGCGTCGCGCTCGGGGTTCATTTTCGGCGCGCAGGTGGCTTGGGCTTTCGAGCGTTCAAGACGGGTCATGATCGCGTCCTGGTCCTTGGCCAGGCCATCGAGCGCCTGTTGCGGGGTTTTCTCGCCACTGGCGGCTTCGGCGATATGGCTCCACCACAACTGCGCCAGGCGTGGATAGTCCGGCACATTGGTGCCGGTCGGCGTCCACTGCACCCGGGCCGGGCTACGATAGAACTCCACCAGGCCACCGAGCTTCGGCGCCAGGTCGGTCATCGCCTGGGAGTTGATGTCCGACTCGCGGATCGGTGTCAGGCCGACGATGGTTTTCTTCAGCGACACGGTTTTCGAGGTCACGAACTGGGCATAGAGCCAGGCCGCGAGTTTCTGCTTCTCCGGGGTGGACTTCATGAAGGTCCAGGAACCCACGTCCTGATAGCCCAGCTTCATGCCTTCTTCCCAGTACGGTCCACGCGGCGACGGTGCCATGCGCCATTTCGGCGTGCCGTCGGCGTTCATCACCGCCAGGCCGGGCTTGGTCATGTCGGCGGTGAAGGCGGTGTACCAGAAGATCTGCTGGGCGATATTGCCCTGGGACGGCACTGGTCCGGATTCGGAGAAGGTCATGCCCGCCGCCTCCGGTGGCGCGTACTTTTTCATCCACTCGACGTACTTGGTGGTGGCGAACACCGCCGCCGGGCCATTGGTGTCGCCGCCGCGGGTCACGCTGGAACCCACCGGATGGCAATCCTCGACGCGGATGCCCCACTCGTCCACCGGCAAACCGTTGGGCAAGCCCTTGTCGCCGCCGCCAGCCATGGAGAACCAGGCATCGGTGAAGCGCCAGCCCAGGGACGGGTCCTTTTTGCCGTAGTCCATATGCCCGTAGACCCGCTTGCCGTCGATCTCCTTGACGTCCTCGCTGAAGAACTTGGCGATGTCCTCATAGGCCGACCAGTTCACCGGCACACCCAGCTCGTAGCCGTACTTCTCCTTGAACTTGGCTTTCAGGTCGGCCCGCTCGAACCAGTCGGCGCGGAACCAGTACAGGTTGGCGAACTGCTGGTCGGGCAACTGATAGATCTTGCCGTCCGGCGCGGTGGTGAAGGAGATGCCGATGAAGTCCTTGATGTCCAGGGTCGGCGAGGTGTAGTCCTTGCCTTCGTTGGCCATCAGGTCGGTGATGGACTCGGTCTTGCCATAACGAAAGTGCGTGCCGATCAGGTCGGAGTCGTTAACCCAGCCGTCATAGATATTCTTGTCCGACTGCATCTGGGTCTGCAGCTTCTCCACCACGTCGCCTTCCTGCAGCAGGTCGTGGGTCAGCTTGATCCCGGTGATTTCACTGAAAGCCTTGGCCAGCACCTTGGACTCGTATTCATGGGTGGCGATGGTTTCCGAGACCACGTTGATCTTCATCCCGCGAAACGGCTCGGACGCCTTGATGAACCACTTCAGCTCTTCCAGCTGTTGTTCCGCGGTCAGGGTGGATGGCTTGAACTCGCTGCCGATCCATTTTTTCGCGGCGTCCTCATAGGCGTCGGCCCAGGCCGTCGCGCTCAAGCCGCTCAACGCCAGCATGGCCGCCAATGAAACGCTATGTCGCAGCTTATTGTTTTTGTCGAACATAGAGACCTCCCGGTTGAATTTCGAAGCAGGACCGCCGCGCACGCGCCCGGCTAGCCCCAACGCATCACAGCCAACAGCCACACCAGGGACAGCACGAACGCCACCCAGATGCTCCAGTCGGTGGCGCCGATTACCAGCAGATGCAGGTAGGCGCTGCCGAGAAGACCGATAAACAGACGATCGCCACGGGTGGTGGCAATCGGCAGGAAGCCGCGCCGAGGGATGCTCGGCGAACGCAGCTCCCAAGTGGTCATGCCCAGCAGGATCAAGGCAATGACACCGAAGAATGCCGCCGTCGGGGCGGTCCAGTTCATCCATTCCATCAACGGTTCCTCATACCCGGCCCAGGGCAAAGCCCTTGGCCACATGGTTGCGAACAAACCAGATCACCAGCATGCCCGGCAGAATGGTCAGCACCCCGGCGGCCGCCAGCACGCCCCAGTCGATACCGGAGGCGGACACGGTGCGGGTCATCACCGCGGCGATCGGCTTGGCGTTCACCGAGGTCAAAGTCCGCGCCAGCAACAGCTCGACCCAGGAAAACATGAAGCAGAAGAACGCCGTCACGCCGATCCCCGAACCGATCAGCGGGACGAAGATCTTCACGAAGAACTTGGGAAAGCTGTAGCCATCGATGTAGGCGGTCTCGTCGATTTCCTTCGGCACCCCGGACATGAAGCCTTCGAGAATCCACACCGCCAGCGGCACGTTGAACAGGCAGTGGGCCAGGGCCACGGCAATGTGCGTATCGAACAGGCCGATGGACGAATACAGCTGGAAGAACGGCAGCAGGAATACCGCCGGCGGCGCCATGCGGTTGGTCAGCAGCCAGAAGAACAGGTGCTTGTCGCCGAGGAAGCGGTAGCGCGAAAAGGCGTAGGCCGCCGGCAGCGCCACGCTCAGGGAAATCACTGTGTTCAGGCTGACGTAATACAGCGAGTTGAGGTAGCCGGTGTACCAGCTGGGGTCGGTGAAGATCACCTTGTAGTTGTGCCAGGTGAAGTCCTGGGGCCACAGGGTCAGGCTGCCGAGAATCTCGTTGTTGCTCTTGAACGACATGTTCAGCAACCAGTAGATCGGCACCAGCAGGAACAGGATGTAGATCAGCAGCGGTATCAGCTTGCGCTTGGTCATGTCGGCCGTCCTCAGCGATTGGCGTCGGAGTGGGTCATGGCGGTGTAGAACAGCCAGGACACCAGCAGGATGATCAGGAAGTACACCAGGGAGAACGCCGCGGCCGGGCCCAGGTCGAACTGCCCGATGGCCATCTGGGTCAGGGTCTGGCTGAGGAAGGTGGTGGCGTTGCCGGGCCCGCCGCCGGTGAGCACGAACGGCTCGGTGTAGATCATGAAGCTGTCCATGAAGCGCAGCATCACCGCGATCAGCAGCACACTTTTCATCTTCGGCAACTGGATATGGCGGAACACCGCCCAGTTCGACGCCCGGTCGATGCGCGCCGCCTGGTAATACACGTCCGGGATCGCCCGCAGCCCCGAAAAGCAGAGCAGCGCCACCAGCGAAGTCCAGTGCCACACGTCCATCACCAGCACTGTGACCCAGGCATCCATGGTGTTGGCCGCGTAGTTGTAATCGATGCCCAGGGCATTCAGCGACGAGCCCATCAGGCCGATGTCGGCGCGGCCGAAGATCTGCCAGATGGTGCCCACCACGTTCCATGGGATCAGCAGCGGAATGGCGAGGATGATCAGCACCACCGACGACCAGCGCCCCTTGCTCGGCATGGTCAGGGCGATGGCGATGCCCAAGGGAATTTCGATCAGCAGCACGCAGGCCGAATAGATGAACTGGCGCAGCAGCGAGTCGTGCAGGCGCGGGTCGAGCAGCACCTGGCGGTACCAGTCGGCGCCGACGAAATAGCGGCTGGACTGGTCGAAAATGTCCTGCACCGAGTAGTTGACCACGGTCATCATCGGGATCACCGCACTGAAGGCCACCAGCAGGAACACCGGCAATACCAGCCACCAGGCTTTGTTGTTCTGCACTTTGTTCATGGCTGTACCTCGTTCGTGGCGTGGGCCTCCAGCAGGTATTCGTCGGCGTAGACCATCAGCCACTGCGCGGGGAAGCTGATGCAGGCCCTGCCCTGCGGCACCGGTTTGTCTTCGGCCAGCCGCACTTTCAAGACTGCGCCGTCGAGGTTCAGGGTCATGATCTTGTAGGTACCCAGGTCCTCGATGTGGACCACGTCGGCCTGCAGCGCCTCCTCGTAAGGCTCGTCCCAGACATGGATGAACTCCGGGCGGATGCCGACTTTCAGGCTCTGGTAATCGGTCTGGGCGATTCGCTGCTGCAACGCCTCGGGCAAGGCCAGATGGGTCCCGGCGAACCTGACACCGCCGGCCTCCGCCCGGACTTCGATCAGGTTCATCCCCGGGCTGCCGATGAAGTAGCCGACAAAGGTGTGGCTCGGCCGCTCGAACAGCTCACGCGGGGTACCGAACTGGACGATCTGCCCGCCGTACATCACCGCGATCTTGTCGGCGAAGGTCGAGGCTTCGAGCTGGTCGTGGGTGACGTAGACCATGGTGATGTTGAACTGCTCGTGGATCTGCTTGAGCTTGCGCCGCAGCTTCCACTTCAGGTGCGGGTCGATCACCGTCAGCGGCTCGTCGAACAGGATCGCCGATACGTCGTCGCGCACCAGGCCGCGGCCCATGGAAACCTTCTGCTTTTCGTCGGCGCTGAGGTTGCGCGCCTTCTTGCTCAGCAGCGCCTGCAGGTCGAGGACCTCGGCGATCTCCTGCACCTTGCTGTGCACCTTGGCCTCGGCCAGGCCCTGGTTGCGCAGCGGAAAAGCCAGGTTGTCGAACACCGTCATGGTGTCGTAGACCACCGGAAACTGGAAAACCTGGGCGATGTTGCGCTTCTCGGGAGTCAGCTCGTTGACCACCCGGGTATCGAACAGCACCTGCCCCTGGGAAGGGCTGAGCAGCCCGGAAATGATGTTGAGCAAGGTCGACTTGCCGCAGCCGGACGGCCCGAGCAAGGCATAGGCGCCGCCCTGCTCCCAGACGTGGTTCATCTCGCGGATCGCATAGTCCTCGGGACCGGCCGGGGTACTGGTGTAACTGTGGGCGAGGTTGTGCAAACGGATCTCGGCCATCAGGCAACCCTCGCGACGCGCCGCCCCGGCGCCTGGACCAGACGGCCCTGGGCATCGAAGACGAACAGTTTGTGGGTGGGGATATAGATGCGGATCGGCGCGTCGACGTCATATTCGTGCACGCCGGGCAGGTGCAATACCAACAGGAATTGTTCGTTGCGCACATGCAGGAAGGTTTCCGAGCCGCTGATTTCCGCCACCTCGACGGTCACCGCCAGCTCCAGGTCGTCGTCGTTGCTCGGTACCAGGGAGATATGGCTGGGCCGCACGCCGAAGCGGAACTCGCCCTCGCCGACCGGGCGCAAGTCGACGTTCAGCGGAAAGTGCACAAAATTGGCGAAGCTCACTTCATTGCCGGCGATGCGCCCCGGCATCAGGTTGATCGGCGGTTCGGAGAACAGCTCGGCGGCCAGCACGGTCTGGGGCTGGTGATAGACCTCGGCGGTCTTGCCGCTCTGCACCAGACGCCCCTCGTGGAGGATGGTGGTGGTGCCGCCCAGGGCCAACGCCTCGTTGGGCTCGGTGGTGGCATAGATGGCGATGGTGTGGCGGGCCTGGAACAGCTCGCGCATCTCCTGGCGCAGCTCTTCGCGCAGCTTGTAGTCGAGGTTGACCAGCGGTTCGTCGAACAGGATCAGCTCGGCATCCTTGACCAGCGCCCGGGCCATCGCCGTGCGCTGCTGCTGGCCGCCGGACAGCTCCAGCGGATGGCGCTGCAGGAATTTCTCGATCCGCAGCATCTTCGCCGTCTCCAGCACCTTGCTCTCGATCAGCGGCGCGGCGACGCCGGCCTGGCGCAGCGGCGAGGCGATGTTCTCGAACACGGTCATGGTCGGGTAGTTGATGAACTGCTGATAGACCATCGACACGTTGCGCAGCCGCACCGGGCGCCCGGTGACGTCCACGCCGTTCATCAGAATGCGCCCGCTGGCAGGCTTGTCGAGCCCGGCGATCAAGCGCATCAGGCTGGTCTTGCCGGACAGCGTGCGCCCCAGCAGGACATTGAAGGAACCGGGTTCAAAGCGCAGCGAGATGTCATCGATCCAGGTCTGGCCCTCGACGACACGGCTGACGTGCTCCAGCGTTAATGACATGGCTCGGCCTTTTTATTATTGGAGTCAAGCGACCGCAGCAGCAGAGCGACTTTCGTGCCAGAACCGTGGCACCGAACCAAGCCACTGATAAGCCTGATATTTATTAAAGGACAGGCTATTGGAGGGTTCACAGCTGAACAGAAATGAACAACCCGCACTGAACAACTGAACAGTCCGGCGGTTGACAATGAACAAGAGTGAACAACACTGGATGGATGCTTTTGCCCGTAAACGCCACCTGTAGCCGCTGCCGCAGGCTGCGATCAAAGCCGCAGGACTCGCAAAGCGAACGACGCGGTCAACCAGACGAATCGCGATGCCTGGTTTGCGAGCGCTACGTCGGAATGCCGCCCAGCTCGATCGCAGGCTGCGCCAGCGGCTACACCCGGGCATAGGCCAATAACAACAATAAAAGCGTTTTCAGAGACCTACCGCCATGAGCGCACCTGCCTCACCGCTGTCTCACGAGACCATCATCAAGGACTCCTGGAGTCGCTGCCGGGCCTTTGGCCTCAGCCACCAGAGCACGCCCGCCTTCGATCAACTGCCCGCCGAGCGCATCGCCCAGTTGCTGGAGAGCCAGCATGCCCTGGTGCAGACCACCCACCAGGAAGTCCTGCCCTACTACGAGAACATCCTCAGCAACTCCAATTGCCTGATCATGCTCGCCGACAACCAGGGCCAGGTGCTGACGTCCTGGGGTACCCAGCGTTTTATCGAGCCGAGCCTGGCCCGTGGTTTCAGCGCCGGCGCCAGTTGGCTGGAACACTGCAGCGGGACCAACGCCATCGGCACCGCCCTGGCTTGCGAACAGGCGGTGCATATCGAGCACGATGAACACTTTCTCAAGGCCAACCGCTTCATGACCGGCTCGGCCGCGCCGATCTTCGATGCCGAGCGCCGGGTGATCGCGGTGCTGGACGTCTCCAGCGACAGCTACCTGCCGCCCTCCCACACCCTGGGCATGGTCAAGATGATGAGCCAGACCGTGGAGAACCGACTGATCCTCAACCTGTTCGAAGGCCGGCATTTCCAGCTGACCTTCAACACCGGCCTGAACAACCTCGACAGCCAGTGGGCCGGCCTGCTGATCTTCGATGACAGCGGCCAGGTGCTGTCGGCCAACCGCCGCGCCGACAACCTGCTGGGCATCAGCCTGTCGCGGGTCGGTATCGAAAGCCTGTTCAAGGTGTCCCTGCTGGAATTGCTCAACCAGCCCGAAGGCCTGCCCTTCGCCCTGCAGGCCGCCGGCCGCAACCGCTTCCATTGCCTGCTCAAGCGTCCAAGGCAGGTGCCTATCCAGGCTCGGGTCTTCGTCGAGCCACCTTCCCATCCGGCTCCAGCCAGCGCCGATGCCATCAGCCTGAACACGCTGCACTTCGGCGACAGCCGGGTGGAGAAAGCCGTGCGCCAGGCCGAACGCCTGCTGGAAAAGGACATTCCGCTGCTGATCCACGGCGAAACCGGCGTCGGCAAGGAAGTTTTCGTCAAAGCCCTGCACCAGGCCGGCTCGCGGAGCAAACAGGCGTTCATTGCCGTCAATTGCGCGGCGATTCCCGCCGAACTGGTGGAGTCCGAGCTGTTCGGCTATGAAAAAGGCGCCTTCACCGGCGCCAACCAGAAAGGCAGCATTGGCCTGATCCGCAAGGCCGACAAAGGCACGCTGTTCCTCGACGAAATCGGCGACATGCCCTTGCCGACCCAGGCCCGCCTGTTGCGTGTGCTGCAGGAGCGCTGCGTGCAACCGGTGGGCAGCAGCGAGCTGTTCCCGGTGGATATCCGCATCATCTCCGCGACCAACCGCTCCCTGCGCGAACAGGTACAACTCGGGCGTTTCCGCGAGGACCTGTATTACCGCATCGGCGGCCTGACCCTGGAGTTGCCGCCCCTGCGCGAACGCAGCGACAAACAGGCGCTGTTCAAGCGCATCTGGGAACAGCACCGCGAGTCCGGCCAATGGGCCGGGCTCAGCCGCGATGTCCAGGAACTGTTCGAGCGCCATCCCTGGCCGGGCAACCTGCGCCAGGTCAGCAGTGTGATGCAGGTGGCGCTGGCCATGGCCGAAGAACAGCCGATCCGCGCCGAGCACCTGCCGGACGACTTTTTTGTCGACCTGGACATGGAGCCAGCCACCAGCCACGAACCGCCCGGCGACATCGACCTGCAAGACAGCGCCGACCTGCACCGCCAGCTCAAGGCCGTGGGCGGCAACATCTCCCAGCTGGCGCGACGGCTGGGGGTGAGTCGCAATACCCTCTATAAAAGATTGCGCCAGCAGGAGGATTAATCGCCCGCACCCCGCCCTCGAATGGCAGGCAAACAAAAACCCGCACAAGGCGGGTTTCTGTTTGTAGCCAGTACAGCGATCAGTCAGCCAGACGCCAGGTCGTCCCGCCCTTGCCGTCTTCCAGCACCACGCCCATGGCGGTGATCTGGTCGCGGATGCGGTCGGACTCGGCCCAGTCCTTGTTGGCCCGGGCCGCCAGGCGCGCCTGGATCAACGCTTCGACCTGCGCTGCGTCGACCCGGCCTTCGGCACCGGCCTGCAGGAAGTCGTCGGCGTCCAGCTGCAGCACACCCAGCACGTCCGCCAGTTCCCGCAGGCGCGCCGCCAGACCGGCCGCCGCATTGAGATCGCTCTCACGCAGACGGTTGATCTCGCGCACCATCTCGAACAGCACCGCACAGGCTTCCGGCGTGCCGAAGTCGTCGTTCATCACCTCGGTGAAACGCTCGACGAAGGCTTCGCCACCGGCGGCCGGTACAGTCGGCAGGCCTTTGAGGGCGTGGTAGAAACGCTCCAGGGCGCCCTTGGCGTCCTTGAGGTTGTCTTCCGAGTAGTTGATCGCGCTGCGGTAGTGGCTCGACACCAGCAGGTAACGCACCACTTCCGGATGGTACTTGTCGAGCACGTCGC
>Ga0213823_1001938_pt1 | contig 11770 bp, 13 predicted proteins | sample MC6MC0907MG_FD_179887 | JGI IMG/M metagenome (GOLD analysis project Ga0213823, IMG submission 179887) | Enriched soil aggregate microbial communities from Iowa State University, Ames, United States - MC6-MC0907-MG | ecosystem: Environmental > Terrestrial > Soil > Unclassified | place: USA: Iowa...
CACCGGCCGCAGCCGCAACGACCAGGTCGCCACCGACATCCGCCTGTGGCTGCGCGACGAGATCGACCTGATCCTGGCCGAGATCACCCGCCTGCAGCAGGGCCTGCTGGAACAGGCCGAGCGTGAAGCCGAGACCATCATGCCGGGCTTCACCCACCTGCAGACCGCCCAACCGGTTACGTTCGGCCACCACCTGCTGGCCTGGTTCGAAATGCTCAGCCGCGATTACGAACGCCTGGTCGACTGCCGCAAGCGCGCCAATCGCATGCCACTGGGCAGCGCCGCGCTGGCCGGCACCACCTACCCGATCGACCGCGAACTGACCTGCAAGCTGCTGGGCTTCGAGGCCGTAGGCGGCAACTCGCTGGACGGCGTTTCCGACCGCGACTTCGCCATCGAATTCTGCGCTGCCGCGAGCATCGCGATGATGCACCTGTCGCGCTTTTCCGAAGAGCTGGTGCTGTGGACCAGCGCCCAGTTCCAGTTCATCGACCTGCCTGACCGTTTCTGCACCGGCAGCTCGATCATGCCGCAGAAGAAGAACCCGGACGTGCCAGAGCTGGTGCGTGGCAAGACCGGCCGCGTGTTCGGCGCCCTGACCGGCCTGCTGACCCTGATGAAAGGCCAGCCGCTGGCCTACAACAAGGACAACCAGGAAGACAAGGAGCCGCTATTCGACGCCGCCGACACCCTGCGCGATTCGCTGCGTGCCTTCGCCGACATGATCCCGGCCATCAAGCCCAAGCACGCCATCATGCGTGAAGCGGCGCTGCGCGGTTTCTCCACCGCCACCGACCTTGCCGACTACCTGGTGCGCCGCGGCCTGCCGTTCCGTGATTGCCACGAAATCGTCGGCCACGCCGTGAAGTATGGCGTCGACACCGGCAAGGACCTGGCCGAGATGAGCCTGGACGAACTGCGCCAGTTCAGCGACCAGATTGAGCAGGACGTGTTTGCCGTGCTGACCCTGGAAGGCTCGGTGAATGCCCGTAACCACATAGGTGGTACTGCGCCGGCTCAGGTACGTGCTGCCGTTGTGCGCGGCAAGGCGCTGCTGGCTTCACGCTAAGCGCTATTGCGAGGGCTTCGCCGGCAAGCCGGCTCCCACATGGGCCTACGTGGGAGCCAGCTTGCCGGCGATTGGGCTGCAACGCAGCCCCTTGCGCAAACCTCAGCGCTTGCCGCTGCGAATCATCTCCATGAAGGCCGGCATCGCCGCCTCCTTGTCCGCCACGATCCGTGCCATGTGCGGGTTCTCGCGCATTTTCTCCAGCAACGCCCGGGCCTCGGGGAAGTCCGCGAGGAAGTCGATGTTCAGCACCTTCTTGCCCACCGCGTAAGCCAGGTCGACCGAGAAACAGAACATCAGGTCGGCAATCGTCAACGCCTCACCCGCGACATAAGGCTCAAAACGGCCATTGCGCTTGAGCGTGGCGAAGCCCGCCAGCAGCTCGGCACGTGCCCGCTCCTTGATCAACGGCTCGACCGCCGCGCCGAAGAACGACTCGGCATAGCAGGTTCGCGCCGGCAGTTCGATATACAGCTCGATCTCCTTGAGCAGCTCACGCACTTTCGCCTGTTCGAATGGATCGGCCGGCAACAGCGCCTTGCCGCCCTGCGTCTGTTCGATGTAATCGAGGATCACGCTGGTTTCGCTGAGGAAACCGTGCTCGGTCTCCAACACCGGCACCTTGCCGCGTGGGCTGACCTCCAGCGCCTGCGGCGCCTGGCCACCGTAGAAGGTGACCTCTTCGAACGGCAGGCCTTTTTCCAGCAGGGCCAGCTTGACCATGTTGTAGTAGTTGCTGACCGAAAATCCGTGAAGCTTGAGCATGGGGTAACAGCCTCCAGGCCGTATGGGGATGGCCGGGCTGTTATAGCCCCTGCGCCAGCGCCTGGCCAGCGTCATGCACCCGGTCGATGACCGGGCATTGCCGGCGCGGGCATGGCAAACTGAGCGCCCCACCACAGGAGTAACGCCATGAGCGAGCACGACGAAATCGACAATGACGACGAAGCCTTCGCCGAGGCGACGCTGACCCAGGCCATCGAGAACCAGATCGAAAGCGGCGAGCCGCCGGCAGCCAAGGCCACCTTCAACAAGTTGAGCCTGGTTGGCTACGAGCGCGAAGACATTCTCAATCTGATGGCCCACGTGCTGGCCATCGAGATCGACAACATGCTCGACGAAGACCGCCCGTTCAACACCGAGTGGTACGAAACAGCCCTGCGCGCGCTGCCCGAACTGCCACCTGAGGCAGATCAAGGCGAGGACGAATAACCCGACTACACTCCAGGGTCAGGCACCGCTGGCGGTGCCGCCATCCTTGTCTGGAAGTCAGGAGTCGCCATGTCCTTCACCCCCGAACTGATCGCCGAACTGGAAGTCCTTGCCCTGTTCAACCTCGACAGCAGCCAGGAAGGCATCAAGATCCACGCGAACGCCTCCCCCGCCCTTGTTGCCGCGGCTCAACGCCTGCATGAAAAGCAACTGACCGATCAGCCTGATGGCGGGTACCTCACCAGCCTTGGGCATGACGCAGCAGAAAGCGTCCAGTTGTTGTTGAACGTACTCAAAACGCCGCAACCGGCGTAAGCCTGCCGCCGCCCTATCGCCGGCAAGCCAGCGATAGGGCCAGCACAGCCGATAGAAAAATGACGCCAAAAATTCATTTGCCGCTTATCCGAGCGCAATACTCAGGCTAAACTCGCCACAGCTGAACCGGCCCGCCCTGAGTACGCGATGAACCACCCCCACGAAATCCGCCCAGACCTCGACGAAGGCATCGATCGCAAGGTGCTGGCGAAATTGCGTGCGCGGTTCCTGCTGCTGAACAAAGGCCGCCTGCAGCGCGCCATGGACGGGCTTTCGACCCGCCAACAACAGGTGCTCACGCTCCTGCCGCTGCTGTTCCACGTCAACCACCCGTTGCTGCCTGGCTATGTTTCCGGCAGTACCCCAGCCGGCATCTCAGGCTTCGAGCCCGGCCCCGAACTGGTCGCCGAAGGCCAACGGCTGGCCCGTTCGTTTACGTACAAGACGCGCCTGGGCAACCCCAATCGCCCCATCCACGGCCTGTTCCTGATGGGCAGCCTGGGCTCACTGGCCCAGGCCGAGCAGAGCGACATGGACCTGTGGGTCTGCCACGCTCCAGGTCTGGGTGGCGATCAGCTGGAAGAGCTGCGGCGCAAGTGCCAGCTTCTGGAAACCTGGGCGGCAAGCCTGGGCGCCGAAGCGCACTGCTTCCTGATCGACCCGCACAGCTTCGCCCAGGGCCTGCGCGACAGCCAGCTCAGCTCCGACGATTGCGGCACCACCCAGCATTACCTGCTGCTCGACGAGTTCTACCGCACCGCCATCTGGCTGGCCGGGCGCACGCCGCTGTGGTGGTTGGTGCCGGTGTATGAAGAGCGCGATTACCAGCGCTATACCGAAACCCTGCTGTCAAAACGCTTTATCCGCAGCACCGACGCCCTCGACCTCGGCAACCTGGCGCACATCCCGCCCGGTGAGTTTGTCGGTGCTGGGCTGTGGCAGTTGTTCAAGGGTATCGACTCGCCGTACAAGTCATTGCTCAAGCTACTGCTGACCGAAGTCTACGCCAGCGAGCACCCGGCCGTGCGCTGCCTGAGCCTGGATTACAAGCAGGCGGTGTTCGCCAACCATCTCGACCTCGACGAGCTTGACCCCTATGTGATGGTCTACCGGCGCATCGAACGCTACCTGCAACAGCGCGGCGAAACAGCGCGTCTGGAGCTGGTGCGGCGCAGCCTGTACCTGAAGGTCAACAAGAAGCTGGTCGGCCTCGACCGCACCCGCAACAACGGCTGGCAGCGCCAGTTGCTGCAGCGCCTGGCCGATGAATGGGGCTGGGACGAGCGCCAGCTGGCGCTGCTCGACAGCCGCAGCCAGTGGAAGGTGCGCCAGGTCGCCGTCGAGCGCCGTGAACTGGTGGCCGAGCTTAACCACAGCTACCGCTTCCTCAGCCAGTTCGCGCAAAACCAGAACGCCAGCAGCCGCGCCGACCAGCGCGACCTGAATGTGCTGGGCCGGCGCCTGTATGCGGCCTTCGAGCGCCGCGCCGGCAAGATCGAAGTGATCAACCCAGGCATTGCCCCAGACCTTGCCGAAGACACCCTGACGCTGGTCCAGTCGCCGAACCGCAAGGAACCCGGCAGCCACCACTGGGGCCTTTATAACGGCAACCTGGGCGTCCACGAGTGGGAACACTTCAACCCGATCAAGCGCTGCCGCGAGCTGCTCGAACTGTTGACCTGGGCTCACCGCAACGGCGTCATCGACAGCACCACGCGCCTGGCGCTGCATCCCGGCGCCAGCGACCTCAGCGAATTCGAGCTGTTCAACCTGCTCGGCAGCCTGCAGCAAAGCATTCCCCTGCCGCTGGAAGCCGTCGGTGAAGTGCGCCTGCTGCAGCCGAGCGTGGCCGACGAGATACTGCTGCTGGTCAATGTGGGCGTCGACCCGCTGCGCCATCACCGCGACCTGAACATCCTCATGACCACCGAGCGCACCGATTCGCTGAGCTATGCAGGCGTGCGCGAAAACCTGGTGCTGACCCTCGACCAGGTCACCCTCAACAGTTGGAACGAAGTGCTGGTGCAGCGCTACGACGGTGAGCATGCGCTGCTGCGCTGTGTGCGCGACTTCCTCAACAGCCTCGGCCAGCGCAATCACCGCCCCCGGGTGCGGGTGCGTTGCTTCTGCCACAACCGCGCCCAGGCCATCAGCCAGCGGGTCGAAGAGGTTTTCGACACCGTGCAGCTGCTGCTCGACCAAGGCCAGAACCACCGTTACCTGCTGCAGGTGGCGCAGCACACCCACGTGCTGGAACTGCTGCCCGGCCAGGTCAGCCTGGCCACCCTGACAGGGCATGACGCCGTGCTCGATTACCTGAGCGAGGAGCGCAGCGTCTACAGCCCGCTGCACCTGGACGCCAACGCACTGCAGGACCACGACCTGCCACTGCTGCTGGAACAGGGCCGTCCCGGCTGCATCCAGGTGTTCTACCGCCTGCTCGACGGCTGGGCCGACCTGTATGTGCTGGATGAGTACAACGCGCTGTGGCAGCAACGCCTGCCCTTGCACGACGAAAACCACCTGCTGCTGCCCCTGCAGCGTTTCCTGCGCTCGGTGGTGATGCGCCACGACGCCCGCGTGCCGCTCGATAACTTGCAGCAAGCGTCATTGCAGATCCACTATGCGCAATTACTGCCCTCGGGGCCGGGCAAGGCCCGCAGCCTGGAGCCTCGGCCAACACCCAGCGACGGCAGCGATCAGCCCTATTACGAGGTGCAGGCTATTCTCCAGGCGGGCACCGGCGATGGCGTGCATGTCACACTCTATTGCAACCAGCAGGAGTTCTCTGAGCTGGAACACGGCGACGAGCTGTACACCGTGGTCGCCCGGCAGATCCTCAGCCAGCGCCGCAGCGCCGGGCATTACCGCTGCTACATCACCGACCTGGACCTGTCCGAGTTGCTCGCTGAAGAGCAGGGCTCGACCCTCCTCTACCTGCGCTACAAGCGCGAGTTGGAGCAAGCCCTGAACAACGGCCTGGAGCAATTGCAGGCGACGCTGGAGCCTTGAACAGGCACCTGTCGATCAGAGGTCGAAATCCCCCGCCGCTTCCGGCTGGTACTCCACCGCCAGCAGCTTGAGCTTGAGGGTCTTGCCCCCAGGCGCCGGCCAGTCGATCTGCTCGCCCACCGACAAGCCCAGCAGCGCGCAGCCGATCGGGGCCAGGATCGAGACCTTGCCTTCGCCGCCGGCATCCTTCGGGTATACCAGGGTCAGGTGGTAATCCTTGCCACTGGCCTCTTCGCGGCAGTGCACGCGCGAGTTCATGGTCACCACGCCGGCCGGCACATCCTCGTGACCGACCACCTGCTCGGCGCGGTCCAGCTCGTCCTGCAGGGCGAGCACACCCGGGGTACTTTCGTCGAGGCTGTCGATCAGGCGCTCGAGACGCTGTACGTCCAATCGAGTGAGGATGAGGGAAGGCTTGGTGCTCATGATCCAGTCAGGCTCCTTTGAACAGGCGATTTGCTATGGGCAGATAAAGCAAAACCCCGCCCAAGGGCGGGGTTTGTGAATGCTTAGGCGTCACCGACGCATAACCCGACACTACCACAGCCGGGTAAATACTCAAGCCCGTGCGCGCAGGGCCTCGGCTTCGCGGCAGATCTGCCGGCGGCGCTCGTCGTCGGCCGAGCGCCACTCGCGGATGTGCTCGACGTGACGGTGGCAACCGGTGCACACCCGTTGTTCGTCCAGCCGGCAAACGCTGATGCAAGGTGATTGCACGGCGGGGCTGACGTTGCTGTAGAGCGGCTTGGGCGGCCGGGCCTGGGCAGTCATGTCAGATCTCGTCGAAGTCCAGCTTCTCGCCGGCCCGCTCCCAGACGATACGCTCAAGCATTTCGCCGAGCAGCTCTTCGCTCTTCTCGCATACCCACTTGCCACTCTCCTGGTCGTAGTCGAAGTGGAAGCCACCGGAACGGTCCGCCAGCCACAGCTGACGCAGGGGCTCCTGGCGGCTGAAGATCAGCTGGCTGCCGTTGTCGAACTTGATGGTCAGGACGCCGGCGGAATTCTCCATGTCCAGGTCCATGCCGCTTTCGTCGAACAGGTCTTCCAGGGCCTGTTGGGTCGCGTCGACCAGATCATGGAAACGCGCTTCGCTCAAACTCATTGCAGGAACCTCGAAAATGGCTGCATTACAGGCAAGCCGGGCAAGATACGGGCGCTTGGCGCCGAATGCAAAGGTTAGCCGCCAGCACATCAGCATAGCCCGCCCGACGGACCGGCTCTTGCATAGGCAATCCGGCGGTCGCTCGGTATACTCGGGCGCAATACTGCATATTTCAAAGGATTTCACCCATGAAGCGCCTGATTTCCTCGCTCGCGGCGCTGGTCGCGGTTGCCTGCCTTGTTTCGGCCTGCGGTCAGAAAGGCCCCCTGTACCTGCCGGAAGACGGCAAGGACGGCAAGGCCAGCCACAAGTCGCATCAGCACCAGCACGCTCAACCTGTTCAACCACAAGAAGAGCAGCCCCTCGAGCCCGAGCAAACGCCAGAGCAGTAAGGAAATCAGATGAACGCTTTCAATTACCGCGAGGGTGAACTGTTCGCGGAAGGTGTAGCCCTGTCGGCCATCGCCGAACGTTTCGGCACCCCGACCTACGTGTACTCGCGTGCCCACATCGAGGCCCAGTACCGCAGCTACACCGATGCCCTGCAAGGCGTCGAGCACCTGGTGTGTTTCGCCGTCAAGGCCAACTCCAACCTCGGCGTGCTGAACGTGCTGGCGCGCATGGGCGCAGGCTTCGACATCGTTTCCGGTGGCGAGCTTGAGCGTGTGCTGGCGGCTGGCGGCCGTGCCGACCGCGTGGTGTTCTCCGGCGTCGGCAAGACCCGCGAAGACATGCGCCGCGCCCTGGACGTCGGCGTGCACTGCTTCAACGTCGAATCCACCGACGAACTCGAGCGCCTGCAAGTGGTGGCAGCCGAAATGGGCAAAGTGGCCCCGGTCTCGCTGCGGGTCAACCCGGACGTCGATGCGGGCACCCACCCGTACATCTCCACCGGCCTCAAAGAGAACAAGTTCGGCATCGCCATCGCCGACGCCGAAGCCATCTACGTGCGCGCCGCGCAGTTGCCGAACCTGGAAGTGGTCGGTGTCGACTGCCATATCGGCTCGCAGCTGACCACCGTCGAGCCGTTCCTCGACGCCCTCGACCGCCTGCTGGACCTGGTCGACCGCCTGGCCGACTGCGGCATCCACCTGCGCCACCTGGACCTGGGTGGCGGTGTGGGCGTGCGCTACCGCGACGAAGAGCCGCCGCTGGTGGCCGATTACATCAAGGCCATCCGCGAGCGCGTCGGCGACCGTGACCTGGCCCTGGTGTTCGAGCCGGGCCGCTACATCGTGGCCAACGCCGGTGCCCTGCTGACCCGCGTGGAATACCTCAAGCACACCGAACACAAAGACTTCGCCATCATCGATGCGGCGATGAACGACCTGATCCGCCCAGCGCTGTACCAGGCCTGGATGGGCGTCAGTGCGGTCACCCCACGCGAAGGCGAAGGCCGTGCCTACGACCTGGTCGGGCCGATCTGCGAAACCGGCGACTTCCTTGCCAAGGACCGCACGTTGAACCTGGCCGAAGGTGACCTGCTGGCCGTGCAGTCGGCGGGCGCCTATGGTTTCGTCATGAGCTCGAACTACAACACCCGTGGCCGTTGCGCGGAAATCCTGGTCGACGGTGACCAAGCTTTCGAAGTTCGCCGTCGCGAGACCATCGCCGAACTGTACGCTGGCGAAAGCCTGCTGCCGGAGTAACCCCATGCTGCTGCGCTTTACCAAGATGCACGGCCTGGGCAACGACTTCATGGTCCTCGACCTGGTCAGCCAGCACGCGCATATCCAGCCCAAGCACGCCAAGCAATGGGGCGACCGCCACACCGGTATCGGCTTTGACCAGCTGCTGATCGTCGAGGCGCCGAACAATCCGGAAGTGGACTTCCGCTACCGGATCTTCAATGCCGACGGTTCCGAAGTCGAGCAGTGCGGCAACGGCGCGCGCTGCTTCGCCCGTTTCGTGCTGGACAAGCGCCTGACGGCCAAAAAGCGCATCCGTGTGGAAACCAAGGGTGGCGTCATCGAACTGGACGTGCAGAACGACGGCCAGGTGTGCGTCGACATGGGCCCGCCACGCTTCATCCCGGCCGAGATTCCCTTCGTCGCCGATGAACAGGCGCTGAACTACCCACTGGAAGTCGATGGCGAGGTGCATTCGATCGCCGCCGTGTCCATGGGCAACCCGCACGCCGTGCTGCGTGTGGACGACGTGCAGACGGCGCCCGTGCACGCGCTGGGCCCGAAGATCGAAAACCACCCACGCTTCCCGCAGCGGGTGAATGCCGGCTTCCTCCAGGTCATTGACCGCCATCGCGCCAACCTGCGGGTCTGGGAGCGTGGCGCCGGCGAAACCCAGGCCTGCGGTACCGGCGCCTGCGCCGCGGCCGTGGCCGCCATCAGCCAGGGCTGGATGGACTCTCCGGTGTCCCTCGACCTGCCGGGTGGCCGCCTGCACATCGAATGGGCCGGCCCCGGCAAGTCTGTGTTGATGACCGGCCCGGCCGTACGTGTCTATGAAGGACAGGTTCGTCTCTAAGCGAGTAACCGCCATGACCGATCAGCCCAAGGTTGTACCCCAGCAGTCCACTGAGCTCGATGCCGAAGCGGTGGTCGCCTACCTGCGCGCCCACCCCACCTTCTTCGCCGAGCACGATGAACTGCTGGTCGAGCAACGCATCCCCCACCAGCGTGGCGACAGCGTGTCGCTGGTGGAGCGCCAGCTCAAGCTGCTGCGCGACCGCAACATCGAGATGCGCCACCGCCTGTCGCAGCTGATGGACGTGGCCCGGGACAACGATCGCCTATTCGACAAGACGCGGCGGCTGATCCTTGACCTGCTCGATGCCGGCAGCCTGGAAGAAGTGGTGATGGCCGTTGAAGACAGCCTGCGCCAGGAGTTCCAGGTACCGTTCGTCAGCCTGATCCTGTTCGGCGACAACGCCGCGCCGGTCGGCCGCTGGGTCAGCAATGCAGAAGCCCAACAGGCCATCGGCGGACTGCTTGGCGGCGGCAAGACGGTCAGCGGCAACTTGCGTGAGAAAGAGCTGGCCTTCCTGTTCGGTGAAGAACAGCGCCTCGAAGTGGGCTCCAGCGCCGTCGCCGCGTTGGAATACCAAGGGCTGCACGGTGTGCTGGCGATCGGCAGCCGTGACCCGCAGCACTACAAGAGCAGCGTCGGCACCCTGTTCCTCGGCTACATCGCCGAAGTGCTTGGCCGCGTGGTGCCGCGCGTTACCCAGACCCTGCGTCCGGTGCGCTGATGGAACGCCAGCTGGAGGCTTATTGCGCACACCTGCGCAACGAGCGCCAGGTGTCCGAACATACCCTGCTGGCCTACCGCAGCGACCTCGACAAGGTCATCGCCTATTGCAATGCCCAGGGCATCGCCGGCTGGGGCGCGCTGCAGATCCAGCAGCTGCGCCAGCTGATCGCCCGCCAGCACCATCAGGGCCAGTCCTCACGCAGCCTGGCGCGGCTGCTGTCGGCGGTGCGCGGCCTGTATCGCTACCTTAACCGTGAAGGCCTGTGCCAGCACGACCCGGCCAGCGGCCTGAGTGCGCCCAAAGGCGAGCGCCGGCTGCCCAAGGTGCTCGACACCGACCGCGCCCTGCAGCTGCTCGATGGCGGCGTGGACGATGACTTCATCGCCCGCCGCGACCAGGCCATCCTTGAACTGTTCTACTCCTCCGGCCTGCGCCTGTCCGAACTGACCAACCTCGACCTGGAACACCTCGACCTCGCCGCCGGGCTGGTCCAGGTGCTTGGCAAAGGCGGCAAGGCACGCGTGCTGCCCGTCGGCCGCAAGGCCCGCGAGGCGCTGCAGCAATGGCTGCGCCTGCGCGGCATCGGCGGCCCGCGTGACGGCGCCGTGTTCATCAGCCGCCAAGGCAACCGCCTGGGGCCGCGGGCCATCCAGCTGCGCGTCAAGGTGGCCGGCGAGCGCGAACTGGGCCAGCACTTGCACCCGCACATGCTCCGCCATTCATTCGCCAGCCATGTGCTGGAATCGTCCCAGGACCTGCGCGCGGTGCAGGAAATGCTCGGCCATGCCGACATCAGCACCACACAAATCTATACCCACCTGGACTTCCAGCACCTGGCCACGGTGTACGACAGCGCCCACCCTCGGGCCAAACGCAGCAAAGGCACAGACTCATGAGCATCAAGCTGATCACCTTCGACCTCGACGACACCCTGTGGGACACCGCGCCAGTGATTGCCAGCGCCGAGGTCGTGCTGCGCGACTGGCTGCAGGCCAACGCACCGATCCTCGGTGGCGTCCCGGTGGAGCACTTGTTCGCCATCCGCGAACGCCTGGTGCAGGCTGAGCCGGGCCTCAAGCACCGCATCAGCGCCCTGCGCCGGCGCGTGCTGTTCCATGCCCTGGAAGCGGTCGGTTACAGCGAGAAGCACGCCCAGGAGCTCGCCAACGAAGGGTTTGAAGTGTTCTTGCATGCCCGGCACCAGGTCGAGGTATTCCCCGAGGTGCAGCCGGTGCTGGAAATCCTGCGCCATCACTACACCCTGGGCGTGGTCACCAACGGCAATGCCGATGTGCGCCGCCTGGGGCTGGCGGATTACTTCAAGTTCGCCTTGTGCGCGGAGGATTTGGGGATCGGCAAGCCGGACCCGGCACCGTTCATGGAGGCGTTGAAGCGTGGCGAGGTCGAGGCCAGCGCCGCAGTGCATGTGGGTGATCACCCCGGCGATGACATCGGCGGCGCCCAGCGTGCCGGGTTGCGCGCGGTGTGGTTCAACCCGCAGGGCAAGCCCTGGGCGGGCGAGCAGGCACCGGATGCCGAAATCCAGCGGCTGTCGCAGCTGCCCGAAGTGATTGCGCGCTGGCGCTGACAGGGGCCGCTTTGCGGCCCATTCGCCGGCACCGGCAGTGCAAAAACCAATAGCCACAAAAAAGCCCGCAGCGACGGCGGGCTTTTTGTTTTCAGCCACTCAGATAGGGCGGCTGCCGTACTTGTTGTCCGGCTTCTTGGGCGGGTCGGCGACCACGTTGGCCTCGACTTCCTGCACCTTGCCACCGCGCGAAAGAAACTCTTCCATCGCCTTGGCCAGGGCATCACGCTCTTTCTGCTTGGCTTCCCTGCTCGGCAT
>Ga0213823_1001940_pt1 | contig 11761 bp, 18 predicted proteins | sample MC6MC0907MG_FD_179887 | JGI IMG/M metagenome (GOLD analysis project Ga0213823, IMG submission 179887) | Enriched soil aggregate microbial communities from Iowa State University, Ames, United States - MC6-MC0907-MG | ecosystem: Environmental > Terrestrial > Soil > Unclassified | place: USA: Iowa...
TTGAACGGAATATTTCAACTTTAAAAAAACAAGGATATATAACCACAAAGCGAACACCCTATGGAAATATTTTTAAAGTGAAAAACTCAAAGAAATTCCATAAAAATAGAACCCTCAAAAATGACGGTTCTGTAAGTAGAGAACCCTCAGATTTAGAGAGAGAACCCTCAAATTTGATGGAGAGAACCCTCAGATTTGAGGGATGTAATAAAGATATAAAAGATATAAAAGATATAAATACTACTCGTCAAAAAAAATATGACGAGGACAACACCTATTTCAAAATGGCAATATACTTTCATGAGAAAGTTTCTGCAGTTGCAAATGAAGCTGGAATATCTCATTTAATCAAAAAGTCCAATATGCAGTCTTGGGCTGATGATATGCGAAAGCTAATTGAAATAGATCAAGTTGATAAGCACTTGGCCAAACAAGTCATGGATTGGGTAACAGAAGATTCATTTTGGCGTACCAACGTATTATCAGCAAAAAAGCTTCGTGAGAGATTTATGGAACTGGCTATAAAAATGAATACTGATAAAAAGCCAACTCAACCGAATCTGAAACTGCATTATGATCCAAGAGATAAAGAAATAGCATTCCAACGATGGATACAAGACGGGAATGATCCAGATGATTTTGATTGGAGTGATTGAAATATAGGTTATCAAAAGTAAGAAGCGAGGATGATACCAATGGAACTATTAAAACACTTAACTAGAGCAGAGAAAGTAAAAATTCGTAAAGCTGTTGTAAAAGAATTGGCACGATATCGAATTTCCAAATTAGCAGCAGAGAATTCAGATAATGATAATGTTGCTTTTCACCAAATGATCGAACGAGCTATTGAGAGATTACCGACACCAGAACGCTTTCTAATTGAAGCAAGGTATTTGTCAGCTAATAGTGAATACTTGACAGATTATCATGTATACAATTTAAAGTTTGATCCACCAATAAGTTCAGTGACTTACACAAAGATTAGAGATACAGCTATGATAAAAATTTCATTGTTTTTAAATCTTGATACAGGTGTGGAAATTGAACAGTTAATTCTAACAAACTATCCTGCTAGGTTTAGTTGAAAGGAGGTTGTGCTGCATGAATCAAACTATTATTTCGGAAGCCTTTGGTGAACAATTAGCGCTTATTACAGCTAACACACCTTATGCAATTGAAAGTGATTCAGATAATTTTGTTTCAGAACTAGAACATAAAGTTAGGGAGTATATGTATTCATTGTGGATGGATGCCCAGGCCAACAAACTAGCAAACTATTTGGAGAAAAGACAAGCAGCACACTTTGCTCAGCTGTATGAATTTAGTTATGGCGTGTCTATGTATGATAACGATCAATCTCTTTCGAGTAGGTCAGATATTCTAGCATTTATGATTATTGACGAGAAGGTAACGTATAAGAAACGTTTAGAACGCATACGGCTTCAATACAAGCGTTTCAAGGAGATATGCGAACTAATTAGTGTGGAAGATAGAAAGCTGTTTATACGCTATTTTGAGCAGTCTCAGAAGGTGGATTATGAAACGTTAAGGAAAGCTGTCATAAACAATCTAACATTGATTGATGAACGTTATAGGCGTGATGGAAAAATGAAATAGTAACACACGCATGATTCTCTCAATACTTAAAAGATAGTGAGGTGAACTTATGAAAGAACTAAGATGCATAAAATGCGGGAAGCTATTACTTAAAGCGAATAAAGAGTATGAAGTAAGTACAAGTGATTGTGATTTAGAAGTACAATGCACACGCTGTAAAACAATCAATCGGTACAAAGGTAAATAATATTAGAGGCTCTCGAAGTCCAGTAGCTGCACAGAGGTGTGTATGTTATTGGATTTTTTATTTTCTATTAAAAAATATTATTTTGGAGAGTACCCCCCAGGTATTCGGTGAAAAATCGTGAAATTCCTGTACACCGACTGCCCCCATTTGCTCTAAAAAAATTCCCTAAATGAAAATTTTTAAGGAGGTGAGGAAATTGAATAAACTAGTAAATTTAAAAAGTATCACTTTAAAGGGTTATGTCAATGTGGTAGGTAGGGAAAGTAAAACTTTAAACCATATGAAGCATGGTGATTTTATTGAAATAATTACTCCAGGTACATTTGAAGAAGCTTTACGAAGAGCAAGGAATGTGGATCTCTTGTTAAATCACGATTGGGAAAGGAAACTCGGTTCTTTAAATGATGGAAATATAGAGCTTTTTGAGGACAGTATAGGATTAAGAATCAAAGCACAAATTTTTGATGCTGAAGTAATTAATAAAGCAAAAAATAAGCAATTATCAGGATGGTCCTTTAAATTTACCTCATTAGAAGAAAGATGGGTTCAAGGTAAAGATTATCGAATAAGACGATACATCCGAAAAATAGATTTGCGAGAAATTTCTTTACTCGACATAGAACAAATACCTTCATATTTAGGTAACTCTGTTGAGTGTGTAGAAATTCAAAGTGTAGTTTGTAATAACAGTGACCTGTACCAAAAACAATATGAATATTTAAAATTGAAAGGCGGAATTTGAACATGACAGTAAATATTGAATCTCCAGTTTTAGAGAAATTAGCACAGTATAAAAAGAATCTAGAAGAGCGAGAAAATGAAGTTTTTGCATTAATTGATTACAACGAAGGGGAAATTCTCCGTTTAGAAGCCCAGTTAGAACAGGCGGATGCTAGGCATATTTTGGAGTATTCAGAAGAGACCAAAACGGCCCGAAATAACATACTACTACAAATTCAAGAGAGAAAAGATGAGTTGCAACAACACTATCGTTTTATTGCTAATCTAAAACGTCGTGAATCAATGTATTTAGAAATAACTGTGGAAGAGGAAAACGATTTAATAAATGATCTTGAGGAAGTGACATTTACTACTCATCAGAAAACGATCGAATTTGAAAAAGCTGCAAAAACATTATTTGAAACTTATAACGAGTTTATTAACGCATACAATCAAACATTAGGAAGTTTAGATATCGCTGCTTCTTTAATGAGAAGTGTTTTAGGAGATAGAAAAACAAGACTTCTCTTAAATAATGTAGACAAAAGCTATAACGGCTCTGTATCCCGAGTATTAAATGAAATCCGCACTGAAATTAGAGATCCTAATGACTATCTTGGAAAAAATGATATTTAATGCCCGTAATTTGATCTAAAAACACTTACTTTGGTAGGTGTTTTTTCTTTATAATGTTGAAACCATTTTCATGTTTATCCGTAATTTAGTAAAGGGGGATGCAAAGATGAGAGAGAAAATCAAAAAAACGTATACACGGGTTAGTATAATTTTTTTAGGGATATTTTTAATGGGGTTCTTCTTTTATTCTTTAGTTTATTTGATTATCGGATTTTATAAAGGGAATATTGATTCATTAAATTTTATTTCTATTACTGCAATTATCCTTTCTTTCCCTGGAGTTGTTAATACACTGATAGATGAATTTAAACCAACTAAAAAAACCTATAAGCTTTCTTGCCAATGTCCGAAGTGTAAGCATCTAATTCAAATGGATATGAAAGAAGAATAGCTTTACATAATTAAAGTAACTTTATGATGTGCTTTTATAATAATCTGGTGTAGATTGAACATTATTCCAATAAGTTTGATATTAGTTATAATAAGTTGAAATCAACTTAAAATTAGGAGGTTAGTATGAGATTTTCCAATCGTAAATTAGAGGGGCTCCCGGAACCTGAAGAAATAGTTATCAAAGACTTAGCAAGTTATATACAATTATTTTCAGATGGAAAATACAGAAATTACTTATTTAGAGGTGAACCAACCAATTACCATGAAACAGTATCTTCAGCGTTAAGAGGAGATTTTAGGTATTCATTTATTGAGATGAGAAATGAATTCAAAAAAGAAGTATGGCATAAACTATCTTCTGATGAACGAACTTATTTTACAGCTTTTTCACAGCATCATGGGATTCCTACAAACCTAATTGATATAACGACTTCACCATTAGTTGCACTATATTTTGCTTGTGGAAATTATAAAAATCCTATTGATACAAATTATGATGAAGAAAGAGGTTATGTAAATTTATTTGAGGATAATTTCGTTGATATAACAAATATTATAACAAAGTTTGAAGATGAAAATCTTTTAGAAATATATGCTTATAATAGAGAGAATATCTTATTTGATATGTATATAATATTTTTAGAATTTGAAAAAAAGAAACCTTATGATTTTTATAAATATTTAAAGAAGCTAAATGATGATTATCACTATTACTTTGGCACAGGTTTAGAGAAAATGCATTTACCTAAAGATTTGGTTCCATATAATAATGGTGATTATAAAAGAGAAATATGGGAATATGCGTTTGATGTTATGAACGAAAATAAAGAAGTTAAAGATCTACTTAGCCAATTAGAAAATACATTCAGAAAGGTTTCTTATGAAGTTTTTTTATACACAATATATCTTCAAAGGTTTTTACAAAACATATTAGACTTTACAGAACCAATTTGGTGGTTTAATATCATGCCTAATTTCAAATATGCTCCAATATTGACTTTTGAACGTGGGCGTAATCAACAAGGATTATTTATATATCAAACATACTTGAGCTACATAGAACAAGTATATAATGCTGAAATCTTGGCACAACAAAGAGTTTGGCCAGACAAGATCATCGTCATTGAAAATAAAAATCTAATTCGCAAAGAGCTTGATTTCATCGGAATAAATGAAAAATTTATTTATGGAGATTTTGATAATGTAGCATCCTATATTAAAAAATTTAATATTTAAAGATAGTTTATGTTGATTAATATATTAAACAAAACATACATTCTCCATAATATTAGAGAAATTTAAAACAATATATAAAAAGCCGCATCTAATACGATGTGGCTTTTTAGTATGGAGTTTGGTTAAAGAAAAATGCTTTTATGTATTTTGTTAATTAAACCGAATGATAATGCCTTTTTCTTTAGCATTGTCATCTTCTTAACTAGAAGAAGATTTTTTCAAGTACAAAGAAAACCAAAAGTAATTCAGAACATGTGAGCTTTAATTCAACTTTCATTTTCTCACCACCTTTTTATTCAGTTAAAAAATATTCTGTGCGGTTAGGGTATATTATTCAACTGTGAAAAATAATTGTGGAGAGATGAGAAATGTTTGAACAAATGTATCAGAGAAATTCAACGATTTCAGGAATTATAGAATCTATAAATGCCTCATTCGCAGACAGACCCAGGTACTCAATTAATTTTGATCCGGGATCTTTTTTATTTAATACAATCTATCACTTAAGTGTAATTGAAAATATTTCCATGATATAATGTAATTGTTCTAGTCTAAAATGATCTGCTAGCCTCTGTTGAGCAACACTCACAGGGGTACAAATCTTACAAATGGGGGCTATAAAAATGCATTATTACTTAGAAATGACTGAAAACGCTGCTGAAGAGTTATTTACTACCTATCTAGCTGCAAGAGGAGGATTTGGAGACAATGCTCTTCAAGTAGGTTTTAATAAGCGTTTGAATAATACAGAGCAATTAGAATGGTATGAAAAAGAAACGAAAATCTATGATTTTACTCAGAGAATACTAGCAGGTTCTATATTGCAATTAGCTAAACAGGGACTCTCTACTGAATTCGGTGAATCTAAGAACTTCCCTAAGGAGCCAAAGATAGAAGGCATACCTGTAGCTAAAATTATTTTACAAGGAAGAAATCAATCTATGCACTATGAAGAAGAAGAGTACGGAACTGGAGTTACTAAATGCTTTCAAAAATTAGAACAGATAGATAGTAAATTTTCACTTCAAACTTCACCTGGAAAGAACATGAGTAAAGAGATACTAGAAATTTTAGGATGGTTTGATTATGAAGATTACTTAACTACTATGAAAGATTTATTGGGAAATTAGGAATAGTAATATTAGATAGCTCACTTTCCTCTTTCTAAAAAAAGACCACTTCGTGTGATGGGTGTATAAATAGTTATTATGATATTAATGTCCCACCGCAATGTCCCACCGTTGAAATGCTGAAACTCATTGTGAGAGTAAGCGTGAAGTCGTGCATTTTGAAACTTAATCATCTATTCTTTTAATCTTTTAAAACATGCTCTTAATAATTAATATATATATATAACCAAGCAGCTGCAGAAATGTGGTTGCTTTTATTATGGTCAAAATCCTATCACACAGTTAATCCTTTCCAGTCTATGATATATCTATATCGGAGGTGTTGGTATGGAATGGTTATGGACATGGAAAGGTAAATTTTTCGGTTATAAAGATGGCTCAGACTTATGGACATACAAAGGTAAACATGTCGGCAGATTTTATGGAACAGAAGTGTATGATAGAAATGGAAATTATTTAGGGGAAATCAAGAGTGATAAGAGGTTGATTACCGATAAGAGTAAAAAAAGAACAAAACGTTCTGGTTTTAGTCCTTACGCAAAAAGAGCAGGTTATGCGAGATATGCTAATTACGCTGGTTATGCTATGTATGCTGGATATGAAGATTTTCCAACGTATGAGATGTTTGAGAATAAATAAATTGCAGAGTCACATCTAAATCAGGTGTGGCTTTTTATTCGAAGTATGATAAAAGTGAAAATAATAATTAGAGAATAAATGAAACTAAACTAAACATTGAAAGAGGTGTTCTTTTTGAAACTATATAAGAATAAGGATTATACAGTTTTAAGCAAAGAAGAGATGAATTTATATGAGGAAGTTAAAAAAACAGAAAATAAGGGTAGATTTCGTAGATCCAATAAATTTAGAGAGTATCCTAAAGCAGCACGACATTATAAACATCTTTTTCCTAATAACTATTTAGATATAGTGGAATTAGGCGATATCGGAAAAATAAACGATATTTGCAATGAGTACGAGGTATTATTAAGTTCAAATCCTGGAGAGAGGGAAATGTTAAACTTCATCAACAACAACGAATATTATCTGTTAATCGCCTCTCTTTTCAAATTTTATAACTTTGGCCATCATGGAGCATTTCTTTTCAAAGAATTTAATATTGGCGGACATGTAGTAGATTATTTACTGGTTGGTAAAGGATCAGGAGGTTATGAGTTTGTTTTTATAGAGTTAGAAGATCCTTCAAACCCTTCCTTTATGGCTAACTGTCATTATGCAGAATCATACAGAAAAGGGTTAAATCAAGTTAGAGATTGGAAAAGTGCTTTGAATAGAAATTTTAGTTATTTGTCAAATGAGTTTAGAAGAGCTACTAAACCTGGAGTAGCATTACCAGAGGAGTTTTTAGAAAATGAAGAGGGTAGAAGGCATTATGTTGTAATAGCTGGTAGAAGAAAACACTATGAGGTAAATCCACGGAAAACATATGAAGTGAGAAGAAATGAATTACTTGCTAGTATATTTCATTATGATAATTTAATTGATTATACAAAAGAATTAATAGGTAAAAAAACGTTTTGATAATTTTTTAATAAATTCCTGTGCATAATAAATTTAAAACAAAAGAAAAACACTTTCAGCTGCACGATGAGCCGGAAGTGCTTTTCATTTTATACAGCAAAAAAATTGGCAAGGATAATAGAAAAATAATTGGAGCGTGCCCATGAAACAATATTTGAAATTAGAATTATTAATAGAGCTACCGGCTGATCTAGAAGTTGAATTAATTAAGCCTCCTACACCACAAGTTGACAATCCTATAATTGTGGAATCCGATAAAAAAATAATTATGGAACCTGAAAAAATAATTGTGGACTCTGATAAAAAAATGACAATGACTGTAAGTGAAATAGCGGAAGAATTACAAGTAAGCACCACAATGATTTACACTATGGTTCGTCAAAATGAAATTCCACATATAAAAGTGAGGGGAAGAATTTTATTTTACAGACCTACAATCGAACAATGGTTAATGAATACCGAATGAAATAAATGTAGAAAATTTTAAAAGGACACCCAGGTTATTGGGCGTCCTTTTTATGTGTTGATCTTACTTTATGGAATCTGGAGTGAATTCTAGTAAATCTGATAGTTTACATTCAAAAACTTCACATAGAGTTATCAAGGTTTTTAAATTTGTTGATTTCATCTCCTCTTCAGTCCCTTTATACAATCGATTAATAGCATTTCTACTAAGTCCCGACTTCGCCATTAATTCTGATATTCCATCAATACGATGCTCAGCCATTAAAATTCTTAAATTTGATTTTATAGTCATTACAATACCTCTTTTTTAACTTTAATTATATCACTTTTGAAGTTAAATAGTTTTTGAAAATATTAAAAAGTAACCTTGTAGAGTTAAAATTTAACTTTACAATAACTTCTTGTGGTGATATATTAACCTTGTAAGGTTAATGTGCTGGGGTTTATTTATCATAGAAAATTACTCACTTGCTGCAGGAAAGAGAGGTGAAACACTATGACATACTTTGGTTTTAAAATTTCAAGAGAAGATGAAGCAAATTATCCGAATTTCAAGGACTACAAAGAAGCTAGAGAGTATTTCAAAAAGAGATATGGCGACAAATACAATTTAGGTTACTGGGAACATATCGAAGGTTGGGGAAAAGTTTACTTTGATGATGTAGACGGACAACCAGTACAAATTCGAGAAGATGGAAATGTACATGTAGTTTATTAATTTTTTTGGTGATTGAAAGCGAGGTGAAAACGATGGCATTTGAATACTTAGCAACTTATAAAACATTTGAATCAGTAACAGACATGGACACAGCAGTTGAGGAACACATTGCGGCTCATTACTATGACCTAACACCAGCTGAGCGTGCCATCGTTTTCAAACTTGCTTCACACTCTCTTAATTATCCTGGAGTGTGTCACTTGAAAGCCTCCACAATTGCTGACAGCTTAGAAATCAGCACTAAGACAGTTTACCGTGCTATTTCAAAATTGGAATCGCTAGGGGTCATTAAGAGACAGAAAACTACGAAGGTAAAGGGAGGACGGGGTGCAAATATCTATATTATTTTGCCGTACCAATTAGAGGCATGTAAAAGCCATTATGAGGCTTTTGAGGAATGTGAGGTTGTTCCCTTACATGAAGCATATAACCAGGCTCAGGTTGAAAAAGAAGCATGCAAAGAGTTCATGAATGAGTATCAACAAATGCTATTTGATTTTATGCATTCATTACCTATTCCAGATAACTTTAAGGATGAGCTACATAAAGTGGTATTAGCATCTAATGTAAGTAACATTAAGGAGTTCATATTGGCCAAAAACATCATTTTTAAAATGGTCAATGATATAAAAGAAGGAGTGCTGACAGTTACAAAGACATTACGTGCAGTATTCGTAGGAGCCCACAACAAAGCAGTACAGCGCATAGGTAAGCATCCAACAACAAACACATCATTTATGAAGAAAAAGCTTGTAAATGTACGTCCAGTACCTTTCTACAACTGGCTAACCGATAGAGATGGACCAACAGAAGTATTTTAATAAGAAGGAAGTGAGGACACATGAAAGTTACAGCCGAGGAATGGTGTGTCATGTCTGACCATAATAAACAATTACTTTTAAAAGCAGTAGCAAAAAAATAAAGAATGAAAGAGGTTATTTGAATGGAACAAGTAGCAGCGAGGGTAAAATCATTGGTACATGAAAATAGTAACAATGTCTATAACTTATCAGCACAAATGATTCAATTAGAGGTTGTACAGGGTGCTGTAGCACGATTGATAGAAAGGCTTGACGATATGGTTCACAAGGGTTGGGATAAAGACCGAGAAATGGCTAGTCTTATGATTGATGAAATACGAGATACAGTACGTTTGATTGATATGGGATTCAATCCTTTGTTTAAAGAAATTTCAGAAGAGGTAAATTCCCTTAACATTCATGCTGACGAGTTATTTGAAAAGGTAATAAGAAGAGAATCGGTAGTTCAAAATTGAGCACTGCTCAATTTTGAGGAGACGTTTTATAGAGCACTTGCTCCAGCAGGTGCTTTTAATAGGATACCATAAATAAAAATAATACCCTTATTTCCAATAATTGATGTAAAATATATAGATTGGTAAGTGAATGGAGAGAGTAATATGTGGGAAAAAGTAAGGTTAATTGTTTTTAGTTCTAAATTGGCCTCAATTTCATTTTTCTTTTTATTATCCATAGTGGGTATGGGAACAGCAGCAGCTGTTAACTGGATTAGTGTGGATCCGATATTTGCAAAATCTTTTTATCTAGGTGTTGTTGTTGCAGGAACTATGATTATATTGGGAATAATTTTATTCCAACCTTTTTTTACGTTTAGGTTTAAATATAAATTTTTAGATGAATATCATGAAGAAACTGCCGAGTTTATTACAAAATTAAATAGAAAATCTGAGAGTTGGCTGAGATCCACTGATGGAATCATTGGAATAAGATTGTTCAGAGTTGAGAAGCACACTCTACCTAATGAACGTTCATATTCGTTTAATTTGGTTTTTGATAAGCATTCGAAAAATAACAATCTAGATAAATTAAAACCAAAAACTGTGGTAATTCCTATTGCTTTAGATGAATGGATTACAAATAATATATCTAATAAAAATAACATTCACTATGATACAGCAACTTTAAATAAGATGCGTTTAAACAAGTATGCAGAACAAATGTTATTATATTATTTCAATGATTATTACAGAAAGAGGTTTCCTAATGAAACGGAACAATGGTACCAAACGGAAATCACTAAAGCTATAGGTGATTGGAGTATTAGATATTTTGAACATAAAATTTTTAAATCAATTCATTATTCAACTGTATTTGAAGATTTAACACCATTAAAAATTGAAATTGAAAAATTAAATACAGAGAATAAAACAAAAATTGGTTTTATTAAAGAGGACAAAACTAAAATAAGTATAGGTAAAGAAAATTTATATGCAGAAAGTTATACTAATGGTGATAAGGGTAAACTACATAGAAGGTATTATAATTTACATTTTGAAACACATAGTGAAGCAGAAGGATCAAATAACTTTATTCTTCAGGTTATTGTTGATAAAAGGATAATTCCTTCTGAAGAGTCTGTTTCACAATTGATTAATAATTTGTTATAATAAATAAAGGAGTGATGGATATGTTGTTTGGAAGAAGAAAAAAAGTGTCAGATATCATTAAGCAAATAAAACCGATTAACAACAATATTTCTATTGATAAAATTGGTTCTAGCTCTAAAAACCGTCACAAACAACTTGTTGATGCTAAATATGCAGAACGGATTTTTTTAAAGAAAATCGTGCACTCTACTGAAATTGAAATTGATGAAGAAAAGGCAGAATCATCTTCTGGTTATTCTTATAGATAATTTTTAAAACAAAAGCACTTTATACAAAGTATATGTATAGAGTGCTTTTTGGCGTCTTTATAAAAATTTTAGAAGGAACTTAGTAAATTATGATTATCATCACTATGCATTATTTTGTTCCAACAAATCTATTTCTTACAAAAGTGTATTTAATGCTAATGCTTCATCCATTCCTGTACACACGCTCACCGGATTTTTTTAGCCCCAAACTTGCCCCAATGTTAGCCCCAAAATAACAATAATTAATGCATTGTTTTGCATTGTTGATAAAAAGCAAAAACCCTAGAGAACCTTGATATACAAGGCTTTCTAGGGTTTTCTAAACTACTCTTTGCAGAGTAATTTAATTAACGAGAGTAGTACTCTACGATGAATGCTTCGTTGATTTCAGCTGATAATTCAGAACGCTCTGGAAGGCGAGTGAATGTACCTTCTTTTTTG
>Ga0213823_1001942_pt1 | contig 11757 bp, 10 predicted proteins | sample MC6MC0907MG_FD_179887 | JGI IMG/M metagenome (GOLD analysis project Ga0213823, IMG submission 179887) | Enriched soil aggregate microbial communities from Iowa State University, Ames, United States - MC6-MC0907-MG | ecosystem: Environmental > Terrestrial > Soil > Unclassified | place: USA: Iowa...
CTGATTTCAGCGGGGAACAGCTTGAACCGGCGATAACCCAGGGCATAGCCCATCATTATTTCCGAAGGCGTGCTGATACCCGGCAGCAGCGGAATGTCGCTGTCCACGCCGGCTTCGAGAATGTCCTGGGTAATGCCCGGGGTCACCACGAACTGCGCACCAGCGGCTTCGACCGCTGCGTACATGCCGCGATCGAGCACGGTACCGGCCCCCACGCACAGCTCCGGGCGCTGCTCGCGCAACACCTGGATGGCCTTGAGGCCATACTGCGAGCGCAAGGTCACTTCCAGGGTACGGATACCGCCGGCGGCCAGGGCATCGGCCAGGGGCAGGATGTCTTCCTCGCGGGCGATGGTGATTACCGGCAGGATGCGCGCCTTCTTGCAGATCGCGTCGATGCGGGCGGCTTTGTCGGCCATCGAGAGCAGAGGCTGTGGGCGTTCAAGGGTGGTCATGACAGTGGATCCTTTGCTCATGGGCACCAGTAGATGTCCAGGGGGGCGTGAAGAAAGGCGCGAATCGGCATTTCGTTTAAGTCGTTGCCCGCCAGCGCGGCGCGCAGGGTAGCGAGTTTGCCTGGGCCTTGGACGGACAACGCGGTGAAGGCGGCGCTGGCCAGCAGCGAACGGGTCAGGGACAGGCGCTGGTGCGGCACGCTCGGCGCCAGCAATGGCAGGCAGCGGCGCTTGCTGTTCAGGTCAAGGCCTTCAGCCAGGTTGGGGCTGCTAGGGAACAGCGAGGCCGTGTGGCCATCGTCACCCATGCCCAGCACCAGCACGTCGATGGCGGGTAATTCGGCCAACGCCTGGTCAGCTTTCAGCGCTGCCGCGTCGAGGTTTTCCGCCTGTTGGTACAAACCGACAAAGCGGGCCTTGGCCGCTGCGCCCTGGAACAAGTGGCGGGCAAGCAGGCCGGCGTTGCTATCGGCGTGCTCAACCGGTACCCAGCGTTCGTCAGCCAGGCTGACGGTTACCTTCGACCAGTCCAGCGCCTCGGCTGCCAGCTTCTCAAGGAAGGGCACCGGGCTGCGGCCACCGGACAGCACCAGGCAAGCCTGCCCTTTCGCGGCAATGGCTGCACGCAGGCGTAGGGCAACATCGACGGCCAGCGTCGCCGAAAGCGCCTTGGCATCATCGAGTTGATGCGCCTTCACCGTTGCCGGCAATTGCAGTTCAGATATCCCCATACCACGCCCTCCCATCTCGTGTAATCAGTGCAATCGAGCTCATCGGCCCCCACGACCCAGCCGCATAGGGCTTGGGTGCATCCCCGGCGCTCTGCCACCCAGCGATCAACTGGTCGCACCACTTCCAGGCGTATTCGATTTCGTCTTTGCGCACGAACAGGTTCTGGTTGCCGCGCATCACTTCAAGCAGCAAGCGCTCGTAGGCATCCGGAATACGCGCTGTGCGCCAGGTGTCGGAAAAATTCAGCTGCAACGGGCCGCTGCGCAGTTGCATGCCCTTGTCCAGGCCCTGCTCCTTGGTCATCACCCGCAAGGAAATACCTTCGCTTGGCTGCAGGCGAATGATCAGCTTGTTGCCGACCTGCAAACGCTGCTCCGGGGCGAAAATGTAGTGAGGTGTTTCCTTGAAGTGGATGACGATCTGCGACAGCTTCTGCGGCATGCGTTTACCGGTGCGCAGGTAGAACGGCACGCCGGACCAGCGCCAGTTGCGGATATCGGCGCGCAGGGCGACGAAGGTTTCGGTGTCGCTCTGGGCGTTGGCGTTGTCTTCTTCCAGGTAGCCGGGCACCGGCTTGCCATCGCTGTAGCCGGCGATGTACTGGCCGCGCACCACGCGGGTGGTCAGCCCCTCACCGGTGATCGGCGCCAGCGCCTTGAGTACCTTGACCTTCTCGTCGCGGATACTGTCGGCCGACAGTTCGCTGGGCGGGTCCATGGCGATCAGGCACAGCAGCTGCAACAGGTGGTTCTGGATCATGTCGCGCAGCTGGCCGGCCTTGTCGAAATAGCCCCAGCGGCCTTCGATACCCACCTTTTCAGCCACGGTGATTTCCACGTGGGAAATGGAATTCTGGTTCCACTGGGTTTCGAACAGGCTGTTGGCAAAGCGCAGAGCGATCAGGTTCTGCACCGTCTCCTTGCCCAGGTAATGGTCGATGCGATAGACACGGCTTTCCGGAAAGAAGCGCGCCACGGCATCGTTGACCCGGCGCGATGACTCAAGATCATGGCCGATGGGCTTTTCCAGCACTACCCGAGTGCGTGAAGCCAGGCCCGCCTTGTCGAGATTTTCGCAAATGGCGCCGTACACGGCCGCCGCAGTCGCGAAATAGGCAATCAACGGCAGCTCGGCAGGCGCTTGCTCGGCCAGGGCCTCATAGCCCTCCGGCTGCAGGAAATCCAGGTGCTGATAGCTCAGGCGGCCAAGGAAGCGCCCCAGCGCTGCCGGCTCCAGGTCACCCTCTGCCACATGCTTGCGCAAGTGCGCCTCGATGGTATTCAGGTGCTCCTGCGCGCTACCCACCTCGCGGGCCAGCGCCAGCAAGCGGGTATCCGCGTGCAACAAATTGGCGCGGTCGAGCTGGTAAAGCGCAGGAAACAGCTTGCGCAATGCCAGGTCGCCGAGGGCGCCGAAAAGGGCAAAGGTGCAAGGTTCGACACTGATCGCAGCCATGATGTTGGTTCTTTCCTAAAGTTGGTCTAGGAATACCGCTTTCACATACGGTTTTCAAGGGATAATGTAGTAAAAACCACAACATTACACACGAGTGTTACAGACAAGTGGTGCGCCACACGCACCGCCAGTACGATAGACGACCGTGCAAAAAGCCTGCTGCTCCGGCGGCCGGCTGTCTTCCCGACCCAAGGACACACCCATGGACCGCGTGCGAAACCTCCTGGAGCAGATCCAGGGACGCCTCGACGAGCTGAACAAGGCCGAACGCAAAGTCGCCGAAGTCATCTTGCTCAACCCGCAACAAGCTACCCGCTTCAGCATTGCCGCGCTGGCCCAGGCGGCCAAGGTCAGCGAGCCGACCGTCAACCGCTTCTGCCGCTCGTTCGGTGTCAGCGGCTACCCCGAGCTCAAGCTGCAACTGGCGCAGAGCCTGGCCAGCGGCGCTGCCTACGTCAGCCGCGCGGTCGAGGCCGACGACGACCCTGCAGCCTACACCCAGAAGATATTCGGCAGCGCCATCGCCTCGCTCGACAGCGCCTGCCAGCAACTCGACCCGCAGCAGGTCAGCCGTGCCGTGGACATGATGATCCAGGCCCGGCAGATCCACTTCTTCGGCCTGGGCGCTTCTGCGCCAGTGGCGCTGGATGCGCAGCACAAGTTCTTCCGCTTCAACCTGGCGGTTTCGGCCCATGCCGACGTACTGATGCAGCGCATGCTGGCCTCGGTGGCGCATACCGGTGACCTGTTCGTGATCATCTCCTACACCGGGCGTACCCGCGAACTGGTCGAAGTGGCCCGCGTGGCCCGCGAAAACGGCGCCTCGGTGCTTGGCCTGACTGCAGCTGGTTCACCGCTGGCCCAGGCCTGCAGCCTGAGCCTGCACATCCCGCTACCGGAAGACACCGACATCTACATGCCGATGACCTCGCGCATCATCCAGCTGACCGTGCTCGACGTGCTGGCCACCGGCATGACCCTGCGCCGTGGCGTGGACTTCCAGCCGCACCTGCGCAAGATCAAGGAAAGCCTCAACGCCAGCCGCTACCCGATCGAGGACGACGAACTCAACTGAGCCGGTGCGCCTGCAGCCGCAGGTGGGCGCGCTGGCCGGGCGCCAGGCTCAGGCCCTCGCCACTGCCGCTGGCCGCTTCCACGCAAACGAACCCCTGGCACTCGCGCCCCGTCACACCCATCAGTGGCCGGTTGCCGGGGTGCCAGACCACGGTGTCGTCGCTGTCACCGGTGTCGATGCACAGTTCGCGCTGCCAGGCCGGGTCCTGCAGCTGCACCCGCGGCGTGCCGGGGTAGACCTTCTGGCAGCCGCCATTGAGCTTCAAGGCGCCGTCCTGGCGGCAGGCTTGCCGGTTCAGGCGGTCATACCCTTCGATGTCTTCAAGCCCAGACAGCGCTATCTCGGAGACGTCACTGATACGCCAGTAGGCCAGCAGCGCATGGCTCAGCTGGCAGGGTTCGCTGTCCTGGTGCTCGGTACTCAGGCTCAGCTCCATGCGGCTACCCAGCCGGGCATGCAGGTCGACCTGCCAATCGCACAGGTCCAGGCGCCATTTCAGGCTGACGCCCTCCTCGTCCTCGCGGCTGTCCACCAGCTTCCAGTCCAGCAGGCGCGCCCAGCCATGGGCCGGCCACAGGTCTTCGCTGGGATGGCGGCCATACCACGGCCAGCACACCGGCACGCCTCCACGGATCGCACCCACTTGTGGCCACTGTTCGGCGCACCACAACCAGGGCCGCTCGCCGGCCGGCTGGAAGTGCAGCAACTGCGCGCCCTGGCGGCTGAACACCGCCTGGCAACGGGGGTGATCGATGATCAGCACATCGCGCTGCTGGTAACGCTCCCACTCGAATGTCGGCCTGGGCCTCTGTGCGGAAAAGAAGCGATGTAGCGGATGTTCAGGCATGGATTCCAAGCTCTTGTTGTTTGAGATAGCGCTGTCTCGGTCTGTTCCCGACAACCACTGCAAGCCAGTGGTGCCGGGAGCCGAAATTGGATTGGCGTAAATTTACAACAAACAGGCTCAGAATGACGACTGAATCTTCAAACCTGCGACCAGCGCGTTGTCCACCTCATCCACCCCGCCGGGGCTCTTGATGTACTGAAGGTTCGGCCGCACGGTCAGCCAGTTGGTCACATGGAAGCCGTAGTACAGCTCGGCGTTGTACTCGGTGCGCTGCAGCGGCACGAAGCCCGGGTTGTCGTAATCGTTGATGCCATTTTGCGCATTGAGCTGCTCGGCGCGCTTTTTCACATCGTCGTTTACGTGGATGCGCGCGATGCCGAAACCGATGTCGTCCTTCGGCCGTGCGTCGAAAGCGCCCTTGTAGACCAGGCCAACTTGCTGGTAGTTGTCGACCACGTTGGTGGCCTTGTCATGCACGGTGAAGTTGGCGAACAGGCTGAGGCCGCGGCTGGCGTCGCCACCGTGGGCGGTCACCTGCTGCTGCGCCACGACCCACCAGCCATGCTTGCTCGAATGCGACTTGAAGCCTGCGCCGCTGATGCCCTGCGGGTTGCCATTGATGTCCTCGTAAACGTCTTCGGCATCGGCGGTGCTGTAGTAATAACCAAGCCGGTACTCGCCCGGCAGGCCGTTGACCTGCGGCGACCACACCGCCTCCACCGGCAGGATCGCACCCTTGGTGCCGCTGCCGCTGAGCTTGAAGCCGTTGCCGGTTTCCAGGTTCGACGGGTTCTGCTCGAAGGCGCCGACCTGAACGAAGAACTCCGGCGTGATGTTGTACTTGACCCGCAGCGCCCACTGGCTGACTGGCCAGTTGTACCAGATGCCACCCACCCAGTTGCCCACCTGCGAGCCGCAGAAGGCCAGGTTCTGGAAGTCGCACGGGAAGCTGTTGAAGTCTTCACCTTCGCCAAAGCGGCCGAATTTCACATCCAGGGCACCGTCGAAGTATTTCTGCTTGACCCACATCTGCGTCAGGCGCCAGGTCTGCCCACGGCCCCACACTTCCTGCACCGAGCTGAACTGGCCAGCACGCGGGTCGCTGATACGGTCATTGGACAGGTTGCGGCCGCTGCGCTCGGTGATCGCCAGTTTGAATTCGGCATCGTGCCAGCCAAAAATCTTTTGCAGGTCCAGGTGCGCGCCAAGGGCGAACTGGTCGCTGTAGCGTGCAGTCTTGTCGTCGTTGTAGCCGCCGTTGAGGTTACCGGCGACCTCGCCGACGTAGTCCAGGGTGAAGTCATAGCCTTTTTCCAGCAGTTCGGTGCGGGCGCCGCCCCAGTCGCCGGTCATCCATTTCGACTCGCTGGAGAAGGCCTCGGCAGCCTGCGCCCCGCTGCTACCTACCACGGCAAGCAAGGCCAGTGAGCCCAAGGTCTTGATACGATTGCGCTGTTCCATCCCTTTGCGTCCTCTTTTTTCTTATTGATGGTGTAGACGATTCAACGGCCCTTGAAGCGGGTGACGTTGTCCTTCACTGAAGCGTTGGCAGTGTTCAGGTCCAGGCGCTCGCCACTGCCGGCATCGAACAGCAGCACCCGCGCCGGGTCGAATTGCAGGTTCAGGCTGTCACCCACCCGGCACGCGACATCCGGCGCCAGGCGGCAGCACACCTTGGTCTGGTTGAGGGTGACGAATACCAGCAGGTCAGGCCCGGTGGGTTCGGTCACCTGCACTTCGGCGCGAATGCCCGGCAGGCCATTGCCCTCACCGGTCCCCAGGGCGATCTGCTCGGGGCGGATGCCGAGGATGATCTCGCGGCCATCCAGTTCATCGCTTGCCACGCCCAACGGCAACTCACAACGCGCCTGGCCGCTGTCGAGTAGCGCCAGCAGGCGGCCGTCCTGTTTGGCCAGGCGCACCGGGATGAAGTTCATCGGCGGCGAGCCGATGAAGCTGGCGACGAACTGGTTGGCAGGGTCGTTGTAGATCTGCTGCGGGGTGCCGAACTGCTGGATGATGCCGTCCTTCATCACCGCCACCTTGTCGCCCAGGGTCATGGCCTCGATCTGGTCGTGGGTGACATACACCGTGGTGGTCTTCAGGCGCTGGTGCATCAGTTTCATTTCAGTGCGCATCTCCACCCGCAGCTTGGCATCGAGGTTGGACAGCGGTTCGTCGAACAGGTAGATCTTCGGCCGCCGCGCCAGCGCCCGCCCCATGGCCACGCGCTGCTGCTGGCCACCGGACAACTGCGCTGGCTTGCGCGCCAGCAGGTGCTCGATCTGCAACAACTTGGCCACCCGTGCCACTTCTTCGTCGATGGCCGCCTGGGGCATCTTGCGGATCTTCAGGCCGAATTCGATGTTCTCGCGCACGCTCATGGTCGGGTACAACGCGTAGGACTGGAACACCATGGCGATGTCGCGGTCCTTGGGGCTCATGCCGCTGACGTCCTGCTCGTCGATCAGGATCGCGCCGCCGGTGATCTGCTCGAGGCCGGCAATGCAGTTCATCAAGGTCGACTTGCCACACCCCGAAGGGCCGACCAGGATCAGGAACTCGCCGTCATTGATCGACAGCTGGATATCCTTGAGGGTGTCGGGCAGGCCGCTGCCGTAGGTCTTGCTCACATTGCGAATTTCAAGCGTTGCCATGACTTACCCCTTGACGGCGCCGGCCGTGAGGCCGCGGACGAAATACTTGCCTGCCACTACGTAGACCAGCAGGGTTGGCAGGCCGGCGATCATCGCCGCCGCCATGTCGACGTTGTACTCCTTGGCCCCGGTGCTGGTGTTGACCAGGTTGTTCAGGGCCACGGTAATCGGTTGCGAGTCGCCGCTGGAGAACACCACGCCGAACAGGAAGTCGTTCCAGATCTGGGTGAACTGCCAGATCAGGCAGACCATGATGATCGGCGTCGACATCGGCAGGATGATGCGGCGGAAGATGGTGAAGAACCCGGCACCGTCCAGGCGTGCAGCCTTGACCAGCGCATCGGGAATACTCACGTAGAAGTTGCGGAAGAACAGCGTGGTGAAGGCCAGGCCGTAGACCACATGCACCAGCACCAGGCCACTGGTGGTGCTGGCCAGGCCCAGTTTGCCGAGGGTGAACGAGGCTGGCAGCAGCACGGTCTGGAACGGCAGGAAGCAACCGAAAAGCAGCAGACCGAAGAACAGCTGCGAACCCCGGAACCGCCACATCGACAGCACATAGCCGTTAAGCGCACCAATGGCGGTGGAGATCAGCACCGCCGGTACGGTGATCATGATCGAGTTCCAGAAATACCCGTTCACGGTACCCCAGGCCTTGACCCAGCCAATGCCGCTGATCACCGTCGGCCAGCTCAGCAGGTTGCCGCTGCTGATGTCTTCTGGGGTCTTGAAGCTGGTCAGCAGCATCACTACCAACGGCACCAGGTACAGCAGCACGGCAATCAGCAGTACCGCATGGATGGCGAGACGGCTGATGCTCAGCGCCGGTTTGTCGGCAGGGCTATGCATGGCGTTTGCTCCGCAGCTCCGAATACAGGTAAGGCACGAGGATCGCCAGGATCGCCCCGAGCATCAGAATGGCGCTGGCCGAGCCCATGCCCATCTGGCCGCGGCTGAAGGTGAACGAGTACATGAACATCGCCGGCAGGTCGGAGGAGTACCCCGGGCCACCGGCGGTCATGGCCGCCACTAGGTCGAAGCTCTTGATGGCGATGTGCGAGAGGATCATCAGCGAGCTGAAGAACACCGGGCGCAGGCTGGGCAGCACCACGGTCCAGTAGATGCGCGGCAGGCTGGCGCCATCCATCTGAGCGGCGCGGATGATCGACTGGTCGACGCCGCGCAGGCCGGCAAGGAACATCGCCATGATGAAGCCCGAGGCCTGCCACACGGCAGCGATCACCAGGCAATACACCACGCGGTCGGGGTCGATCAGCCAGTCCAGGCGAAAACCCTCCCAGCCCCAGTCACGCAGCAGCTTGTCCAGGCCCATGCCGGGGTTGAGCAGCCACTTCCAGGCGGTGCCGGTGACGATCATCGACAGTGCCATGGGGTACAGGTAGATGGTGCGGATAACGCCTTCGCGACGGATGCGCTGGTCAAGCAACACCGCCAGCAGCACACCGATGGCCAGGCTGATGGCGATGAACAGGCCACCGAACACCAGCAGGTTCTTGCTGGCCACCCACCAGCGGTCGTTGTCGAACAGCCTGGCGTATTGCGCAAGGCCTGCCCACTTGTAGGTTGGCAGGAAGGTCGACGTGGTGAAGGACAGGACGAAGGTCCACAGGATGTAGCCGTAGAAGCCCACCAGCACGATGAACATGCTCGGCGCGAGTACCAGTTTGGGCAGCCAGCGCTGCACAGCGTCCAGGGGTGAGGCCCGCAGTCGGGCGGTTGCTGTAGTCATGTGTGATTACCGGGAGCTTAGGCAGCCCCTTGTGGTGTCGATACTGGCCTCATCGCCGGCAAGCCGGCTCCCACATACGCCCCACAGTTTCAGGGGCAGTGAAAGACCTGTGGGAGCCGGCTTGCCGGCGATGAGGTCATCAGGGTTTCACTTGGCCGCCTTGATCGCCGCCGCCAGCTTCTTCGCCGCGTCAGCAGGGTCCGCCTTGGGGTCGTTGATGTAGTTGGTCACCACATCGAAGAACGCCCCCTGCACGGCCAGCGTGGTGGCCATGTTGTGCGCCATGCTCGGCTGCAGGCCGCCAGTCTTGGCGTCAGCTAGGAAGTCCTTGGCAGAGGTCTGGGCGCAGGCATCGAAGCCGTTCGCGGCCATGTCGGCGAGCATGTCGTTACGCACCGGGATGGACCCCTTATTGGTGCTGAAGACCTTCTGGAAGTCCTGGCCGAGCACCTTTCGGGCGATGTCCTGCTGGCCAGCGGCAGTGCCCTTGTCGTTCTGCTTGAACACCACCAGCGAGTCGATGTTGTACAGGAAGGCCTTGTCGGTCCCCGGGAATGCTACGCACTGGTAGTCCTTGCCGGCAGTCTTCTTGGCCAGGGTCCATTCACTCTTGGCCCAGTCACCCATGATCTGCATGCCGGCCTTGCCGTTGATGACCTTGGCCGCCTCCAGGTTCCAGTCCTGGCCCTTGCCGTCCGGGTCCATGTAAGTGGCAACCTTTTTCAGCTCGGTCAGCGACTTGACCATCTGCGGGCCGGTCAGCGTCGCTTCATCGAGGTCGACCAGCGCCTTCTTGTAGCCGTCCGCGCCCATCACCGACAGCACCACGCTCTCGAACACGGTGCTGTCCTGCCACGGCTGGCCGCCATGGGCGAGCGGGATGAAGCCGGCGGCCTTGAGCTTGTCGGCGGCGGCGTAGAATTCGTCGAGGGTGGTCGGTGCCTTGTCGATGCCGGCCTTCTTGAACACCTCGGGGTTGATCCACAACCAGTTGATGCGGTGGATGTTCACCGGCACAGCCACGTAGTCGCCTTCGTATTTCACGGTGTCGGCGACTTTCTTGTCGAGCAGCGAGTCCCACTGCTCCTCCTTGGCGACGTCCTTGAGCACATCGGCGTCGAGCAGGCCGGTGGCGGCCCAATCCTGGATGTCCGGGCCCTTGATCTGCGCGACGCCCGGCGGGTTGCCGGCCACGGCGCGGCTCTTGAGCACGGTCATGGCAGTGGCGCCGCCGCCGCCGGCAACCGCGCCATCCTTCCAGGTGAAGCCGTCCTTCTCGACCTGGGCCTTGAGTACATCGACAGCCGCTTTTTCACCACCGGATGTCCACCAGTGCACCACCTCGACACTGCCTTTGGAGTCGGCGGCGAAGGCACTGAGCGGGAACAGGGAGGCAAGGGAGATCGCGGCAGCGAGGCGGAGAGTCGAATTCATGGGAATACCTTTCTTGTTGTTATGCCGGGCAAGTCGGTCGCTTGCATTGCATGGAGTCTAATCAGAGTGCTCGCTGCGCCAGGTAACGAAGCGATGCGTGAATGTCATCGTTTGGTTACATTGCGCGCCAGCGCGGTGGCAAGGCTGGGTGCTAGCGGCAGTGTAGGCAGCAACACCGCCTGGTAGGCGTGGTAGAGGTCGGGCTTGCCGGCCCAGATGGTTGCAGCGGGCCGGTTGGCAGGGTCGAGTTCGTGGTGCCAGCTGCCGGCGGCGCGGTCGATGAAATGAGTGTCGATGAACGCCCAGAAGCGACGATACCAGTGCGCGTAGTCAGGCTCGCCGGTACGCCGAAGCAGGGCTGCAGCGCTGGCACACGCTTCGGCGTGCACCCAGTGCAGGCGCTCACGCACAACGGGCTGGTCGTGCCAGTCGAGGGTGTAGACGATGCCCGCTGTACCCTCAACGCCCCAGGCATGCTGGCAGGCACTGGCGAACAAGCCACGGGCGCAGGCCAGCAACTCATCCGGCGTGGGTAACCCGGCCAAGCGCCGCGCCGCCTCCAGATGCAGCACCAGCCGCGACCATTCGAACGCGTGCCCGGGCGTGGTGCCATAAGGCCGGAAGTGATCAGCGGGGTTGTCGCGGTTGTATTCGGGCACGGGCTGCCAGTGCGCATCGAAGTGCTCGACCACCCGGTAGCCGTTGGCGGCCGCATGGCCTTGGATGATGCGCTCGACGATGCGCAGGGCGCGCTCCAGCCACAGCGTATCGCCGGTGACATCCGCCAGGGCCAGAAACGCCTCGGTGGCGTGCATGTTGCTGTTGGCACCGCGGTAGGCCTCGGGCTGCTGCCAATCGCGGGAGAAGGACTCGCGCAACGCGCCCTCGTCCTCACACCAGAAGCGCTGTTCGAGCACCCGGATTGCATCCGCCAGCAAGCCCTGCGCACCGGCAGCATCCGCCACCACCGCAGAGCTGGCGGCCAGCGCGACGAACGCATGCAGGTACGCCGCCTTGCCGTCGTCGCCCTGCCCATGCGGGCGGGCGAACCAACCGCCGTGCCTGGCATCGTGCAACGGCCCGCGCAGCGCGCGCACGCCGTGTTCGACCAATGCCAGGCAGCCAGGCTCACCCTGCAGATGGGCCAGGGCGAAGCTGTGGGTCATGCGCGCCGTGATAATGGTCTCGGCGCAGGCGACGGGCAGCAGCCTGCCTTGGGCGTCGAGAGCGGCGAAGCCTTCAGCCACCTGCGAAGCCCTGGCAAACGACAGCAGGCGCCGGCCTTCAGCCCTGAGCCATTCGCCGTGTTCGGGGGAATCGATGTGGTCCATGCACCCGTACCTTCCATGCCT
>Ga0213823_1001943_pt1 | contig 11757 bp, 9 predicted proteins | sample MC6MC0907MG_FD_179887 | JGI IMG/M metagenome (GOLD analysis project Ga0213823, IMG submission 179887) | Enriched soil aggregate microbial communities from Iowa State University, Ames, United States - MC6-MC0907-MG | ecosystem: Environmental > Terrestrial > Soil > Unclassified | place: USA: Iowa...
GGTACTGACACAAAAAAGGCGACCCGAGGGTCGCCTTTCTCATGACTGCATCACACTCAACGAACCGGGACTTCAGCAACACCCAGGTCATCGGTCGGGGTGGTCAGTTCGAGTGGCGCGCCACCCGAAGCCAGCTCCGATGCCAGCTTGTCGTCGTCCATCTCCTTCACCCACTTGGCCACCACCACGGTAGCCACGGCGTTGCCGATCAGGTTGGTCAAGGCGCGGGCTTCGGACATGAAGCGGTCGATACCGAGGATCAGCGCCAGGCCGGCAACCGGCAGGTGGCCGACCGCCGACAGGGTCGCGGCGAGCACGATGAAGCCCGAACCGGTAACACCGGCAGCACCTTTGGACGCGACCAGCAGCACCAGCAGCAGGGTGATCTGGTGGGTGATGTCCATGGTGGTGTCGGTGGCCTGGGCGATGAACACCGCAGCCATGGTCAGGTAGATCGAGGTGCCGTCCAGGTTGAACGAGTAACCGGTCGGGATCACCAGGCCCACCACCGACTTCTTGGCACCCAGGCGCTCCATCTTGGCCAGCATGCGTGGCAGGGCCGACTCCGAGGACGAGGTACCCAGCACGATCAGCAGCTCTTCACGGATGTAGCGGATCAGCTTGAGGACGCTGAAGCCGTGGGCCCGGCAGATGCCGCCCAGTACCACCAGCACGAACAGCAGGCAGGTGACGTAGAAGCAGGCCATCAGGTAGCCCAGCTGCACCAGCGAGCCAACGCCGTACTGGCCGATGGTGAAGGCCATGGCGCCGAAGGCACCGATCGGGGCCAGCTTCATGATCATGTTGATGATGTTGAACATGACATGGGCGAAGCGGTCGATCAGATCCAGCAGTGGCTTGCCGTAGCTGCCCAGGCGGTGCAAGGCGAAGCCGAAGATCACCGAGAACATCAGCACTTGCAGGATGTCGCCGTTGGCGAACGCACCTACCACGGTGTTGGGGATGATGTTCAGCAGGAAGCCGACGGTGGTCTGCTGCGCGCCGGCGGCGGCGTAGGCGGCCACACTGCTGGCGTTCAGCGTGGTGACGTCGATGTGCATGCCAGCGCCCGGCTTGACCACGTTGACGACCACAAGGCCGATGATCAGGGCGATGGTGGAGACGATTTCGAAGTACAGGAGCGCGTAGCCGCCGGTCTTGCCGACCGACTTCATGCTCTGCATGCCGGCGATGCCGCTGACCACGGTGCAGAAGATGATGGGCGCGATGACCATCTTGATCAGTTTGACGAAGCCGTCACCCAAGGGTTTGAGGGCAACACCGGTTTCTGGGTAGAAGTGGCCGAGCAGAATGCCGATGGTGATGGCAACGATCACCTGGACATACAGGGATTTGTACAGCGGCTGACGTGTCGTCATGGCTAATTTTCCTCAAGTGTGCCGGCTTCACCCTTCCCAGGGTGTCGGGGCACCTGAATCGCTAACCCTCCTGCACCCGGAGGGATTTGTCGTTGTGTTCGAGCTGCCTGGGCAGGCCTCTGCCAACTCAGATAGCAAGGGCAATGCCAAAATGCCCACGAAGGGTGCAAAGGCCATATTTGCAAGGGGTAAATGCCCAACGACAGGGCGAATCAGCTGAAAAAGATGGCGGATTTCCGCCCGGTGGCGGGATTTGTACAGGGGGCATGGCGGGAATCCGCCCAAACCTATGCATCAGTCGAGATGGAAAGTGATGCGGAAAGCCGCCCCGCCCAATGGCGAATCATCCAGGCTCAGCTCGGCGTCGTAGCTGTCGATGATGTCTTTGACCACCGCCAGGCCGATACCCTGGCCCGGGTGCTGACGGTCCAGCCGCTCGCCGCGCTCCAGAATCCGCTGGCGCTGGTGAGGCGGCACGCCAGGGCCGTCGTCTTCGACGCATACCGTCAGTTGCCCGAGGGATTCTGTCAGGCTGACTCGAATGTGGCCAAGGCTCAGCCGGTAGGCGTTTTCCAGCAGGTTGCCGAGCAATTCCAGCAGGGCGCCCTGCTCCATCGGCACTTGCGCCTGGGCGGGCACCTCCAACTGCACTTCGACGCGCTTGTCGCGGTAGACCTTGGCCAGGGTGCTGCACAGGCTCTCCAGCACCGGGCGCAGCTGCACACTGTGGCGCACCAGGCCGCTCTTGCGCAGGCTGGCACGTTGCAGCTGGTAGTCGATTTGCTGGCTCATGCGCTCGATCTGGCTCTGCAGCACCCACGCCTGCTCGCGCTCGCTATCGCGCTGCTGCATGCTCTCCCCCACGCCCTGCAGCACCGTCAGCGGGGTTTTGAGGCTGTGCGCCAGGTCGCCCAGTGAATCGCGGTAACGCTGGCGCTGTTCCCGCTCGCTGCGCAGCAAGCGGTTGAGCGAACCGGTCAGGCGCAGCAGTTCACGCGGGTGTTCGGTGCTGAGCCCGTCGCGCGCGCCGGCTTCTACTTCGTCCAGCTCGCGGCTCAACCGCCGCAACGAGCGCAGCCCCCAGGTCAAGCCGGCCCAAAGCAATATGAGCAACGCCAGCAAGGCAGCGCCAAAGCCGAGGTAGAGTTTTTCGCGCAAGCCACTGAGGGTCTGCTTGTACTCGAGCACCGGCAGCAAGGCGACGATGCTGTAAGCGGCGCTCTGGCCACCGAGCAGCTTGATCTCGACGTCGTAGACGAAGAATTCTTCGCCGTCATCCTGATGCATGCGCGCGAATTCGTTGCCGCGCCCGTCATAGCGCGGCTGGTAATTGATGTGCTGGTCGGCGGTGGCGCGTGAGCGCCAGACCAGCTTGCCGTCGCGGTCGAATATATAGCCGAGCAGGCCGGTGTACGGCAGGTTGTAACGCTCGTCCGGCAGCAGCTCAGGCATCTTCAGCTGGCCATGCTCGATGCGTGCGGCGGAAATCAGCGTGGTCACGTCCGAAGCCAGGCGTTGTTCTATCGCCTCCTGCAGGGCCAGGCTGAAGGCCTTCTGCAAAGCGGGCAACAGCGCCAGCATGAACAGCACCGCCAGCACCGCCGCCGCGAGCATCAGGCGCACCCGCAGCGAACGGATCATCGGCAGCGCTCGGTGAACAGGTAGCCCAGGCCGCGCACCGTGTCGATCGGCTTGAAGCCTTGCTCGCCCTCGAGCTTGCGCCGCAGGCGGCCGACCAACACCTCGATGACATTGGGGTCACGCTCCTCGTCGCCGGGGTACAGCTGCTCCATCAGGCGTTCCTTGGCCACCACCTGCTGGTGATGACGCATAAGGTATTCGAGGATGCGGTACTCGTACGCGGTGAGCGCCAGCGGCTGCTGGTCGAGGGTTGCCTGTTTGCGGTTGAGGTCCAGGGCCAGGGGGCCTGCGGCGATGGTCGACTGGGTAAAACCGCTGGAACGGCGCAGCAGGGCATTGAGGCGCGCTTCGAGTTCTTCGAACTGGAAGGGCTTGACCAGGTAATCGTCGGCACCGGCGGCCAGGCCTTCGACCTTGTCCTGCCAGTTGCCGCGGGCGGTGAGGATGAGAATGGGGAAGGTCTTGCCCTGGCTGCGCAGGCGGCCGATCAGCTCCAGGCCGCTCATGCCGGGTAGGCCCAGGTCGATCACGGCCAGGTCGAAGTGGAATTGATCGGCTTGATACAACGCTTCTTCGGCATCGGCCACGGCTTCGACCACATGGCCGCTTTCGCCCAGGCGTGTGTAGAGGTGGTGCCTTAACAGGGCTTCGTCCTCGACCACCAGCAGTTTCATCGGGTTCTCCTTTTCAAGGGTCAGTGTGGGCCTTATCGCGGGCAAGCCCGCAGCTACAGAAACGCGCTTGCCCGCGATAAGGCCCACACAGAATACCGCGCCCCTCAGAACTTGTAGTTCGCCGACAGGTAGGTCTGCGCGCTGCTGGTCAGGCGCAGGGTACCGTCTTTCGGCCCACCGCTCTCACCCACTTCGGTTGCCGCATTGGTGCGCAGATAACGGTAGCCCAGCTCGACCGAGGCTTTGTCGGTAATCTCCTGGATCACACCGGCCTGCAGGCCGACAGCGTAGCCATAATCGGTATCACGGCTGGCGCCGGGGGAATCCTGGGTCAGCTTGGTCATGCCCAGGCTGCCGCCACCGAACAGCTTGGTGGTATCGCCCACGGGCAGGAACACATCGTAGCTGCCCAACAGGTTTTCCTGGCGCAGCTTGAGGCCGCTGTGGTCACCCGAAACGTTGTCGTAGGTCATGTAGTAGCGACCCTGTTCATTGATTTTGCCCAGGCGCACGCCCCAGGTATCGTCCTTGCCGATGATGCCGTCGGCATTCAGGTTATCGGTATTGCGCTGCAGCAGGCCGGACTTGCGGACCTTGTCGCTGGTCTGGCCGTACGTGAGGCTGGCGAAGTTGTCGTCAGCGGCCTGGGCGGTAGTCATGCCAGCGGCGCAGACGGCCATGGCGGCAAGCAGGGTGTTGAAGGTTTTCATGGTGTGTTACTCCAGTTGAATGCGCTGTTTCGGTCTGGAAGCTAGAGTAAGCAGGACGCCCTGAACCGCGGCTGAACCCTGGCTGAACCTCGGCTGAACGAACCGTTTGCAAAACAAGGAGTAGTGAACATGCGTGCCCTGCTGGCTTTGACCCTGATGTGCAGCGCCGCTCTTGCCCAGGCGGCAGTAGTGACCCGTGAGATCCCCTACCAGGACGAGGAAGGCAAGCGCTTTGTCGGCTACTACGCCTATGACGATGCGCTGGACGACAAACGCCCGGGCATCGTCGTGGTGCATGAATGGTGGGGGCTGAACGACTATGCCAAGCGCCGTGCTCGTGACCTCGCGGCGCTGGGTTACAAGGCCCTGGCCATCGACATGTACGGCGATGGCAAGCACACCGAGCATCCTCAGGATGCCCAGGCCTTCATGGCCGAAGCGATGAAGGACCCGGCCGCAGCGGCCGCGCGCTTCGATGCTGGCCTTGAGCTGCTGAAGAAGCAGCCGAACGTCAACAAGCACAAACTGGGCGCGGTGGGTTACTGCTTCGGCGGCAAGGTGGTGCTCGACGCGGCGCGGCGCGGCGAAAAACTGGACGGTGTGGTGAGCTTCCATGGCGCCTTGGCCACCCAGACGCCGGCCAAGCCTGGCGTGGTCCGGGCCGACATCCTGGTCGAGCACGGCGCAGCCGACAGCATGGTCACTGAGGAGCAGGTGGCGGCGTTCAAGGCGGAGATGGATGCGGCCAAGGTGAAGTACGAGTTTGTCAGCATTCCCGAGGCCAAGCATGGCTTCACCAACCCGGATGCCGACCGCTTGAGCCATGGCGAGCATGGCGGGCCGGACATTGGCTACAACAAGGCCGCAGACCAAAGTTCGTGGGCGGATATGCAGGCGTTCTTCACGCAGGTGTTCAAGTAAAGATCGCCAGGGCCGCTTTGCGGCCCATCGCCGGCAAGCCGGCTCCTACATTTATTGTCAAAGCCTTCTGATTGCTGCGCCGTATCTGTAGGCGCCGGCTCGCCGGCGATGGGCTGCGCAGCAGCCCCATCTCCCACACAGCCACAACGGCTGGCACAATACCGGGCATGAACAGACTGCCTTCCTGCTGTGCCCCACTCCAGCACCACTGGCCCCTGCCCCGCCCGCTGCCCGGTGCGGTGCTGGTCAGCTGCGCCTTCGACCCCAGCCACCTGGCCGCCGACGACTTCCAGCGTGCCGGCATCGTCCCCAGCACCAGCCTGCAACGCTCGGTGGCCAAGCGCCAGGCCGAGTACCTGGCCGGGCGCGTCTGCGCACGCGCCGCCTTGCAGCGCCTGGATGGCCGTGACTACGTGCCGGGTACCCATGAGGACCGCTCGCCGATCTGGCCCGCCGGCATCCACGGCTCGATCACCCACGGCAAAGGCTGGGCCGCCGCCGTGGTCGCCGCCGATGGCAGCGCGCGCGGCCTGGGCCTGGACCAGGAAACGCTGCTCGACGACGAACGCGCTGAGCGCCTGATGGGCGAAATCCTCACCCCCGCCGAGTTGACACGCCTGGACCGCAGCCAACTGGGCTTGACGGTGACCCTGACGTTCTCGCTCAAGGAAAGCCTGTTCAAGGCCCTCTACCCCCTGACCCGCCAGCGCTTCTACTTCGAGCACGCCGAAGTGCTGCAGTGGTCCGCCGATGGCCTGGCACGCCTGAGGCTACTTACCGACCTGTCGGCCGAATGGCACCACGGCGTCGAGCTGGAAGGCCAGTTCTGCGTGCAGGACGGCCACCTGCTCAGCCTGGTCAGCGTCTAGCGCTTACAGCGGCGCCTGCTCGCGTGGCCAGCTCAGGCTGAAGCAGGCACCGCCCAGGGCATCGCTACGGCCTACCGTGGCCCGGCCAGCGTGCCAGTAGATGATCCGCCGCACGATCGACAACCCCAGGCCATGCCCGCCCGAGGCCCGCGTGCGGCTGTCGTCCAACCGGGTGAAGGGGGTGAAGATGCGGTCCCAGTAACCCTCTGGGATGCCCGGCCCGTCATCTTCGACATCGATGCGGCAGCGCTGCTGGCCCAACTGGTAGCTCAGGCGCACCTCGGAACCGGCATGGCGCAGTGCATTGCCGACCAGGTTCTGCAAGGCACGGTGCAGGTAGCGCGGCTCGGCCTCGACCCAGGCGCTTTCACCGTCCTGCAGGTGGCAGTCACCGCGCACCAGCCTGACGTCTGCGTTCAGCGGCGCCAGCTCCTCGATCACCCGGCCCAGCAAGGCGTCCAGGTCGATGCGCTGGAACTTCAGCGCAGGCGCGCCCTGCTCCAGGCGGGCATAGGTCAGCATCTCGTCCACCAGCTTGTCCAGGTCCTGGATATCGCCGTCCATGCCAGCCAGGTGCTTCGCACGAGCCTGCTCGGTGGGCGCACTTTCGATCATCTCCAGGCCAAACCGCAAACGCGCCACCGGCGTGCGCAGCTCATGGGACACCGCCCGCACCAGTTCGCGCTGCATGTTCAGCGAGCGCTGCAGGTGTTCGGCCATGCCGTTGAACGCTGCTGCCAGCCGCCCCACCGAATCGGCATCACCCGCTGGCACACGGGTTTCCAGGCTGCCCTGGGCGATGCGCGTGGCGGCGATTTCCAGCCCCGACACGCGGCGTTCCAACTGGCGCACCAGCAGGTACACCACCAGGCCGATCAGGCACAGGCCAAGGAAAGCGATCAGCACCAGCAATTGCGGTGGATACGGGTTGAGCTGGTACAGTGGGCCGATCTCCAGTACCCAGGGTGAACCCGGCACGCCGGCGAACACGCGGATCGAATCGCCATCCTTGCCCAGTGCCATGACCGTGTCGCCCTCTTCTACCCGGCGCCGCTGGTCATCGTCCAGGCCAACCCGCTCTAGGCGCTGCAAGGCGACGCCGAAACCAAAACCCTTGCTCTGTTTCAACTGTTCAAGGCGTTGCTGCTGCTCGGTTACCGGGTAGCGCACCAGTTCATCGGTAAGCAAATAGAGGGTGGCACGCGCCAGCTGTTCGCTGACCTGCTTGACCTCGGCGACCAGCAGCACATCCTCCTGGCCGACCTTGCGCATCACCTGCGCGGCGTGCGGCCCGGTCTTTTCCACCACCACAAGCCCCCGGTACAGACGCGCGCGCTGGCCGCCGTCGAGGGTGCGCGCCGACATGGGCTGCAAGTCCAGCGGTACGCCGAGCAAGCGCTCCCACATCAGCAACGAGCGTTTGCGTTCGGTTTCGTTCTGCTGGGCGAGGTTGTCGGCCATCAGGCTGAACGTGCCCTGCGCCAGGCGCTCGCGGTGCTGGGCGGCGCGCACCTCGTTGACCAGGTGCAGGCTGAGCACGCCGAGCAGGGCCACCAGTACCAGCACCGCGAGCATGCCGCCGTAGATGCGCAGGAAGATCGAGTTGTTCATGGTGCATCGCCGACGAACAGGTAGCCCTTGCTGCGCAGAGTCTTGATCAGCCGTGGGTGGATCGGGTCGTCACCGATCTTGGGGCGGATCTTGGAGATACGCACATCGATGGAGCGGTCCTGGCCGTCATAGCCAACCCCACGCAAGGCGGTGAAGATCTGCTCACGCGACAGCACCCGCCCGGCATTGCTGGCCAGCAGCCAGAGCAGGTCGAACTCGGCGCCGGTCAGCTCGATCAGCTGTTCACCGAGCCTGGCTTCGCGCAGGCGGTTGTCGATGCGCAGCGCACCGAACGCCAGGTCCTGGCGCTTGTGATCTGCCGGTTCGCTGCGCCGCAGCAGGGCCTGGATGCGCGCCAGCAACAGGCGTGGGCGCACCGGTTTGCACACGTAATCGTCGGCGCCCAGGTCCAGGCCCTGCACCTGGTCGAGTTCGTCGCTGCGGGCGGTGAGCATGAGAATAGGCCCGGGGTATTGGCCCCGCACGCGGCGGCAGATGCTCAGGCCATCCTCGCCGGGCAGCATCAGGTCGAGGACCACAAGGTCCGGCTGGCTGTCGACGATGCGCCGCGCAGCGCGGGCGCCATCGCCTTCCACCGCCACCTCGAAGCCGTTGGCCTGCAGGTATTCGGCTGTGAGTTCGGCGAGGCGCTGGTCGTCTTCGACGATGAGGATGCGGGGGGTGGGTTGGTGGTCCATGGCGTTTGGCCTTTTATTGTTGTGTCTTGATGCAGTTCGAGTCGCTTCGAGGTGCGGGGCGACAGGGTGTCGGCGTTTACGAGATCGAGCGCCGCCCGCGGGGCGCTTGCCTTGGGATCTTCAGAGCCCTTGAGATCGAGCGCCGCCCGCGCGGCGCATCGCCAAGCGCTTGCCTCAGAATCTTCAGCGCCCTTGAGATCGAGCGCCGCCCGCGCGGCGCTTCGCGGGGCAAGCCCGCTCCCACATTTGTTGCAACGTGCCATGGCCTGATAGGCCATAGTTGTTAGCCTTGGTGGCTCGACGAGATTTTTCGGCTGGCACAGCTGCCGCCTCACCTGTCTTCAGTCATGCGCCAAGGCGGACAACCATGGCCTGACTGGAATGGCACGTTGCAACAAATGTAGGAGCGGGCTTGCCCGCGATGCGCCGCGCGGGCGGCGCTCGATCTCAAAGGCGCTGAAGATCTCAAGGCAAGCGCTTCGCGATGCGCCGCGCGGGCGGCGCTCGATCTTGAGAACGCCGACACTCTATCGACAAGCACCCTTCACTCCCCCAGATACTACGTCCCCCCCCAGCCACTGCCAACCGCCCCAAAACACCTCCGACTGAACCGTTTTTTGTGCTAGGGTTCGCGCCCTGAAAATTCTGCCGTGCTGCAGCGAGCCCGAAAAAAATACTGCAAACCACTTGGCACAAGGCCTACAGCGAATACCCACTATTCATTCACAAAGTACACACACGTTATCCACAGGCGCTCGCCTTGCAAACCCCCCGATACCGCATTATCTTGTATCTCCAGCGCAGCGAACCACTAGATGTTGGGTTTCGTGCAAAAATCACAAACACAAGTCAGCAGTCGAATTCAAGCAATTTTTCTGGCTGAACTTCAGGTGATTTCAGCAGCCAAACCGCTCCTGCGGAGGCGACCGAGGCAAGCCCTCTGGGCATTGTTCGGGTATGAGTGTTGCAGGCAACGCCTGGTACTCATCAGCACCGGTTTTCGGGCTTTGGCCCAGAACCTTTGACTTCGGCCAGGGAGCGGCAAGCTATTGCCCCTTATTCCTGAGTCTGTCCCGAAGTCGGTACGCCCGAGCGGGCGGATGCGTGCGCATGCCGCATCCCCGCCCGGGCCATCGAGCAAGTGGACGGAACGGTGGGCGCCCAAAAGGCGCCTGAACAATATAGAAACTGTGGAGACACCCACCCATGCAAACCGACACAACTCGCGAGAACCCGCAGGCCCAAGCGCCGCAGGCCGCCGATTCCAACCAGGATCTGGCTGCCACCGCTCCGGGTCAACTGCGCGTGATCAAGCGCAACGGCACTGTCGTCGCCTACACCGACGACAAGATCACCGTGGCCATCACCAAGGCGTTCCTCGCAGTTGAAGGCGGCACCGCCGCTGCCTCGTCGCGCATCCACGACACCGTCGCGCGCCTGACCGAGCAGGTCACCGCCACGTTCAAGCGTCGCATGCCATCGGGTGGCACCATCCACATCGAAGAAATCCAGGACCAGGTCGAACTGGCCCTGATGCGCGCTGGCGAGCAAAAGGTCGCCCGTGACTACGTGATCTACCGCGACCAACGCGCCAAAGAGCGCGCCACCCGCGCCAACACCGACGCCGTGGTCGAGCCGCACCCAAGCATCCGCATCACCCTGGCTGACGGCAGCCTGGCGCCGCTCGACATGGCGCGCCTGAACACCATCATCAGCGAAGCCTGCGAAGGCCTGGCCGAAGTCGATGGCGACCTGATCCAGCGCGAAACCCTGAAAAACCTCTACGACGGCGTGGCCATCAAGGACGTCAACACCGCCCTGGTGATGACCGCCCGTACCCTGGTAGAGCGCGAGCCGAACTACTCGTTCGTGACTGCCCGCCTGCTGATGGACACCCTGCGTGCCGAAGGCCTGGGCTTCCTCAGCGTTGCCGACAGCGCCACCCACCACGAGATGGCCGACCTGTACGCCAAGGCCCTGCCGGCCTACGTCGCCAAAGGTATCGAATTCGAACTGCTGAACCCGGCCCTGGCTGACTTCGACCTGGAAAAACTGGGCAAGGCGATCAACCACGAGCGTGACCAGCAGTTCACCTACCTGGGCCTGCAAACCCTCTACGACCGCTACTTCATCCACAAGGATGGCGTGCGCTTCGAGCTGCCACAGGTGTTCTTCATGCGTGTGGCCATGGGCCTGGCGCTGGAAGAGAAAGAAAAAGAAGCCCGTGCGATCGAGTTCTACAACCTGTTGTCGTCCTTCGACTACATGGCCTCGACCCCGACCCTGTTCAACGCCGGCACCCTGCGCCCGCAGCTGTCGAGCTGCTACCTGACCACCGTGCCAGACGACCTGTCGGGCATCTACCACGCGATCCACGACAACGCCATGCTGTCGAAATTCGCCGGTGGCCTGGGCAACGACTGGACCCCTGTGCGTGCACTGGGCTCCTACATCAAGGGCACTAACGGTAAATCCCAGGGCGTCGTGCCGTTCCTGAAAGTGGTCAACGACACCGCCGTTGCCGTCAACCAGGGTGGCAAGCGCAAAGGCGCTGTGTGTGCCTACCTGGAAACCTGGCACCTGGACATCGAAGAATTCATCGAGCTGCGCAAGAACACCGGTGATGACCGTCTTCGATGACGGCAAGTGGACCCTGTTCTCGCCGTCGGAAGTGCCAGACCTGCACGACCTGACCGGCAAGGCCTTCGAAGAGCGCTACGAGTACTACGAAGCCCTGACCGAATACAACAAGATCAAGGTGTTCAAGACCATCCAGGCCAAAGACCTGTGGCGCAAGATGCTCTCGATGCTGTTCGAGACCGGCCACCCATGGCTGACCTTCAAGGACCCGTGCAACCTGCGTTCGCCGCAGCAGCACGTGGGCGTGGTACACAGCTCGAACCTGTGCACCGAGATCACCCTGAACACCAACAAGGACGAGATCGCGGTCTGCAACTTGGGCTCGATCAACCTGCCGAACCACATCAATGACGGCAAGCTGGACACCGCCAAGCTGCAACGCACCGTTAACACCGCCGTGCGCATGCTCGACAACGTGATCGACATCAACTACTACTCGGTACCGCAAGCGCGTAACTCGAACCTCAAGCACCGTCCGGTCGGCCTCGGCATCATGGGCTTCCAGGACGCACTGTACCTGCAGCACATCGCCTACGGTTCCGACGCTGCCGTCGAGTTCGCCGACAAGTCGATGGAAGCGGTCAGCTACTTCGCCATCCAGGCCTCCTGCGACC
>Ga0213823_1001946_pt1 | contig 11749 bp, 5 predicted proteins | sample MC6MC0907MG_FD_179887 | JGI IMG/M metagenome (GOLD analysis project Ga0213823, IMG submission 179887) | Enriched soil aggregate microbial communities from Iowa State University, Ames, United States - MC6-MC0907-MG | ecosystem: Environmental > Terrestrial > Soil > Unclassified | place: USA: Iowa...
TGACGACAGCAAGGGCAACGTCAACAATGGCAGCCTCTGGCGTCGTGCGAATACTCGGGTGAGCAACACCGAGACCACCACCAACCAGACCGACCTGTTCGGCAATTTCTACGTCGCCGGCTTCAAGAACAGCTTCTCCACCGGCGTCGAGTACACCCGTGAGGAAAGCCAGAAGTCCTCGTACAACGTCAACACCGACACCACACCGCGCACCACTAACGTCCCGGCGAGCTCCAACTGCACGCCATCGATGATCGGCGCGTCGAGTAACTACAACTGCACGTCGCTGTCGAACCCGAACCCGAACGATCCGTGGAACGGCGCAATCTCGCGCAACTACGCCGGCACCGATACCAAGGCCAACACCTACGCGCTGTATGTGTTCGATACGCTGGAGCTGAACGAGCAGTGGCTGGTGAACATGGGGCTGCGTTACGACCACTTCGACACCGACTACAAGTCCTATAACGCCGCTGGCACCACCACGTCCAAAGGCGATGACACCAGCGAGTTCGTCACCGGTCAGTTCGGCGTCGTCTACAAGCCGGCGGAAAACGGCAGCATCTACGCCTCTTATGCCACCTCCGCCACGCCACCGGGCAACACCTTGGGCGAAGGTCAGGAAGGCAACCCGTTGGGCGGCACTCCGGATCGCAGCGGCAACCTGCTGAGCAGCGACATGGAACCGGAAACCACCAAGAACTACGAAATCGGCACCAAGTGGGATCTGTTGAATGATCGTCTGTCGCTGACTGCTGACATCTTCCGCACCGAGAAAGAAAACGCTCGCGTGCAAGTCGATACTTCGTCGTACGAAAACGCCGGCAAGACCCGCGTGCAAGGTGTCGAACTGTCGGCCAGCGGCAAGATCACCGACAAATGGCAAGTGTTCGCCGGTTACGCGTTCATGGACAGCGAACAAGTCGACGGCGGCCCGATGGGCAAGGCCAACGATGGCAACGAACTGCCTAACACGCCGAAAAACAGTGCCAGCCTGTGGACCACTTACCAGGTCACCCCGAAGCTGACCATCGGTGGCGGTGCGTTCTACGTCGACGACGTGTACGGCAGCGTGGCCAACACCACCATGGTCGACTCGTATGTTCGCTACGACGCGATGGCCGCGTACAAGCTGACCAAGAACGTCGACCTGCAACTCAACGTGCAGAACCTGACCAACGAAACCTACTACGACAAAGCCTTCTCGACCCACTTCGCCAACCAGGCGGCGGGCCGTACGGCATTGTTGAGCACCAACTTCCACTTCTAAGCAAGGTGGAACCTGTGGGAGCGAGCTTGCTCGCGAAAGCGGTGGATCAGTCAGACTTCATTTCACTGACAGATTGCATTCGCGAGCAAGCTCGCTCCCACAGGTGATGTGATCAAAAGGCTTGGCCCCGTTCATTCAATTGAACGGGGCTTTTGTGCGTAAGAAAGAACGCTTCTCGATAACCCACGGCATAATGCGCGCCGTGAAGACAATTTCCGAACGGACGGCGAGTGACGTGTTGAAGAAAACCCTGTTCCAGTTGCACTGGTTTTTTGGCATCACCGCAGGCCTGGTGCTGGCGTTGATGGGCATCACCGGCGCGGCCTATTCGTTTCAGGACGAGATCCTGCGGGCGCTGAATCCCTCGGTTCTGCAGGTGGAAAAACAAGTCGCCGGCGTGCTGCCGCCCGTCGAACTGGTCGAGCGCATCGAAGCCACGTCGGGAAAAAAAGTCTCGATGCTCTGGGTCGAAACCGACAGCGGCAACGCGGCGAAAGTCTTCTTCACCCCGCCCAAAGGCGAGCGTCGCGGTGAGATGCGTTATTTCGACCCGTACACCGCCAAGTTCATGGGCGATGCCGTCGGCCAGGACTTCTTCGGCCTGATGCTGCAACTGCACCGATTCCTCGCCATGGGCGATACCGGCCGCAACATCACCGGCGCCTGCACGCTGATTCTGTTGTTTTTCTGCCTCTCCGGCCTGTACCTGCGCTGGCCGCGTCAGTGGAACAGCTGGCGCGTGTGGCTGACCCTGGACTGGAAGAAAAAAGGTCGCGCCTTCAACTGGGATCTGCACTCGGTGGCCGGCACCTGGTGCCTGCTGGTTTATCTGTTGCTGGCGCTGACCGGGTTGTCGTGGTCGTACGAGTGGTACAACAAAGGCCTGACCAAACTGCTTTCCGACTCGCCGCAAAACGAGCGCGTGCGCAATCGCGGCCCGGCACCGGAAGGTCCGGCGCCGACTGCCGATTACGCAGCGATGTGGAGCAGCATCTACAGCACTGCCGGCCCGGGGCTCGCGGCGTACAACATCCGTATGCCGGCCGTCGCGGGCCAACCGGCGACCGTGTTCTATCTGCTCGACAGCTCGCCGCATGACCGGGCGCTGAATCAGATCACCCTCGACCCGGCCACCGGCATCGTCAAACGCGTCGATCGTTACGCCGACAAGAGCTTCAAGGCGCAATTGCTCACCAGTATTTACGCGCTGCACGTCGGCAGTTATTTCGGTCTGGTCGGACGGATCATCATCACCCTCGCGGCGGTGTGCATGCCGCTGTTTTTCATCACCGGTTGGCTGCTGTACCTCGACCGTCGGCGCAAGAAAAAGCAGATCAAGGATGCGCGCAAAGGCCTGGAGCAACCGGCCGGCGACGCGTCGGCATGGCTGATCGGTTTCGCCAGTCAGAGCGGTTTTGCCGAGCAACTGGCGTGGCAGACCGCCGGGCAATTGCAGGCCGCCGGATTGCCGGTGAAGGTGCAGCCACTGGCGAATGTCAGCGAGCAGGATTTGCGTGAATCGAACAACGCACTGTTTGTGGTGAGCACGTTTGGCGACGGCGAAGCGCCGGACAGTGCGCGTGGGTTCGAGCGCAAAGTGCTGTCCAAGGCTGCAACCCTCGACAGCCTGAATTACTCGGTGCTTGGCCTCGGCGATCGTCAATATCAGCACTTCTGCGGCTTCGCCAAACGCCTGCACCAATGGTTGGCCGAGCACGGCGGCAAGACCCTGTTCGCACCTGTCGAAGTCGACAGCGGCGATCCGTACGCCCTGCGTCACTGGCAAACGCAACTTGGCCAGTTGACCGGACAGGCGCCTACCGAAACCTGGCAAGCGCCAAGCTACGACAACTGGACGCTGGTCCGTCGCGAATTGATGAACCCCGACAGCAGCGGCGCGCCGGTTTATCTACTGGGCCTCAAAGCCCCGGACACGCGCAGCTGGCTAGCCGGTGATCTGGTCGAAGTGCTGCCGCGCAACTGTCCGTGGGCCATCGAACACTTCCTCGACGGTCTCGGCATCCGCGGCGAGACCACAGTGAAAATCAACGGCCTCGACGAGCCGCTGGAAGTGGCGCTGGCCTCGCGGCAATTGCCCGAGCACCGCGCACATCTGGTCGGTTTGCATGCGCAATCGCTGGTCGACGCGATGGTGCCGCTGGCCATGCGCGAATACTCGATCGCCTCGATTGCCGCCGACGGTGTGCTGGAGTTGATCGTGCGTCAGGAGCAGCATTCGGATGGTAGCCTTGGCATCGGTTCCGGTTGGCTGACTGAACACGCTCCGGTGGGCGGCAGTATCAGTTTGCGGGTGCGGCGCAACAGTGGTTTCCATCTGCCGAACGAACCGCTGCCGATGATTCTGCTGGGCAACGGTACGGGGCTGGCCGGGTTGCGCAGCTTGATCAAGGCGCGGATTGCCGATGGTCAGCAGCGTCAGTGGTTGCTGTTTGGCGAGCGCAATCGTGAGCACGATTTCCTCTGCCGTGCAGAGCTGGAAGAGTGGTTGATCAATGGCGATCTGGAACGGCTGGATCTGGCGTTTTCGCGGGATCAGGTGGAGAAGATTTATGTGCAGGATCGCTTGCGTGAGTCGGCTGGCGAGTTGAAGAAATGGCTGGCGGAGGGGGCGGTGATTTATATCTGCGGCAGCCTTCAGGGGATGGCTTCAGGCGTAGATGAAGCGCTCAATGACATCCTCGGTGCCGCTGAAGTCGAACGCCTGATTGAGCAAGGCCGCTATCGGCGTGATGTCTATTAAGAGCCCCTCACCCTAACCCTCTCCCAAAGGGAGAGGGGACTGATTGGGGGAGATTCACGCAATACGCCGACCTGAACGTGCTTCACCGAATCCAGAATCGAGAAAGGCTTTGTGCTGATCTCATAATCAACTCGGTGTTTCAGGTCGACGTACCTCTTCAGACACCTCGGTCAGCCCCCTCTCCCTCCGGGAGAGGGCTGGGGTGAGGGTCGCTCTTGATCTTCAAACCGGCTGCAACTTCTTCTCAAAAACCGCCACCCCATTCAAATCCCGCAACACCACACTCATCTCCCCGCTCTGCCCTTCAATATTCACCTCGCCAAAAAACTGAAACCCGGCAAACGGCGAAGTGTTCTGCGCCGGTGGCGCCTTCTCGAACACCACCTCCGGGCCAAAGGTTTTATCCAGCGGATTAGGCCCAAAGCTCCCGGCATTCAACGGCCCCGCGACAAACTCCCAGAACGGCTCGAAATCCTGAAACGCCGCACGATCCGGGTGATAGTGATGCGCCGCGCAGTAGTGCACGTCGGCCGTGAGAAAGACAAAATTGCGCACCTGCTGCTTACGCAGATAACCGAGCAATTCGGCGATTTCCACCTCACGCCCCTGCGCCGGTCCCGGGTCACCGTTGGCCACCGCTTCCCAACGCGCCACACCCGGACTGACCTCACCATCCGGCACGCCCAGACCGATCGGCATGTCGGCGGCGATGACCTTCCACTGGGCTTTGGATTTCTTCAAACCGCGTTTGAGCCAGTCCAGTTGCTCACGCCCGAGAAAGGGTTTCGCCGCGCCGAGATTGTCGTCATTGGCGCCGCGATAACTGCGCATGTCGAGCACGAACACATCAAGCATCGGCCCATAACTGAGCTTGCGATAAATCCGCCCGCCACCATCGGCAGCCTGCAAACGCATCGGCGAATATTCCAGCCAGGCCTTACGTGCGCGCCCCACCAGGGTGTGGATATCTTTTTCCTGATAGCGCTCGTCGAGCTGTTTGCCGGGTGACCAGTTGTTGACCACTTCATGGTCATCCCACTGCCAGATCTGCGGCACTTCGGCGTTGAAGCGGCGGATGTTTTCGTCCATCAGGTTGTAGCGGTAGTTGCCGCGATAGTCGTCGAGGGTCTGCGCGACTTTGCTCTTGGCTTCGGTGGTGAGGTTGCGCCAGATGCGACCGTTTTCGGTGGTCAGTTGAGCGGGCACCGGGCCGTCGGCATAGATGGTGTCACCGCTGTGGATAAAGAAGTCCGGCAGACGCAAACGCATCGCTTCGTAGATACGCATGCCGCCGATATCCGGGTTGATACCGAAGCCCTGGCCGACCGTGTCACCGCTCCAGACGAAACGAATATTGCGCCGCGCCGTCGGTGCGCTGCGCAAGTGGCCAAGCCACGGCTCGCTGGCGACGCCGCTGCGGGCGTCCTTGAAATACACACGATAGAAAATTGCCTGATCGGCGGGCAGCCCGGTGAGTTCAACGCGGGCGGTGAAGTCACTGCGGGCATCGGCGAGCGCCGAAACCTTCCGGCGTGGATGGCGAAACTGGCTGCGGGTGTCCCACTCGACCACCATATGCGCCGGCCGATCGCTGCGGCTCCAGATCATCGCGCGGTCGCCTTGCAGGTCGCCGGACTGCACGCCATCGGTGAGTTGCGGGCGGTCCTTGACCGAGGCAATCACCGCCGGCGCCAGCCCTGGCATCAGCAGACCGGCGCCGACGACTTGCATGACACGCCGGCGACCGGGGTTGAAATCGCTCATGGTGTTCTCCCTGAGAAAAGGAAAACTTAAGCACGCGATCATGAAACACACATGACACCAGACACACCGCAGAACCAATTGTAGGAGTGAGCCTGCTCGCGATAGCGGTGTATCAGCCAATACTCATGTGACTGACGGACCGCTATCGCGAGCAGGCTCACTCCTACAGGGGATTTGCGGTGGCATTCAGACCTTGGCCGGTTCCAGTGCCAGCTCGACGGCTTCCGGGCGTTTGACCGTCGCGTAGACAACGGCGGTCAAGAGGCTCCCCGCGACAATCGCCAGCAGATACAGCAACGCATGATTGATCGCATTCGGAATCGCCAGCACAAACAAACCGCCGTGTGGCGCCATCAGCTTGCAGCCGAAATACATCGACAGCGCACCGGTCAGCGCGCCACCGGCAATACTCGCCGGAATCACCCGCAACGGGTCTTTCGCGGCAAACGGAATCGCCCCTTCGGAGATAAAGCACAGCCCCAGCACCAGCGCCGCTTTCCCCGCTTCGCGCTCAGTCTGGGCGAACTTGCGCCGCGCAATAAACGTAGCGATGCCTAGGCCAATCGGCGGCACCATCCCGGCGGCCATGGTCGCGGCCATCGGCGCATAACTCTGCGACGCCAACAGCCCTACCGAGAACGCATACGCAGCTTTGTTGATCGGCCCGCCGAGGTCGACGCACATCATGCCGCCAAGCACCACGCCGAGCAGAATCGCGTTGGTGGTGCCCATGCTGTCGAGAAAATTGGTCAGCGCCAACAGCATCCCGGCGACGGGTTTGCCAACTACGTAAATCATCACCAGACCGGTAAACAGACTGGCAAACAACGGAATGATCAGAATCGGTTTCAGCGCTTCAAGACTTTGTGGCAAAGCAACATAACGGCTGATTGCCTTGGCTGCGTAACCGGCAATAAAACCGGCGACGATCCCGCCGATAAACCCGGCGCCCAGCGTGCTCGCCAGCAAACCACCGATCATCCCAGGCGCCAGGCCCGGACGGTCGGCAATCGAATAGGCGATGTAACCGGCCAGCAACGGCACCATCAATTTGAACGCGGTCTCGCCACCGATCTGCATCAACGCAGCGGCCAGCGTGCCTTCTTCCTTGAACGCGGTGATGCCGAACACGAACGACAGCGCGATCATCAAACCGCCAGCCACGACCATCGGCAGCATGAACGACACGCCCGTCAGCAGGTGTTTGTAGATGCCGGTTTTCTCTTGCTTGGCCGGTGCCTTGCCGTCACTCGCTGCGCTTTCCACAGCACCTTCGGCCAAGGCTTTTTTCAGCGTGGCTTCGGACTGTTTCAAGGCGATCCCGGTGCCACAGCGATAGATCTTCTTGCCAGCGAAACGCTCAGTGGCGACTTCGATATCCGCTGCTAGCAACACCACGTCTGCCTCGGCAATCGCCGCTGCGCTCAACGGGGTTTTCGCGCCGACGGAGCCTTGGGTTTCGACTTGCAGTTCATAGCCCAGACGCTTGGCGGTCTGCTGCAAGGCTTCGGCAGCCATGAAGGTATGGGCGACACCGGTCGGGCACGCGGTAATCGCGACGATGCGTGGCGCACGTGGTGCATCAGCAACCGGTTCAGCAGCGCCGGCGACGTAAACTTCAGCCTCTTCAGCACCCCGACGCAGCACCGCTTCAACGTCCTGCAGCGCCTGCGCCGGAGCAATCTGGAACACTCGTTTACCGACAAAACGCGTCATGTCGACCGCGCCTGTCGCAACCAGCAAAACCCACTCGGCCGCTGCAATGGTCGCCGCCGACAACTCGCGTTCCGGGTGCGCCGCATCGACCACTTCCACGCTGGTGCTCCAGCCCTGACGCTGCGCCGCCGCATCGAGCAAACGTGCGCACAGCACACTGGTGACCATGCCGTTCGGGCAAGCCGTAACAATGGCTAATTTCATGACAAACCCTCTTATTGTTCTGTCAGGGGACGCACGCGCACGCCCTGTTCGAGCTGCGCCAGTTGCGCAGCATCGTTGATGCCGAAACCGATCTGGGTCACCGCCATCGCCGCAATCGCGGTGGCCGTGCGCAGGGTTTGTTCAGGCGTGTCGGCGCTGAGCAAACCGTGGAGCATGCCGGCCAGCAACGAATCGCCGGCACCGACCGTGCTGGCGACGCTGACCTTCGGCGGCGTTGCGTGCAGCGCCGCGCCGACGCTGAACCAGTTCACGCCATCAGCACCGTGGGAAATCACCACGTGCTCGATGCCTTGCGCATGCAAGCGCGCCGCTGCTTGCGCTTCCGCCGCGTGCGAAACCACGTCGCAACCGAGCGCATCGGCGAGTTCTTCTGTGTTCGGTTTGATCAGCCACGGACTGGCTTTCAAAGCTTCGCGCAATGCTGCGCCGCTGCTGTCGAGAGCGACTTTCAGGCCAAGTTGATTGAGCCTTTCGATCAGTTCACGCAACCACTGCGCGGTGACACCACGCGGCAAACTGCCGGCAACCACCACCGCGTCATGCCCCGGTGCAATCTGCACCAGTCGATCGAGCAACGCCTGCTGCGCGGCGGCGTCGACCACCGGCCCCGGGCCGTTGATGTCGGTGATGCGGCCATCCTGTTCGGCGACCTTGATGTTGCTGCGCGTTTCACCCGGCACGCGGATAAACGCGTCGACAAAACCGCGCTTGGCGAACAGGGTTTCGAACGCTTGCAGGTTGTCCTCGCCGAGAAAGCCGCTGACCGTCAGTTGATGACCAAGGTCGGCGAGCACTTGCGCGACGTTCACGCCTTTGCCGGCAGCGTGGGTGTGCATCTCGTCGCTGCGATTGACCTGACCGGCCTCCAGCCGTGGCAACTCGACGGTGAGGTCGAGCGCCGGGTTGAGGGTCAGGGTAAGAATCTTGGCCATTACAAGGCCTCCACTAATGCGCGCACTTCATTCGCGCTGCCCACGGCCAGGGCCTGTTGAGCAAGGGTTTGCGCCTGAGTCAGGCTGAGTTCACGGATGCGTGCCTTGACTTCGGCAATGCTGCGGCCAGAGACGCTGAGTTCATCGACGCCAAGCCCAACCAGCACCGGCACCGCCAGCGGATCTGCAGCCAGTTCACCGCAGACGCCGACCCATTTGCCGTGGGCATGGGCCGCGCGCACGGTGATGTCGATCAGTTGCAACACCGCCGGGTGCAAGCCATCGGCCTGCGCCGACAGCGTCGGGTGGCCACGGTCGATGGCCAGGGTGTATTGCGTGAGATCGTTGGTGCCGACGCTGAAGAAGTCGACTTCCTTGGCCAGCACCGGCGCGAGCAGAGCGGCGGACGGCACTTCGATCATGATCCCCAGTTGCAGGTCGGCGACCGGGATTTCCAGGCGCAGACGCTCGGTCATGTCGCGGGCCTGACGCCATTCTTCGACGCTGCCGACCATCGGAAACATGATCCGCAACGGGCGGTTATCCGCCGAACGCAACAAGGCGCGCAGTTGCGCTTCCATGATCTGCGGACGCTGCAAGGTCAGGCGAATACCGCGCACGCCAAGGAACGGGTTTTCTTCCTTGGCGATCGGCCAATACGGCAGCGGTTTGTCGCCGCCGACATCCAGCGTGCGCACCACCAACGGGCGACCGGCGAGACCATCAAGAACGCGGCGGTATTCGGCTTCTTGCGTCGCCTCGTCCGGCGCTTGCGGATGGGCCATGAAAATCAGTTCGGTGCGCAGCAGACCGATGCCTTCGGCGCCCTGCTCCACTGCACTGATTACGCCGGCGCTTTCGCCAATGTTGGCGAACACTTCGACGGCGTGGCCGTCGGTGGTGTGTGCCGGTTGATGACGTTGTTCGGCGGCAATCTTCAGACGTTGCTCGCGGGTGTCGCGCTCTTCGGCGGCGCGTTGCAGGGTCGCCGCATCGGCGTCAACGTGCAGACGACCGCGCTGACCGTCGAGCAGCAACGGCGTGCCCGGTTTCAGCAGCAACACTGCCGCACCAGCGCCGACCAGTGCCGGAATGCCAAGGGCACGGGCAACAATTGCACTGTGCGCGGTGGCGCCGCCGCGTGCGGTGAGAATCCCCGCCACGCGCGCCGGATCCAGCCGCGCGACGTCGGACGGGCCGACTTCGTCCATCACCAGAATGTACGGTTGCTCAGGCTCGCTCGCGGTCTGCACGCCACACAGTTGCGCCAGCACGCGGCGGCCGATGTCACGCAGATCCGCCGCACGCTCGGCGAGCAACGCGTCCTGCAGCGATTCCTGTTGTTTGGCCGCCGCTTCGATCACCGCCATCCACGCCGCTTCGGCGCTTTCGCCTTGTTTGAGGCGGGTGTCGACTTCGTCGGTGAGGTCCGGGTCGTCGAGCATCTCCTGATGGGTGATGAAGATTTCGCGGATGGCTTTGGCTTTGCTGCGTTCGATCAGGCCTTGAATATCGCTGCGCACATCGCTGAGCGCCTGTTTAAGGCGTTCGCGTTCGATGGCAGCGGACTCGCCGCGCAAGGGGTAGTCGATGGTTTGCTGAACTTGAATATGCGCAGGCCCGATGGCGATGCCGGGTGCTGCCGGGATCGCCTGCAACTGAGCGCCGGACGCCGGAGCGATCAGCACTTCGGCGATGTCGGCGATGACTTCGCGTTGCTGACTGACGGCGGGCAGCGGCTCCACTTCTTCGCCAAGGCCTTCTTCGATGGCGGCCAAGAGTGCCGGCAAGGCATCAGCGGCGATGCTTGGTTCGGCGATCAGCTCCAGCACCTGACCACGACGGGCGCCAAGGCTCAGCAGTTTGCTCAAACTCTTCACCGACACGGCGCTGTCCTGACCGTCGACGATGCGCACGCGAATCTCGCCATCAAAACTCTTCGCCAGTTGCGCAAGGATCTTCGCCGGGCGCGCATGCAAACCATGGGCGTTGGCCAACGCAATACGCGCACTCGGCCAGTCGGCGGGCAATTCACCGCCGAGGACTTCGAGGACTTTGCGACTGCTGGTGGCGCGGCCCAGTTCATGGCCACGACCCTCGATCAGCAACGCACACAGACGTTCGAGCAGCGCTTGGTGCGCTTCGCCAAGGCTGGCCAGGCAGAACAGACCGCTCAGCGGCTGACCGAGGTAGCGCATCGGTTTGTCCGGGGTGACGAACGCCAGGCCCGGGCGCTTCACGGTTTGCTCGCTGTGTAACCACCACAAACCATCGCCCAACGGCAGCGCTTCAACTTGTTGCAGCACCGCCGAGAAACCGTTGCTCACACAATCAGCCTGACGCAGCAGACGCGCGCCACGCCAGACCAGTTCTTCGAAATCGTCGGCCGATACACCGAGGCCAATCATCTGCGCGTCCAGCGCCAGTTCCTGCGGCGCGCCTTGCAGCAATTTCAGCAGCGCCTCAGGTGAACTGGCGCGACGCAGGGCCTGGCCCAGATCGGTCTCGCCGAGGGCACGGGTCAGCAGTTGCAGCAGGCGCAGGTGTTCGTCGGATTTGGCAGCGATACCAATCGCCAGATAAACGATCTGGCCATCGCCCCAATCCACGCCTTCCGGGAACTGCATCAGGCGCACGCCAGTGGCGAACACCTGATCGCGGGTTTCCGGAGTGCCGTGGGGAATGGCAATACCTTGACCGAGAAAGGTCGAGCCCTGGGCTTCCCGGGCCTGCAATCCGGCGAGGTAGCCGTCGGCGACAAGACCATCGGCCACCAGATGATTGGCCAGCAATTGCAAGGCAGCGGGTTTATCCACAGCCGATTGGCCCATGGATATCTGCTCTATAGTGAGCTCGAGCATGCGATCTCCTTTTTGGCGCTGTATGAGTGCCAGGTATTGTTTTGAATGGTTTGCAGCTTAGGCGCTTTACCGCTTTGCTATTCAGCGGCTGTTTTGGCGGTTTCACGGCAGAACCGGCCAAAGACGTCTAAAACGTAGAAAATACGCTTGCTGAAACGTTTAATCTAGATTGATCGGCACGTTACTCGATAATGTCCCATCCTTGAAGTCCAACTTGTCG
>Ga0213823_1001949_pt1 | contig 11744 bp, 10 predicted proteins | sample MC6MC0907MG_FD_179887 | JGI IMG/M metagenome (GOLD analysis project Ga0213823, IMG submission 179887) | Enriched soil aggregate microbial communities from Iowa State University, Ames, United States - MC6-MC0907-MG | ecosystem: Environmental > Terrestrial > Soil > Unclassified | place: USA: Iowa...
GCCGATCTCGTTGGCGAAGGTGACCTTGGTGGCGTGCCACACGTTGCAGGTGTACTTGATCATCTCGGCGACAGCGATGTCCTTGCGGATGATCGGTGCGTCGAGTTCTTCGTACAGCGATTGCAGGACGTCGCCCGAGGCCTTGTCGAATTCGCCGATCACGGTCATCGGTGGGAAGTCATAGTCCTTGATCGCGGTGCTTTCACGCAGGAACTCAGGGTTGACCGCGACGCCGAAGTCGACGCCGGCCTTCTTGCCGGAGCAGTCTTCGAGGATCGGGATCACCACGTTGGCGACAGTGCCCGGCAGTACGGTACTGCGCACCACGATGGTGTGGCGGGAGGTCTTGTCACGCAGGACAAAACCGATTTCGCGGCATACCGCCTCGATGTAGTTGAGTTCCAGGTCGCCGTTCTTCTTGCTTGGCGTGCCGACACAGATCATCGACAAGTCGGTGTCGCGAATCGCCTCGGCGAAGTTGGTGGTTCCGCGCAGACGACCGGTTTGAATACCTTGCGCCAGAAGTTCACCCAGACCCGGTTCAACGATCGGCGATTTACCGGCGTTGATCATATCGATCTTGTCCTTGGCAACATCGACGCCAACGACCTCATGGCCCCGTGCAGACAGGCAACCGGCACATACTGCACCGACGTAACCCAAACCAAATATGCTGATGCGCATCGCATTTACCTCTGTGTTATTCACGCCATTAGATGGCCGGAGTTAATGTTTGCCAGCTTTAATTGCGCACTCGGAAGTTCAACGAACAGGCGTTGAGATATCCAGTGCAGGCAGACTAAGTTCCGAGTGTCTAAATAAGTGCACTCAAGTTGTGCGCAACTTGGCCTTGTTGTAGGGGCTGCCCTTAAATGTTGCCGTCCTTCCTGCTGGAAGGCAGCTCCGAGGTTGGCGATAATCCTGATTTATAGGAGCAGGCCCATGATAATCAGGTAGTTACACGCTCCCGGAAGCGTTTTAAGGCGGGCTATGCCATGGCCTTGTAGGGGATAGTAATGGTGCATTATCTCCTGTGTATTGACCCTAAGTTCGAGTTCCTGAGCAGTAGGTCAGGATAATATGACAACTTCGCTACTGTCGTTGGATCCCATGTAAGTCATCTCCTACAAACTCGTTGAGAATCGTTACCGGTGGTATGAGCGGTGGTTCAGGACATAGTTCCAGACCGCTGATCCTGTTTTCTGAAATTTCTTGAAATATTGCAAAAGATGGCACTGCTTTCATATTGATAGCACTTACCATTTCAGCCTTTAGTTATGGGGAGTTAAAGCGCGGGGATATTTTTATGCCACTACCGATAAAAAATTTGTGTGCCACTACTGAAAAAAATGACCTCTGTCGAGTGAAACAAAAGTTATAAATTCAGAAGAAAATATTTTGGCGCCAATTGTTTGGCGTTTTGGCGGGAGTCAAAGAGGAAAGTGACCGCTCGTCGACGCACTCGTTTGCGCGAAACCAGTGCATCGACCGCGTGCGTTATTCCGGTGCGTGATCGCGCAGGAAAACCAGATTATCGGGTTTCGACTGTTCGGCGCTGTAGCGGTAACCCTGGACATCGAATTGCTTGAGGGCCGCCGGGTCGTTGATGCGTTCTTCTATGACGAAGCGGCTCATCATGCCCCGGGCCTTCTTGGCGTAGAAGCTGATGATCTTGTACTGGCCGTTCTTCAGGTCCTTGAACTCGGTATTGATGATCCGGGCGTTCAGGGCCGTGCGCTTGACCGCCGAGAAGTATTCGTTGGAAGCCAGGTTGAGCAGCAGGTCGTCGCCCTGTTCGGCCAGGGCTTCGTTGAGCCATTCGCTGATGCGCGTGCCCCAGAAGGCGTACAGGTCCTTGCCGCGGGCGTTGGCCAGCTTGGTGCCCATTTCCAGGCGATAGGGCTGCATCAGGTCCAGCGGGCGCAGCAGGCCGTACAGGCCGGAAAGCATGCGCAGATGCTGCTGGGCGTAGTCGAAATCGGCTCCGCTCAGGGTTTCGGCATTCAGGCCGGTGTACACATCGCCCTTGAACGCCAGCAACGCCTGCTTGGCATTGGCCGGGGTGAAGGCCGGGGTCCAGCTGCCGAAGCGCGCGGCGTTGAGGCCGCCGATCTTGTCGGAGACGTGCATCAGTTCGCTGATTTGCGCCGGGCTCAGTTCGCGCAATTGCAGGATCAGTTCCTGGGAGTGATCGAGGTACTGCGGCTGGGTGAAGCGTTGAGTGACGGGCGGGGTCTCGAAATCGAGGGTCTTGGCGGGTGAAATCACCATCAGCATGAAGTCGTCTCCTGTAAGCGTCGGGGGATTCTAGGGGCTTGGGCGCTTTGACTCCACCTATGAAGGCAATAGGGGGGGGCGCCGGTCGTCCGTTGGTCGGCGATGGTCTGCTGCAGGGAGGCGCGTGTCCGCTCTCTATAAAGGGAAGGGGAGCGGCCTAGGCAATAGGGCCGGGAGGCCGGCATCGGCTATAGTGCCGCGCGGGTTTTGTTATGGAGACATCCCTTTGCGCAGCGCGTTTTTTCTTTCGATCTGGCTGTTGAGTTTCGGCGCCCTGGCGGCGCCGAACGAGGTGGCGACCCTGGATCGCAGCACCTGGCCGGAACAACTCAGCAACCCGACCCTGTTCGACGTGGCGTCGCGGGCGGAGATCCTCACCTTCGCCCGTGCCCTGCTGGACAGCGAGGCCTGGGATGAAGCCTCGTTGAAGCAGCGCCTGGGCCTGCGGATCATCAACATGGCGTCGATCGATGCCGTCCGCCAGCGGCTCTGGCGGCAATTGCTGAGCAACTACAACTTCGCCCAGCAGAGCTGCGACCAGGACGCTTCCTTCTGTTTCCTGGTGGAAGACATGGACACCCTGCGCGAGCAGGCCGGCAAGTTCCAGTTGGGCGACGACTCCTATTACGCCCGCTGGGCCGAACCGAGCCGGGCCTTCCATGAGCAATATCTGGACGAGCTGCTGCGCAAGGCCGCGCTGTTTCCCCAGACCGCCAGCGAGATCGAGCGTTTTGGCGACTACGAGCGCAATGGCGACGAGCTCAATGACCGGCTGTTTTTGCTGACCTTCGACAGCGCCGCCAATCTCGCCCCGGACAACACCCCGTGGCTGACCGAATACCTGCGCAAGTCGAACATGAACGGCACCTTCTTCGTGCTTGGCAGCGAGTTGCAGAGCCGTCTGGAGCAGCGTTCGGTGGCCAGCCTGCAGGCCCTGTATTCGCAGCAGTGCGTGGGCGTGCAGGGCTGGGAGTATCGTTCCCACAGCCATTGGCAGGACTGGCAGGACTCGATCGAGCGCAGCGTCGAACTGGCCAAGGGCAAGCTGCCGGAAAACTACGTGCCGCTGTTTCGCCCGCCCTACGGCCAGCGCCGGGCGGATGCGCAGGCCTTCTTTAATGCACAGGGTTTGCAGGTGGCGCTGTGGGACATCGACCCGCAGGACGGCGCCGGCAAGCTCAAGGGCGAGCAGAGTGGCCAGCGGGTGTTGACCCTGATGCTGTTGTGGCGGCACGGGGTGATCAATTTCAACGCCCGGCAGGACGCGGTGAAGACGGCATTGCCCTGGTTGCTGACGCAGACGGCGCAGAGCGGAATCGGTTGGGAGGATTGTCAGGACGCGTTTCGCTAGAAACGACGAAAGGTCCGTATTTACGGGGGGAGAGGAGGTTTTTGCAGATTTTGGCCAGGATTTCGAGGCAGGCGGACTTCCGACTTTAACGGTGCTTGGGCAGCGCGCCAAGGGCTATTCGTCACTCTGCAAAATAAACTTAAAAAAAGCGTCAAAGTGCTTTTTCCTGTCACAGGTTTTGGAGTATTACGAAGTCAGACCGCCGAAACCTGCAACACAGGTGGCGTCTCCCAAGACTCCTTTTGTGTGCACTTCACTCGAACCCCTGCGGGTGAATTCGACGGTCAATTCGAGGCGCAGCACCGCCATGGTATTGCGTCGACTGGCCCCCACATAAGGTGACCGAGTATGGATGACCACGGACGTAGCCCTTCCTCCAACCAGCCAATCCTTTATGTACTCGATACCAATGTATTGATTCACGATCCAAACGCCCTGCTGAACTTCGAAGAACACCATGTGGCGATCCCGATGATCGTCCTGGAGGAACTCGACAAGCTCAAGAGCGGCCATCACAGTGTTGCAGCGGAATGCCGCCAGGCCATTCGCCTGATCGACAAGACCCTGGGTGAGGCCTCGCCTGAAGACGTCGAGCTGGGTGTGCCTATCCAGCGTGGCAAGAGCGGCCCCAAAGGCCTGCTGTCGATCCTCATGAGCAAGCGCTCCGAGCCCAACAGCCTGCTGCCGGAAAACCTCAACGACAACATCATCATCAACCAGTTGATCGACCTGCACGCGCGCGACAAGGAGCTGCGCGTGGTGCTGGTGACCAAAGACATCAACATGCGCCTCAAGGCGCGCGCCTGCGGGATCGCCGCCGAGGACTACAGCACCGACCAGCTGGTCGACGACGTGGCCTTGCTGCCCAATGGCTTCCACAACATGACCGGTTCCTTCTGGGACCGCGTGAGCAAGGTGGAAACCCGCCAGGATCACGGCCGCACCTGGCACCAGGTGCAACTCACCGACAACCTGCCGGCGGTGCACATCAACGAGTTCATCATCGACGAACAGGGTTTTGTCGGCTGGATCAAGGAGATTCGCGCCGATGTGCTGCTGATTCTCGACCTGCATCAGGAACCCCTGTTGCACCAGGAAGCCTGGGGCCTGAAACCGCGCGACATCTATCAGGGCCTGGCGCTGTTCGCCTTGCTCGATCCGGACATCCATCTGGTCAACCTGTCCGGGGCGGCAGGTTCAGGCAAGACCATCCTGGCCCTGGCCGCGGCCATCGAGCAGACCATGGTCAGCAAGCGTTATCGGCGCATCATCGCCACCCGCAGCGTGCAGGGGCTGGACCAGGAGATCGGCTTCCTGCCGGGTACCGAAGCGGAAAAGATGGAGCCCTGGCTCGGCGCTATCACCGACAACCTCGAAGCCCTGCACATGGATGACGAAAGCACCCATGGCAGCGTCGACTACATCCTCAGCAAGGTGCCGCTGCAGTTCAAATCCCTCAACTACATTCGTGGCCGCAGCTTCCAGCAGAGCCTGATCCTGATCGACGAATGCCAGAACCTCACCCCGCACCAGATGAAAACCATCATCACCCGTGCCGGTGCCGGTTCCAAAGTGGTGTGCCTGGGCAACCTGGCGCAGATCGATACCCCTTACCTGTCCGCGACCAGCTCCGGGCTGACCTACCTCACTGAACGCTTCAAGGACTTCCCCAACGGGGTGCACATCACCCTGCAAGGGGTTCCACGCTCGATTCTGGCCGAATACGCCGAATCCCATCTGTAACCCTCGCCAGACGGGCGGCCGCGAGGCCGCCCGTTTTTTTATGCCTGGATGAAACTTCTGTAGCCGCTGCCGCAGGCTGCGATCGCCTGCGCAGCAGACGCCAGAGGACCTGTTGCGTTTCACCGGTAACCCTGGGGAAGTCCGGATCACGTCCGCTACGCGGCCGATCGCAGGCTGCGCCAGCGGCTACAAGGATCGTGTAATCAAGCGTGCGGAAATTTGACCCTCGGGTTTACAATCGCCTTTCCTGATCAGGAGTAAGGCTGTGCTGACTCATCTCGATTCCCAAGGTCGCGCCAATATGGTCGACGTCACCGACAAAGCCGTGACGTCCCGCGAAGCCACGGCCGAAGCCCGGGTGCGCATGCTCCCGCAAACCCTGCAAATGATCGTCAGCGGCGGTCACCCCAAGGGTGATGTGTTCGCCGTGGCGCGCATCGCCGGCATCCAGGCGGCGAAAAAGACCAGCGATCTGATCCCCCTGTGCCACCCGCTGATGCTTACCAGCGTCAAGGTCGAGCTCAGCGCCGAAGGCGAGGACAGCGTGCGCATCGTTGCCCGCTGCAAGCTGGCCGGGCAGACCGGGGTGGAAATGGAAGCCCTGACCGCCGCCAGCGTCGCCGCGCTGACCATCTATGACATGTGCAAGGCCGTGGACCGCGGCATGACCATCGAAGGCGTGCGCCTGCTGGAGAAACTGGGCGGCAAGAGCGGTCATTACCAGGCGGATGAACAATGAACCTGACTGTGAAGTTTTTCGCCCGCTACCGCGAGGCGCTGGGCGTGGATTCGCTGCGGGTCGCCGGCGATTTCGCCACGGTCGACGATGTGCGTGCCCTGCTGGCCCAACGCGAGGGTGCCGAGGTGCTCAGCGAGCAGAACCTGATGTGCGCCCGCAACGAAGACCTGTGCCAGCTCGACGAGCCGGTGAGCGACGGCGACGAAGTGGCGTTTTTTCCTACCGTGACCGGGGGCTGACATGGCGATTCGTGTGCAATCGGGCGCCTTCGATCCGGGGGCGGAAGTCAACGCGATGCATGCGGCGAATGTTGGCGTCGGCGCGGTGGTGAGCTTTGTCGGCTACGTGCGTGATTTCAACGATGGCCTGGAGGTGGCCGGGATGTTTCTCGAGCATTACCCGGGCATGACCGAAAAGGCCCTCGGCAAGATCGCCGCCGAGGCCGAACAGCGCTGGCCGTTGCTCAAGCTGGAAGTGCTGCATCGCATCGGCGCGCTGGAGCCGGGCGAGCCGATCGTCTTTGTCGGCGCCGCCAGCGCCCACCGCCAGGCGGCGTTCGACGCCTGTGCCTTTGTCATGGACTACCTGAAAACCCGCGCACCGTTCTGGAAAAAGGAAACCACCGCCGACGGGCCGCGCTGGGTGGAAGGTCGCGACAGCGATCACGCGGCGGCGGACCGTTGGAAAGAATAATTGCCTGATCCCTCTGTATTGACCGCAAGTCCGCCATCGCGGGCAAGCCTCGCTCCTACAGAAGCACCTGGCCATGTAGGAGCGGCTGGTCGACGCTCGATTGCCCGCGATAGTCCCTCAGCTGCACCCTCCATTTCCCTGTTTTTTCCCATTTCTGCCTCTCGACCAAAGGCCGGCTGAACCGCGTCCGCTGCGTTGACGAAATATACGTAAAAGTCCAGTATGGATTTACAAGTACAAACAAGGCTTCACCGTTTCACTCCTTTCTTCTGTCTTGCCAAACCAACAACAACCCGCGAGAGAACGAACATGAAGAAACTCCCCCTCATTAGTGGCCTGGCCCTGAGCCTGTTGGCGTGCAGCAGCCTGTTCGCCGCCGAGAAAACCCTGCGCATCGGCATCGAGGCGGCTTATCCGCCGTTCGCCTCGAAAACCGACAAGGGCGAGATCGTCGGTTTCGACTACGACATCGGCAATGCCCTGTGCGCGCAGATGCAGGTCAAGTGCCTATGGGTCGAGGGTGAGTTCGACGGCCTGATTCCCTCCTTGAAAGTGAAAAAGATCGACATGGCGCTGTCGTCGATGACCATCAACGAAGACCGCAAGAAGTCGGTCGACTTCACCCACAAGTACTACTTCACTTCCTCGCGGCTGGTGATGAAGGAAGGCGCCACGGTCGATGACCAGTACGCCAGCCTCAAGGGCAAGAACGTCGGTGTGCAACGGGCGACCACCACCGACCGCTACGCCACCGAGGTGTTCGAGCCCAAGGGCATCAACGTCAAGCGCTACAGCAACAACGAAGAGATCTACATGGACCTGGCGGCCGGGCGCCTTGATGCGATTTTCGCGGACACCATCCCGCTGAATGATTTCCTGTCGATGCCGCGCGGCAAGGGCTATGCGTTTGTCGGGCCAGAGTTGAAGGACCCGAAATACGTGGGTGAGGGCGCGGGGATCGCGGTGCGCAAGGGTAATACCGAGCTGGTCAGCCAGTTGAATAGCGCCATCGATGGCATTCGCGCCAGTGGCGAATATCAGAAGATTTCCGAGAAGTACTTCAAGTCCGACATCTACGGCGACTGATGTCGCGGGGCGTTCGTGAGGACGCCATCGCGGGCAAGCCTCGCTCCTGCGGTTTTGTCGGAGCGAGGCTTTTCAGGGGGCCGTCAGCCCTTCAATTCCTTCAGGTGCTTGTACACCGTCGCCCGCCCCATGTTCAGTACGTTGGCCACATAGTTGGCGGCGCTTTTACCCTTGAATGCGCCTTCGGCGTGCAGCGCCAGCACCAGTTCGCGCTTGTGTTCGCGGGTCAGCAGGTTCAGGCCCAGCTGCCGTTCGCGCAGCCAGTTGTGCAGGAAGGTGTTGATGCGCTCCTGCCAGTCGTCGCGAAACAGCGAGTCCGGTTGCGGGATCAGTTTGCTTGGCGAGAGGAACAGGTCCAGCGCCGCCTTGGCATTCTCGAACAGCGAAATATTCAGGTTGATGCACAGCACCGCCAGCGGCTGGCCGCTGCCGTCGCGCAGCACGCTGCTGAGGCTGCGGATCTTCTGGCCGTCCCAGTTGAGCTTTTCATAGGGGCCGATATTCCGCTCATTGGCGTCCTCGCCGAGCATATCTTCGAGGGCGGAGTCGTCGCCCACTTCGCGCTTGGAGATGTTGTTGGCGATGTAGTCGATCTTCTGCGTGCGCAGATCGTGGATGACCACCTCGGCATGGGGGAAGAACAGCGTGGCGATGGCATCGGCGATCGCCCGGAAGTTATCCAGGACAGGGTCCTGCGCGGGTGAGGTCATGGGGTGGGTCTCCAGGCGGTGTCAGCGCCCCGCGAGGCAGGGCGCTGCGAGTGTGCCGCAATCGTTGGGGCGCGTCACCTGAGCGGGGTCAGCCGAGGCGGGCGGGGGAGAGCATGGCGGCGTCCAGGCCAAAGCGCGCCAGCTGCTCCGGCAAGGCTTCGCCACGCACCAGGGCGGCGCTGGCCTGGCCCATGGCCGGCGAGGTCTGGATGCCGTAGCCGCCTTGCGCGGCGACCCAGAACAAGCCCGGTACCTGGGGGTCGAAGCCGGCCAGCAGATCGCCGTCGCTGACGAAACTGCGCAGGCCGGCCCAGGTCCGGGTCGGGCGGCGAATGGTCAGGGTGGTGGCCTCTTCGATCTGGTAGATGCCCATGGCGATGTCCAGCTCTTCCGGCTGTACATCGTGGGGCTCCACCGGGTCGGCGTTGGCCGGCGAGCCGAGGAACATGCCGGCGTCGGGCTTCATGTAGAAGGATTCGTCGAGGCTCACCAGCATCGGCCAGTGGTGGATATCGACGCCTTCGGGGCCGGCGAAGATAAAGGCTGCGCGGCGTTTCGGCTGCAGGCCCAGGGGCCGGGCGCCGGCCATGGCGCCGATCTGGTCGGCCCAGGCGCCGGCGGCGTTGATCAGGATGGGCGCGCTGAAGGTCTGGCCGGCGGTCCGTACCTGCCATTGGCCTTGTTCGTCGCGGCTCAGCCCCAGCACTTCACAGTCGGTACGCACCTCGCCCTGGTTGCGCCGGATGCCGCGCAGGTAACCCTGGTGCAGGGCGTCGGTGTCGATGTCGCTGGCGCTTGGGTCGTAGAGGGCGCCGTGGACCTTCTCGCGACGCAGGATCGGCAGGCGCGCGCAGGCTTCGTCGGCGCTCAGCAGCTGCATCTCCGGCACCGTGGCCTTGGCGCTCAGGTACTGGTTGTTCAGCTCGCTGGGGTCGCCGGTGAAGTCCACGGTCATTTCGCCGCGCGGGGTCAGCAGCGGGTGCTCGCAGAACCCTTGCGGCGGGGCATCGAAAAAGTCCCGGCTGGCCAGGGTCAGGGCGCGTACCTGGGGCGTGCCATAGGCGGCGGTATAGAGCGCCGCGGAGCGCCCGGTGGAGTGATAGGCCGGATGCGATTCGCGTTCCAGCACCAGCACCCGGCCATGGCGCGACAGCCAGTAGCCGGTGGAGGCACCGGCAATGCCGCCGCCGATGATGATGAAGTCTGCCTGGGTCATTCGAGCCTCCGGAAAAAGAGTCAATGCAAGTCCCTGTAGGAGCGAGCTTGCTCGCGATGAGGCCGCCAACGACACCGCGTAGTGTTCAGTTTTTTATCGCGAGCAAGCTCGCTCCTACAGGTTCGTTCATGCGTTGCGTTGCAGATGATAGAGAGCATTGGCCAGGGCGATGTCTTCCAGGCCCAGGCCGATGGAGCGGAAGAACACGTGGCGCCCCGGCTCCGGTCGTTGCGCCAGGTCGCTGAGCAGTTCGGGCAGGTCGCCGAGAATCGCCGCCTTGTCCCAGCCATGCTGTTCGCCGGCGATCAGCATCTCGCCGGCCGAGCCGGGGGTGGTCTGACGATAGTCGCAATACACCTGCATGTCCTTCAGCGCGGCGGGCGGCACTTCGTGGGCCCGTGGCGCGTTGGTGCTGATGGAGGTGATCAGCGCCGGTTTGCGCAAGGTGCGCGGGTCGATCACCGGGCCGGCGGAGGAGGTGCAGAGCATGATGACATCGGCGTCCTGCAGGGCATCATCGAGCTGGCTGGCGATCTGCAGGCGTGGGTCGAGGGCCTTCAGGCGCGCGATGTCCTCGGCGGATTTGCTGGCCAGGCCAGGGGAGTACAGGCGGATGGATTGCCACTCGCGCAGGGCTTTCACGTAATGCAGGTGGGCCTGGGCCACGGGGCCGCTGCCAATGATCGCCAGGTGCCTGGCGTCGGCCGGCGCCAGGGCATCGACGGCCACGGCGGTGGTGGCCGCGGTGCGTGCGGTGGTCAGTTCGCCAGCGTCACAGAGCAGCAGCGGCTGGCCGCTGTCCATGGACATCAGCAGGGTCCAGGCGGTGACCAGCGGACCTTCGGCGCGGACGATATAGGGCGAGGTCTTGACCCCGTAGACCCGCTCTTCGGCCAGCACGCCCAGGTAGTTGATAAAGTCCCCGGCGCCCTGGGGAAACTCCACCAGCTGTTGCGCCGGCTGCACGGCAAGCCCGGCGGCCAGGTCGTGGAACAGCTTGCGCAAAACCTGCGGCACGTCGACCTGCGCCAGCAACTGGCGGGCCTGAGGCTGGGTCATCACGGACGGCGTGCTGGACATGCGGGTACTCCATAAAAATAAACTAATTTGTCTATTATGGACTTTTAGTTTTGGTGGGCAATATCCAGGCGAAAAAAAACGCAGCCTGTGGTCGGGCTGCGTTTTTCGTTCGGAAGGTTCCATTGGAACCTCCCTTCGTTCACTCGCGATCAGGCTTTCGGGTGTGCTTGCGCTCCACGGGGCGCAGCAGCTCGGTCGGCGGCATTTCGCAGCTGATCTTGCGACCCAGCAGCGCCTCGATCGACGGCAACTGATAGGAGTCGTCCTCGCCGGCGAAGCTGATGGACACGCCGTCGGCGCCCGCCCGGCCAGTGCGGCCGATACGGTGCACGTAGTCGTCCGGCACTTCCGGCAGGGTGAAGTTGATCACGTGGCTGATGCCGTCGATGTGGATGCCACGACCGGCGACATCGGTGGCCACCAGTACGCGGATCTTGCCTTCGCGGAAGCCTTCCAGGGTCTTGATGCGCTTGTGCTGCGGCACGTCGCCGGACAGCTGGGCGGCGTTCACGCCGTCGCGTACCAGGCGTTCCTCGATGCGCCGCACTTCATCCTTGCGGTTGGCGAAGACCATGACCCGTTCCCAGCCGTTGTCGTTGACCAGGTTGTACAGCAGCTTGTACTTGTCGGCGCCGGCCACTGCGTAGATGTGCTGTTCGACGTTGGCGTTGGCCACGTTCTCGGCCTCGATTTCGACGATGGCCGGGTCGGTGGTCCACTGCTTGGCCAGGTTCATCACGTCGTCGGTGAAGGTGGCGGAGAACAGCAGGGTCTGGCGTTCGCTTTTCGGCGGGGTCTGGCGAATGATCTGGCGTACCTGGGGGATGAAGCCCATGTCGAGCATGCGGT
>Ga0213823_1001952_pt1 | contig 11728 bp, 10 predicted proteins | sample MC6MC0907MG_FD_179887 | JGI IMG/M metagenome (GOLD analysis project Ga0213823, IMG submission 179887) | Enriched soil aggregate microbial communities from Iowa State University, Ames, United States - MC6-MC0907-MG | ecosystem: Environmental > Terrestrial > Soil > Unclassified | place: USA: Iowa...
CAAGGAAGTCAGCCGTCCCCCCTCCAGCCGTGCACGGACCAGAGCGGCAGCGGCGACTTCCAGCCCTGCCCCCGCCTTGCCCCCTGCAGGTGCGAGTTGGCTCATACGTTCTCCGAATGCACGTTGTTCTGGCGCGGCCAAACCGTACCCAGCTTGTTGGCGGCCTCTTCCAGCAGGGCATGCAATTCGTCATAACGCTCGGGCTGCATACGCAACACCGGACCCGCGATACTCATCGTGCCGACCACAGTGCCGGATGGAACCAGCTTGACCGGTACGGCAATCGCCCAGACACCCGCCTCGGCTTCTTCAATGACCAAGCCATACCCGCGCTTTCGGGTCACTGCCAACTCGGCCAACAAGCCTTCGATGCTGTTGATCGCCTTCGGCCCGTGCCCCATCCCCGCGTCAGCTTTCCCCAGCCCGCTACGCAACGCATGCTCAATGGCCAGCTCATCGGACATTGTTGCCAGCCAGGCTTTGCCATTGGCGGTTGCATAGAGATTGATCGGTTTATCCATGGCCGGCGAATACATAAGCCCTGGCGCGGCGCCTTGGGCCGAAGACAACCAGGACAAGGTGCCCTCGTTGACCACCGTCAGCCGCACCAACTCATGACATTGAACAGCCACTTGCTCGATGATCGGCTGGACCAATTCAGGCAAGCCAATGCCATGTAAATAACGCTGCCCCAACAGTGCCAGCTTCAGTGTCAAGCGGTACTGCGAGGTGGCTTCATCCTGCTCCGCCCACCCTTGCTCGACTAATTGAGCAAGCACTCGATGGGCGGGCCCCTTCTCCAAGCCCAGCTCGGCTGCAATATCGGACATCCGCATCCAGCGAGCCTCGCGGGCTAGCAGTTCAATCGCCTCCAGGCAACGGTCAACAGCACCTTTAACGACTCTCATATTTTTCTCGACTTATCTTTGACAATGAGGTGGATTCGAGCAACATTGTTCGTAATGGAACCGTGTTCCAATAATATGCAGGCGTCCCCGGATAAGTCAAACCCGCTTGCACCGGATTGGCCTGATCGAGACAGAGCGGGCCACGCAGCCGGGTCTCCGGGACGTGGGACGCCTGACAGAGATAAAAACCGAACGCTTCGGCGTCCGGCTCTTTATCCATAGACAAGCGCCTGCGCATGTTCAATCTTTGCGGAAGAACGCCCAATGCCTCTCACCACCCTGCCTTACCTACAGAAGTCCGCGGGCAGCAAGATTGTGCATCATTGCCCGCAAGCCGAAAGTCCAGGGCGCAGCCTCATGGCTGTAGGTGACGGTGTTGCGCAGCGTGCCCAGCAACGGACTCCCGATGCTGACCTCGTCACCCTGCTTATGAGTAAAGCCGCTTCCCGGCTCCTCGCGATCCTGGGTAGGCGCAAACAATGTCCCGAGAAAAAGCATGAAGCCATCCGGGTACTGGTGATCACCGCCGACCGTCTGGGCCACGAGATCCAACGGGTCACGGCTGATCAGGGCCATGGAACTGCTGCCTTCCAGCGTAAAGCCGTCGTCGCCCCGGACTTGCAAATCCACGACACAGTTGCGCACGTCATCGAGCGTAAACGCTTCATCGAACAGACGAATGAACGGGCCGATCGCACAGGAGGCATTGTTGTCCTTGGCCTTGCTCAACAGCAGTGCGCTGCGGCCTTCGAAATCACGCAAATTGACGTCATTGCCCAAGGTGACGCCATGCACTTGGCCTCGACTGTTCACCGCCAGCACAATTTCCGGTTCCGGGTTGTTCCATTCAGACTTGCGATGAATGCCGATTTCGCTGCCACTGCCCACCGCGGCCAGAACCGGTGCCTTCGTGAAAATCTCCGCATCCGGGCCGATACCGACCTCCAGGTATTGCGACCACATACCCTGCTTGATCAGCACAGCTTTAAGACGCATCGCTTCTGGCGAACCCGGCTTGATTGCCCGCAGGTTATCGCCGATGGCTTCTTGCACCAGACGGCGGACACTTTCGGCTTTGGCGGCATCGCCTCGGGCCTGCTCCTCGATGACCCGCTCGATCATGCTGGACGCGAACGTCACCCCGGCCGCCTTGATAACTTGCAGATCTGCTGGAGGCAGCAGCGATGCCTTGCCGGGATCGGCATGGCTGCCGGTGTTCCCAAGCAATTGCTCGACGGTCCCGATGTACCTGCCTGGCGCCTGACGAACAAGCAACAACGGCGAGGTGTGTTCCAGCAGTTCGCTGATTGTCGAAAAGGTTTCAGAAAGATCGAACACACCTTCATCGCGCAGCACCACCGGCGAGGGGCCGGCAATCGCCCCCGGGATCCAGGCACGGCCGATCAGCGTTCCGGCCAGGCCATCCACTGGCAGGGTGTTTTCGCGCGTCAGTTTCAAATTCGCCATGGAGCTTCCAGATCAGTTGGCCATCAGAGCCGTAAAACTAATGGACTGCCCCCGTAAATCCCAATGAAAGAATCTCACTCATCAATGCTGTTTCGTTATCGACAGACAAGGCCTTATCCGATGGAAAATGATCAAATTACTTTTGCCAGTGTCTCCCGATGGCTGAAGATCAAACATTTGGTACTGGTCAATAGCTTGGCCAAGACCCGCAACATGCACACAACCGCCGAACACATGAATGTCACGCAGCCGGCCATCAGTAAATTGCTGCGCGATCTGGAAGTTCTCCTCGGTTTTCCGCTGTTTGAGCGTCAAACGCGCAGCCTGGTTCTTACCGAACTAGGGGAATTCGTAGCCCGTTTTGCGCGTATTACCTTGGAAGACACGGAGTCGTTCGTCGACCAAGTCAACAAACTGCGAAAAGGCGGGCATGGTCATTTAAAAGTCGGCACCATTTTCGCCGCGACGTCAGTGGTGCTGCCTGAAGCCATTGCCAGCATAAAACGCGAGCGCCCCCTCCTTTCTATCGAGGTGATCGAACAAACCAGCAACCATCTGCTGGAAATGCTCGAACAAAAGAAACTCGATTTGATCATCGCGCGCTTCACCGATGAAGATTGTCAGCCGTTCGAATTTACGTCGCTGGGACCCGAACCCTTTTGTCTTGTCGTGAACAGCACACACCCTCTGTGCGGGCTTGAGGAGGTCCCCACTGAAGCGCTCAGTGAATGGCCATGGGTCATGTATCCCTTCAATACGCCGATCCGACAACGCATGGAGCGCGCTTTCAGGACGTTCAAGATCGCCCCGCCGACCAACACGGTGGAGACCATTTCGATGCAGACCTTCCTGCAGTTGCTTCAGTCCGGGCCAATGCTCGCCATGCTCCCCGAGTCCATGGTCCAGTCACAACTGCAAAATGGGCAGCTTCAAATCCTCAACACGCCCTTCAAAGTTGAATCCCAGGATTACGGGGTTATCACTCGCAAGGATGAGCCCCTGTCAGAGCCGACACGGACGTTTATTGCGACCTTGCTGGCGTTCGCCAAACAGCGGCAAACGGCTACAGAGAAGAGAGACCGCAGCCAGTTCAGAAAAAGTCGATGAGGCAAAGTTATCGAGCAATCGAAAGCTCTCATTAGGCAGCCATTTCCATGAATCCTATAGTGCCGGCACAAAAGTGCGGCGCTATTAGCGACCGCCCACCACCCAGCAGCCCGTGAGGATGCGATGGAACTGATCATGAAAACCGGCGCAGCAGCTGTGCTGCGTTTGAATCCGCTGGACGATGTGCTGATCGCACGCCGACCGCTACTCGCTGGCGAAGTCCTTGAACAGGAAGGCGTGACCATCCGGCAAGCGATCGTGCCGGGCCATAAAGTGGCTTCCCGACGTATCGAAGCCGGTCAACCGGTGAGGCGCTATGGGCAAATCATTGGTTTTGCTGTTGTCGACATAGAAGCAGGCGAGCATATCCATGTGCACAACCTGGCCATGGGGGAATTCGCTCGAGATTATGCTTTCAGCGTCGATGCGAAGCCTAACGCCACGCCCAGTGAAGCCCCGTCGTTCATGGGTATCGTACGCCCGGATGGACGCGTCGCGACGCGCAACTACATCGGCATTCTTACATCAGTGAATTGCTCTGCCACAGTCGCCCGGGCCATCGCCGACCATTTTCGTCGGGACATCAATCCTGCTGCACTGCAAGCGTATCCAAACGTCGACGGTGTTGTCGCCCTGACACATTCCGCCGGCTGCGCCGTTGATCCAGCGGGCGACGGTTTGAGCATGTTGCGCCGGACATTGGCCGGCTATGCGACCCACGCCAACTTTGCGGCCGTGCTGGTGATCGGGTTGGGCTGCGAGACGAACCAAATCGACTCATTACTCACAACCCAAGGACTCACCCGCAGCAATACCCTGCGCACGTTCAACATCCAGGACAGTGGCGGTACATCCAAGGCCATCGCCAGTGGCATTGGCCACGTGAAGCAATTGCTTGGCGAGGCCAACCAAATTCAGCGTGAACCGGTCAGCGCACGCCATCTGACCGTCGGGCTTCAGTGCGGTGGCTCGGATGGCTACTCCGGCATTACTGCCAACCCAGCGCTGGGCAACGCGGTGGATCGCCTGGTCGCCTGCGGCGGCACCGCGATTCTTTCCGAAACCCCGGAAATATACGGTGCCGAACACTTGCTGACACGGCGGGCTGTCAGCCGTGAAGTCGGCGAAAAACTCATCGCTCGAATTCATTGGTGGGAACAGTACTGCGAGCGTATGGGGGCCGAACTAAACAATAACCCCTCTGCCGGCAACAAGGCCGGTGGCTTGACCACCATCCTGGAAAAATCACTGGGCGCGGTGGCAAAGGCTGGCTCGAGCAACCTGATGGATGTCTACGAATACGCCCAGGCCGTCACGGCCAACGGGCTGGTCTTCATGGACACCCCTGGCTATGACCCGGTCTCGGCAACCGGTCAGGTCGCCGGTGGCGCGAACCTGATTGCGTTTACCACCGGGCGCGGATCGGCCTATGGCTGTGCCCCTGCCCCGTCAATCAAGCTGGCGACCAATAGCGCTTTATGGGCGCGTCAACGTGAAGACATGGACATCAACTGCGGCGAAATAGCCGAAGACACGTTGACCATCGAGGCGTGCGGTGCAGCGATCTTTGAAACCATGCTGCGCATTGCCTCGGGCGAACGCAGCATGAGCGAACAACACGGATACGGACAAAACGAGTTCGTGCCTTGGCAGATCGGCGCCGTCACCTGACTTTCAGTCCTCGGGACGCCTTGCCCCTCTATCACATGCACTTTCAACCTGGAGACAACCATGTCCCTCATCACCGGCCAGAACTTTATCGGCGGTCAGCGCAGCGCCGTCGGCACCATCATCGTCAAGAGCGTGGATGCCAGCACGGGGGAAACCTTACCCTATGCCTTCCACCAGGCGACTGCGCAAGAAGTCGAGGACGCGGCTCATGCAGCCTACAACGCTTTTTCCAGCTACCGCACCCTGAGCGCGAACAAACGGGCTGAATTTCTCGATGCCATTGCGCAAGAGCTAGACGCTTTGGACGATGAGTTCATTGCGCTGGTTTGCCGGGAAACAGCACTGCCTGTCGCTCGCATCCAGGGCGAACGCGCACGTACCAGCGGTCAAATGCGTCTGTTTGCAAACGTGCTGCGGCGTGGTGACTTCTATGGGGCTCGCATCGACCAGGCACTACCCCTTCGCAAGCCGTTACCACGTCCTGACCTGCGCCAGTACCGCACCGCAATCGGTCCGGTCGCTGTGTTTGGTGCCAGTAATTTCCCGTTGGCTTTCTCCACGGCGGGCGGCGACACCGCCTCCGCGCTTGCGGCGGGTTGTCCAGTGGTATTCAAAGCCCACAGCGGCCATATGGCCACCGCAGAACAGGTCGCCAACGCGATCATTCGGGCGGCCGAGCGCAGCGGCATGCCCGCCGGCGTTTTCAACATGATTTATGGCAGTGGCGTAGGCGAAGCCTTGGTAAAACACCCGCTCATCAAGGGCGTGGGTTTTACCGGCTCGCTCAAAGGCGGTCGAGCGTTGTGCGACATGGCCGCCGCTCGCCCCGAGCCCATTCCAGTCTTCGCCGAGATGTCGAGCATCAACCCGGTCGTGATCCTGCCTGAGGCACTCTCGCGTCGAGCCGACAGTATCGCTCACGATCTTGCCGCGTCGGTGGTTCAAGGTTGCGGGCAGTTTTGCACCAATCCCGGGCTGGTAGTGGGTATTCGCTCGGATGCTTTCACTGCTTTTCAGGACAGAGTGGCAGCGTTGATGAACGACCAACCGGCACAGACAATGCTCAATGCGGGCACCCTGCGCAGCTACGCGGCTGGCTTGCAGAACCTGCATGCGCACCCCGGCATCGCGCACCTGGCTGGCAGCAACCAACAGGGTCACCAGGCCCAGCCACAGTTGTTCAAGGCCGACGTAGCGTTACTGCTTGACGGCGACAAGGTTCTTCAAGAAGAAATCTTCGGCCCCACGTCCATCTTCATCGAGGTCGCTGACCAGGCCCAACTCAACGCTGCCATCAATGCCCTTCACGGACAATTGACCGCCACCTTGATTGGCGAGCCAGAAGACCTTACGCAATTCGCAGAGCTGACTGCTTTGTTGGAGACGAAGGTTGGCCGCATCCTCATCAATGGCTACCCAACGGGTGTCGAGGTCTGCGATTCAATGGTGCACGGCGGCCCTTATCCTGCCACGTCCGATAGTCGCGGCACCTCGGTCGGCACCTTGTCCATCGACCGCTTCCTGAGACCAGTCTGCTTCCAGAACTACCCGGACGAGTTGCTTCCCGATGCGCTCAAGAACGCGAATCCGTTGAACATTTCGAGGCTCGTCGACGGCTGTCTCTCGAGAGATCGCTTGTAGTTGGCAAATGTGAAAGGCGGCGTACGACGACGGTAAAACCTGTCGTTGGCGTCATCGCTCTCCCTAGGAAGCCATAGTGCCGAGGGCTTGACGCTTCGCAGCCTGTTCATCCTCTTAACAACTATTCGCTCTATTGCATGAGCGGGTTCCAGCGTGCTCGCTCGGCGGGCCGACGCATCCCGCAGATAACCAGCGCCATGCCTTGATCGGCCAAAGGAACGCCCTTGACAAGGTGGCGAATCTGGTAACAGAATTACTGATGGAACGACGTTACAATAACAACAATCGAGAATCCGGAGACATGTCATGAGCCAAAGCATTCAAGGCGATCCACACTCCAAGCGTCAGTCTAAAAAGGCCGCAGCGAGCGGCTGGATAGGCTCGGCGCTGGAGTACTACGACTTTTTTATCTATGCCACCGCGGCAGCGCTACTTTTCCCACAGCTGTTCTTTCCGTCAGACAACCCCACGGTTGGGATCATCATTTCGCTGGCCAGCTTCGGCGTTGGTTATATTGCCCGACCGATAGGCGCTGTGGTCTTAGGGCACATGGGCGACCGACACGGACGCAAGACGGTGCTCGTCTACTGCATGTTCCTGATGGGCGCGTCGACGATGTGCATCGGTCTGCTTCCTACCTATGCACAGATTGGTATCTGGGCTCCAGCCCTATTGATACTGTTGCGTCTGATTCAAGGTTTTGCGGTCGCGGGTGAAGTGTCTTGCGCCAGTTCCATGACCCTGGAACATGCGCCTGATGGGCGTCGCGGTTACTTCGCAAGTTTTACCCTTCAAGGCGTCCAAGCCGGGCAACTGCTAGCCGCTGCGGTTTTCCTGCCTCTTGCCCAGTTCATGCCAGCCGATCAGTTTGCTTCGTGGGGCTGGCGGATTCCATTCCTGCTCAGCGCAGTGGTGCTCGTCATGGGATGGATCATTCGGCGTCAGGTTCATGAGGCTCCGATCTTCACTGAGGCGCAGACACAGACCGAGCCCCGTAAACTACCTGTGATCGAAGTGCTCACGCAGAGTTGGGGCGATCTGCTACGCGTCATCTGCATGGCGCTCTCCGCGGTACTTGCAATCGTCGCCTCTGTATTCGGTGCGACCTACGCAGTGCAGCCCGCCTACGGCATTGGATTTCCTTCTGGCTTATTCATGTGGATACCAGTGCTAGGCAATATATGCGCAGTTATCCTTATCCCCTTCGTTGGTAAGCTCTCCGATAGAATTGGCCGCAAGCCTCCGGTGATTGTTGGCGTTCTGTGCGGCGGCATATTGTCATTTGGCTACCTCTATGCGATCAGCATTCACAATATGTGGCTTTCGCTGGTTCTATCGCTGCTCATGTGGGGTGTGGCTTACCAGGGCTTTAATGGTGTGTTCCCGAGTTTGTTTCCGGAACTGTTCCGTACACGGGTACGTGTTACCGGCATGGCCATTGGACAGAACATAGGCGTGGCATGCACAGCGTTTCTGCCGGCCCTTTTCGTATCTGTTGCGCCTCCCGGTAGCGATAATATCCCTCTAAAAATCGGGGCACTGACTTTTGGCATCTGTTTAATCTCCGCTATCGCCGCTATTACCACCCGGGAAACCTTCCGGATTCGTCTGAAAGACCTCGGTGACCCCAATGCTGTCCCGATGTCAGAGGAGGAGTACGAACAGGTGCGGGAAAAATCCAATCCCAAGTCAAACGCCAATGCCTCCGATCAAGCATTCAAAAAATCAGCACCGGTGATGCGCTCCTGACGACCGCCCCCCTTCACCACCGCCACGCTGCTCAGTTTTTCTGCACAGCGCTTCGAGCAGCACGGCAGTGGATACGCACGCTCTGTCAGGGGGGGATTCCGATATCTGCATACCGGCAACTGGCGTGCAATAGCCAATGACAAGTAGGTTGACATGCATCCACGCATCACAGGCACCACGCGTATATATGGATTGATCGGTGATCCACTCAGGAGCGCCAAGTCTCCAATGCTGTTGAATAAGTTGTTTGCCGAAGCACAGGCTGACGCCGTCTGCATTCCATTGGAGATAGGTACGGGGGACCTGCTTGAGTTTGTCAAAGGCGTGCGAGCCGTGCGCAACCTCGCTGGACTTCTGGTGACCATGCCGCACAAGCAGAGCATGCTTGACATCGTGGATGAGCTCCACCCTACTGCGCGACAGATCGGCGCAATCAACGTCGTTCGTTGTGACAATGACGGGCGCTGGGTGGGCGCCGTGTTCGACGGACTGGGCTGCGTAGCTGGCATGCAGCGCCACGGAGTTTCCCTGGTGGGGAAATCTGTTCTGCTTATAGGCGCTGGCGGCTCGGGACGGGCAATCGCGTTTGCCGTTGCCGCTGCTGGCGCACGATCACTGGTCATTTCAGACCTGGATCCGCACCGCGCCTCGGACCTTGTACACCGAGTTGCCAAAGAGGGTCCGTGTGCTGTGTATGCAGGCCCAGCTGACCCAGCAGGTCATGACATCGTGATCAATGCCACTCCACTCGGCATGAACCCTGATGATCCAATGCCTATAGACGCAACGCGGCTGGACCCAGCGACGGTGGTGGTCGATATCATCACCAGGTCCGAGCCGACTGCCTTGCTGCTTGAGGCGCAATCGCGCGGCTGTCAAACCCTTGATGGCCAGCCTATGCACGTAGGCCAAGCCCTGCTGGCATTGAGTTTTCTAGGTTTCGAAGATATCGAGCGTCGCTACTCGACTGAATTGTAAGGGTCCGGTACACCCTACCCTGCCTCCCCTCTTCATAACCCGAACCAAAACGGTTAACGATGTGCACTGCCCCGGCATGTGCACATTTTCGTGCGCCTGTTGAAATTGCACCTCACCTCAGACGCCACACGTCGCCATTCAGTAAAACGAAACCAACTTCCGTTCGTAATCACGTCGTGCTAGCCTACTACGCACCCTCGGAAACGTGGCTCGTGCGCTGTTACATTCGGGCTTGATCCGCACCCCGAGGGCACCGGCAAGTTCGTCAAACATATTTGTTTATAAGGAATGAATGTTTGAAAGTCGTTCTTCTGGAAGTAAGCCACTGGCACACCCCGCTCTACCTTGATGCCCTTGAGCGTCTGCCCGATGTGGCCGTCACGGCGGTATCCGACGCCACGGGGTCGCGGGGGCCCGCCCTCGCCCAGCGCTTCGGAGCGCGACGCTACGATCACTGGAAAACCCTGCTCGATAACGAAGAGGCTGATTTTGCCTTCGCCTTTGGCCCGCACGACGAGTTGCATGCCATGGGCAAGGCATTGGTCGCGCGCAACATTCCGTTTGCGATGGAGAAGCCCTGCGGGCTTACCCAGCATGAAGTACTGGACCTGCACCAACGCGCCGAAGCCGCCGGCGTGTTCGCGGCGGTGCCGTTGGTTTGGAGGCACAGTGAATTACTGAACCGCGTCAAGCATGCGACGTTGCAGAGTGGTGCCAAATGGAGAACCCAGTCGTTTCGATTCAACGCCGGCCCGCCCGGACGCTACTTGACGAACAGTTGCGCCTGGATGCTTGACCCGAAACGCTCGGGTGGCGGATGCACGATCAACCTTGCCCCTCATTTCGTCGATCTGGCGCAGCAAATGTCCGGAGAGCGCATATGCAGCGTGTCCGCCGTCATGCACCGCGACCCGCAGCTGGCCACCGTAGAGATCGCCTCAATGATGACCCTGGTGACCGAGAGCGGCTGCATCTGCACCATCGAAACTGGCTACAATTACCCGGCTAACACGCCCGAGCAACGGGAGTACTCGTTTTCATTGTCAACCGATCAGTTCTACGTGCGTTCGACCCCGGATGGCTTGCGGCTGATCGACGCGGCTGGAGAGGCAAGTGACCTGACCATGAGCCTGAACTCTGACGTGTATTACGACAATTTCGTAACCGATGTCCTCACCCCTGGCCGTGAGACAGCGTATACCGGTGCCGGACTTGCAACCATGCACCACGTCATGCGCATCATCGAGGCGGCCTATGAGTCAGACCGCCTCGGCGGCATTCCCATTACACTCCAGTACCCCTGACACGACGTTGGCTGGCCATTGCTGGCAAAAAAGAGGATTTAAAAATTGTCACACATTGGCCGCTACTTCAACACCTTGGAACTGCTGCTGTCCCACCCGGACGGTCTCGCCCTGTCTGAAATCGGCGAGCGAACCCAAGTTGCCATGGCCACGGCTCACCGCATATTGAGCGCGCTGCGAGAAAGAGGCTACGTTTACCAGGACGAACAGGATCATTACCGCCTGACGCTGAAAATCCCCAGCATGGGCGTGAACTTCATCTCTGAAACGGGCTTCGCCAGGATCATGCAACCCTTGCTCAACGAGCTGGCCAGCGAAACCGGCGAGCATGTCCGCTTGGCGGCAGTTGCAGAGGATCATCTGACCTGGGTGCTGCAAGCCACGCAAAACACCAGAGGGCTGCAGTACCGCCGAGCCCTGGATGAAAAAATCATTCCCCACACAACCGCGGCGGGCAAAGTATGGCTTTCCACTATGCGCGATGAACGCGCCATGCGAATTCTCGCCGCCTGGGACATCGAGAACAGCCGAGACTACGCGGGGCCCAATGCGCGCGTTTCGATTCGCGACATCTTTGATGACATCGCTCAGATCCGCAAAGAGGGACACGCAGTCGTTCGAGAAGAAGGTGAAGTGGGTGTGTGTGTCGTGGCGGTTGCTGTATTCGATACCTCGCGGCCAGACAACTTGGGCCCGGTGGCCACACTGAGCGTCGCCGGCCCCATCGCACGCATGCGGGAGGAAACCCTGAGCGCTCATATCGAACACTTGAAGCGCTCGGCAATCAGGGTAGGCGAATGCTGGTCGCTCTGGGCTTCGGTCAGTGGTGATGATTCGCTACCTCTGCAGTAGTACCACGCACACCGTCGCGATCATGACCGGCTCCAGCAGGCCGAAACCTGC